>ENA-ORXR01002909-ORXR01002909.1-marine-metagenome-genome-assembly--contig:-NODE-2909-length-15785-cov-14.383053_pt1 | contig 15785 bp, 19 predicted proteins | sample MGYA00237866_ERZ511479 | MGnify/ENA metagenome assembly ERZ511479 | reverse complement strand
CCCGCTCCCCTCCCTCCCGTACCACCTCCTCTATGTGGGAGTGTAGCGGCCCGCTGTGCTGCGGAGGGGTGCTGGGGGGGACGACACTAGTGCCCCGGCGCACGTGGTTTTCGCACAACCGAGGTCGTCAGCTGGGTGCCGGTAGACTGCGGGGGCGCACAAAAGAAGGTGCTGCGGCCGCGGCTGAGAGTGCAACGCCAGGCGCAGGAGCGGTTGATGCTGGGGGGGACGGAGCCTCGACGGATTGCAGGGGGGACGGGGCTAACTCAAGTGGTCCACCGCCGGTAGTTGCAGAGGGGTATGGCGCCAGCGACATTCCCACACCCACGGAGGTGTTGCCCCCGGCTGGTGCTGACGGTGTGTGCATTCCCGTGGGGGTTTCCAAGAAGCATATAGACACGTTTGTTGCGTACGCATACCTCCGTCAGCACTGTCTCTCACTCGAGGCCGCGTCGGACCACTTACGGCAGCGAGGCCGCCGGTCTGCCTGTCGCACAGTCAGTCGGCTAAATGCCTTTGTGCGCTCGAGCGTAGAACTTCACCAGATACGCGTCGACTGCTGCCGCATGGGCTGCGTGGCTTTTACAGTCAACAGGAAAACGGCCACCGACTGTGATATCTGTGAAGCACCCCGGTTCAAGGCCGGCGGCACTGCCGCCAAGCAGGTTGTCTACTGGCACCTTGATTCCTGGCTACGCATGCTGCTAGCGGACCCATGCATTGGGCAGGGGATGATTCGGGCTGTAGCGCGTGCCCGCCAAGCCGCCGCCAGCTGCGGACCCGTCAACGGGCTGCAAGACTATTTCGACAGTGAAAACTGTCGAGGCCAAAGTGCGGACGGCACGATTGACTCAAATATTGTTGCACTCCTGGGCTTATCCACGTACGATTCTCAAGCCTGGGGGCAACAAGGCTACGAAGGTTGGCCAATCATGGGAACAGTGCTGAGCATGGACCCTGGGAATCAAGCTCGAGGCGTGTCGCAGCGAGTCCTCTGCATAACTCCTGGTCCCAACGCTCATGCCGACCTCGAGTCCTTCCTACCTCCAATAGCCACGCAGCTTGATAAGATGGCAGCTCGAATTGGAGGGGTGTCCGTGGCTGGCTCCGACAGAACTCACGTACTTCGGGCCTACGTGCTGCATTTTACCACGGATAATCCCTGTGGGGATAGGATGCTGAACGCAACGGGGCACAATGCCCGTCGCCCGAACCGTTTCAGGCCCTTTGAGGGGGTCCACGACGGCAAGGTTTACCGGTACCCGCCCGTGGACCCGTCTACAAAGAAACGGTTGGTCAGCATACAGGGCGCAGTTATCGAGCGACGGACTGCCGCCAGTGTCTGGGCTGACGCTGTTCGAGTCGAGGCGGCGCGCCAAAAAGGCCAGAGCCGAGCGGCTGTGAATAACCTTGCGGTCAAAAGTGGTATCAAGGGATACTCGCTTTTCTTCTGCCCAAGCCCCGCCGACCGACAACGGTACCCCCACATGAGCTATTTTTGGAAGCTGGGCAACGCGACTCTGCCTTAAGATCCCATGCACCTTTTCTTTTCCAACGTCAAGCCGATGCTATGGCGCCTGGTCTCAGACAAGTACGACGATCTTGGTCAAAGCCCCGATCCGTACATCAAGTCGAAGGAAATGGAGGAGATTATCGGTGAATAAACTGCCAACGGCCGCGCTACGGTTTCCACTGGCGCAGACAAGGTCTCTTCGGAATGTATCCGTCCACTAATTCTCTTATAAGGCCGTGGAATGTATACTCTTTCTGCTGAGCGCCGGCAAAGCGGTCTTGGCCGACAGGATTCCTGACAAGTTTTTCAATACGTTTATGGACCTGAGCAGGGCGTCCCGCCTACTTTTTCGGCCAAGTGGCATTACCGCACCGGAGCTAATTCAAGTCTAGAAGTACCTGAAGCGGTTTTTTTCTGGCTACTACAGCCACTTTTATGCGGGACTGCCGGAACGGCTGGAACTGTGCCGATCCACTCTTGCTGCTGTCCCGGATGTTGTGGACAACGTTCGGACCTGCGGTCCTGCCTAGTCTTTTTGCCACTTCCCCGTGGAGCGGCTCATGATCACGCAGACGCCTCTGTTCCAGTCCCGGCGCCATCCGTACGCCTCACTTGTCAGCGCTCTGACTCATAATTAACGGGCAGAAGCCGTCGCCAGCTGCGCCAGGACTGTGGCGGCGGCTGACTGGCTGGAAGCCACAGGAAAGCCCATCAAGGATGAGGCTCAAGACCCGGTCTCCTACTCTTTCTCCGACGGAGAGAAGCCTAACGTGCTGCTGCTCTCCCCTAAAGCGGCACCCGCTGGCCTGGCGGGATCGAAACTTCAACGGATGAAGGACGTCTTGACATCGGAAGAACTGAAGGAAATCCCTTCAACAACTATGGCTAAGAAGTACTTTCGCATGGAGCTTTCGCGAGGTCAAACCTGTGGATCTGCTCGCCCCAACTGTGCAAGTGACAGCAGGCGCGATGTCCTCGTCCGCGTGCCCTCGACGGTGGAGCGGCGGACAAAAGGAGGAGTTTCGCGGCTGGCGGACGCCACCGTCTATGGGGCCGTCCACCACTTTGCGGTGGTTTACGTGGCGGGGGCGCCGAGGTTTTTTGCATGTATCGAGTGTGTGCAGTCGTCAGTCGACCGCCGAGGCACTTTGGGACTGTATAAAAGGCGGCGTGACACTGACTGCTTCTCTTCTTTGGGAGGGGTCAAGCGGTAGGTCAACGCCCTCTCCTTCGACACTGTCATCGGGACACTTTGTGTCCGATCCGGACATGTGGCGCTGTATTTTCGATACCGCTTTGGTCATGAATAACCGACAATGCCCTTAAATGCCACTGATATGGGCGACGTCGCAGGCAACGAGAATAAAGCACGTTGTATTTTACGAGCTGCTACCCTCATTAATGTCGACGCTGCGGCCACCTTGTGGTGGCCGCAGGCGGAGCACCGTCGCCGCCGCCGCTGCGGCCGCAGCGGTCAGCCGACAGCAGGCCTCTCCACAGGCACCTCGCACATTTGGGATGAAGGGTTGCAGCGAATGCTGTGGAATCGTACGGGGGGGGCGTACAGCAGCACGAGCCAAGTTGGAAGCCCCGGGGAGACAATAGTCGTCCACCTCCACAGCGGATTCTCGTCATCGCAATATTCACCAAAATTTCCGATATCAAATCGAGACAATGGACAGTCGGGACTGGAGTCTTGTCGTTCCGGGAAAAGCTAGACAGGCGGAAGCCACACCTAGAGGCATGCTTCTTTCCGACAGTCCGTAAGGCACTTCTGTCAAGGATATTGTACTTATACATCGTCACACTTCTTAGACATCGCATTAAATCCCGAACAGGTTTACGACAATCGATATTCGCATGTGACCAACACGAAGGAACTTTTCCAATTCGTCAAGTTCGTTGTGAGGCAGTGTGGACAACAGAGTTGATGGCATTTGAACGGCTGACCACTTTTCCCAAATCCAACGTCTCGAACAGCCGCGCGCGCCCCGCGCTCGGACGGAGTCATCCGTCCTCCTCTGGCCTGCCCCGGCCTGGGACGACACACCTTGATGACGACGGACGTCACAGTTTCTCTCCACCGTCGTGACGCCCATCCTCTTCGCAGAGCAAAGCAGCGCCCAGATACAGCACGGCCGGCTCACTGGCGTGTCTAGGCTTCCTGGCGGGCGGGTCGGCGGCAGCGGCAGCTGCCACAGCGGTGGCGGCATCTTTCTCGTCCAGCGATAACAGTGCAGGTATGTGTTAGGTGCTCGTTATCATGCCTGGCGTTGTGGTTCTCGCATTCATTTGTGCGAGCATATTGCATGAAGCTGTGTGTACCGGAAAGAACGACTTGGTCCTGACGCAGGGAGCTTTGGTCAAATATTATCTGTGGTTTGTACTGTGTACAATGTTTCCAGGTGCAGGATCCCGGGCTGGGCGGGACCTCACACGTGCCCCGCTCAATGTGTCGCCACCGCAGGCTGTGTCTGTGAGCCTTGGACGCGCCAACGCGACGTGCGGGGCATGTGGTTACCAAAAGACGACGGAGTTTGGGAAAACCCACTGCTTCCCCAACTGTACAATGGTGGTCGACAATATGCAGTGCGTTGCTTCTCTGCCGAAAGGGCACGTGTTCTACACGGGAGCGAAGTGCAACACGCTCAAGCGTCCGTGCAAAGATGCGTACGTATTGCTATTCTGCACTTTGTTCTGTCCTTTTTGGGTTGCCGCTTTTCTCATGTGCGTGTATTGGACCTGATGCATGCCACGCCTTGGAGAAAACACACGCTGACGAGCACCGCGCCGGCCCCACCACAAAGTTTTATTGGACGCAATTCTTTTGTGTTGCTTGCGCTTCCCAGCTGCACCAAATGCATGAATCCCGGGCACACATCCCTCACGATTGCGCTCAGCCCGCTTCTCTTCCAGCGTGAGATCACCCCGAATGGCGTCATCTTCAAAAAGCGGAATAAGAAGAAGCTGTCCGCCAAGTTCTACGTTTGCGCCAAGTCTGGCGATGCGCTATTTGAGTCGCAGCGAAACGCGGCCCTGGCACTTTGCCAGAAGGCGGACGACGCTCGCGAAGCTCACACCTCACGCCGGCGGTCACTGGTGGCCAACTTTGTTGGGGCAGCCAATCCGGTTTCCGCGGCGGTGGACACGCTTGTGGCGGTCGGCTCCGATGCGGCAGCCGTGTCTTCGATCAACATCGATGCCACACGGGAGCAGGCGAGGTGCGCCGACGCTGGCCTCAGTGCCACCGCCAGCGCCTACGCCGGGGCGCTGTCGGCCACTCTGGGGGGTCCCAGTGGGGTTACCAGTGATGCGGCGCCAGAGACCGCTCTTGCCATCTTGAGCGGTCGTCGGGAGGCCGCAGAGAAACACGCTGCGGCACGCCTGCGCGACTCTGTGCGGGCCCTGCAGGCCCCTCCGGGATCCGTGCGCCTGTACGTTCTTTATTTTTGCTCATTTCTTAGCTTCGGCATCTACTTTTTTCGTTTTCTCATGTCATTCTTTTGACGCGGTCCGCGTGACTTCCTCGCGGCATTGGAGCGCCTCAGATCGGGTTGTGACGACGATGCTGACACGTGTACTGTTCTCACGACGCCCCTGCGCTTCATTGTGCCTGTGAAATGCGCACGGTGTGTCGATGTGTTTGTGGCTTTTCGTAACAGTGACGATTGCAGCCCACCCTGTGCTGGGGCGAAGGCGTCAGATGATGTGATTGAGGTCCCAGGTAGTCCCGCCGCACAGCTTGTGCGGCGGGCTGGGGGCTTGAAGATGACGCCAGCGCAAGTCGCAACCGCGCTGACGCACCATATCTTCGGAGACGAAACGGGCGATGAGCGAGAACGCTTTTTGAGTAAGGTGGAAGAGGGTGCGCGCGCGTACGGAGTTCGAGGGTCAACCGTTTCTGGGACCGCCGGTATGGATACTCTCGTGAAGCACCTGTTCTCTTCCTTTTCGGAGGAGGACAAGACCTTGGCCTCTCATCAAGCCAGCTGCCGTGACTGGCTGCAGTCTGTGCGCTAGTATCTGTTTTGTGTATGGATATGGTGAGTGCTCGTGGGTTCTTCCAGTACTTGTAGTCCTTTCCTGTCGTCTGCAAAATATATCGTGTGTACTCATCTCCTGTGTCAAGGTGGCTCCGTGCCGGAGCTTCCCTGGGCGCACCCGCTAATCTGCGTCGCACGTCGGTGCAGATGTTCCAAGTGTCCGCCGAGGCCCAGCGAAGACTGTCTCTGCTCGGGTCCGCTCTCCCGCTTCTTTCCCGTTTGACAGACAGTGACAGTTGGCCGCGTGCCCCAGAGAACTCCAGCCCACGCGAGACAGAAAGCTGCTCTTGGCTGGCGGCGGGCACCAAACATGCTGGCAGCGCGCTCGGGCCACGGCGCTGAGTTAGCGTCTGGTCCGACTTTTTCCGCGGCGCCGTCACCAGACTTCTGCGCTTCACACACATACCCTGTGCCGCTGGATGGCGAAATGTCCAGTGGTGGGCGCAGACACAATGTGGAGGCAGACACAGACAAGAAATAAACGACCAGTGCCATCCAGACTTGGAGCAGTCCAGCGCCAATGATTTATCACGGACAGACAGCCGGTATCGGAGGTCGCTTGACAGAAAAACACGTGAAGTCCCAGCGTCTCCTCGCCCCCTTCCAACAAGCTGACCTGAGGGCGTGTAGCACCTTGCAAAGACATTTATCGGCCTGAGAACTGCACTAGAACCAAGATAAGAAGCACGTACAGTTTGGCATGAAGGTAATACAACACACAAGACACCCCCCCCCACCCGAAACAAACGCGAAGCCAACACATCCACATCAATCATCACGAGTGGTGCCACCTCCATCGACTGTGGGATGAAGACCCGCTCCCGCAGCATTATCGACTCTATCATCAAGAAAACAACTCACCCAAGACACATACGCTCCCCCCCACCAAAAAAGAGGAACGAAGCGTGTACAGCGTCAAGGCAACGGTGGTGCCAACTCAACAGGGAGTCGGGGCAAGACCCCCTCCAGCGGCATCCCGGGCCCCGTCAGCTCGGGCAGGTGCCGCCACAACTCCCGCCTCGCCTCGCGATAGTGCCCTTGGATTGATGTCAGGGGGATAGAGGCGAACGCAAGCACGTGTGACAAGCGGTCGGGCATCTCGGGGTGGTGGTAGGCGAGATCCCTGACGGCGCGCTTGTAATCAGCAAACGTTGGTTCAATGGAAGACAGGTTGGGGAAGTAGGGTGGTAAATGGAGCAGCAGCGCACCGTTCATTGCTAGGATCTCATCAGCCGCAGGGTTGTGCAAGAAAGCGTTATCGTACAGCCGCACACAGTCCGGCGGTTGTTCAGCCCACAAGGCCCCCGGCACGTACCCGCTCATGCGTCCCGCCAAACTCGTACAAAACGCGAGCCAGTCGTCCCCGCTCTGCGCCGGCGGCACCTCGTCGACGCTCAGCTCCAAAATTCCAGTGTTGTAGGATATGGCCACGATCGAGGAGAAGCGTTGGCTTGGGCGGGGGTCCGGCGCAAGCGCCTCGAGTGGCTGGCCGACTAAGGATCGGCCCCGCGGTCGGATCATGGCCGACCCGTGGGTGTGTGTTTCATCTGCAACGACGATACATCTGTCCGGGATGGGCCGGGCCAACCGACAGTGGGCAACAACAAGCGCCGCACACCGTTCTCTCGCCAGGCGCTCGACTTTCTTGACCGAGAAGCCAATCAGCCGCAGCATTTCTCCCAGGGTCGACTTGCTGGTGTGCCACCGAGGGTCCCAGTCGGGAAGCAGGGCAAGCATCTTGAAGATTGACGACAACTCCCTCGAAAAGATCTCGGGATGGGCCCTATCGAGACCATCCAGCGCACGCAAAAACGGCGCGTTAAACCGAGCCGAGTCGGCGTGGCGATTGTGGATCGCATCGTCCGCCCAAGGCGACCCGTTACGCTGGAAGTTCGACCACCAATCGTGAGCCGCAGCTATACTACAGCCCGCGTGCAGGACGATGGAGTCCCACGGGAGGCCCCGTTGGCGGTTCCGGATGACCTGCCAGCGAATAGAAAGAGGAAACATCAGAGGCTTTTGTGAGGGACCTCTACTCTCGTTCTCCGCACTTCCCGCCTCCACCGTCGTCCACCCGACACGACAGCCTGCAGACCCAGCCGCAACCGCGCCACGGAGAAAACTCCCGGCCCCGCGACCGTCACCAAGCCCTCCGTGTGCCTCGCCGACCGACCTCTCCACGCCCCAAACAGCCTAGGTCGGCAGCTCCGCCGCCTCGCTACGGCGAACTGGCCGGGGACGAAGACGTGGAGGCTCGCGCTGCAGAACCGGCGAGCCAAAGAGCACATGCGCAAGCAGGGGCGTGCACAGCCCTCGGGACAGTGAAAAAAGGCGTCCAGAGACGAACGGGATGGAGACAGGCAAACCAGCGCCCGTGGCGCGTCTGCGGGGGTGGGGCCAGCCGCCAGATATCGCCTATTCCAGCGTCTGGAGCCAGGTGGGCTGCAGTCGCGAAAAGCGTTGCGTATGGTGTGTCTGAGGTGGTGGGGCCAGACGTCAAAAGTCGCCCAACGCAGCATGTGGAGCCAGGTGGGCATGTCGTTCAAAAAATGACAATGCGGCCTGCTTTTTTGGTTCAAGCGAGATGTTCCCGCTTCATGATATTGCTATTTTGCCTTCAGTACGCCAGAGCGGTCCATTTTTCGATTGTTGAATGAACGGCCACACAGTGGACCAATGATTGCCTCGTATTGGGTGAAATTGTGCCGGACTTGCGAGCAGACTCACTCCCTGTGGGTTGTGCCAGAGAATAAGCGTTTCCTCTTCATGCTTGAGAGTGGAGCTTTTGCAGCCTGGGTGATATCGTCTCCAGTCCTCGGTTTCCAGTGAGTGCAGGTTCTGGAGCCATGTGGGCCGGCCAGATGGCATGCAGCTCCGGCGCGCTCGATGGGGCTGTGTTAAACTCTTGCCTCGGACTCGCTCGAACGCGAGGCCGCTGTCAAGAGGGAAGCACGTGTGCGACTTTGGACAGCAGGGCTGTGGACACCAGCAACGTACAACCGTCAGTTGCAGTATCTCGAACAAGGACAGAGGGCGCCGGCCTACCCTGTGAGGAAGTGGGGCCAGCAAAAAGGAAACTATTGCGGTGTATCCTTGGATACCTGGCCGGGTGCGACTCCAGAACTGGCACCTGCGCTCCGTCTGGCTGTGGGTTTCAGATTTGCATATGAACCCTCTCACGCGACGCCTGGGGCGAGCTCGCCTCAGCAAGCAGCAAAAGCGATGACTGCCCAGAGTTGGGTGGGGGTTTGCGGCTGGCGATGTAAAACGGCCAAACGCAGCGGCAGGAGCTGGGTGAGACAAGGATACAAAAGCTCGCGCCTGTTGCTCGTCTGAGGGGGTGGGCCTGGCCGTCCGAAGCCGCTGAGCGCAACGTCAGAAGCGGGGCGGGCTGACTAGGCAAGAGTGACCCGCGGCTGCGGTCTGCAAGGGGGGTAGGGGCCAGCCGTCTGAGTCCTCCGAGCCGTGCATCTGGAGCGAGGTTGGCTGCTGACGCAGAAAACCGCGTCCTTGCTCTGTCTGTGGGGGTGGAGCATCGGTCAAAAACCGCCGAATGCAGCATCTGGGACAGTACGGTTTAAATTTTCGAAAAGACTCGTCCTGCCCTGTCTGGGGGGGTGGGGCCAGCTGTCGGAAACGGCCGATCGTTCCTTCTGGAGGGCGGCTGGTAGACAGGCAACAAATAGACGATGGCAACTTCACAGATTGGTGCTGCTGATCAAAATTGCTGTCTTCGCCAACATGGGCGACCATCCGTCTCTCGTGGTTTTTTCCAGATTAAAAGATCTGGGATAGTTTGGAATTCGGGGGTCGAACCGAAGAGAGGTCGCTGCCGACCAATGAGAGTCTCGTCTTCAATGAGCTTCTGCCTACACCAAAGACTGTTTTCGAGCGAGGGTAGCCGCATCAGTGATGTGTGGCGTCGTCTTATGTTGTTCACAGGCTTGCAACACACGGTCACAGCTCCGCTCGAGAGGAAGATTGGCCGCGACTCGCCGTTCTCGTCGGCAGACCACAGATGTGGTCCGCCATCCACTCAGGCACTGCAAAGCGCCGGCCTTCAGGCTCGGTCATCCCGTCTTGTGCCCCAGATGGGACATGATGGATGGCCGATCTCAGGATTCTCTGCACAGTTCTGAAGACAAGAATCTCTGCCAGCTCTCTGCCAGCTCTGCCAGCGCTGCGGACCGCCACACAAACGTAAGTGGACAGCCGGTCTGTCACGGAGTGACGCAATGAAGCTCTCGTTGGGTGCCCGTCCCGGCCAGCTTCTGGTTGCCAGCCTCAAAGATGGGCGGTGTCACCCTCCGTTGGAGTGCTATATCACAAGTCGGAAGATTGATTTGTGAGCAACATTTCCTGTTCGAGATCGCATCCTGTAGCCCAATCAGGTCGTACTATCAGGGCTCAATTTGTAATTAAATACTGCGTAGGCGGGACATCTCTACGCAGACCAGACAGAGTTGACCTCAACTGTGACTGATGTGCCCCTCTTGCTTTCCGACTCTTGCCCGGCCTGATTGTGTCATCTCCACTTTTTTGCGCACCTACAATATATTGGAGTATCTCTGACTCGATCGTCGGATCAGTGTCGGACCTGCCAGCTTCAGTACAATCAACGATCGGTCCGACAGTAGCCTGCAACGTCCGACGGGCAATGTACTTAGGTATCACCCAGGAAGACACCGCAGGACGGGGGATCGCAAATTAAAAAAAACGTTATTGGAAGATCGCTGCGATCGTTCACAGTTAAGCGACACTCACTTAACGGACACCCATTTTGGAAAATCTGACATGACACGTGCCAGCACCGAAGCCCACGTCTCTCACGCCTCGGGCCACACAATGCATGTGCCAGGGCACGCCTCAGTACGGGCCCGCGCCGAGCCGGTCAGTTGTCTTTCGCCGGGAACCCCTTCGGAGAGCCAAGCTCACGCAGTGTTTCAGGTGCTTCCTCCCCCACTTTTTCTGACACTCTGAGGGCGCTCATGAGCCCCCCAGTATACCCAATAATACAGTTATTCATCTCTCTGTGTACCGCCACCTACCCAGTCCACCGCCCGCCACGACTCCTATCGCCCCTGGCTTCCCCACACCTCCCTCGTCTGTTTACCAGCCGCCGCAGCCATCGCTCACCGTACGCTCTTACGACAACTCGACATCTCCCCCCTTGGAGTGAGCGCCGCTGCGTGTGTGACGAAGATGGAAGGACTCTCATTGAAGAGCCCCTGGCACTGGTTTTGGTGCCACGTGTGGAGGGATAGAGAATACACCCGCCCACGCCCGCGTTTAAGGTGCCCAGCTTACCGCAGCAGGTTCGGCTGCCTCAGCGACAGGGCAGAGTGAGAGCGCTATAGGCGCAGTCTATCACGGTTCGTAGAGATAACAATACGACAGAGCGATTGTCAGTAACCGGTCCATCACTTGTGGGTGATGGGCACGCAAGGGCGCTGCTCAAATGCCGCGGTGTTGGACCGCTTGAGACGATACCAGAAAAAGGTGCGCTAGAAAAATCGTTACAAAACATATTATGAATAATACTATCATATGGGTGGCACCGCTGCTCACATGCCGCGCTGTTTGAACGCTTGAGTAGAGAGCAGAAAAAGATGCCCTAGAAAGTTTGTTACATAAATCAGATATTAATAATAGCAACATATTGGTGGCACAGCTGCTCACATGCCGTGGTCTTGGACCGATTGAGTCGAGACAAGATAAAGGCACGCTAGAAAAATCGTTACAAAAAATATAAATTAATGATAGCATCATATAGGTGGCACCGCTTGCAGAACTTTGAAGAGCACTCAAGCGAGGGAGGGAGGGTGTTGGTCGGAAAAGCGGTGAGAAAGACAAGACAAGCAAGTTTTTTTTCTACACGAGACAGAACAAGCACTAACAGAAGATGCACGCGTGTTCACTACTTGGAGGCTGGGTAGTCCTGGCTGGCGAGCTTGTACACAGCGACTGCCCCACCCCTCTCTTTTTACTTGGCCTTCACAAAAGAGACGACCTTTTCGACTCCCAAGGCCGCACCGCGCTTGGCGTACTCTACCTGGAACGCCCGGTAGATCGGCGAGCGGGCCGAGTGCAGCTTCCCCAGGCGCCGGAGGTCCGCAGCGTCCGGGACACAGAAGCGCAAGCGGTCACCGAACTTGGCCTCTACCTCCCACACGGACGCCCGCCTCCTCGTGACGCCCCTCCCCATGAACTCCAGCACGTACTTGTCGAGCGCGGCCTCCCAGCCAAGGCTCTTCTCCAGCGGCAACAGCGGCACGTACTGGCCGTCGCCCGAAAAGTTGGGCACGTTCTCCAACTTGTGCCACATAGCTAGCTGCGGCACGTGCTCGCGGTCCTGCGCCAGCCGGGAAGTAGTGACTGGCAGCGGTGCCGCTGCCGCAGCGGGGGGAACGGCAGGAGAGAGCTGCACATACGCAGCACCGACAGGTCGACACACGTGGGCGACCGCAGCCGCTGACACCGGCGCGACAATGGACCCAGGGGCTCCAGACAGGGGGCGGACGGCAGCAGACGCCGCTGACAAGTGGCCACCACCACCCCACTCGTTCAAGTCTCAACCGTGCGCGCCTCCCCGGTCACCCCCTGCTCCAGCCCCCAGCGCAGCCCCAAAGTCCGCACTGCAGTTCCCTCACCCGCCGCAGCCGTCGTGTCCCGACTGTATCCCATGCAGCCCCCTTAGTTGGGCCACCTCGGCGCGCAAGCTCCGCACCTCGGCCGCTGTGGAGCTGAGCAGCTCCAAAACCGCCGAGAATCCAGCGTCACTGTGCTCCTTGAGGTCAGCCACGGCCTCGTCCAGCTGTAAGCTCAGCCGCCGCTATACGTCCAGGGTGGACGAAGAGCTCGCCGCCGCCACGGCCTCAACGGCCACCTTGACCGAGTGGGACAGCTGCGGCAGGACCTGCGAAACGGCAGCCTCGACGGCACGGCCGCCGTCAGCCAACTCCGTCTCCGTGGTCACGCACAGGGCCTGAAAGTGCTCGTTGTTGAGCAGGGGGTGGCGGAGGATTTCGGCACTGGGAGGCAGGCTGGTAGTGACTACATGCGTCGCCCAGGTCTGAAACAAGACACAGCGGGTGGTGCAAATGAGGGAGAACAAAAAAAGAAGTGCCTGGTCCTGGCACCGCAGGTCCTGCGTCACGCGGGCTGTGTACGCCGTCTCCTCGGCGGCCAGACAGGGGCAGATGCTAGTCTGCAGCTCGTCTGGCACAGCAACAGACAGGCGCGACGTCACGGGCGAGGGGCAGTCAGCCGACCGTCCGGACAGTGTGGTCATCATCGAAGCATTCCGGATGAGGCCGTCGTACGCGCCGTTGGCTGCGCCGAGGTTACACATGCCGTGACATTAGTTGTCCGCGACCGCGACGCCAGACTCCTTCCCCTTTTTTTCCGCCGCCCTGCGAAGCGCGTGCGTGCTAAGGGCCTTGACGTTGATTCCGGCTCCGACCCCCGCTCTCCTCAGGTTGTCGCGGTGAAAATTGTGCGACATCGACTTGAAAGGCCCGCCGCGCATTGCTTGGAGCTGCCGCCATTTATTTTTCAAACCATTTGTCGAGGTCGGACGCCGACGCCCAGAAGTACTTGGGCTCCACCCCCGTCGCGCGAATCTCGGCATCGGTCGGGCTGAAGCTGGGAGCAAAAGAGACGGGCGGCGTCAGCAAGTCCTGTCCGTCGCGGTGGTAGTTGGTGACGAGCGCGTCTGCCACCGCGCCCAGGGGACACAGCCACGCGTCCACGTGCGCTATAGACCCTAAGCGATAGGTAACCCCCTCCCCCGTCTTTGTCTCCGACACGTACGTGCATAGCATGTCGACGGAGTCTCCGCCCGTGCCAAACATAGCGGGAAACCGCCGTACCGCGTGGTCGCTCCAGTCCAGGCCGCGCGTGGTTTCGCCGCGCGCCTCGAGCGAGAAGGACAGAACGAAGAGGCCGGCCAGCCACAAGGCCTTGTGCATCTGCTTGCTATTCGTGGGGCTCAGCAGCAGCGGCTTGATCAGCGCGCGCGGGTCTTTGTCAGTTAGGGTTGGGTCCCGCAGTCCCGTGGCTTTGGCGACGCCCGACTCAGTGGTCTCGAGGGTTCGGGTGCGCTGCGTCTCACTCACCGACAGGTTGGAGGCACTGTAGGTGCCGACCGACTCGAACGCCTTGACGTCGTAGCGCGCGCACTCGGCACACCCGCACGCCGTCCACAGCAGGTTGAATACCTGGCCGACCTTGGCCATGGCGCTCTGGTGCATCTCGACCACCGTCTGGCCCACCATTCGGAAGCGCCGCGCCGGCGACGGTGCCGACAACGCCTCCCCGTTCGCGGCGACGGCGTCAGAAAATGAAGCGTGGAGCCTGTGTGGTCCACCACCAGCGGCCGGTGAGGGCCCCCGATCGTCTGAAGATGCAGCGGGCGGGTGGCCATCTGGACGCCGACGGTCGCTGCCGTCGAGCCTACCGTGGCCACGGGTCGCGCCCCCGCCGCCACCGCCGTCCCATTCCGCGATCAGGTCTTCGTCCCCGTCCGCGTCGCCACCGCCGCTACCATGCGCATGCCCGTCCCCATCAGACTCCGATCCCGACGCGTCGGCATCATCAGCGCCGGGACGGTTTCCCGTCCGCGTGGGGCGGGCCTTCTCGGCGCGCATGAACGTGCCCGCGACATACCGGTTGACGGGGACCACGACCCTACCGGGCTGTTGGCTCTCGGGCGTCGCGGCGAAATCGCAAAACAGCTTGACCGACTTGGCGTACATGGCGCTTGTCGTCTTTCCACCGCTGTTGGTCGCGCTGACCGTGCGCAACGTCCACGCACTCGCCGCCGTGATGGCCACTCTCGCCACTGTCGCGTACTAATTTAGCTCCGCGAGGTGCAGCGCATGCTCCACGGTCGCACGCAGATTGGCCTTGTTGAATCCCCAGAGCTCAGAGTACTGGGAGATCGCCACGACTCTCTTGTATGCCTGTTGGTCGGCGACGCGCTGCGCGGGCGTACCTGCGGTTGGACCCCCAGTGGCGGTCTCGGCTGCCTCGTCAGGGCCGCCTGGCAGGCAGGCCAGACGGATGAGCCGCGTTCCGAAGTCGGTGATGCCGAAGAGCAACCGCATCACTAGGTTTCGCGCTGTAACGTAGTCTGCCCCGTCCACGAACAAGAGGTGGCCAGCCGAGAGCTCAGCCTCCACCCCCCCCCACAAAGGCCCACTGTACAGGTGCACCGTCGGGGCGAAGACCAGGTCCGCCTCGGCCGCAGGCGGTCGCGGCACAGCATTTGCGTTCGACGATAGCGGGGGGACGCCGGAGGCGCCACCAACAACCGCAGGAGGCGGGAGCCCGTCCGCCCCACTGAGCGACCGAGACGTCTCAGCTTGGCGGGCGCTTACGCCGCCGGCGCCAGCGTTGCTCGCTCGGGGAGCCACCGTGTCGCGTTGGGAGGGCGGCGCAGCTACGGCACCGCCGTGCCCCGACAGCGACGGCGCCGCCCGTGACTGAGAGCGGGCGGCGTCAGCAACGGCGGTGACGACTAAGGCCCCCCCATCTGCTCGTCCCGCCCGTAGCGCGGCCGCTGGGGACGGCCACGCAGGCAGCGCCAGGACGCCGTGCTGGCAGTCCTGCCACTGGCGTGCATGTGTGCGTGGCGGCGGCAACGCCGCCGGCTGACATTGAGCGCGGTTCTCCAGTGGCTGCTGGGAGGGTGCGAGCTGCCGCACCGCCGCCGCAGCCAGTCAAAAGCGGGACAGCGCTTGACGGCCGTTCCTTGCGACGATTATGCAGATGGTCAGGGCGATGAGCGCTAACGAGCTGGGCGGGCGGGATTGAGGGCGTGGGTGGGGGTGGGCTGCTGGCGGCATTCGCAACAGCTGCAGCTGCGGCCGCAGCCGCACGTATGCGGCGACTGGACCGAGTGGATGTCGTTGGCGGCGCAGGGGGTGGGCGCTGACGCTTTCGGGGCGATGTCCCCTGCATACCGACACTTGTTTAACACCAAAATCGTTGGTTTCTGCGGCAGTGGGGGTAAAAAACGTGATAGTTCAAGCGCAGAAAGGGAGCAACTAGGCGGCAATGAAGTCAGATTGGCTGTTCGACAAACCACGATCGAACTATTGGCTGAGAGTTGCCACCAGTAATCTTGCAAGCCAATCACCGTGTCTTGCTGGAGTCACGCAGAGCCATTGCAACCCACAATGAGATTTCCTGAGATTTTTGGGCCGCTTGCTTGGGCCTGAAGAGGG
>ENA-ORXR01002907-ORXR01002907.1-marine-metagenome-genome-assembly--contig:-NODE-2907-length-15787-cov-8.218587_pt1 | contig 15787 bp, 10 predicted proteins | sample MGYA00237866_ERZ511479 | MGnify/ENA metagenome assembly ERZ511479 | reverse complement strand
TCAAGCGTTCGGGTATATACCCGAATCAAATACGCGCGGATACGCTTGGGGAAAACTACGCTTGAAGACCCCTGATCCACACACGTCAGAACCAGGAATCGTGGGGTGCTAGAGTCCATGGGACACGTCTTCGCCACATTTTACTGTTAGCTGTCGTTTGGCTGAGGGGGTTCATGCCCTCTTTCCCGCGTGATCCAGAACTGCCCGTCGAGGCCAATCAAGCGCCATCCAAGAGTGGGGACGATTCGGCTGAGGACCCTTCTTGGTCCGTGCCGCCTTCCAGTGACTTGTATCGCCTTGGTCGCGACACGTCTTTCAGTAATCTGTGGCGGCACTCCCCGTTGCGTGGTCTCGACCTGCCCGATCGGCCTGATGTGGGCGTGGTTTGCAAGCTCTCTCCAACCCCCGTGCTGCTCCTCCCCAGAGTGTGCATCGGCCACCCGCTCGTCTCCGCCCGGTGCTCGCTCGGCTGCCGACGTGGCGTGCCGGCCACTTGCGCGACCGCGGGCCCGCGGAGGTGGCAAGCGGGGCTGCCGAGTTGTGTTGCCTCGGGCAACCACGCGCGACTGGGTGCCGTCAGGCGGCGCGCGTGGTCACCGTCGCCCGCGGCTATCTACACCACGCAGTGGAGGGTGGGGAGATGTCTGGGCAGTCACGGGCTCTTCCAGGTGGGGTTTTGTTGTCCGTTCCGATGAGAAGCTTGTGCTGACGGGGTCGCGGGTGGGGGTGTGTCAGAGTGTCGACGAGCAGCTGTCCGCGTAATGTGGTTCTGGGCGCGCACCGCAGGTCCTTTTGCGGACCTTTGACCGTGCGTGGCCGTGTAGCGGGTGCGACGGCTCTGAGCACCGTCCCGCCATCCGGGCGTCCCTGCTCACCCCTCCTCGAGTCCCTAATTTCTGTCAGACGTGGTCACCGTCGCCGTCCGGACTTGCATTAGGAGTGCGGCTAGTGCCACACCGCGGGCCGCCGGCACGGTGGCGCTGATTGTTTGTGGTTCATCTTGGCACGACCGCGTGTCGCTGTGGGGGGGGTCGGGTTGAGGGGTTCCGAGGCCGGTTGGGGGCACGCCGGCCGTCCCCCCTGGTTGCTGCTACCCTCCTGGACCCCCCCCATGTGGAAGACGGGGCAGTGGCAGCAGCCAAGCGTGGCGAACCGACTCGCGGGCCAGAGGCGTTGAGCGAGAGCACGCATTTTTTTTGCAGCCCTGCACGCAACCACTCGGAGCTCGGGGTTGCGGGCGCGAGTGTGGAGGGCACGTGTTTGTGGGCATTCCGTGTGCTGGCCGTCGCGTTAGCCCTCGGTCCCGACCACCACCGCACGGAGTCTTTGGTCCACGCACCCGCTACACAGCGCTTGTCAACGGCAAGAGGTGTTCCCATACGACCCGCCCGCCTCTGGTGCCCGCCTGATCCCCTCCGCGTTTCGCTGCACACCCTGGTCTCGCACAACCGACGCTCACCGATCAACGTTGTTGTTTTCCTTCGTTCCCCTCCGCACTTTTTTTAGGCAACGTCCGCCGCTGCTCCACGGACAGTCCGTCGAGTACCGTCGCCTCGATCACCTACTCACCGTCCGTCCCACCCCGCTCTCTGCCGTCGGTGTTGCTTGTGGCTTTGCCGCCGCGCATCTTACATCCGCACTCGCCCCTTACCATCTTGGACACCATGTCGGTCATGTCCGCCGCTGCGTTGATGTCCGCCGCCCATGCCTCCCTCCACCCCGCAACGTATGGCCCTTCGCTGTTGCCGTCGGTCTGCGCCTCGCTGGCGCGGCAGCGGCCGGCCGTCCCCGTCAAGCTCGCCTTGTGCCAGATGCGGGTGACGACCCAGAAGGAGACCAACCTGGCGACCGCTGCGCGGGAGGTGGCCAAGGCGGCCGCCCAAGGCGCCAAGCTGATCGTCCTCCCCGAGTGCTTCAACTGTCCATACGACACGGACCGGGTGCGCGGGTATGCGGAGGAGCTGCCGCCGCCGGGGGTACTCGGGTCGGCGCGCCACGGGAGCAAGACATTGGCGGCGATTCAAGACGCTGCGCAGACGCACGGCGTGACGATCATTGCCGGGTCTATCCCTGAGCTGATGCCCGACGGGCAGCTGTACAACACGTCAATGACTGTTGGGCCGTCCGGAGAGTTGCTCGCCAAGCACCGCAAGATGCACTTGTGCGATGTGGACGTGCCCGGCGGTGTGCAGCTTCGGGAATCAACCACCTTTGCGCCCGGGGACTCGGTCACGACCTTCTCCATGCCGACAGGCGAGGCAACCATGCTACCAGCGTCCCCGCAAGCGGTCGGTACCTCGGCTCCTCTCCGCGTGGGTGTCGGCATCTGCTACGATGTTCGCTTCCCCGAGCTGTCGGCGCTGATGGCACGGGAGGCGGGCGCGGGTCTGCTGGTGTTCCCCGCCGCGCTGAACAAGGCGCTCGGGCCGGCACATTGGGAGCTACTGCTGCGCGCGCGGGCGGTGGACAACCAGGTGTTTGTCGCGGTTTGCAGCCCTGCGTGTGGCGGGCCCGACGACCCGGAGGAGAAGCGGTACCCGTCATGGGGCCACTCGATGATTGTGTCACCGTGGGGCGAGGTGCTGACCTCTGCTCAGTTTGACGAGGTACGTGATGGCCGCCGTCTGCTGTCTGGCAGCAGCAAAGAGCAAGACAGAGGAGCTTGGTTACCATGGAATGTCGGCGCGGGTGTTTGAAACGTGCATGCCCAGGTCGTTGTGCGCAAGTACGGGGTGTCACAGCGCTGCTTCTCTAACACCTTGCACCGTTTTCTGTTCTTCTTGCGCTCATTGTGTATCATGGTTGTTGTATCTCCGCTTTTCTCTGTTCATCCTTGGCTGCTCTACAGGAGATTGTCTACGCCGAAATTGAGGACAACACCCTCAACACAGTGCGCATGGCACTGCCCATCTCTAAGCAGCGCCGCCACGACGTGTACAAGACTGTTGCCGTGCAGGCGTGACGCCGCTATCGGCTGCCCAAGTGACCGTGCAAACTATCCCCCCCTTCCCTTTCGCCGAATCTCCGGAGCTGCCTGCCACGTCGGGTTGCCCCTGTCCTCATTTTTGTGTCCTGTCTGGGTTCCAATCCCGTCGCTGGTGGTTTTCGAGCCCACTCGTCGCGCTGCCCGTGCGCCTCTCGCGCACCACAGCGCGAGCATTGTTGTGTTGTTTACTTGTTGTATAGCGCCGACTCTGTGTTTTGGACCAGTCGTCCGCCACTGTTTGACGTACGGTGGGCCGTCTGGAAGCTGCTTACCAACTGTTGTCGTTGGAGTACCACTGTTTGCATAGTGTACATGTTCGTTTTGTTCTTGATGTACCCATTACCACCGCTGTTCCTGTCGTTGCCATCGCCCTGTCTACATGCAGGTCACCTGTATCCGTGAGCTTGTGGACGTGCGCGCAGGCCAACAGGTGCGACAAACACCTGAGATATACCTGATCAACCACGTCAACAAAGCAGCCGCGTCTGCGTGGTCTGTCCAACTCAAGAAATGAAGACGAAACGCGTGACAGACCGCAGTGCTTGTTCGACAGACGCCCTACCGCACGGTGGTGCACACAGCCTGTGACCAGTTCACCATCACCTCATGGAGCTCACGCAGCACGCCAATACTACGGACCGCACACAGGCACCCACCCGTCTCGTTCATGACTGCGTTGCTACATTTGCCGATGCCGGTCGTGGCTCTACGGCGGCCCCTCACTGCCCACAAACCAGGTCGACCGCACTACCCACGGCCCACTTGATTACGATGAAGGCCGCGTGTTGGTGCGGAGTACAGCGGCCTTGGGCGGTTGGCCAGCGCCGGCACACACGCGCCCGCCAACCGCGACCGGCCAGCTACCGTCCCTCTGGCATGCGCGCAAATTTTCTCGCAACGCCCATGTAGTACGCGGAGAGGTTGCGGACGCGCGTCGGGTCGCTCGCGGCGAGCTCATCAAGGCTCGCAATCCCGTCGGCGGGAGAGAGCGCCGCCAGTGCAGCCACCGCCCGGCTGTCAAAGGCAATAGACGGGAGCACACCTGAGGCGACAAGGCTCTCGTACTTCTCCCGCACCCGCCCATCCATGGTGTTCCACAGGCCGCCGCCGGCAGCGACGGGGCCGCCGCCGCCCGCCACCGGCCCCGGCACGAGTCCACCACTGGCGACGCTGCCCATGCCCCCACCAGCCGGGCCGCCGCCATCACCGCCGCCGTCGGCGCCGGGATACGCCGCAGCGGACGCGGCCGCGTACTTGCGTGCGAGTCCCATCACGTAGGCGGACGGATTACGGACACGGCTCGGTTCGGCCGCGGCGAGCTCGTCGAGCGCCGCCAGTGCATCCGGCTCCCGCAGGCGCCCGAGCGCCTCGATGGCCCGTGCGTCCACGTCGCCGGGGCGGACGACTCGCGCCGCGACGAGGGCATCAACACGGGCGGCCACACGGGAGCCCCCCCCCTGTGCCCCATATGCCGGTGCGACGCCGACCATGCCCGCTGCCACTGGCGGCGGGCGGGAGTCATAGTAGCCACCGCCGCCGCTGGCCATCGGCGGCGGACCGTACCCCCCCTGCCCGTACTGCCCGCCGTACTCATAGCCCCCATACGCCGGCGGCTGATGCACCTGGTGATAGTCGTACGACGACGGCGGCGGCTGGTGATGCATCGGTTGTCCGTAGCCTTGCGGCGCGCCGTACGGTTGGGCCATTGGCGGAGGGCCATAGCCCATATTGGGCATCCCCCCTTGCGGTGGCCCCTGCCCGCTAAGCGCTGCCGCCGCGACGGCGGACTTGTGCTTGCGAGCGAGGCCCATCCAAAAAGCCGACGGGTTGCGGACGCGGCTCGGCGGCACCGCGGCAAACTCAGACAACGCCCGCACCGCCGCATGCGTCGGGAGCTCCACGAGGATGTCCATGGCGCGGTCGTCAAACTGCGACGGATGACACACGCCCGTCGCAAAGACGCGCTGCAGGCCGTCCCCGACGGGAATGGGTAGGTGCGCAAGCGCCGACGGTGGCACCGAGGCGGGCGTACCGCTCGCCCCCCCGCCCGGCCCGCCGGAGGCAGCCGCCGTGTTGGCCACCGCCGCCGCCTTCTTGACGCACGACATGACAAAAGCCGGGCGGTTCCGAACGCTCGAAAAGTCCCGCGTGGCGAGGTCTGCGATTGCCGCCCGCGCGGTCGCGTCGGGGAGCGACGCGAGGTACTCACGCACGCGCCCATTGACGTCCGAGGCAGAACACGCGCCGGTCTCAAAGATCTCAGACAGGCCCGCTTCCGCGTCGGCGCTGAGGCGGGGCAGCGGCATCGCATCGTCTGCGCCACCGGCGGCGGCTGACGACGAGCCGGCCGCGGCGACCGACGACGACGCGGGCGCAGCCACCTCCGCACCCGCCGCTGCCGACGAGGCCGCGTCCGTCCCCTCCGGCTCGTTAATCAGTACCGGGTAGCGCTCCGTCTTGGCCGACGCGGGCGCGTCCGCCGCATCGTCGCCAGTGGATGGCACTGGCGGCAACAGGACGTCTGGGTCCGCCTTGAGCCGTTTGGCCGCCGGCGCCGCTGGGGAGGCGCTCCGCGAGCGGGCGGTGGCAGCCGCTTTGGGCGCACCCCCGCCGCCGTCGCCGTCTGCCGCAGTGTCGGCGGCCTCCTTCTCCGCCGCCGCCGGCTCGGGTTGCTCTGGCACGCTGCGCGCCACTGCATCGTCAGCGGCGTCGGACCGGGCTGGCGCTGTGTCCACGCCGTCGCCATTGCCGCCGCTTGTCTGCACTGGCGCAGTGTCCGTCGCGTCCGCACCGCCGCTCGGCTGCACTGGCGCTTGCTCCCCCGCGTCGTCGGTCGACTGCGCTGGCGCATCGTCTGCACCGCCGCCGGCGTGCTGCTCTGGCGCACGACCCGCGTCACCGCCGCCGCCGTCACCGCCACCGACCTGCGGCGCAGGTGAGTCGGGGCGGGCGGGCGTCGGGGCCACCGTTGGATCGTCGGCGGTGGCAGCGTCGGCGGCGTCGGCGGCGTTGGTGGTGTCGGCGGCGGCAGCGGCGGCGTCATCGGCGGGGTCTGGGGGGGCGGCGGCGGTCGCGGGGGGTGCCGCCGGCGGCGACGACGGCCCCATGGCGCGCGCGGCACGTTCGGGGGCAGGGGGGGGGGAGGGGCACCGGACGCTCCGTGGGTCCCGTTGAGTATCGACACGGCGGGCACTCGGTCGAGCTGGGGGTGGCGGTGGTGACGGTGGCGGCACGAGCGCCACGTCAAACACGCGGGAGGTAGACGGCGGGCAAAGGGCGGACGGTAGTCCTCGATCGGATTGGATGATTGGGCGGGGGGGGGGGGGTTCCAGAAGACGCAAACCGCCACGCCGGGACGGGCGCTGGGAGCCAGCGCCCACACGGATGTCAGAGGCGCACACGTTGGCCGGGACGAAAGGGTGGCGTCTCGGCGAAAGCGGGCGGCACCCCGAACGCGCGCGGGTGAGAGCGCGCAGGCGGCTCTGCATCTTCACTCGAGCAAGATCCATCCCCGCGCTCACGGCGTAACGTTCGCGGCCGTCCCCTCCACTGGGAGCGTCAATTTCAACACCCAACACCCAACTGTTTTTTCCAGGCCGACATTCTAGAGAAATTCTTTCATTGTAGCTTCTATCCGGATACATGAGCTCTAGTTATATGTCGGAGAGATATCCGTGCCTCCAGAAGGCACCTCATTGGTCAGATCCTTTGAACTACAAGATAGTAGCCGTCTAACTGTAAAAAGTTTTGTGAGATGGGGCGGGCTACAAAGTGCGCAAAAAAGTTCATGTCAAAGAAGAATTACTGACTGTACAGCCGTTCTCTCAAAAATCCCGCACCTCGACTGTTGCCAAACAGTTTCAAATCGGCCTCTACGACTCCGCAGAGGCCGATTTGGAACACATCACCAACACTTGGTGTTGTACAGTACAGCCGATGAGACAACACAGGAGACAGCATGCGTTCCCGTCATCCGCCCGACGCCCGTCGCCAGCCCCCGCTCGGAGTGTACGAAAATACGACGCGGCGGCAGCCGCCACTGTTGCAGCGCCCACCATGCCTCCAGCGCCCCGGACAGCGCTGCGTTGACACCTGTGCTCGAAAAGCAGTTCGAAGTCAGCGGCTCGCCGCCGCGCGAGCCCGCCAGACTTTCAACAGACCTGTTCCGAGTCGCTACCGAGGCTCCACGCCCAAAAACTCCCTCTGCCCCTCTTCCGGACATGTACACCACCGGCACGGCACAGCCAACAATGATGTCGGCGATGGGAAATTCACGCTCGCCCGCCGATGACGACCGCCCCAACTCGAGCAGCGCGTTCCCCAGCATGTCATCGAGGCAGACGCCCCGCTCGTACCAGCCGACCAACGCACCGCGCCTTCAAGTAGCACCGCCATCCACACGGGCGCTGCATGCACCGCGGCCGCCGCGTCGGCTGGGTGGGTGCCGAGCAGCTCCTGCCACCAAAGGGCCAAAAAGTGCACGACCTGCCCCCCGTCGACGCCGTCGCGCGGCGCTCGCAGCGATTCGGAGAAAAAGTGGCGGCCGAGTGGCAGCGGAAACGTCAGGGCAGCGAGCGTCCCCGCATGCGTCGGCAGGGCGGCCGCGAGGCACATGCCCCGGCGGTCGCCCAATACACCTCCAGCACGAGCAGCGTGAGGCTCCGCCCCGATGGACCCGAATATGATGGGCGCACGCTGATGTGCGCCGCCGTCACAACCCGTACGAGATGACCGGGCCGCGGCGGGCACCCACACCAAACACAAAACCGAGGAGGGCTTGCGGCCACAGGGAGTGCCGCCTCGCCCGGATGGCAGACCGACAGGGGTCTGCATACAACGCGACGCCGCCGCCCACTGCCGGCCGCGAGGACACCTCGGTCCTGCCGTCGACGCCCGCGGCGCGCAGCAGGCGCGGGCGGGGCAAGCGCCGCAACGCGCGCACGACCGACCTGGCGGGGTCCCCCGTGACAACAACCACGCCAACGACCGCCGACCGGCCAGACACTGGCGCGCCGTCGCGGCGGCCGGCCGCCCCGCCATCCCGGCGGCGGCCCCAAAACGTGCCGCGCCGCCCCCCCCAACCCGGCGCCCCCCCCCCGTCGCCGACGCCACCGCCGCCGCCGCCGCCGCCGGCGGGCGCCCAACCCCCGCGGCCACCACCGCGGGGCGGCCCGCCGAGGCAACCGCCGACGGCGGGAGACCCCGCCGTGCGCCCGCTCGAGGTGCGGGCCCGCGCGCGTCCCGCGACTCGGGCGGCGGGCCCCGTCCCCCGCCACGCGCCGCAGCGTCGACGGGCGGCCGCCGGCACGCGTGCCGGCGGCGCCAGCGAGGCGGCGGCAGCCCGCCCGGTGGGGAGCCGCGCACCGTGCTGCAGAGGGCGCCCGTGACCGGCGCAGGGGGGAGACACGCATCCGCAGCGGCGGGCAGCGCCGCCGCGCCACGGTGCCAAGGCGGCTTTGGGCGGCGAGTCAAGTCACGGACCGGCGGCCATGGCCATTGCGCCGCGCACACTGCGACCATCACGTGGGGCCGGTCGTCGGCCTCGAGCGAGGGAGCGCGGGCTGTGAGTGTTTCCGGGGACTGGTGGCGCCGAGCCACCTGTCGGGCCGGCGGATGAGCGACCGCTCGGCGCGGGGGGGCCCGCGCCGCATACGGTTCGCGGACAGGGGCTGGCAGGACCAGCCACAAAACCACTTGCAGCGCCCCGCCACGCAATGGTGGCAACGCCGGCGCCCCTCTGTCGCACCGGTGCCCGCCCTCCTACACCCACACGTGGTCGACGCCGCCCGCCGTGCTGCGCCCGCCAAACCCCTCACAGCCCCTGCATCGCCGCGCCGCGCCGGCGCGCAGCCGCCAGCATGGGCGCCGTTTTCCCCCGGACCGGCGCCGGCCAGTGGGCGCACACACTGGCGGTCGGCGTCAGCCCGGTTCGGGTCAAGCCAGGGCCCGCAGCGGGCAAGCTCCCCCTCGCACGTGTCGCCCGTCCCGCCGCTCGCCGCCGCCGCCGCCCGCACCGCGCCTGGCAGGTGCCGCCCCACCAAGCAAGTGCTCGGTCTCAACAACAAGCCCATCTGTACACTCCCCAATTGTTGCGGCAAAGGGCACGGGCAATCCACCAAAAGAGCATTCGTACATCCTGCGCTCCCACACCCCCCGCGCCCCCGCCAAAAAAGAAACACAAAGACACACCCCACGGTGTGTGCGCACGCCACACCCCCGCCGCTACTCCCCGCAGCAGAGGCACGCCACACACCCAGTGACGCACGCGGTGAAGCACGACGCCAAGCACGTGTCGGACCCCGTGTACAGGCAGTCGTCGCGGAGCATCGGGTCGGACGAGCAGCAGTTGCACGAGCCACAGCCGTCGAGGCACGCGCAATCCGCCCCAAACCGCTGTCCGTTGCCGTCGCCGACGCCCATGACGACGGGGGGGGGGGCGCCGTCACACGCGGTGGCGGCGTGGTGGCCGTCCGCGGCGGCGGCCGCTTCGACGAGGGAGACGTCGGCCACGTCGTGGGCACCCACCACCCCGGAGCTACTGGATGATGATGACTTGGCGCCAGTCATGGTCGCCCCGTACGGGGGGGGGACACGCGGTGGCGCCTCACACACGGCCGGGGACACGGGTGGCGCCAGACACACGGCCCCAACGGGCTGTCGCCACGGTCCCACAGACGCGCGCACCGGGGCCGTGGCGGTGCACCAAGGGCGTCGCCCGTACCGAAACGATAAGCAACATGGGGAGAGAGTCAGTCGAGCTGCTCACGCACAGGAGCAGGGGCCGTCGCCCGCCCGTTGCGGCGCCACCCCAACGCACCCCGCGCGTCAGCGGCGGGAGCACGCCAAACCTACCGCTCCTCCGCCGGCCGTCGTCGGCGCGGCCCGCCGTCACCGCCCCTCGGTCAGCCGAGAGCGCCGAGCAGAGAGGCGTCCACCAACACCAAGCGCGCCGCCACCCGTGTCGACCATGGCCCCACCGCCGCGGCGCCAACGTCGACACACGCGCGCCAAATGACACAGAGGCAGATCCAGTGCGCGGCGGCGGGCACAGGGGCGCAGGGCGGGCGCACGGGGTGTGGCGGCCACCCCCCGCGCAGCTCCAAACGCAACGCGGGCCCAGACGGTCCCGCGCGAGCACACGAGGAAATCCTCTCGTGTAATGCAATTCATTGCTGTACACCGTGGCGGCCTGCGCGGCCGACCGCCGGTGCCGACCGCCGACCGACGGCGGCGGTGGCGGCGCGGCCGCCGCCGCTGCCGCCGTCGACGCTGCGCCCGCCGCGACGGCGGCGGGTGCCGACGGCGGGGGTGCCCGCCGCACCCGGGATGCCTCGGGCGGAGCGCCGTCGGGTCTGTGCGGCAGCCACCGGGGGGGCGGCTGGCAGCGGCGCGGCGGCGGCGGCGGCGGCGGCGGCGGCGGTGACGGCGCCCGCTGCGCGAGGGGGGCGGCCGCAGCGGCGGGGGCCGGGCGGCTCCATCCCCCCGCCGCCGATGCGACGCGTCGGTGGGTTTGACAACCGCCTATCGACGCCGCCGTCAAAGCGCCGCTGAGGGTGGGGCATGACTCTAGACGGGGGGCGGACCGGACCGCCGCCCGCGTTGGTGCCCCGCCGCTGCGACGGACCGCAGGCGTGGGTCCCCAGGGGGCCCACCCCCGCTGGACGGTGCGCCGGGGGGGGACCCTGATGACCCTAGGCCTACTGATGGCGTGGCGGACGGCGGTTGGGCCGCGGCGCGCCCGTCGCACGGTCGCCCTCGGCGGGCGCGCGGGGTCCGTCTCGCCCGCCCCGGCGGCGCGCCCACCATCCCCACCCGCGCCGCCGCCCGTTCCGCCTGTGGGCGGGGCCCCTCGTCTGACGGGGTGTCCCTGTGCGGCTCGCGCGTCCGCCGAGAGGCGAGCGGAAGCACAGGGCGGGCGCCGGCCCCCCCCCGACCGCCCGACCCGCGGCGTTGGTGTCATGGCTGTGGGGCGTGCCCGTCCACCGCCCCGCCGCGCACTGCCCGCCGCGCATGAACAGCGACCATCGGCACGGGTGCCGGGACGGGAGTCGCTCGCATGAGGCGACCACGGCGGTTGCGTCTGACCAGTAAGGAAGTGTCGGCCTCGGCGGTCGCCAAGCAGACGGGACGACACCACGGTGGCGGAAATGTAGTTGCACATGCAGAATACCTACGTTTGGCGTTGTCGTTGCCCTGTCAAGACCAGGTGAACCCCATGTACTCACCTGGCTATGTCATCGTCTTGCCAATTCACTCGCAATGGGTTTCCCGCAAGCACTCGAGACTGCTCCGCATGTATCCAGACCAGGTCGACGACGTGACGGGGCGCGGCACCTGGACGACCTCGACGGGAGCGGCGCCCAGGAAACCACTCCCGCCATGACGGGAGCCGCGTCCATCCAGGTTCCGTCCCCCCGACCCCCCCGCGCTCGGCAGCAGCCGAGCTTGACGGCGGTGCGCCCCCGTGGGCGCCGTCCTCCCCCCATCCCCTCGCCCCTCCCGGCTCCCCACCATCGTGTCACCACCCGCGGTCCGTGCCCGCCGCAACCGTCTTCACCCGCCCGACACTGGCCGTCGGCCACGCAATGGCGCAGCGGCTGCGGCCGGCGCGCGTCGGGCGGCTTGGGCGCGTGCGTGCCGCGGCGCACGCAGGCCTGCGGGTGGCCGCGGGAAACCACCATGGCGGCGGGCCAGGGGGTGGGGTGACCCGCTGCGGCAGCGTCGGGCAGTGAGGTCGACCAACAGCGTGGAGCGCTATTGTAAGTAGCTGCCCCGCTGTCACTGACGGGGACGCTCTGTCGCCGACGTCAAGGGGCTCGACGAGGCGGACGCCGTGACTGCTCGACGCGCAGCCGACGACAGCGTCGACTGTGCGCGGCCTCCATCGCTCCGTGGCCGCCGCCGGTGGTGCTCCTTGCGGCCATCCCCTTTGGCTCCCTCGCGCGTTGGGCGGTCGAGATGGCCCCCGCACGGTGGCTGGTGGTGGCAACGTCGACCGCGGCCGCGGCGGTCCTCCTCCTGTTGGCGGCCGCGACCACGTCGCAGGCGGCGTTGCCCGGGAGCCGCCCCCCGCAAGCCGCCGCTGTGGTCGTCGCCGCCGCGGTGGCGGGCGCCCCCCCCCCCCCCCCCCCCCCCCCCCCCCCCCCCCCCCCCCCCCCCCCCCCCCCCCCCCCCCCCCCCGCCGACGTGCCGACGCCCTTCAACGCGACGATCTTTCCCACTGACCGCGACGAGGACGACGAACCCGACGAGCCGATTACCGACTTGGAAGTGCGGCGCTTCCACCGACGCTTTGGCGACCTCGGCGTGTCCTTTGACCAGCTGATGACGGCGTCGCGGGCGGGCACCCTCGACGCCTACGCTGCCGACATCAACAATGGGCGGGAGGACCCGCTCAACATTACTCGCGCGGTGCGGCGGTACCGGACCATCCTCGCGCGGCTCGACGATGCGGGCCGCTGCGTCGACTTTGTGCGGCAGGCCACGCCCGACGAGCCCGAAACGTGTGGCGTCGAGCGGTGGCGCCGCTGCTGCCGCGGCACCGTCAACGACCTCGAACAGGTGTTGCTGTGCGCGGCGCACGAAAACCTTGGCGTCTACCCGCCCTTTCGCAGCGCCGACGGGCGGGCGACCAACAGCTTTCGGGTGCGCTCGCTGCCGCTGCGGCGGGTCGTGCGCAGCCGGACGGGGGACGTGTCGGGGGGGGCCCGCTGGGGCCGCCCCGACGCGCCGTGGCGGCCGTCGGCGGACGGGGCGCCGCGCCCGCCGCGCTCCGCGTGGTCGGCGGTGGCGGAGGTCGGGCGGTGGGCGGCGGCGGTGGGCGACGGGCGGCGCGGCGGCGGGCGCGCCGCCCGCCGTCGCGGCGGCGCGGCGGCGGCGGCGGCGGCGGTCGCCGTGGAGGGCCCCCCCCGCCCGACCGTGGCGACCGCGTCGCGCACGACCGACAGTGAGACGGTGGTGCCCTTTTACTTTGAGGAGCAGTACGAGGAGATGGCGCTGGTGCTCGACGACCCGTTTGTGGCGTGGTGCAAGGAGTTTTTGTTCTACTCGGCGGGCTGCGTCGAGTTTTGTTGCTCGACGCTGTTTGCGGGGTCTGCGTTGTGTGACGTGAACTCGAGCCCAGACTTTTGCTTCTAGTCTGGGGGGGGGGGGGGGGGGGGGGGGGGCAGGGCGCCGCGCGATTGCAGGCGCGAGTAGAACCCATTGACGCCCTTGTCTCCATTCTTTCCCGTGCCTCTTTCGCCTCTGCGGCCACGCGGCAGCACCCTTCCCACGCTCGCCTGCCCCTCCCCGCGCTGCTGCATTGACGTGGGCGCCAGAGCCCCGACCTGTGTTGCCATTGGCATGCCACCCACACCCGCCCGTCGGGTCTTCCCCCCGCCTCGGCCGCGAAAGGGCACGTGCCAGGCGCAGCGGCGGGGCCGCCACACCGTCGGGCGCAGCGTCGGGCGCGGCGTCGCCCGGGGCTGCCCCCGTCGGACGCGCGGTGGCCCCGCCACCGACGCGGCCGTGGCGACCGCCGACCGGTGCGCGGGCGGCCGACGGCGGTGGTCGCTCAGCGCCCACCGGGTGCCTCGGTGTGGCGAGCAGACGCGTGCCGGGTGGTGGGCCGCGCGACCGGCTGGGAGGGAAGTGGCGGCACCGTGGCGACGAGCGAGCGCCCGCCGCGGGCCGTTGCTCCGGGTGCGGCGGTCGTCTGGGTCTGCCGCACGCTGTCCGACGGTCTCCCCCCCCTCGCGCGCGGGTTGGTGGTCGGCCCGGCGTCGGGTGCCTGAGCGTCTAGAGGGGGGCGTGGCGGCGGCGACCGGGGCAGCGGCCCCGGCCGTTGTGGGGGGAGTGGAGGACTCGTGGGGACCCCTGGGCACACGACGGTGCTGGCGGCTCGGCGGGGGTTGTTTTGGCAGCAGCTGCTACAGTCCTTGGGGTGGCGAATGGGGGAGATGCGGCGGGGGGTCAGGAGAGCCCGCCGCTGCCACCGCGTCTGCCCTACCCGCTGGCCGGCTGAGACAAGAGTGACGGCCGGCGCTGTCGGCGCGGCGCTGTTGGGGCGCCGTCGTCGACCGTGGCAGCCGCGGTGGCGCCAGCGGGCGGGGGGTGGTGGCGGCGTCTGGCAGCGCCGGGGATGCGGACCGTGGCCTCCACCCGACCTCACCCCACCCCTTTCAGCGATCGAAATGGATGTGAGGGTGTGGTACAGCACTCTACCCGCGTCAACGTCGCAGCTCCGACCGGCCGTCCGTGTTGCCCTGGCCACGGTTCTACGCTATCGCGCAGATGGCACGGCCGAGGCCATTGGCTAGCAGCCGGCTGCTCTCGGCGCCGCTGTTTCTACGAGAGTGAACGTTCAGACTGGGCCCGGAGGGCAATGAGAGTGGGAAGACGAGGATTGGACGGCAACCGTGGAGCGTGCCGTGGACGCGCAGTGACAGCCTCCAGACGAAAAGAGAGCAACAGAAAAGGGAGTCCAGGCGTGTGTGGCCCTTCTGCTGTGGTAAACTCACGCGGACCGGTCCGCGGAACGGTCTGCGTGTAACAGAAGGGACCGGTCCGTGGACAGGTCCGCGTGTAGCCGCAGGGCCACAAACGCCTTGACACTTCTTCTGTTTCTCTCAATACGTCTCGACGTCCACGCACGAACACAACGGGTGGCGGAGAGCGCGCGCTGGCGGGGGTGGAACACACAGCACAGAAGACACGTGGCACCATTGATCGACTCAACAGCTCACAGCCACCGCTGGATCACCGCTCCATGACAAGTGACGACCACCCCTCATCGAGCTACGCGACCGTCTGACGCGCAACCTCCTGCAGCGATCACGGCTCAGCATCACGCTGGCGCAAGGGCTCGTTCCATCATTTGTTGTCTACCACTGTCTGTTGAACCTCCCCCCACAAGCCCCCTCTTTTCCGAATCGCTCCCCCTCTGCCGGTACTGGATGAGTTTCCCAGCCTTCACCCCCGCGCCCCTGTTGGCGGCGACTGCCGTTGCCGCCCGCCTCCGCGGCTGCCGCGCACCGCTGGGGGTACCCCACCGCGGCCCGTTTACCCCCGCTTCCCCCATCGCGGTCCGCCGCGCCTCTGCCCCGGCCGCCCGTCGCGGCAGTTTCGTCACCATGGCGTCGGCGCCGTCGACCGACACCAAGGGCACCATGTACGTCAAGGCCGGCCCCGATGGCAAGTCGGTCGGCGACTGCCCCTTTTCCCTCAAGGCGCTGATGGGGGCGGCGCTCAAAGGCGTCGCCGTGGACATTGTGCCCATCGACTTGTCCAACAAACCCGACTCCTTCCTCGCCCTCACCGACGCCGGCAGCACCCCCGTCTTTGTGCACGGCGACCGCACGTTGACCGACTCGGCAGACATCCTCGTGTACGTTGACACGCTTGGCGACGGGGCGGCGGGGGCGTCGCTCTTCCCCCCCGCCGCGTCGGCCGACGCGGCGGTTGGCGACGCCGTCGTCCGCGTCTTTGGCGCCTTTGCGCGGCTGATGAAGAACAAGGAGGGCGGGGAGGAGGCGGCCAAGGTGGCCGACTTGGAAGCCGCCCTCGCCGCCATCGACGCGGTGTTGGCGGCGAGCGGGGGGCCCTTCCTGTGTGGGCCCTGGGTCAGCGCTTGGGACTGCGAGGTGATCCCCAAGCTCCGCCACGTCGTCGTGGCGGCGGCGCACTACAAGGGGTTTTCCCTGGCGGGCCACGGGTGGGCGGCGCTCGAGCAGTACATTGACGTGACGGGGCGGATGAAGGCGACCAAGGAGGTGCTGTGCGCCGATGAGGTGGTGGTGTGGGGGTGGAGCAAGTTTTTTT
>ENA-ORXR01002906-ORXR01002906.1-marine-metagenome-genome-assembly--contig:-NODE-2906-length-15793-cov-11.649402_pt1 | contig 15793 bp, 16 predicted proteins | sample MGYA00237866_ERZ511479 | MGnify/ENA metagenome assembly ERZ511479 | reverse complement strand
GGGGGGTTGGGTGGCGGGGGGGGGGGGGGCGTCAGGAGAAGTAAATGGGGAGCGGCGCGTCGGCGCCGTCGGCCAAGCGGGACGCAGCCCCGGCGGGAAGCTCCACAGCGCACGGCCGGGGGGGCACAGGCAGCCAGCGGGTAGGGGAGATATTGTTCGGCATGCCGCCGTCACAGACCACGTCGGAGCCAGAGGGGGGGGGCGGGACCACAGGCCACCAGCCGGGAGCGGTGCGCCGCCACGTGACGCAGTGCAGGCGCCACGGGCGCACCTACAGCAGGGAAGACACGCAGAAGCGGTGCGTAGCCGCCACAGTTGGCGTGGGTGACACGGAGGGGGGTCGGACCACAAGAAGGCAGCGAGGAGCGGTGGGTAGGCGCCGTCGTGCCACGGGGATGCAACCTCGGCGGCAGGCGTGCACAGAACAGGGCTGGGGGGATACAGACAGTCAGCGGGTGGGGGCAATGGGGAGCAGCACTCCACCTCGGGAGGTGGGCGGAAGCGCGCGATTTCAACGAGGAGCAGCGCGCCACGTCGCGCGTCGGCGCGGGTGGCACGGGCGATGCCGCAAGAGGGCAGGAACCGGTGAGCGCGGCGCCGCCCCCGCAGTTGGGGTGGGGTGCTGGGGATCGGAGATAGATGGAAGCATCTGAGGACCGCCAGTCGCAGGCTGCCTGATCTGGCGGGGGCAGAGAGGGCTCGGCGGGCGGATTTTGTGTGGTGACCCAGAATGAACAGGGGGCGTGGGCAACGAGAGCCTATTTAGTCGTGTCTCGCCGTCCAAGCAATCACCCGTCCGATGGCACCGACTCACGACGCAACGCACCCGACCGACAGCAGCAAGACCGCCCACCCCACCCCACCCACCCAGCTGCCCGTCATTCTCCCCACTGGCGTCACCCACCGCCCCTGTTGACCGGTAGTCGTCCCACTGTCTTGGGCCAGGTAAGCCAGGGTGCGATGGGAACAAGTACGCCAGCTATTCGCTCGCACACCCAATAGGTAAGTACTCTCCTACGCTCCTCAGGTTACTGCTCGTGGACGCGTCTCAGGTTAGTGGTCGCACATGCACACTGGCAGGCCCATGACAACATGGTAGGTTTGCGTCACAGCGTTCGGGTCTCAGTGGGTCCTCCCTCTCTGTCTGAAGGAGGGTGGTAGAGCGCACGCTCACGCTCGAGTGGTAGGCCAATAGTGTGCCAAGTCCTCTTTCATAGCGCGGCGCCGCTTCTCAGATCGTCCTTCATGCAAAATGCAGCACATGGTCATCAAAATGCACCTTCTTTTCGCTCGCGCGTGCTGTGAGAATGTAAAAAGGGTGCCCAACAACTGAGTTGAGTCGACAGTGCTCATCCCAGGCTATGCCGCGCCAGGCGCTATGACATAGAGAAAAGTCTCAGACGTGCTGTATGAGTGCATCTCTCTTCGCCTCAGAAGTAACGCTGGCATAGGAGGCATATTCGACTTCATTCGGAAACCAGGCGCCCTGCCCCTCACCCGCTTTTCCCTGCCCCCCGCCACCCCTTCTCCCGCTCGCGCCATTACTCCTCTTCCACCCCCAGCCGCTCTGTGTGGCCAGCTCATCCGACTTCCACAAAATGATATAGCCTTCACCATCGCGCAGAAGCCGGGGGGGCGGATGCGGCGGCACAGGCAGCGGTGCCGTCAGGATGAAAGGGAAAAGCGGAAAAGCCGAGGGTGTCACCCACGGCATGCGACATAAGACTCTGGTGCTACTGACTCACTCCTCGACGGATTCTCCCAGGAGACGATGAGTCAGGGTACGTGAGAAGGGGGTGTCCCACAAGCTTTGAAGGTTGAAAGACTTGAAGATGCTATGACGAATCGCCACGAAAGGCGGCGGGAGAGTCTAGAATTGCCCGTTCCAGAGTGGTGTCACAGCGACTCAGAACACGTTCGCTACTGGATATATATAGCAAGTGCCCGCCACGAACCCGACCACGGCTGGATGCATCCATCATGGATGCTCATCCGCCGTCTGTACTGCGGGCAGTCAAGTTGTGGAAGCAACTGTTCTGATCTCATTTTTGACGAACAGTTGTCACAAGACCCCCTCCGCTGCCGACCCAGCCCCTACTTAAATCAATGAAGACATCAGGTCACTTCGAGATCGAGACGGGTAGGCCCGTGACTCTGCGCAGTGGACGAACTGATCACGGTCTGGTCCCTTGCCGAGGAATCGTGAAATGCTGCACTGTTCCCTCTATTCCGATATGCTCGTGCCATAAGACACGCAGCGGGTGAGGTGGCACCCGATAGTCTCCGGCAGTCGCCCTCACACGCCGCTGCTGCACGTCACTCTGGCACAAGACCCATCTTGTCGATATCGTGCATACATCCCCTTACACCTAGTGACCTCACTGCGCCATCACATCGGGGCTCACAAAAACAAACGGCAAAGGCACAGAATGCAACCACGTTAGAGCCCGTCTTGCACGTTGTCTGCTGCAGGAGGCTGTACAGGAAGGTGGAGTGGGATTTGGTGGAAAGGATCCTTCTACTCGAGCTCGGCGTCTTGCTGCTCGGCGAGGACGGCCATCGCCGCGCTCATAGCAGCAGTCGCGGTGTGGTCCACCGTATCTTGTTGCTGCACCTTCCGCGTCTGCAGCAAAACATCCTCCACCGCACGCTTCGTCATGGTTGGCATGAGCAGGTACCACCGCCCCGGGAGGTTGCGCTCTTCGCTTCCGAGTGCAGCTATCCCGTCGTCCGTCGTCCAATGAGCACGGGGCTCCAGGACCATATTGCGCAAGCAAACAGCCACGGAAAATATGACAGAGGAAGGAAACTTGTAACAGTCACGGCCTGAGAGGGCGTGTAACAGTGCGCTCGTGTCGCGGAAGAAGCATCCCGTGGCCTGGACTTGCACTTCTCCAGGCACAGCCACTGCCGAAACCGCCGTTGAGCCAGCACCCGTCCCGAGTGTTGATGATGTGCCAGCAGCCGCCGAGTTCGCCAAAGTTAATGCACAAGTCGTGCCCTGGGCATGGGCAGGTGGGGCGGCGCGTGAAGATGATTTGGCGAGCGCGTCGAATGTCAATACGTGAATGGACGTGGGCACGCGTTGAGGGAGCGAAATCCTGCCCGACGGGGACGCCAGGTGTGCGCTCTTAAGGGCGAAGTAGGGGGAGGCGTCAGAAGACTCCAGACCGGGTCGCCGTGCAGAGGGGTTGACCAGTAGAATGGACACAAGCGGCGACGGGTGGAAGATGAAGTAACCGCCGGTACGCCACCAAAACGCCCGCGCCTGGCAGCGCCCGTCGTTCACAAGGACACCCAGGACGGCTAGGATGTTGACTGTGACTTTGTTCTTGGAAGTGGATGCTCTCGTCAGACCTTGAATTACTCTCGGAGGCATCGTGCGCGCCCTGAGCAGCGTCATGCCCCGTTTAAACACGGACTCAAGTAGCTCGCTGAAGTACTTGATGGCGAACGACCGCTCCCCCGAAGCCTTCTTGACCGTAGGGAAGAACGGAGTGAGCACATCTCCGCGCGCTGCCGCCATTGAGTACAACTTCATAACCATAGCGGCAATGGCCACTGCCGCAATAGGCCTAACGAACGAGGAGTCGAGGACCGACTCCACCTCGGGGCGGATAACTTTTTTCTCTTTCTCCGACCACGGACGCTCGGAGGGGGCAACCCGCGCGGCGTGAGCAGCATGGGCGTCCTCCACGCTCTCCTTGAACGACCGCAGCAGTGGCCAATTGGGGTCCGCCCACTTCACGACCTCTTTAGAAATCTCCTCGCGTACAATAGTTCGCCAGGCCTCACCAAACGTCTCAACAGCGGCGTTTACCGTCTGATGAACGAGAGACATGTCTGAAGCAGCCGCAGAGGAGGCAGATCCTCCTCCGCTGTGCTGCACCGGCGTTTTGCCATCAGTACCGAGCCGCGGTGGGCCACGTTCATCGACGGGCCGACCGGCACGAAGCTCAGCAGCGCGGCGAAGTGCCAGGCGCTCGGTAGCAGTAACGCGTGGAGCCATTCCGGTGGAGGAGCTTGCTGCAGCCGCCTTCGCAGGCCCCACTGCAGCCGCTACCGCCGGGGCCACGGCAGCTGCCGTTCCGACAACGCCTTCCGGGACTGGTGCGCCGAGAGTTTGAGGGCTCCGCATGGTAGGCGTCGCCGTGGTATCCGTCGAGGTAAACGGGGAAGTAGCAGCGGTGGCCGGCCGAAAGGGAGCAGCAAATGGGGATTCAACGGCACAGTAATTGGCTGCCACCTCTGCCGCCGCAGAAGGGGCGCCAACACGAAGATTGCCGACGTTCTCCGTTGCTGTGATCCCCGTAGCAGCGACAGCACGACGCTTGGAGGAGGCTGCAGCGGCAGCAGCCGACTTGGTCCAAGCTGCCGATGCCGCTCCTGCGGAGGTGAAGGAGTGCAGCGCCCCGGTACCTGACGACGCTCCGGCGCCCGAGGTGGACCTCACCCTGGACCCAGACGCTGCACTTGCTCCAGCCGCCGCCCCTGACGGCACCGTTGCCACTGCCGCCGGCGCCCCTCCCGTCCCCGCCCCGGCCAGAACGCGAGCTCCGTCCGAGGCGACCACCGCGGCAGCCGCGGGAGCGTCTGGTGTCCCACTTCCACGCGTCCGTCGCTTCTTGGCTACAGGTGAGGATGGGGGTAGGGGCTGCCTTTCAAAAGTGTGCCAGAGATGGCCGCCGAAGGTCAGCAGTCTTCGTGGCTGCCGTGGTGGGAATGCTGAGGCAAGAGGACACCTGGTGATGGAGTGAAAGCAGTGTGATGTGCAGTCGCGACGTCAACGGCCAAGACAAGCACAGCCACCAGGTGTCAAGTGCGGTGTTGCTCTTTAGTAGCGGCACCTGGCGTTGAGCTCTTCACCGTGCCCCGCCCGTCGGCAACGACCAACAGAGACCGTGCCACACAGCGTCATCGCGTGCTGTCACGCAGCAGACGCGCGAGACCAGGGACTGTGGCCAATTCTACAGGACGTGGCGCTTACCCAAGCTGTCGAGAGTAGTACGCTGTTGAATGGGAGGCCTCTCGCGCCGTTCACCGCTCCCCTCCCAAAGAGCAACGCAAGAGTCCTTAGACAGTGACGCAGGTACCACTGTCTGTGGCTCCGCTGCGGCCATGCTTCGTCCGGGCTGTCAAGCTGTGCTGAATACTAGCGTCCGTCACATGGCTGCATCAGAAATGCCCGAGGAGAGAGTGTACCCGCACGCTTCCCCGCAGGTGAAGAGACGCAGGCTTCACGCCTATCTCCTCACTTCATCGTCTCGCTCCCTCGGCACAGCGTATGACATCAGATGCTCGCAGAGAACGAGGGAGGGACACCGTTGCAAAAGCGCGACACCGGGGCACATGTGAGTGGCGCCTTGAGGAGATAGTGCGGGCCGGCGACCTAACATTGCGGAAGGCGGAAGAAGGGCCACTCACAAGATTAGAACAGATGGCAGCCGTTCCAGGCCGCATAGCCAGAAGTCTGAAAGCGATGACACTATAGGTCACTCATTGGCATACGCCGGGGTGACAACAGAGAGCAGTCGCGGCATTGCCAGGGTGGGAAGCGGGACCGGAACTGGTGACTGGCATCCCACATCACGAACGATTTCGAGGCCTGCCGAGCGGCGTGTGGACGATGCCTGATCGGGGCGAGAGACACCAGGTGTACGCTGGCTTCGCCACAATAGGGAAACCATGGCAACCAGCGCACATGGACCTCCATGAGAACATGGGGGCTTCCGCCGGCAGCGTGACACCAAGGATCCGGCGCCGGCTCGTCGGTTCGCAGGTGCGATCTTTAACTTCGTTTGAAAAGTACGCCCCAGGAAAGCAGTAGACGTTTTTCGTGTCCTCCACACAGCAATTCACCCATCTAGATGCCTATCCAATCTGGAGGCTCTCAAAGGGTCCAATGTCGCGGGGCGCCTGACCATTGCATCTCTGGCTGCCCAGGGCCCGCTCTACATGTCACTTAGAGATGATCTCTTTCGTTGCTGATCATCAGGCCGCTTTTCTTGAGTGCCTCAGAGAGCTCTGTGCTGCCTGGTTGAAAATGCGGAGAGATGCTGAGTACGATAGAGGTCCCCGAGGAAAGATGCCAGCTTGTCGCTATAGTCGGTCCTCGACATACGAAGCGGCACGTGACACCGGAAACGGTGAGCGAAATGCAGCAATAGGATGGATGGCTCACTGCTACCACCGCGAGGGGACATGCAGCTAGCGAGCTGGCTGCACTATGAGCTACATAAGTGTGTTTGCTTGTTGCTAGGGTCCGTGCCTCTCAAACGCAGCTGGCGAACAACGGGTCTCCAACTTTCCTCCAGGCTGTCCAGGCAACGTTACCCAAATCGAAAGTCCCCCGTCACGACCAATGGCTCATAGCAGCCAGTGAGACAGCTTCATCCCATCACCGGCGATAACAGTACAAGGTACAAACAAACTCAATCGTCCCGACACCATTGCGGCTTCGGCTTCCAAACGAGAACTCGTCATGTTACCCTGCCAAGACAATCGACACGGAGCGTGCTCTGGGATGTTGCTCACATCGTCATTGGTAACGGTACGCAGCCGCAGATGATGCAGGTGTCGATTGCGCACTGTGCCGTAGTCCTCCGAGTCTATAACGGCAACGGACACGGTACGCCCTTCCTTGTCGCGCTCGAGCACGTAGAATGCGGAGCCGTCTGGCGCAACGTGGTGCTCGAAGAGCAGCCGGGTGATCTTGTCGCCGTTCTTCCGCGAGAAGCAGCGGAAAAGCGCAGCCGGAACAACGTGCGCCGGATTTTCAAGAGCGTCGAGAAAAGCACGGGGAGACGACAGCTGTGAGGCGCAAGATGCCCGACACTGCCGAAGAGAGCACTCTGACCGTGACAGCCGCCGGAAGCTCACGAGGTCCACTAGCGCCCCGTGGGTACACTCCAGCTCCACCTTCACGCTATCTTGATCATGGCCGCGCCTTGTGGCACCTGTTCCCATTTGCAGACGGTCAAGGAACCTGCCGCGCAGCGTGGATTGGCGAGAGCGACCAAGAGAAAACTTCTGCACCGCAAGCACGGCGTAGAGCCATCGTCGAGGGGATAAAGACGCGTCAGCCTCGAAGAGTTGCCGGGCGAGCTCAACCAGCGCGGATGGAACGCCAGACAGCAACTCCGCCATACGGTGGATCTCCCCAAACTGCCGCCGCATACCCTGGACCTCCACTGCGAGGGACTCGACAGAGACAGCAGGTGAAGGAGCTCGTCCATCTCCTGCCGCCGGTCTGGCGCTACCGAGTGGTCGCACAGGAGCGTGTTGGGCAGCCCCGTGAAGAGGGCGAGAGAAATGTATCTCAGCTAGGGCCTCCGCGGGCGCTGGAGGGGCGCCATTGGCCGACGCTTGAAAGAAACTTGATGCGCCGTGCCGTTATTGCGATGGAACTTGGCATGCGTCATCGCCGTGGGGAGAGTCGGAAAGAACAGGCAGAAAGCCATCATCGCGTGTTGAGGAAGGACTGGCCGATAGCAAGTGGAACATGTCCCTCATATTGCAACAGCATCAATCGGAAATGAGCAGGGTACGGGACGCGTCAGAACACAGGTGCTGGAGAGACCCAGAGGGCGAGCCGTAAAAAAGAGAGTTAAAAGAGCAACGAGAACACGCCGCAAGCATGCAACCGGTCTCACACTCAGGCCACTTACATCGTGGCCATTGAGGCACAGTTTTCCATGAGCAGGTGCGGACGCGGTCAGGTCGCGAGCTGCGGGCTGGCAATGTGGATAGTGGCCCACAGCCACCAGTGAAGTTGGCGATAAAGAGTGAGTACAATGGCACCAGTGAAGCGACGACGACGCCGATGTAGCGACGAGGAGACAGGTGGCGGCCGTAGCGGCGTGGGGAGTCAAAAGAAGCTGCCGTGTGGCGGAGGCACACGGCTGTCCAGTGAAAAGACCGAGCGCGCGGCGCGGGCGGCGTCGGGATGGTCACCATGCGGGCGGGCGTTATGATGCCCGAGCACAGTCCACCGGGTCTTCGAATTCAAAAAGCTTTGTCAGTTTCAATACCTGGACAGGTGGAAGATTCCCAGCTGGCACTGCCTCCAGAGCTTCCGACGCTCCACTTCCGAGGACTTGTCAGTTGAGTCTGGGGACTGTTCATCTCCCGGTCTCGTGTTCGTGTCTGAGCACGAATCAAAGGACCATTCGCCGGAGGCAGGGGAGTCACCACCCCCGCCTCAATTGCAAGTGGCTGACGACCACCAGACAATGACTGGACTGGCCAAGGTGGTCGCATGCGCCAGAGATGCAAGCATCAAGGTACCGCTCCCGTTGGTCCAGATCGCTGGGTGAGGTATGATGAGCACATGATGGTGGGTGACGGAGTCGTACGTAGACACAGGCGTTGAGTTTTAGGAGCGACGGCACGGTGGTGCGCGCTGCGACAGATTACTGACACCATTCCGTCAACGTGTGATAGCCTGGGGTGATAAAATGCTGTATTCACTCTTGTTCTGATGACAAGGGATGCTCGAGCACGGACGTACGCTGCATTGCTGCAAAGCCTTCGATTGTAGAGGACGATGTGGACAGAAACAGGTCTTTGCATGCACGATCGGGTGTCTCAACATCAATGTGTATTACTAAAATTGTCACGCGTGTACATCGGCTGCCAATGCAGCTTTCACTACTGCAACGGTACGAGCGGGTGTCCGCGCCAGACCAATATGCTCGGAGGTCCCCTCCTGTGCGTACACACCTCCCTGGCAACCCCTTGACTTTGCGTACGCGCACAAATTGCACGGCGCCCGGGCGTTGTGGCCGCGGAGGTGGCTCGATTTCGATACCTGCTCGTAGTCGCCAACGTAGAACGCGACGTCGGCATACACGCGCACCTTGACGCCGTCAGGGTCCTCGACGACCCAGCCATCGTGGGCGCATGCGAAAAAGTCGTTACTAACTGCCCGCAACACCGCATCTGAGCACACGCCTCGAGCAGTGAGGGACAGCACACGGCCGCCAAGGCGACTCGTACGGCGCTTGAACAGCCAGGACACATAGCTCATGTAAACCCCCCCGAGTCCGTCGAAATCGTCCGAGTACATTGCGATTGAAGCAGTGTACCATCGCGCGCAGTCCATGGATATGCTGCGCAATAGCCGCCGCCGTCTTGGGGGGTCGTCGACCGCAGCTCCTGTTGCTGCATCATCGCGAGGAAGGAGCCTGACGCAGCCACCGCCAACGACACAGCCGTCTACGGCCACCCAACAAATAACGTAGTTGTCGGCTCTCCGCCAATGGCGCACTACAAGAGACCCCACCATAGCATCGTCCGACGTGCAGGAAACGACGAAATCACCGGCTTGCACGGCGCCTCCTGGCTGCAGGCCAGCCGCGCTAGTCGCAAACGAACCCGCGCCGATTGTGACAGCGCGTGGCCCTTCCGCGTCTCCGATGACCTCAATCGTAACGGCATCCCCGCATGTCAGCATCTCTCCTCCCAGGACAAAGCGTCTCACGGTACCGCCGTCCACAGTTGATGCTTGGCTGTCCTGGAATAGAGGAGAGTCACAAAACTCGGAGTGGAAAGCCCGATCGGCGTCGGTGCGCAGGTCAACTGCCGTAAAAGGCTCAAAGGTCTCTCTAAACGCAATGTCGCCGGCAACGTGGTCTCTCGGAAGAACAAGCAGTAACGGGGGCTGCTGTTGACCGCCCTCCACAGCTGGCCCCGACGAAACAGTCCGTAGCGGCAATCCCCAGGCTTTTCGCACACGCGGGAGCGCCTGCTTCCGGATGTAGCTCAGCGACTGTGGCTTGGACCCGAGGATGACGTCTTGGATGAAGGCACGCATGATATCAAACTGCAACTAGGTGACTCCCGCTTGGCCGCGCAGGTAGTAAAAGCAGCAGAACTCGGAGTAATCCACGAACGGAAGCTCCCCCAGCGCGCTGCGCACAGTATGCACGGGCTCTACAGGGTACGGCACATCATCTGTGCCGACATCGACATCAAACGCGCCATCGTAAGGGTCCTTGCCGAAGTAGTTGGACGCCACGCTGACGCCATCTTCACAGTCATGGTCGTCAGAAGCAGCGTCACAAGCGACGTGTCGGCCGTCAGTGAATGGGTCGACAACAGCATCAGCGCGACCACCGGCATAGTCAGCCAGATAGTTGACCACAGGATGAGAAGCGACACGCGCATCGAGTACTCCGCCAGGACCGCCGGAACGCGGTTGGTGGCCAAGATGGGCCGCCTCGAGCAAGTTGACGGCGATAGATGGAAGGCCAAGGCGCTGTTCCAAAGTCGGAGGAGCATCTTCAGGGGGGTGGACGCCGTCTCCCTGTGGGCTTCAGGCATTGGGAGGGAGATCAGGATGTAGGAGAAGCGCGGGAAGGGCCTCGTCCGCTGCGTTCAGGGCAGGAAGAGAGTTGATCGCACACGGGTCGCCATTGCGAGAGGGGTTGTCAAGGCGATGGAAACTGAGAGTTCTAATACTCTGCCTGTCGTCTTGTGCGGGGCGGCGGGCACCATGAAGGCCACCAAGTAGCGCGTCACGTTTTCCAGGGCCATGTTCATCAGATGTTTGGGAGCAAACGTAAGAGCGGGCTTGTGAAACAACGACAATGTCGCTCACCTGTGCACCTTGTTTCTGTACCCGCCGAGCGGGCCGGAACCGAGACATAACAGCGGGCACGAAAGACCGAAAAGTCCGAGCCGGAAACATAACTAGCAGCTGTGACTCACCGGCGTGGCCGGTAGCTGCGAGCACACACGGCAGCGCAGCGCCCGGCCCTGCAAACCACGAGATTCAACCTCCCTCGAGGACGCGAAGTGCCGGAGTGGTGCCTTCAGCACCCCCCCTCCCCCTCGTTCGGGCTGCGCCAATGAGCTCCAGAAAGACATGCCCTCCAAAGCCCGCCTGCGTCACCCCAACGCCCGCACGAGGTGTGTGGCGCCAGCACAGGGCACAGGGCTCCATGGGCTGCAGGCGAAACCGAGTCGCGCTGCATGTGGAAAAGATGAGGCCGCACACCCGCCTGCAGGCCGACAGACGACTCCCTTCTGCACGACGGAAGGGTCGGTTTTGTGCTCCAATTATTTATTCTGTGGCATTGTTGAAGTACGAAAGACTGGGCACTATGCAGAGATGCGTCCCATCGAAGGGCCATCTGTACCCCATCGCGTGCATTTGCCGGACCAGGTGGCGGCGCGAAATAATTCCGGAATGCGAGTAGCCAACTGCGAAGGAACCCGTCGGGTGTCCGACGAACCACTCTCTGCGGCACCTGTGCTTGCCCTTGAAGCAGACGCGCCTACATCACTGCGCCTGCGCCAGATGCATCGTCCCGCCTCCACCGTCCTGTCAGTTATCTCGGCAAGGCTGATTGCGTCTCGGAGCCCATCGCTGATGTTCATTTTTACGGCTGCCGTGTCTTGTGCGGAGCAGCCCGGCGCCGCCCGTGCCCCCATTTTGGGGCCTGTGGTTATGTCTTGGGAAGCGTCTTGGTCAGGGGCTTACGAATCTGCCAATGTTCAGAACACTTGTGGCGGGTGACGATAGAATCCTCATTTTTCTTGGCATTGAATGTTTTGATTTAGCACCAGGGCTGGATGCGCCTCAACGGGAGGAGCGCAACGCCGTGTTTTTTTCCGGTGGCCGCCCATGCCGTGACCAATAGAGATGGAATGAGTGAAATACACACGTTTGGCCTACTTTCCAGAACGAAGAAAAACAGTGCAGCTACATTAGGATGAGCTGCTCCTTACAGCTGACACTGACAGCCGTGCGTGCCCGTTCAAAAGTCTTCACGGGTTGTGTCACGGGCGCTGACGGGACGGCAGGCTGTACTCTGCCGGCGGTTGCTGAGGAGAGCGCATCGCCCGCTCGTGTGGCACCCTAAATCGACCATCCCGTGGCGCATCGGGGCAATAGCGCTGCCGGCGCGCCCCCCATGAACGCTTCCACTGCCGATTATCGCGGCCGCACCCGCATGGCCATCGACTTCCCTCCTCTGACCGGCGCTGGCTCCTCGTAGTCGGTGAGGATGCGCTCAAGCAGCGGCACGCCCTCCCCTGGAGCGGTGGCGCCGCCTACTTACCTGGCGCGCTCCATGGAGACAGTGATCAATTTGGTGACAAGGGGCGAGGGAGCTCCGAGCAGCGCCGTGGAGAAGACAGCCACAAGCGGGGAGGAAGAGGACGTGGGCGCCGGCTCAGTGTCCGGGTTGTGCAGCGACTCCGCGCCGGACGTGCTCTCCCGAGAGCGTCGCGTCGTCCCCCTGCCCTTTGTCCGCAAACTCCGCCTTCACATGTACTCCTGCCCGGGCACCATTAAGTCCCAGTTTTTTTTCGGCGGATTGGGCTTGCTGCTGACGATCGCGGTGTTGGACGGCGCCATGGTCGTGTACATGGTGGTGGGGCATACCAAGTTCGGACCTGACCTGGTGGCGCGGCAGGTGGCGGGCAAGTACAAACAGTCGGAGTGCTTCAAGCACGCTGAGCTGCTCAACCTGATGCTGCCCCACGCGACGGCGGGCGTGTACGACGACCAGCTGCTGCAGACGTGGAAGATGGGGACGCAAGGTCTGTTCTCCTAGATTGGCCACATCATGTCATACCGGTGCATCCTCTTGTTGGACGACGATGGTCAGGTTGTTTTGGGGGACGCCGTCGCGCCACCGGCAAGCTTCGAGCCCTTTCCCGACCCTGGGCCTCTGTTTTCGGACGCGGCTCTCATGAGAGAGTGTCGTAAGCTCGCGGCCCGTGGCATGCGGGAAGGGGTTCTCCCTTCCCTCCGCACCGGCTCGTACCACGGCGCCGGTCAGCGCGCCGTCTGTGAGCGCAGAGGCGTACAATAGCAAGCCATGCTCTTGCCCGCTGCCGTCGGGAGGTGCCGACGAGTACGCCTTTTCGCTCGCCGCTCGTGCTCTGACCCTCTCTGGCGCGAACAGCTCAGATGGATGAAGAGCCCGGACGTAGACCGCGTAAATGATGCACTGGCCGCGGTCGGGCCTTACAAGATGCACCCTGGCTCGCGTAAGGAGGCCTACGGCTACAAAGCCAAGAACATCCAGGAGCAGTACACGAAGTACGTGCCCAGTGAGTTCGTCCCGGACCGCCTTGGTGTGCCTGCGGGGGGTTTCAGCGGCGTGGCGGTGCAGTCGTGGCAGCAGACGACCATGAGCTCCAAGGGCGACAGCAACCGGGCCACGTTTACGAGTGCGGCGGGCGTCTCCACACAGGAGAGCCAGAATGCCACCGGGCCACTGGCGGTGGAGGTGGCCTTGCGCAAGAACATGCGGTGGTCGGCGGGCATCCACGCCCAGCCGCTGTTAGACGCACTGCTGGGTGCGCCCTTTAATGGGGCGCTTCCCAAGAAGCACGTCGACTGGTGCACGCTAGCGAGCAAGATTCCAGCGTCAGATGGGGTTGAGTGGGACGTACAGACAATCAAGCGACACGCCAAATCTCTGGCCAAGGGGCACCTTGACATTCTCGCTTGAATTTCTTTCTTGCTTGCTGTTTTTGTGTGACCGAAATACAGACCGGCTGCGGTTGTTTCGGACTATTCTACAAACAAACAAAAAAGAGACACAAGCACGAATGTACTTATTAGGGCTCATCAAAGGGGGATGCCCTCGCGTCGCCGTTCTGCAACAGCCCTTCGGGCCCATAGCCGGAGCGGTACAGCGGTGGCACCTCTGTGCCGATGGCGGGGCCACCGAGCAGTACGTCAGCGAGGGTGGACAGCGTGTCATCGGAAGACTTGCTCCCGCCGACGCGCTCGCTCCGGCAATAGACGAGGTTGCGTGCGAAATGAGGGGGGACCGTCGGGTACCCGCAGCTCTCGGCGCAAAAGATGTGGACGTAGTGAGCTTCCCCCGACATGAAGTAGGTCGGCCCCGGTTGCGGCGACTCATTCCAGCTGGGCACCAGCTTGTCTTGCTGGTGGTCCGATGACACCTCGTGCCACTCCATGCTGCTCGACAGGCACAGCTCCTCCTACTCCTTGCAGAGCGGCGACTGGGTGCACATGTCCATCGCGCCCATGTTATCCAGCACCGACTGGAATTGTGTCGCCAGGCGCTCGTACCGCTGCGTGGCGCCGCTCACGCAGGTCTTGTGGTAGGAGATGGCACGGTTGGCCTCGGCCTTGTGACCGTCGAGCGCAGTTTCCAGGTCGTAGATGATTCGCCGCACGCCTGACACCGCGTCAATCCGCTCCATGGTCGCCTGGTCCGGCTGCTGCAGGTGCCGCTTCAGGCACTGCCGTGCCTGCCGCAAATCGGCGGCGTAGAAACAGCACGTTGAGCACGCGTCGGTATTGTGGGGATACAGGGTTGTGTACTTGTCGGACGGGACGTAGCATCCGTCCACCTTCTTGGTCGCCCCGAACAGCTCGCGGAGCCAGCGTAGGGGGACGTCGGGGTGCAAGGTCTGTAGCCCGGCCGACGAGAGTGCCTCATTGAAAGCAGAGGAGAAGGACGGGCGCTTGTTGGTGTCGGAGCGGGAGCTGCGCAGCACCGTCCACGTCGAGTTCAGGTGGTTTGCGGCCCCGTGGTACCGCCCATGCTTGTCCGCCGTCCTCCCCGTAGGGGTGCTGTTGGCGACCACAAACTCTTGGAACTTGGCGCGCTCGACGTGCTTCGTCCTTTTCGACGGCATCCCCGCCAGGCCGTGCTCGGTGTGGAGCTCTGCCACCTCAAACGTCGTGCTGAGGCTCGAGCTCCTTTAGTACTGCATTGTTGAAAGCAAGCAGTCATCGGGACGTCGGATGCGGTTGATGAGCGTGCCGGACTTGGGACTCGACGCGATGGCCCACTTTTTCATACGCCTAGTCGGAGTTTGGGCGGCGTCAAGGGCGCGGGAATGGCACCGGGCCAGCCACCAGTTGGAAACGCGCAGGTGATCGCGCGCGCACGCCTCATGGATGAGCCAGTTACCCCTTAGGTCGAACAGAAGCTCAATCACCAAGGTGCCGAGTCGTGCGTAGTTATAGACCACCTGTGCGCCCTTTCAGGTGCCTGACCGGTCGACTTTCAACCGCTCTCGCGCAGTGCGACGCGCCCCTCCCAGCCGGCAGTCGAGCGCCTTGAGCACAGCCACGCATGGGCACCCGCCAGCCTGATTTTCTGGGAATTGTCCTCGTCCGCCCGCCGCAGCAGCGTCCAATCGCACGAGGTCGACGCTGTTGTAGATGCGGAAGGGTAGGGCGACATGGCCACCCCCCTCCGATCGCGTTGCCGCCGTCGCGTTGAGCTGCTTTGTTGAGAGGCGCAGCTGCTTGCGACGTTTCGCCGCCGGTAGAATGAGGCCGTCCCCATCGGCCCCACAGGATCATCCACCCATCCCGTCGTCACCGTCGCCACAGGCCACCGCCGGGTCAGCATCCCCTTCGGCGACGGCCGCGTCTCCGCCATCATCTTGCCCTGCAGGGTCGGAAGAGCCGGTAGACTGAGGTGACTGCTCGTCTCCAGCGTCACCGTCGTTGTGGGTAGCTCGAGGGGGCAAGCTGCTGCTATCAGGACAGCCCGAATGAGGAGCCAGCGACTCGGAGCAGCACGGTCGGGGGAGAAGAAATGGGATGGTGCTATCGGGGCCCACCAAAAGCCGCAGAAAGCGCCGGGCCGGCACTGGCTTGATTCCGAGCGAGCGCAGGACCTCCTCCGCCAAAACTTGCAGGTCCGCCGGGCTTTCCACCCCGAGCTCTCCGACAAAGCCATTGAGGTGCTCCCCCAGCCCGTTCTCCTCAATCAGCGACTTGAGGGCCTCCATGGGGACCGCCGTCGGTGTCACCGCCCCCCCCCCCCCCCCCCCCCCCCCCCCC
>ENA-ORXR01002905-ORXR01002905.1-marine-metagenome-genome-assembly--contig:-NODE-2905-length-15800-cov-2.837181_pt1 | contig 15800 bp, 12 predicted proteins | sample MGYA00237866_ERZ511479 | MGnify/ENA metagenome assembly ERZ511479 | reverse complement strand
CCAACGCAGCTTTGACTACCGGACCTTGGGTCTGGGGTACGCCAACATTGGCGGTTTGCTGATGAACATGGGCCTGGGCTATGATTCCATCGAAGGCCGCGCATTGTGTGGCGCGTTGACTGCGATCATGACCGGTGTTTCTTACGCCACATCCGCCGAAATCGCCAAAGAGCAGGGCGCATTTGCAGGGTATGAGCGTAATGCACAACACATGCAGCGCGTTATGGAAAACCACCGCAATGCGGCCTACGGTAAAACAGATGGCTACGAACAACTGGCTGTGAAGCCCGTGCCGCTGGACTTGGAAAACTGCCCTGATCAAAGCCTTGTCCAACTGGCCCAAGCCAGCTGGGACACAGCCGTAAAGCTGGGTAAAAAGCACGGCTACCGCAACGCCCAAGCCACTGTGATTGCCCCCACTGGCACCATCGGTTTGGTGATGGATTGTGACACCACTGGGATTGAGCCTGACTTCGCCCTGGTGAAGTTCAAAAAACTGGCGGGCGGTGGTTACTTTAAAATCATCAACCGTTCCGTTCCTGCGGCCCTGACGAAATTGGGCTACCGGTCCAGTGAAGTGGAAGAAATCATTTCTTACGCTGTGGGTCACGGCACGTTGGGCAATGCCCCTGGGATCAACCACACAGCCCTGATCGGTCACGGTTTCGGCGCAGAAGAAATCGACAAGATCGAAGCAGCCTTGCCGTCGGCCTTCGACATTCGCTTTGTGTTCAACCAATGGACCCTGGGCGCTGATTTCTGCAAAGACGTGTTGGGCATTCCCGAAGAAAAACTGTTGGACGCCAGCTTTGATCTGCTGACGCACCTGGGTTTTGCGAAAGCGGATATTGATGCGGCCAACGACCACGTTTGCGGCACCATGACCCTGGAAGGCGCACCCTTCTTAAAGGACGAACATCTCAACGTGTTCGATTGTGCGAACCCCTGCGGCAAGAAAGGTAAACGCTACCTCAGTGTCGACAGCCACATCCACATGATGGCGGCAGCGCAGTCCTTTATTTCGGGCGCGATTTCCAAAACCATCAACATGCCCAACGACGCGACCATCGAAGAATGCCAACAGGCGTACGAATTGTCCTGGTCTTTGGGGGTGAAAGCCAACGCGCTGTACCGCGACGGGTCCAAGTTGTCCCAACCCCTGGCTGCGGCCCTGGTGGAAGACGACGATGAAGCCGCTGAAATTCTGGAAAGCGGGTCCGCGCCAGAAAAAGCCAAAGTCCTGGCAGAAAAGATCGTGGAAAAAGTGGTGATCAAAGAGATCATCAAAAACGAACGTGACAAAATGCCAGAACGCCGCCGGGGCTACACCCAAAAGGCGATCGTGGGCGGGCATAAAGTGTACCTGCGCACGGGCGAATACGAAGATGGGTCCTTGGGCGAAATCTTCATCGACATGCACAAAGAAGGCGCGGGCTTCCGGGCGATGATGAACAACTTCGCCATCGCAGTGTCCGTGGGCTTGCAGTACGGCGTGCCGCTGGACGAATTCGTCGATGCGTTCACGTTCACCAAGTTCGAACCTGCGGGCATGGTCCAAGGCAACGACAGCATCAAGAACGCCACGTCGATCTTGGATTACATCTTCCGCGAATTGGCGGTTTCATACTTGGATCGTTCCGATCTGGCGCACGTCAAACCAGAAGGTCACAGCTTTGACGATCTGGGGCGCGGCGAAGACGAAGGGGTGTCCAACGTGAAAACCCCCGATGCGCCCAAGAAAGCCAAAAGCATCGAAGTGCTGAAACAGATGGTGTCCACCGGGTACCACCGCAACAAGGTGCCGCAAGAATTTGTGGTCTATCAAGGCGGTCAAGCGGGGGCCGTGGCCCTGGACGGCGGTGTTGATCCTGTGACGGCCTTGGCGACGTTGGTGCCAGAAGTGGCCACCCCTAATGCGGAAATTCCCCTGGGGGAAATTGCGACCATGGACAACCGGACCAAAGCCAAAATGCAAGGCTATGAAGGCGACCCGTGCGGCGAATGCGGCAACTACACGCTGGTGCGCAACGGGACATGCATGAAGTGCAACACATGCGGCGGGACATCCGGCTGCAGCTAAGATTTAGCGAATTCGGGGCAGGGTGACTTGCCCCGATACGACGTTCAAGCCGCAGGCAGAAAATGCAAACGAGCGGTTAACACCAGAGCTTGAATGGCGAAACTGGGGGGCACTGCGCCCCCCATTTTTATTTTAGAATACAATGCTCAAGGGCCGCAGAATGCCCCAAGGCTGGTTGGCAACGCCATTCTTCCAAGGGGGTGCACTGCCTAAAGCCGCCCGGCGCCGCGCAGCTTTGCCGCCAACCCATCTGCCGCGTCCAATCCCAGTTCCAATGCAAAGATATACGCATAGGTCCAGAAAAAGCACCGGGTGTCCAAGTCAGGGGCCGCATCGGCTGCTTGAGAATACAAATCCACCAGGGCGACTGCATCGCCGCTTTCGTGGGCCGCCAGGATGGCTGCGTCCAAGACCGCGTCAGCCGTCATGCACTTCTAACTGGCGGGCCACCCAATCGTGGAAACAGTGGGTGGGGCCGTCCATGGCGGGGCTGAAACGGCCACCGTCAAACTGGGGGGCGTGACGTCCGGCTTGCATGCCTTCGACCACGAAGATGTCTTCTTCGAACACCTCTTTCCAGATAGCGGCATTCTTGGCGCGATTGTCGGGGTTTGTGTCGGCGGATGCATAATACAGGTGCACGTGTTCGCGGGTTTGATCTACCGCTTTGGGTTCCAAAATGATGGCATAGGTGTGGTCGCGTTGCGCCCCCAACAGAACGTTGGGGTACACGGTGATGTATTCCGCCCCTTCATTCCATTTGTCGCTGAGATTTGCGAAATCGGGAAAAACGGCCGCGCCATTGTCATCGGTGAACTGGCGGTACACCAGCGTGCCTTGGCCCGAATAGGCCCCGTATTCCGCGATATTGTAATGATCTTCCAACCGCGAATAGCTGTTCAACCCAGGATGCACCCAAGGCAGGTGGTAGCTTTCGCAGTAATTTTCCACAGCCAGTTTGTAGTTCGTTTTCACGTCCAAGATGAACGCGCTGTCGGCCCCGCCGTGGAACAACGGTTGATCGAATTCCGCCCAGCGTTGGATCAAATCGGCGTGCATGTCGTCAAAGGGCTGCGCTGTGCCAGAGATGTTGATGAACACCACGTCGCGCCAGATGTGGCTGCGCACTTCGTTCAGCCCCAGGGTGTCTTTGTCGATGGCATCATGGGTGTTGTGGCCCGGCCCGCCCACGTGGGGGGTGCTGACCAGCTTGCCCTTGGTGGAATAGCACCACGAATGATAGGGACAACGGATCGCGCCTTCGATCTTTTTGGGTTCCGACACCAGCTTCATGCCCCGGTGGCGGCAGATGTTTTCAAAGACCCGAACGCACCCGTCTTTGCCCCGCACCAGCAACAGCGGTATGCCTAAGAATTCCATGGGCTTGGCGTCGCCGTTTTCGGGCACATCCGCCCCCACAGCCAAGCCAGCCCAGGTGGCTTTTAGGACTGCATCAGATTCCAGCGCAAAGGTGGCGGCGTCGATGTAGTGCGCATTGGGAAGACCATTGGCACTTTCAACGGGGCGGCGGACACTGTCCAATACGGCGCGGAATTGATCGTCGGGCATAGGAATCTCCTTGCCCCAAGGATATCAGTCACGCGCGCAAGGACTTTCCCCACCGCGACGCGACTTTCCTGACTGCGACGTGAATGGGGTGTCAGCCGCGTCCCAAAGCCGCGACACCTGTGCGCACCATTTCAGACATGCCCAAGGGGCGCATCATGTCGGCAAAGGCGTCGATCTTCTCGGAACTGCCCACCACTTCGAAGGTGAAGGATTCCAGCGTGCTGTCCACCACGTTGGCGCGAAACACGTCCGCCAGGCGCAAGGCTTCAACCCGTTTGTCGCCCGCACCTTCGACCTTGAACAGGGCCAATTCGCGTTCCACGCTGGGGCCTTCGACGGTCAAATCATGCACGTCATACACCGACACAATCCGGCCCAACTGGGCTTTGATCTGTTCGATGATTTGCGGTGTGCCGGTGGTGACGATGGTGATGCGGCTGGTGTGGCCTTCGTGGTCCACTTCCGCCACCGTCAAGCTTTCGATGTTGTATCCCCGGCCCGAAAACAGCCCGATGACCCGCGCCAGAACACCTGGCTCGTTGGCCACCAAAACCGCCAGTGTGTGGCGTTCGATAGTGCGATCAAACGTGGGGCGCAGATTATAGGCGGACTTTGACGTTGCGCCTTTTTTGATTTTTAGGGGGCTCATGGTTTGGATCACTTTATGTTCTAAGGGTGGTCCCAGCGGGGGTTCCGACAGGACCGTTGGTTTGGGTTACAGGGGCCGCTGATAGGTCCAAGCGATCTGGCAGGTCGTGCTCAGGTTCTTGGTCATGGCGTCCCATTCTTGGGGTTGGAATTCGCGGCGGTAATTGGTGATGCTTTCGTTGCACCGTTCCAACGCGTCAGCGCGGGCTTCTGACAGATCGGGGTAGTTCGTGGAAGTGCGCGACACCCCCAGCTGCGTTTGGGCCAAGACAGAATAATTGCCCCGATTGGTGCGTCCAATCATTTCCCGGATCTGTTCGGCACCCCGTTCGCTGATGCCCACCGATGTGCCGCGCCGCCCGTCGGGGGTGGTGGGATATGTGACGGCGTACACCATGCAACTTCCAACGCCGCCTGTGCGATATTCACACGCGCCCGTGGCCATGGCTGTGGCCGCAACGACCGAAGCGGTGTTGTCGAACCAATGCCAGCTGCCGCGCAGGGGGTTGATGACAAAGGCCCCATGGTAGTCAGCCTGCTTCATGTAATCGTCCAAGGCCTTGCGCTGTTCGGGTGTCAGCTTGGCGTTGGTCACCACAACCGTCTCGTTAGCGGTGAACATCTCTGGGTTTTGGTCGCCCGTGCCGACGGATACACTGGCGCACCCTGCCAAAAGAGCCGCAGCCGCAACGCATGTCACAAGAAGTTTAGTCATATCAATATCTTTCATCGTGTACTTAATGTTATTAGATGTCCAAAATCGTTACGGTGAAAAGGTAATCGTTACTTTGCAATTCATGTCCAGCACGGCTTCTATGACCGCATAAAGCCCGGGGTCTAGGCTGGAACGTGCTTGCAGATTTGTGCGTTCACACCCCGCCAATGCGGCGGCTTTGGCTTCTTCTAGGCTGTCGTAATTCCACGACGCCCACCAAACGCCGAACTCGGTTTCGGCTAATGCCCCAAACTGCCCGGCGTCGGTTTCGCGGTACATCTGCACCAGGGTTTCGGCGGCTTCGGCGGAATGGTTCACGTTTGTTAATTGCTGACCATTGGCATCAACCGGAACAGTCACCGCGTGAAGGGTGCACGATGTGGTGCGGTACACCCATTCGCATTCGGCCAGGGCTGCCTTTGTGGAATTTTCCAAGGACGACATGCCGTTCCACCACGCTGCGCCATCAATCCCCGCAGGCACAGCCAAGGCCCCGTGATAGACACCGCTGTCGCGGAATTCTTTCATCATTGTCCGCGCGCTTGGGCCCAATGGGGACTTGCCCGTCACCACGGTGCGGGTGCCCGCCACGGCGTCAAGCGCGCGAAACTTGGCTTCGTTCTGGGCTGGCGTGGATGTCGTCGGCACATCGCACGCCATCAAGATCACCAATGGCAGACCCATCATCAGCTTTGAAAAATTCATCTCACATCCCCTTGAGAAACCTTAGACTAAAACGGATCCCTTGGCGTCGATCACCCCTTGGGTGTCAGCTTCCCCCAGCAACATTTCGTTGTGGGCCTTGCCCGACGGGATCATTGGGAAACAGTTTTCATGTTTTTCCACCAAGCAGTCAAACAAAACAGGACCGTCATAGTTGATCATTTCCATGATCGCGTCGTCCAAATCTGCGGGGTCGGAAATCATGATGCCCTTTGCGCCAAAAGCTTCGGCCAGTTTGACAAAATCGGGCAGCGCTTCTGACCAGCTGTGGGAATACCGTTCGCCGTGCAGCAATTCTTGCCACTGGCGCACCATACCCAGCCGTTCGTTGTTCAAGATGAACTGTTTGACGGGCAGGCGGTATTGGATCGCCGTGCCCAATTCTTGCATGTTCATCAACCAGCTGGCTTCGCCCGCCACGTTGATCACCAGCGCATCGGGGTGGGCCACTTGTGCGCCGATGGACGCGGGGAAACCGTACCCCATGGTGCCCAAACCGCCCGATGTCATCCACCGGTTGGGGTCTTCAAAGCCCAAGTACTGCGCGGCCCACATTTGGTGCTGGCCCACTTCGGTACAGATATAACGGTCGTGCTTTTTGGTCAGTTCTTCCAACCTTTCCAGCGCGTGCTGCGGCTTGATGGTCTTGGCGGAGGGCGCGTAATCCAAGCAGCGGATTTTCTTCCAATCCTGGATTTGGCCCCACCATTTCTTCAAAGCTGCCGAATTGGTTTTGCGCCCGCGCGATTTCCAAACCTTCAGCATGTCTTCCAACACGTGCCCCACATCCCCGATGATGGGAATGTCCACGTGGATCACCTTGTTGATGGACGATGGATCAATATCGATGTGCGCTTTGGTGGAATTGGGGCTGAACGCGTCCAGCCGTCCGGTGATCCGGTCATCAAAGCGTGCGCCGATGTTAATCATCAAATCGCAGTCGTGCATGGCCCAGTTGGCCTCATACAATCCGTGCATGCCCAACATGCCCAGCCAGTTTTCACCGCTGGCGGGATATGATCCCAACCCCATCAATGTGGACGTGATCGGGAACCCCGTCGCTGCCACCAATTCGCGCAACAACTGGCTGGCCGCTTGGCCAGAATTGATGACCCCGCCGCCCGTGTAAAACACCGGGCGTTCAGCGGTTTCCATGGCTTCTACCAGGGCGGTGATGGCGTCGATGTCGCCTTTGACCTTGGGCTGGTAGTGGGATTTCATCGCGCGCGGTCCGGTGTATTCACCCGACGCAAACTGCACGTCTTTTGGAATGTCGATCAGAACCGGACCCGGACGGCCCGAGGTGGCCACGTGAAAGGCTTCGTGCATGACATCCGACAGCTTGTCGGTTTCTTTTACCAACCAGTTGTGCTTGGTGCAGGGCCGGGTGATGCCCACGGTATCCGCTTCTTGGAACGCGTCCGACCCGATCATGAATGTCGGAACCTGGCCGGTCAAAACCACCAAGGGAATGCTGTCCATCAATGCATCCGTCAGACCGGTCACCGCATTGGTGGCCCCGGGGCCAGACGTCACCAGAACAACGCCGGGTTTGCCCGTGGACCGGGCATATCCTTCGGCGGCGTGAACCGCCCCTTGTTCGTGGCGCACCAAGAAGTGGCGGATGTCGTTTTGTTGGAAAATCTCATCATAGATCGGTAGCACAGCGCCACCGGGATATCCGAATACTGTATCCACACCCTGGTCCTTCAGGGCTTGGACGACCATTCTCGCTCCGGTCATTGTCTGTGCCATTGTGTTCTCCGATCTTTGGCTTTGACATAAAAAAACCCGCATAGTTTGCGGGGCAGGGGTCATCGTCAGCGTGCTGATTTACACTCTGCCGCGGCCCCCCGGCCGCACGACCACGATTTGTAGCAATGCGAACATTATTGTCTTCCTCTGTTGGGCGGACCGTATGCCCAAGGCTGGGGGTCGTCAACAGCGAAAATGTTGGAAAAATACTCAAAGGGGTGAAAATGTTTGCAGATATTGCGTGACAGGATGACGCGTCGCAAGAAATTTCTTGATGCTGGGCTGGACTCACCCCCGTTGGGGGCTGCCTTTCAGATGCGCAGACCCGTACCTTGCAGAACCCCGTGTTCCATGGCGTACCGCGTCAATCCTGCGGTGGAACTGATCCCCAGCTTACGCTTGATATTCTTGCGGTGGGTTTCCACGGTCCGCACAGATATGCCCAATGTATTGGCCACTTCTTTGTTAGACTTGCCCTGGGCCAGTTCCAAAAGAATGGTCTGTTCGCGGTTGGTCAGCGGTTCGCGTCCGTCGCGCGTGGCGGATGTGGGGTCGGGGATCACGGCCCCTTGAGCGGATGTGCACAGATATTGATCCCCCGCCATGACGGTGTCGATGGCGGTCTTAATCTCTTCGGTGGGCACGTCCTTTAACACGTATCCCTTAGCCCCGTGATCCAGTGCCGCACGAATGTATTCGGGGCTGTCGTGCATGGACAGGATCAGGATCTGGGTCTGGGGGCGTTGTTCCAGGATCTGTTCCGTGGCCCCCAGGCCGTTCAATTCGGGCATGTTCAAATCCATCAAGATCACATCGGGGGCCAGGGCGTGGACCTGGTCCACCGCTGCGCGACCATTGCCCAACACGCCCACCACATCCAAATCGTCATAGGTTTCAAGGATTGCCTCGATACCCTCTGCGACCATGGGGTGGTCATCAACGATCAAAACCTTGGTCTGTTTCATGGGGCACCGGCGGGTTTTAGGGATATCTCAGAAAGCTGTGGATCGGGGGGCAACATGTGGGACAGGGGCACGCGGGCGTCAATGACGGTGCCGCCGTTCAGCGGGGTGTACACATCCAACGTGCCCCCCAACTGGTCGATGCGTTCGTGCATATTGCGCAGACCCAATCCGCCGCTGAGGGGGGATTGCGTGGCCCGCTTGATCCCCTTGTCGGGCAAGCCGCTCCCGTCGTCTGAGATGCGCATCTGCGCCCCGCGCTTGGTGCCAGACAGCGACAGCGCCACGTTTTCAGCCTGGGCGTGGCGTTCGATATTGGTCAAGGCTTCCTGGGCCACACGGTACAGCGCGATCTTGGCGTCGCCGTCCAAACGATTGCGAAAGACCACGGTTTCGAACTGCGTGTGGATGCCCGTGCGATCGCGGAAATCTTCGATCAGTGCTTTTAGGGCAGGGCCCAACCCCAGATCATCCAGGACGCTGGGGCGCAGATCGCGCGAAATGCGGCGTACTTCTTGGATGGCCCCCGCCAGGGTATCGATGCCGCTGTCGATGTTTTGGCTGGCCCGCGCATCGCCCTTGGCCAACCGCCGCCGTGCCGTTTCCAGGGCATAGCGCACGGACACCAAAATCTGGCTAATCGAATCGTGTAATTCCCGCGCCACACGACCGCGTTCTTCTTCTTGGGTGTCCAAAATCCGCTGCGTCAGCTGTTTTAGCTTGGCATCCGCCAAGCGTCTTTCGCGAATTGTGATAAAAAGTCCCGACAGCGAAACCCCCAGCAAGGCCAGGAATGTGATGATCCCAATTTGCACAAACGTTTGGTCAATCCGGCGTTCCATATCGGCCCGCGCGGCGGCGACAGTTTGCACCACGTCGTCGATGAAAACGCCCGTGCCCAAGGCCCATTGCCATCTGCCCAAGCCCGTGACGTAGGCCACCAAAAGGGCTTCTTCACCCGTGGATGGTTTGGGCCAAAGATAGGTGTGATAGCCCGCGCCGTTGCGGGCGATGTCGATCAAACGGTCGGTGATGGGGGTGCCTTGGCTGTCGGATTGGCCAGACAAATCTTGGCCGATTAAATCTGTCTGCCGCGGCGATACAATGTTTACACCGTTGTAATCATACACAAAATAGAACCCGTCATCGCCGTAAATCATGGCCGCCAGGATTTGGGTGACCCGCGCTTTGGCATCGTCGTCATCGGGCGCGCGATTGCCATAGGTCCAAAAGAACGCGTTCTTGGCCAGGGTCACGTAATTTTGCAGCTCTACCTTTTTGGCTTCGATCAATTCGGTCTGCAACGCCTCGATCTCGCGTTCGGCCAAGGCGCGCGATTGGTTGGTCACCAACACAGAAATCGCCGCCACCGCCAGGATCAACGGGACGGTGGCCAAGATGAACAATTTCTGCCCGTAAGACGTTTGCACAAGCCGTGTCATGGGCCAAACCCTAGGGGGGTGATGCGCCGAAAGAAAGCCTGTGCGCGCAAACTAAGTAGTCGTGGGTATTGCGGGATTGATCCCTTGCGCTACGTTAGGTCACACTGAAAAATGATCCAGCCTGTTTCGCGTGTGGGAGCGCGCGAACGCCAAGGGCTGACTACTGGGAGGATACCAATGGATCGTCGTTCTTTTTTGAAATCATCGGCTTTGGGCGGCGCGACCGCAGCCCTGGCAGCACCTGCTGTTGCGGCGGGTCACGCTAAAACATTGACCATGGTCACATCGTGGCCACGTGGTTTTGCTGTGTTGGATGATGCGGCAACGTACTTCAACGAAGCTGTTAACGCCATGTCGGGCGGTGACCTGATCATCGAAAAGAAAGCCCCAGGCGAACTGGTTGGCGCTTTCGAAGTATTTGACGCTGTGTCTTCGGGTCAGGCTGACCTGTACCACTCTGCCGATTATTACTTCATCGGTCAGCACCCTGGCTACGCGTTCTATACAGCTGTGCCCTTCGGCGCGACTGCGCAAGAATTGACCAACTGGTACTACCACGATGGCGGCCAAGAGCTGCACGATGAATTGGGCCAAATCTTTGGTCTGAAATCGTTCCTGGCAGGTAACTCTGGGTCGCAGTCTGGTGGCTGGTTCCGCAAAGAAATCAACTCTGCTGACGATCTGGCGGGCTTGCGTTTCCGTATGCCTGGCCTGGGTGGTCAGGTTCTGGGTAAACTGGGCGTATCCGTTCAGAACATCCCAGGCGGCGAATTGTACCAAGCACTGTCGTCTGGTGCCTTGGATGGTCTGGAATGGGTTGGTCCGTTTGCGGACGAACGCGCCGGTTTCCAAGAAGTTGCCAAAGTGTACTACACAGCCGGCTTCCACGAGCCAGGCTCGGGTCTTGCATCCGGCATGAACTTGGACGTTTGGAACGAACTGTCCGACCAGCACAAAGCCATCATCGACAACGCCGCCAAAGCCACAACGCATTGGCAGCTGTCGCAAACATTGGCCAACAACGGCGCCGCACTGGCCCGTCTGCAAAGCCAAGGCGTGCAAACACTGCAGTTCTCTGACGACGTGTGGGACGCATTTGGTGCGGCTTCTAAAGAAGTTCTGGACGAAAACATGGGTGACGAGCTGTACGCACGCATCCGTAACTCGTTCGACGCATCGCTCGCAAAATCTTCTGACTGGCTGTTGAAGTCGGACGGCGAATTTGTGGCCCAGCGGAACCGCGTTCTGGCCAACGGCTAATCGATTAAGACCGAGAGCCCCTGCCTATGCGGGGGCTTTCACATTTACCGCTGGGGGCAGACTGCGCCGCCACCGCGTGATTTGATCCAAAGATCCCAGGCCCCACCGGGCACACAGCGGATCACGGGTCGCAAAAGGGGGGATCATCCATGGAATGGATTGTCTGGTTTTTCCAGAACGTCGCACTGGCCTTTTACAACTTTGGCTATGCGATCACGCATCCGCTGGAATGGCTGAATTGGGCTGATCCCAAAGCCGTGATGCGGGTCATCTATTACGGTGGTTCTGTCGAATTTTTCTTTGTGCTGTTGGTGTCCTTCGTCTTGTTGACGGTTGTGGGCATGTGGCGCACGCAAATCTTGTGGGGGGTCGTCCGGGCCCTGGAAGGATTTGCCAACACTGTGGGGCGCATCGCCGCCTGGGCGGGGCTTTTGATGGTTCTGCAACAGATCATCATCGTGGTGATCCAACGTATTTTCCTGGAAGCGCAAATCACCTTTGGGTTTGGCGTCGCGTTTTCCAAAGACATCAGCTGGTACGCCGAAGAACTGAAATTCTATAACGCGCTGATCGTGTGTTTGTGCGCGGCCTATACGTTTGTGCAAGGCGGGCACGTGCGCGTCGATCTGGTGTATGCCGCCGTGGGATACCGCGCCAAAAAGATCATCGACATGGTGGGCTCACTTATCTTGATGATGCCCGCCGCGATCCTGACCTGGATGTATTCATGGTATTTCATGTGGCGTCACCTGGTGACCCCCAAGGTCAGCGCCTCAGATTCGTTTCAACGCTTGGTGGACGGCAAAAGCCACGCCTTCAAATGGAACGTGGAAACCATCGGGTTCAGCCCCAACGGGTTCAACGCATACTTCTTGTTCAAGGTCCTGCTGGTGGTGTTCTGCGCCATGGTGTTCTTGCAAGCGGTGGCGTTCTTTTACCGTTCATACCTCGAACTGCGCGAAGGCGAAGGCTCTGAGGGTAAATATCTCGATAAAGACGTGTTGGGCGATGAAGACGCCGAACTTGTCGCAGACATCCATTAAATTGGCCGCAAGAAGGATCTGGTAACATGTTCGGATTAGATGGCGTCGAAGTCGGCCTTATCATCGTTTTCTTGTGTCTCTTTGGGGCAATTTTGTCGGGCTTTCCGGTGGCGTTTGCCATCGGCGGGTCGGCGGTTATTTCCTTTGGGATTATCGCGGCCATGGACAGTGCCGGGTTGCTGATCCACCAAGCGATTGACCCGTCATCGGCGGAATACGCGGCCCTGCTGGGCGAAGGCGTCGTGCGCGAAACGGTCAGTATATTCAGATATCCAGAATTGCCGCGCATTGCGGAACCGGTGTTTGATGGCGGCTGGCAAAAAGCCCTGGACCGCAACGTGTCGTTCATCGTGAACCGCATCAACGAACGGGTCCTGGCGGGCCAATCCATTGAAACGCTGCTGGCTGTTTTGATGTTCGTTTTGATGGGCATCACCCTGGAACGTTCCAAGATCGCGAATGATTTGTTGACCACCATGGCCAAAGTATTCGGCCCATTGCCGGGCGGTTTGGCCGTATCCGTGGTGGTTGTCGGGGCATTCTTGGCGGCGTCCACAGGCATCGTGGGGGCCACCGTGGTGACCATGGGTCTGCTGTCGTTGCCCACCATGCTGCGCAACGGGTACAGCCCCGAACTGTCGACGGGTGTGATTGCGGCCTCTGGCACATTGGGTCAGATCATTCCGCCGTCCATCGTGATCGTGTTGTTGGGCACCTTGGCGGGGGATTTGTATTCCCGCGCCCAGGAAGCCCGCGCCCAGAACCTGGGCTGTACCGATGCGCTGACATATCTTGGGGAACCCGCCGTGGTGTCCGTGGGCACCTTGTTCCAAGCGGCCTTGCTGCCGGGGATTTTGCTGGCGGGGCTTTATGCGCTGTACGCGTTTATCTATGCGCTGTTTAACCCGTCCAAAGCGCCCGCTGTGTCCATGGGCAAAGGCGGCGGCGAGGTGATCACCCGCCGTGACGGCGTGGCCTGGTTCGTGGCAGCCCCCATCGCCATCATCGGCGGGGCCATCATGTTGGGCCAAGTGGGCTTCATGGGCAGCCAAGACAGCACCATTTCATCGCGCACTGAATTGGCCCAAGGGGCATCGCTGCGCACAAACGTGTCGGATGCCTGTGAAATCGCCATGATTGATCTGCACGGGACAGAGGCCTGGAATATCGCCAAGGCAGAACAAAAAGCCATCGACGATGCGGGCGGCCAGCAAGACAGCCGTCTGTTGACCCCCGAAGAATTGGTACAAGCCAAGGCGGACAAAGTCGCCGCCGCAGCACCATTGTCATCGAACTTGATGACGTTCTGGGTGTTGCTGGGTCTGATGCTGGTGTTTGGGCGCGGGGTGAAACCATCGGGTGACATGCGCCCCATCGCCATCGGTCTTGGGGGCATTGCCCTGGCCATGGTGCTGGATTGGTTTGTGGTCATGCCGCTGACATCGCCGGGCACCACGCTGGCCATTATGATCGTGCCCTTGGTGATGATCTATCACGGGTGCCGCTATGCCCTGGGCTGTCTGGCCGCCAATGAGTTGATCCGCGTGGTGTTCCCACCGCTGGTTCTGATCATCGCTGTGCTGGGGTCCATCTTGGGGGGCATCACCAACCCGACGCCCGCGGCGGCCCTGGGGGCAGGTGGCGCGCTGATGCTGGCTGCCTACCGCAAACTGCGTGACCAAGACCGGTCCCCCCGCGTGATCTTGGGGGCATCGTTTGCCCTGGTGATTATGATCTTGGTGGGGATCAACTTCGATCTGCGCTTGGGGCAATCGGAAGTCACCGTGGAAAACACCATCGCGTTCTTGGTGGCCCAAGGGTGTTACCTGTTTGCGATGTTCGGTCTGTTCTATGCCTGTTGGATATTGTTCGCGTCCAGCGTTCTAAGCCCGGTGGTGCGCGAAACGGCCAAGGTCACGTCCATGGTGTTCACCATCCTGATCGGGTCACAGTTGTTGAACCTGGTGGTGATTTCATTCGGCGGGGAACACTATATCCAAGACTTCCTGCGCAGCTTTGACAACGAATGGACCGTGTTCCTTTTGGTGATGCTGGTGCTGTTTGTGCTGGGCTTTGTTCTCGACTTCCTGGAAATCATCTACATCGTGATCCCCATTGTGGGGCCGGTGATTTACGGCGGGTCGCTGGATCCTAAGTGGGTCACGATCATGATTGCGGTGAACTTGCAGACCAGCTTCCTGACACCGCCCTTTGGGTTCGCGCTGTTCTATCTGCGCGGCGTTGCCCCAAAGGAGGTCACGACAGGCCATATCTATCGCGGCATCATCCCGTTTGTGCTGATCCAGGTGGGGGGACTTGCCCTGCTGGCGGCCTTCCCGCAGGTGGTGACGATTATTCCAAACCTGCTGAAATAGAGTACCATACATACCAAAAGAAAACGCCTCCGAATGTCGGGGGCGTTTTTCGTTTCGCGATGTTGGCTGGGATCACGACGCGGGGCAGGACCAATCGGTCAGCTTCTGATGCACTTGATTGCGAATGATCTCGCGCTCAGTGAAAAAGCCAAGCCCCGTGTTCCACCAAACCTTGTAACCTGGAACCAGCGTGCTGCCATCACCCAACAGATCAACGGTCGCCTGGATTTGAAATTCCTGCGTGTTGGAAATGTACGGCGACGACCGTTGCCCAGTCACTTCCAGATTTACAGTGGACAGGGCAGGGATTTTGGCTGTGTTTCCAACGACCAATGGGAACAACGCACGGTGTTCTTGGGCGAAGGTTCCTTCACGTGCCGCACATATATCGCTGCAAAACAGGCTGTCGTGGACCGATCCGTCGATGGTTTTTTGGGTGCCCGAGGCGGCCAGCAGGTCCGACATACTTGACGTCTTCTCCCCATCGTCAGCCCTCGATTTCACCCGTTCGGTTTTGATCCGCATGGATGGAAACGGCAGATGTTCGGTTATTGTCAGGACTTGTGTGCTGGACCAAGCCCCCACGGTTTCCGTCAGATGAAAAGTGCAGCCCACATCGGCAACGTTGGTGGGCCAATCTTTGGATTGGACGACACCACACCCACAAAGGACCGCTGCGGCCGCAAGTGTTTTCTTAAATCGCATCGTTTTCTCCTTCGAGAATCCTTTGTTTTTTCCATGGTACAAAAATAAAATCTGGTCGCAAGCACAGGATCGGCGCGTTCGTTAACCTTTCAAAGCGGTGCATTGTCGGTGCACGGGCTGTGTACGCCCGGTGTACAGCTTGTGCACACCGTGCGCCCCGTTAACGGGTTTAACGGTTAACGCACCGAACGGTTGTGACTTGACTGTGTAACTTCAATGACTTGGACCCCAATTGTTTCGCGTGCGAAACATTTTCAGGGGCCTAAATCCCTTATGCGGGCTGCAACAGGTCCCATGCATTGCCAAAGTCGTCTTCAAACACCGCCACAGTGCCGTAGTCCTCAACCCGTGGGGCTTCGCGAAATGTGATGCCGCGCGCGGTGAATGCCGCGTGGTCGCGGGCGAAATCATCGGTCTTTAGAAAGAACCCCACGCGCCCGCCGGTCTGATGCCCCACGGCTGCCACTTGGGCTGGCCCGTCCGCTTGGGCCAGTAATAATTGCAGGGTCCCACCCTTGGGGCG
>ENA-ORXR01002904-ORXR01002904.1-marine-metagenome-genome-assembly--contig:-NODE-2904-length-15801-cov-4.124205_pt1 | contig 15801 bp, 16 predicted proteins | sample MGYA00237866_ERZ511479 | MGnify/ENA metagenome assembly ERZ511479 | reverse complement strand
AATCATGACAAATTGCCAACAAGAATTACCCAGTTTTTAGCGAAAAATTTAGAAAAATGGAGTAATCCAAACCCTTATATTTTGATTAACTCCCTATGGTTCTTCATTTTAATCTTCTTACGAACATCCCTAGTTTAGCCTCCACAATAAATTTAAAAGCACAAAAGCCCTTTGGAAATCTTCCAAGGGGCTTTTGTATTTTGTTTATAAATAATTATAAACTACCTACGCATAGGCGTCTATCTGAAAGCCCGCGCGGCGGACTGCTCCTACCACTCTAGCTACAGAAACTTCACCTCTAATGGTAAGAATTTTTTCGGGATTTGCGGTATCTACCTCCCAGTTAAGAATACTGTCCATCTTATCTATAATATGTGAGACAGCTTGCACACCAGTACTCGACTCGATGTTAGTTTTAAATTTCAATATCTTCATGGTTAAAGAATAATTGATTGAAAAATTAAATAAACTACTTCTTCAGCATTTTGAAAAAGTATATACCTCCTCAAATAAGCAATATTAAGTCCAAAAATCAACTAATCAATTAATAATCTTATGTTAATGGTAAATCTACACTAAGCGGATATCGTACTTCTGTGAGGAATAGCCCCTGAGCTGGAGCACTATACGCATTAGCTATTCTTGTTTGATGATTAAGTGCATCAGCTACTTCTCTAATTGGAATTTTGTTGGTTGCCGCCCTTATGCTGCATCCTACGATCAATCTGACCATACCCCTCAAGAAACGATTTGCAGCTATATGATAGACTAAGCCAGTGTCCCCTACTCTCTGCCAGTATGACTCATAAATACTGCATTCAAGTGTATGAGCATCGTGATTGGTTTTGCAGAAAGGAAAAAATTCATTACTAGCTTTTATTAGCTCTGCCACTTTATTTAATTTATTAAAATCTATATCAACTCCAGCTAACGGGACATGCCAGCTCGTATCTATTGCAAAAGGATTTTTTTTAAAATTAATATGGTAGGCATAAGCGCGATAATTTGCATCAAATCTTGCATGCGCTTCTTCTCCTACATGCTGTATTCTATCAAGGCTTATGTCTTTAGGTAAAAATCCATTGATCCGCGATACTTGATTTTCAGGCTTGGAGTAAGAAGTTTCAAAATGAAAATAAAATTTTCTCGCATGAACACCTGCATCAGTTCTACCGCAACCCATTACACCAATTTTTTCTCGAAAAATCGTACTCAAGGCATTCTCAATCTCTGCCTGTACGCTATTGGCATTAGGCTGCTTTTGCCAACCAGCATATTGCTTCCCATGATATTGTATGCGCGCAAAATATCTCAAGTCTATTTGCTTTGTTTTGCAAAGATAATCTGATACCGATTTTAATCCTGTACTCAAAGTAAAATGGCTGAATTAACATTAAAGCACTTCTATTAATTGCCTCTTGGATCGAAAGTAGAATTAAAGTAAATCAGACAAGGCGTGAAGGGGGAGAATAGCCTTAGCTATGCGACTGACGAACAACGAAGTATGATTTGCTTAAATTCGCTTAGGAAAATCTTTAATTTTCTAATCGGCCAAGAATGTAGTTTATAGAAATGCCCATTAGTTGATTCAGCCATTTTATATCTAAAGTGTCTAATTCTATGCCTGTGGCACATTTACTAAATAATAATTTCTCCATAGAAAAATACATAGACCTGATAATACGAACGCCATTATAGCACCTCCAGAATTACTAAAATCTCCATCTAATTGGATATGTGCGTATAAGGCTGGCAACATCAATAGCATGACTCCCAATGCGGCTATTATTCGTAACCTTGGTACAAATGCTATTGCTAGTCCAGCTATTGCTTCCAGCGCCCCAATCACCAAAGGTAGCCATGGCGCATCAGAAAATACAGTAAAGTAATTTGGAAAGTCTGGATTCGGTTCTGCTACAAATTTTCCTATGCCAGCCGCAAGCAGCAGTATCACTAGTAGACCAGTGACGACCCAAGTAACTATCTTTCTTATTTTTGGACTCATATCTGTAATATTATTGTGAATGGATGAAATTCAGTACAAGATTATAATATGTTCTCAAAATGTATATGGAAGTAGACAATTAAGCCGCCTTCAATTTGCTCAACATCGAACCACCAAGTTTCTCTTTCGCATAAGACAGGGTGATCTCAAATGCCGTAATATCTTTTGCTGAAGGCATTTCGTACATCGCATCCATCATGATAGCTTCGCAAATTGACCTAAGTCCTCTTGCACCTAGCTTATATTCTAATGCCTGTTCTGCAATAAAAGAAATAGCACCCTCAGTAAAGGTTAAGTCAATTCCTTCAAGCTCAAATAACTTCTTATACTGTTTGATGATGGCATTCCTAGGTTCCGTTATTATACGTCTTAGTGCCTCTACATCTAGTGGTTCTAGATAAGTCAATACTGGTAGACGACCTATAATCTCTGGAATCAAGCCATAAGATTTTAGGTCTTTGTGCGTTACATATTGGATTAGGTTTTCTCTATCTACTTTAAACTTTTCCTTATTTCCAAAACCAATAACTTGGGTATTCATTCTATTGGCAATGATCTTATCTATACCATCGAAGGCACCTCCACAAATAAAGAGAATATTCTCAGTATTTACTTTTACGAGCTTCTGCTCTGGATGCTTACGGCCTCCTTGCGGCGGAACATTTACATCAGTACCTTCTAGCATTTTTAACATCGCTTGTTGTACCCCTTCTCCAGATACATCACGTGTGATAGAAGGGTTATCTCCTTTACGCGCAATTTTATCTATCTCATCAATATAAATAATTCCTCGCTCTGCTTGATTCACCTTATAGTCACATACCTGCAGTAATCTACTCAAGATACTCTCTACATCCTCTCCTACATATCCTGCTTCAGTAAATACAGTTGCATCTACGATAGAAAAAGGTACATTCAAAAACTTTGCAATCGTCTTCGCAAGTAATGTCTTGCCTGTACCCGTATTACCTACAAATAGAATATTTGATTTTTCTATTTCTATATCATCAGTCTTGACCTGTCTTAAACGTTTATAATGGTTATAAACTGCTACAGAGAGAAATTTCTTAGCTTCATCCTGACCAATCACGTATTCGTCTAAGTGTTTTTTGATATCCATAGGAAGGACTAGATCAATACCCATCCCATCCTCTTGCTCTATATTCTGCTGCGAAGAATACAGTTCATCAGCAATGATCTCTTGTGCCTGTTCCACACAGGTCTCGCATATATGACCATCTACTCCTGCTATGAGTATAAGTGCTTCTGCCTTATCTCTGCCACAGAAGCTACATCTGAAACCCTTTTCATTTTTTCGCATAACTGTATAATTTTGTAAAAATAGAGCCTATCAAACTTATTTGATAGGCTCTAAGATCGTTAATTTCTTTTAATGTAACCTATACATTATTGATTTTTAAGACTTTGAATCATCTTTACGAGGATTCTTCTTATCTAAAACCTCATCAATCAAGCCATACTCCTTAGCTTTTGGTGCCACCATCCAATTATCTCTATCACTATCCTTCTCTACTTGCTCAAAAGACTTACCAGTATGCTTGGCTATTATACCATATAACTCCTGTCTTAAATCTTTAGACAGTTGATATCTAATTTCCATATCGCTAAAAGTACCTTGCATGCCCCCTGACAATTGGTGAATCATAACACGTGAGTGCGGTAACGCAGAACGCTTTCCTTTCTCACCAGCGCATAATAATACTGCTCCCATGGAAGCAGCCATACTGGTACATATAGTCGCCACATCAGGACTTACATATTGCATGGTATCATAGATACCCAAACCATCGATCACTGATCCTCCTGGAGAATTAATAAACAACTGGATATCTCGCTTAGGATCTGTAGACTCTAAGAATAACAATTGAGCTTGTATGATGTTTGCTACCTCCGTGACTACCGGCGAACCCAAGAATATAATTCTATCCATCATCAAACGCGAGAAAACATCCATGATAGCGACATTCATCTGGCGCTCTTCTATGATATTTGGTCTAAGTATGATGCCATCGTTGCTAATATTAGCCTGTGCATCAGTATGCTTTTGGTAGTCATGTAGCGTTTGGCTATTTATGCCTAGGTGCTTCACTGCATACTTATTGAACTCGTCTTTCGAAAACATATTTTGCTTTTATATAGAAGCGATCTACATCCCTTCATAGTTTGTAATACGGTATCGTCATTATCTTCTCAAAAACGCCACCAATTACGTATTACGTTCGAAAGCAGACAATGTGTCGTTTTTACCAGACTTTATTTACTCTTCTTCTGCCGATTCGGCTACCGCTGCTACCTCATCCGCCTTTCGGAAAGATTCGATAATTTGGTCTAATTCCTCTTTCGCTACTTCCTTCTTTTCTGTGCTTACTTGGTCTTTTAACACCATCAATACCTTATCATTAAACGCAGAAGCATACGATCTGTTATAAAACTCTTCTTGCTGAAGCATTTGGGTAGCGTACTGGGTAATCATGGCGTCATCTACTTGACCTCCACCGCCAAACATCTGACGTAGATTAGCCTTTCCGCTTTCAAGTATATCCTCTTCCTCCACTTTTATATCGTGCTTATCAGCAAGCTTATTTCCTATGAGTCTCCACTTCAGGCCTTTGACAAAGCCTTCATAGGCCTCCTCAGAGTCATCATGTTTTGCTGGATCTTCTGCACCAGACTTTAACCAACGCTGCAGAAATTCTTTAGGGAAAGTAAGATCGTTTTCTTCGATTAGTTTATCGTGAATTTCACGCATCAGGATACTGTCACTCTGTCTATTCGACCATTTTTTCATTTCTCCGCTAATGTATTCTCTCACGCCAGCTTCATCCTTAATCTCTGTATCCTCGCCGAAGGCCTTTTTCAGGGTCTCCTCATTAAACTCTCCTGGAAACACACGCTGTATTTCTACAATCTTTCCTTTAAATTTATTCCCGATTTCAGTATCCTCGTCTGCTTCCGTAACATTCAGGATATACTTGCGCATGTAGGCTTCGTCATCTTTTGGCTCTAGCTGCGTCACGTCAAATTCTACTTCATCGCCCTTATCCTTACCCAAAAATAACTTCTGTGCTTCAGGAGTCATTGACTTATATAATAAGGAGATGGTTGTAGCCCATCCAGATGTTCCATCTTCTTTAATCTCCTCCGCATCTACTTTGAAAAAATCCCCCTCTTCTATATCCTTCTCTACTTCCTTACGATCTCCAAGTTGCTTTTGCATATTAGCGATCTCCTCATCCACTGCTTTCTGATCCAAAGCCACATCATAGTAAGTAAAAACATTATCTAGTCCCTTCACTTCAAACTCTGGCGCGAGGCCCAAGTCAAACTTAAAGACCATATCACTTACCTCATTCACATTCAGATCCATTTGCTCCTGATCATCCGACGGTATCGGCTGTCCCAGAAATTGGATTTTTTCGTCTTGCAAATATTTTGATAGCTCCTCCTGCAGCATTTTATTTACTACATCGCTCATCACCCCTTGACCATACATCTTCTTGATGAATCCGATCGGCGTTTTCCCTTTGCGGAAGCCTTTAAGCGAAGCCGTCTTTTTTATCTTATTGAGCTCGGTATTGAGCTTAGGATTTATGTCTTCAGGTTTGAGGGTTACGGTGATTTTAGCATTTAGCTGATCAACGTTTTCTCTGACAACAGTGGACATTCTTGGAAATTTTATATGAGAAAAGAATTACGAGCTCACTCTGAGCACAATTTCGAAAGTGTGCGGGCGGGGAGACTCGAACTCCCACGCCGTGAAGCACTAGATCCTAAGTCTAGCATGTCTACCAATTCCATCACGCCCGCTCATTTCGAAAACGAACGCAAAAATAGTATTTATTCTACAATTTGCCTAGCAGAAGGGATTATTTTCGCACATTTCCTCCCACTATCTTTATTCCCGTTCTCAGCCCCTGACAGTAAGCTATTTAAGCATGATGATAAGGCTGTTTTGGGCACATCCCACGGGCTATACTTCCTAGCTCTACGTGGGACCAGGCTCCTCCGGGCTCGCCATTCGGCTCGGTACTGCGGTTCGTTCCTCTCCGCAGCACTGGACGCTAGCGCGTCACCCTCCATATCCTTTGCGCGAAAAATTTTACATTATTGGGTATGACTATCCTCCGTTTATATCTAAGCAAAACATTGTCGTCTCTTGAAAACGATAGAACTTAAGCTAATCTAGAACTCTCTTCTACAATTTAATAAACCTTTTTGATTGGTATATTTTGTTTTCTTGGCTAAGTTGTAGAAAATAAATGCCTGATGAAAGATCGTTCACATCTATGACATGGTTTGTATTGCCTTTGAGCAAAGATTTGCCTTGTATATTTACGATTTCATAATCAAAATTCTCCTCAAAATCTATTTGTAGTAAGTCCGTAACGGGGATAGGAAATATTTTAACCTCCTCCTTTATTGTCTCGGAGTTGTTAATAAGAATGTTACCATCTATACTATGAGGTACGGTCAAGTAGTAAGCAGCAACCAGCGTACTATCTGGCCTTAGAAAAGTAAACGCATTTGGGGTTTCCAGAATAAAAGAGTCCATATTATTAAGACTAATATGAAAATAATTTATCCGCTCCTCACATATAATAGTTCCAAACTCTAAAAAATGGTCCTGCCAGCTAAAAACGCTTTCTGATATATTAGCATTCTGATTGCAAGAATCCTGAAACAGACTCTGATCCCAACGAATAGTTATTGGGAAAGCTGCTTCTACTGGAATTAGAAAAGGATGCCGATACCCATAACTACCTTCTTCACATTCCTTGAGTGGCAATATAACCTCTTTCGATTCGTACAAATATTTTGTAATCTCTGGGCTAGAGCCAAATGGGGACACATCTCCATCTTCATGATCACAATTCCATAATATTTCAAATGTAGTATTTGTATTAGTTCCGTTTAGTAAAAAAAAACGCACATCAAAACTCTCCAATGCTATTTCTTCGATACTATTTGCTTCACCGAATTGATAGGGTGCTTCTTCTGAGCGGCCAAAAGTCAAAGTATCCTTTCTTCCTTCGTTGTCTTCAAAAAACAATTCTGTCACAAAGTTTTGTGCGTTCATATTTTGCGCTAGTATTAGTAGTAAAAAACTCCATAAATTTAATCTCATAATTTTATAAATTTTTTGGATTGGTACATTTTGTCTTTTTGACTTATTTGTAGAAAATAAATGCCTGGCGAAAGGGAGCCAACATCTAAAGATTTGGAAGATATTCCATTTGCTATTTTTGCGCCATGAATATTTTGAATTTCGTATCGAAATTCTGAGTCTAGATCAACTGTTAATTGATTGGATACAGGGTTTGGAGAAATCTCTACAGGCTGCGCAAATTTATGTTTTGCACTACTAATTCCATTATAATTTGAACTAGGCAGGGTTAAGTAATAAGTAGAAACTAAGGCACTATCCTTCCTCAACAATGTTAAAAAATTTGGCTGCTCTAGAACCACTTTACTAGAATCTTTTAAACTAATAAATGGATGATTTATACGATCATTACACCAATCAAAATCAGTACCTGGAAAATCTTGCTCTGTTATAGGTACTTCAGATATATTGGTTCTAGATCGACAACTGTCCTGAAATAAAGTAGAATCCCACTCTATAGTTATAGGAAATGCAGCATTTTTAGGAATGAAAAATTCCAGATAATTTGATGTTATCTGACTGGTAAAACAAGAAGGTAAATCATCAATTCCGACTTTAGCTTCATAAATATAGTCTCCAACAATAGTGGGATCACAAATAAAAATATCGAAATCTTGGTGGTCACAATCTCCATAGATATATCGAGGGTGGTTAGGTGTAAAACCTTCCGTCATAAAAAAGCGGACATCAAAATCATCTAGTGGCTCATCTTTAATATCAATTTCTCCAAGATTTGCATTTATATTCGAAGATCCTCCTTCGACATCTCCGAAAGTTAAAGTATCTCTTAGACCATTACTGTCTTCAAAATACAAATGAGCTGTTAAGTCTTGCCCAGAAAGATTTACAATCATGAATAAGTGTACTAATACTATCCCTAATATCCTCATAGTTTTATAAATTTTTTGGATTGGTAAATTTTATCTTGCTGGCTTATCTGTAGAAAGTAAATGCCAGATATTAATTGGCTGACATCTATAGATTTTTCGGATGCTCCATGAGCTAATATTTTACCTTGAATATTCTGAATTTCATAAGTGAACAGTCCCTCCAAATTATTCACCTCTAACCTATCGGTCACAGGATTTGGAAAAATTGAAATCTTCTGACTGTCGTGCAATACATCATTTGTACCGGAAATTAAAACGGTAACCTTCTCATCACAATCAAAGCCTTCAATGCACCCGTTTTCATCCATGGAGACGAGCCATAGGCTACGAACTTGCTCGAAATCTAAAAACAACTGCCATGACTGTCCCATAGCTACAATATTTCCACTTGGAAGCTCCTGTAAATGCGTTAAATATGAATCACGATATTTTTCACCCCACGAATTTTCTTGTAAATTTTCATTAGCTAAAACCTTCATCCATAATAACTCTCCAGTAGAAGTAATCCTTCCTATAACTCCGCCAACTAATAAGCCATTTGGCTCATGGTTACAATATATTTCACCGCAAAAAAGTATATCACCATTACTAGCTACTTCTAAATCTTCAATCAAATATCGTTGATTTAAAGTATGATTATCCACCGGTAATTTTACCTCCCAAATGATGTCAGTTAGATCACTATCAATTTTGGCAATACTTGTTTCAAATGAATAATTAATATTAAAGTATAAAGAACCAGACGAATCTTCCTCTAGATTAATTGATTTTTTGTCGCTTTCTAATGAAAACTTAGCGAGTGTATTTCCAAGCGAATCTATCTTTATAAGATGCAATGGCAATCCCCCACCTGCTCCTGCATTAGTTGTATGTGCAATAAATACAAAACTACTATCAACAGTGTATTGAAGATCCCTAACAGATACAAAACCATCTTCCAAATAAGACCAGATTGCTTCTAAATTATTAAAATCTTTATCCCATTTTGAAACAAAACCTCTAATTTTCACTCCTGGACTAAGATCATCATACTTTCCATAGACGTAATTGTTATTGCTTGTATGCAATAACCCCTCGCTTAAATATCTATTTGTACTATCAATATAGGTTCGGCCTAACTCATATTGATTATCTAGAAAATTATAATTTACATGCGAAATCCCAATATTGTTATTAAGATAATCATTCCCTACTAGCTGCAAAATGTCATTATTTATGGTCATAGATGAGCCACTAGTTAATCTAAAATCATCAATCAATTTTATATCTTTTATCTCACCATTAAAATCAAAAAAGGTTAAACTAGTACAAGGATCAAATCCACTTACTTTTGCACAGTTATGTACAGAAGCAACAATGATTTCGTTATTTCTAAAGTTTAAATCCGACGGTAATTGATCGAAACCTTGCTCTAGGTCGATGATTTTGCTGAAGGTAGATTGAGCAATGCAATTTGCAAAAGACATAAAGCTAAATAAAATAATTATGATCTCTTTCATGCTATTAATTAAGGTGAGATAATTAAAAATAGGTAATTAGTATCAATGAAAACTTAGATAAATAGAAATATAATATATGCAAATTGAGATTTGGCTAAAATGAGACATAGGGTTAAATATATTGGTTAAAATTTTGCTGAGCATGCCTTGATCATTTATGAGTATTCATGAACACAATAGTAAGATACAGAAATATAAAACCAATTCGCATTCGTCTCTAATTATAACTAAAACAGAATACAAAGTCCTAATATAAGAAGCCCTAGGTTTTCTAATACAAATACACTTCTTCTTCAAAACCGATTTCAATTTCATCCCTTTTTTGCACTAGGGATAGAAGTGATATGAGGTGGCTAGTGCGCCTAGTAGGCAAAGGAGTGTAGCAGGCTCAACGAGGAACGAGGAGAGACAATACGCGACTATTGCCTACAGGTGTAATAGCCGCCGAATACAAACGGAAAGCCCGGCCAGTGCCCAAAGCAAAATAAATGATGTAAAAAATTAGCTAAGTATCTCCCCAACCATATTGCTGAAGAATGCGTCTTGCTATATGAATAAATTACCAAATTATATGAGATCGATAATCTTATTTATAACCATAGTGACATTAAATGTTTTATTTGTCTGGAGCTGCAAGGATGACGATAACGGCAATACCATTGATACGGACTGTAGAATGGCTCTGCTAGAGCATTTTGAAATGAGACCTTATGTAGAAGGTGATACGGAGTTTACCTCTTTTATACAATACTTCGAAAACGAGGGGGTGTACTTTGCCTACTGGGGCAATCATCTGATAGAATTTCAAACGACTACACTGGTAGATTGTGATGGAAACACAATATGCACCTCTGATGAAAGTGGCTGCTGGGATATGGTTACAGCTGCAAATAGTCTAGGAATAATAGGTGTCAGATAAGCTCTCGAATGCGAGGAAAATATAAGCTCTAAACAGTATTTAAATTTCTATGCTATGAAAATGACAATAAAATATGCTTGCTTTATTATTGTATGTAATGCCATACTTTTTAGCTGTAGTGATGATGATGTAAGTCCAGATACAGACTGCAGAATTTCTTTAATTGAGCACTTCGATATGGAGCCGTTTGTAGCAGAGGATGAAGAAAGCTTGAGTACTATGTGCCATTCTTTTATTAGATATTTTGAACATGATGGAACGCGCTTCGCATTCTTAGATAATTACTGCGCAGACTTTGGGCATTTCGATTTGATCGGGTGTGATGGTATTTCCATTTGCAAGACTACAGAAGTGGGATGTATAAAATTGATAGACGAGGGAACTGAGATTGGGATAATCGGGATAGATAAATAATACCAAATAGGCTATAGAATTGTTCTTACTTATTAAAGACTACATTATCTGAATCTAGTCCTTCACTTTTCATGTAGTTCTCGACATCTTTTATAGAAATTAATTCTCCTTTAGTATTAATAGCATAAGACTGATATCCAAGGTGCTTCAAAAACTGACTGGCTTGCTGGTGTGTACTGTTTATGTCTTCGGAGGCGATGTATTCCATGGCTATAATCGGGGAATTGTTTTTAAGATATTGTTGCGCACCTTCTAGGACAATCCTTTCTGCGCCCTCAACATCTATCTTGATTATTTTGGGCTGAAGAGAGCTTGCTTGAAAATAATCATCCAAAGAAATGGCAGGTATATTTACAGTCTTTGGAGGATTCTTAGCAAACCAATCTTGACCTTTGTACTGTGCAATATCCATGGAGTTGTACTCACTGTAGATGGGTGGGAATTCGTAAAAAGTAAGTTGCTCTTTTTTATTGGAGGCAGCTTGATTGACTGCTGTAATGTTTCTTGCTAAGGCTATGTTTTTACTGAGCACTTTAAAAGTACTGGGCGCTGCTTCGAAGCAATGAACCTTTCCCCTTTCTCCCACGAGCTTTGATGCTAGCAAAGAAAAATATCCATAGTGCGCGCCAATATCTAGAAAGGTATCGCTTTCATCCAACTGATTAATTAAAAATCTAGCGAGGCGAATTTCAGAATCATGGCTCTTACCTTTAGTAATATAAATATCCGAAGCGGAGGGTAAAACAATATGCATCTTGCTACCGAAAAAAGTTTCGCAGGTAGCTGGGCTTGCACTTCGCTTAAATAGGTCACGTAGAGATAGGGCATAAATATACTGAATCGGCCTTGTCACTAAGCGACCCAACTTAGAGGTAGTAGCTAGCTTTTCAACTTTTGCCAATTCGTATAATAGCACTTCTTTCTTCATAGTGCGCGCAAGGTAACGGAGCTGTGACTAGAATACAAAGTAGATCACATTCTTTTAATCAAAAATGCAATTTGTCCCATGTGGTTAGCTTGATGCTCCATGACATGATACCATGCCCAATGGTTATTCATATTTCCTTGGTTTACATTTTCGGCTAACCATGCATCTTCCTTTTTCTTTAATAGTCGTTTGGTGTCCTTTCGCACCTTATCCCAAATATTTAGGTAATATTCTATCGGTTGCCCTTGTAGTTTTTCACGCGCTTTAGGTCCTAATTTTTGCGCTAAATCCCAATCCATTTCTTCTTTATTAAAATCGCGTCCCTCGAATGTATAGAGTTGATAATACTTCTCCGTAGCAGCTAAGTGGTAGATCAATGCCCCTATACGATTCGCATCTTCATCTAGGAGAAAATCTACTTCCTCCAAACTTAGATTTTGTACTTTATTGGTAATTCTAATTTTGAGATCATCCATCATACTTACGAGGTTGCCTACCTGAGGCGCATATCCATTGGGCGCTTTTATTTGTATCTGGGCATTTACTCTTGGCATGGATAGGCATAGTAAACCCAGAAATACAAAAAAGCAGAATACGGAGATCGAATTAAATTTTGAAGCTTGCATATTTTTCGTTTTTTTGAAATGAAGGCTTTAAGCGAAGTAACATTATTTATGTTCCTCCAGAAGCTTAAGTTACAATATTTAGAACAACAGTAAGCTAATAATATTTTACAGCACAGAAAATTTTAATAGACTTGCCTTATTGCTTAATGATTTTATGTAGCGATACTTCACTATTGGTAGTGCTCTGAATAAGGATAAAGTACATACCTGAACCGAGCGACGCAAGGTCAATACTAAAAGGGGAACTCGCACTTGTGTAATCTGAAACGACTTGTCCCGTCGCGTCCAGCACCTTTATCTGGTAATTTGAAAAATCACCACTTACTACTACTCTATCCACAAATGGATTTGGATAAACTGTGATCCCATTATTGAAGCTAGTGATATGACTAGTCGCGATGTCAAAGGCAGGAAGCTTAACTACGTTGCTATCTATATATTGACCATTATCCGTGCCATTCCAGACTGAACCAAATAATACTCTCGTACCCCCCCCCCGACTAATACAGTAAACTAAAATGAAGCTGGATCGGGATACAAAAAGCTATAGCTCAAAGTCTGTTTAAGCTTAGTGTTGAGAATGATCTTGTTGGAGGTATTTTCCGACTGTGCAAAGGTGGGTGGTATAAGGCCTGCCTTGATCGCCTGAGAGGTGTAATAATGCTGACGGGTTGGATGCTTATCAGCGACGGCGTTCAAGGTAGTCCCTAAAATATCTTGTGCGATAACTTCCTTCAAAATAGCGATGCAATCATCTAGGTGAATAAGGTTAACTGCATGATCTGGATTAGCCACATCCTTTTTGCCCGCGAGGAATCTGGCGGGATTTCGAGTCCCTCCTACTAGGCCTGCGAAGCGTAGAATGGTCAACTGCTCCGTGTACTTCGCTAGCGTTACCTCTGCATTATAGAGGGCATGTGCAGATGCGCGTATAGGGGCTATGTCCGCTGATTCGTCAAGATTGGGTTGCTCGGGATTTCTTGCATAGACACCACTACTGCTGGCAAAAATAATTTTTTTAACCTTTGCTACTTCGCAAGCCTGGATGACCTTCAAAATGCGCTGGTGGTATGTAGCAATGGGGTCTTCGGTTTCTCGACCAGGAGGGAAATTGATAAATAGAATGTCGCATTCTAAAAGAGGATTTGGGATATCATGTTGATCTAAATCTAAGAGATATGCTTCTATGCCGTTCTCTACTAGAGCAGACAATTTATCACTAGTAGTGGTGGTTCCCTTGACTAGGTAATTGGCCTTGACGAGCTCTCGCGCTAATGGTAAACCGATCCAGCCGCAACCTAAAATGGTAATACGAGGCATCATGATCCTGTAAATTCGTAGCAACCGATGTCTGGATTGACCATATCACGTGGCTCACCATCAAGATCCAAAATAATAGACGGTAGAGGTATTGCGTTCATCTCTGCCATGGACATAGTGTCGAGGTGATAGTCATCTTCGGCCACACTGATGAAAAGGGAGTCTTCTCTACTGCCGTTGAAACATGGCGTACAACGGTCAAAAAAATCGTCGTAAAATTCCTCCGTAGGTAAGTCTTTAACACGAATAAGGCAGTTTTCCAGTTCATATTCAAAAAATGCAGGATCCTCATTTGGGATACGATTGAAAAGGTCAATCTCATCTTCTCGAGAACCAAATACAATACTATTTCTAAATTTAGCATTGATAGGATTGATCCTGAAATTTTGGCAAAGTTGATCGAGGCAAAGTGCATTACTGATGCGCAATGCCGAAGCGTCCACACCATAGCTAGCCATGGTGCAATAGTCAAATTCATAATTGCCACCGTACTCCAGCTGTACGGCATTGCCACCATTGCCATAGAAAAGCGAGTTGGTCGCCTTGATCTGGGCATGCAGCCCGATCAGACCTGCACCTGAAGTGTTATAAATCTGGCAATCTTCTACAATGAGATTGGCAGCGGAATCAACGCGCGCACCAATGATTGAATTTTTGATAATAGTATTACGCATAATATTGCCGCGGCTGCCTTCGCTAAATCGAACGCCTGCCCACTGACCTGCAATATCATCAAAGTCCTCTTCTAGTCGGTCCCCTTCAATTGTAACTGGATCTTCGAGGGTACCTTCAGCAGTCAAGCGTGCATTAGACGTAAAAAATAAAATACCATCATTGTAAATAAGAGGATCTCCCTGTTCATCTTCCGTACGTGCAAGTCCTCCATGCACATAAATATGTGTGCCGGCTGGCAAAATTAATTGACAACTATCTACTACCAAGACTCCATAGATTACGTACGGCTTGGGATCATCCCACCGAATAGATTCGTTTTGGCAACTAAGCACAGAGATTTCTCCATCGCTGCTAGAACTCGGAACATAGTTGGCGTTTTGACCAAATGCTTCGAGGGTGACGCGCTGAGTATTGCCATTGGTTACAAATATTAATTCATCATAAATTATAAATGGACTTGTCGATAAGGGTTGATCAGGATCGATAGTCACTTCAGCAAATATATATATACTATCTTCTGCTGGTACCGTCACCTGCTCAAAAGTTTCGTCAGAAATACCATCTACATTGAACCGAAATTTGGTATTACTTTTACCATCAAGACGAATGCTACTGATCTGCAAGGGTTGACCATTACGATTGAGCACTTTGAGAATGCGCGTAGCTGATCCAAGCGTCGTGAAGACCGTATCAAAGCGCAGAGTATCTTTAGAAAATACTAATTGAGCGGAACTGTCTGTGATAAACTGCTCATTTTTTTTGCATCCACTTAGTACGCCTAGCATCATAAACGCTATAAATAGAAGTGCAATCCAATTCCACTTCTTTAATATATATATTCGCATAAGCGCAAAATTAACAATGTTGTGCATATCCTTAGATTATAATCCCTCCTAAAACAGAGGATTGTTTATCTTATTTTAGGTATAGGTGTGAAAATTTGTCTATAAGTCATCATATTTCCTTAAATATACACTAAACCAATACTTTATAGGATAAAACTGTAGTAGGTAAGACAGTTAATTGTAGCTTACAAAGCGTACTTTGCGGCGCGTTTTAAAAATGGCGAATAAGGTAATTATAGGTCACTAAGCTGAACTTAAAGAGATTTCGCGAACCTTAATAGGATTTAATCACCTTAAATGATTTAGTAAAGAACTTTAAATACTATCTGGCTTAATTGAGCCGCAGATTAATAAAAAAATTGTCAATAGATCCAGTTATAGATGTTATAATACCTGCCTACAATGAGGAGTCCTCAATCGGTAAGGTTATCGCTGATATTCCTAATAAGCTTGTACGAGACATAATAGTTTGTAATAATGCCAGCACGGACAACA
>ENA-ORXR01002903-ORXR01002903.1-marine-metagenome-genome-assembly--contig:-NODE-2903-length-15801-cov-45.150789_pt1 | contig 15801 bp, 22 predicted proteins | sample MGYA00237866_ERZ511479 | MGnify/ENA metagenome assembly ERZ511479 | reverse complement strand
TGCCCCCCCCCCCCATTCCCCCGGTCGGGTGTCCGTCGGCCTCGTCGTAGGGTGGGCCTGCCGGCCGCGCGGTTTCTTCCTTTCGCGTTTTTCCTGTCCACCACGATGGCGGCCGATCTCGGTTGGGACCGGCGGTGCTACAACGTCGTCGAGGAGAGTGCCCGACGTCGCCGGTTGTGCGGCGGCTTGGCCGCGGGAGGATACGAGGTAGTGGACCCAGCGCGAGCAGGCCCACACCCTCTGCCGGTACGTCGACCGGTGGGCGGCCGGGACCGCCTTCTTGACGCAGATGCGGCTTTTGCCGGACGCGTTGGTGCCCGCGGTGAAGCATCGGTCGGACGCCATCACGGTAGTCCGGCGTCCCTCCAAGGTGCGCTCCTTGTGGACGAACGGCCACAGTCGGGCGCATGTGACTGCGTTCTCCTACACGGCGCCGGCGTGGGAGTTCTTCGTGAAGTCTTCGCCGTAACTTAGACAGACGTGGGACTACCTGGCGAGGCTGTACTGGGGACGCGTCCGCTCGTCGACAAGTACACTTGATGGAGAACGGGATGTCCGCGGGTCAGGGTGGGCCGGCGCAGAGATACCGGGCCGGGGGCCCGTCTCGGTGGCAGACAGTCCGTGGGGTTGGCCGGTGTGTCCGAGGTGTAGCGAGGGCTTGTCTTGCCTAGGCGCCTATGCATATATTCATTAACCGTCCTGCTTGCTTGCACTGCCGCAGCGTAAACCTTAAAGGCATCTGTCTTAAAACTGGGCGGAGTCTCGAGACCCAGAAGCTTGGAGTCTCGAGAGGCCCGTTACATGTAACGGCCGACCGTCTCGCCCGTTTCGGCAGTCGCGAGACTCGCATGTGCCGAGCTGATGCGCGCCGTCCTGAATGGAATTGACTGGGTCCGACAGCCGCCAGCCGGCCGAGGGAGACAAAGTGGAGGGCCGCAGGAAGAAACCTCGCGGATCAAACGAAGATGGCCGATCGTGGGGACGAAGGGGCCGCTCTGAGAGTTAGCTGCAGGGGCCTCGGATGGGACACCAACACAAGGAGGCCGCCAGTGCACCATGATCAAGGAGACTCTTGCGCCGGCGGTACAGGCGGATCTTGCGTGGATCGAACTTGCGCGTGCGCTCCCAGGTATCCTCCTCGGGCCTATAGCCCCACCAACGGACCTTCAGCCATAGGTCTTCGTCTTCGTCCTCCTCGCAGGTGAGGAAGCGGTCCCACACGAACGCTGGACCGTCTGGTCCATGTCCTTCCGGGACGACTGCATCTGGGACGGTCCATCCGTCCTCGTTCGGTTCTTGTCCCGTCGGGGAAGGCGCCCACGTCACATGGTCGCTACTCACCGTGTCCGGCAGCCCGGCCACGAGGGCCTTGCAGGTGTGCCCGACCGTGCGGACGATCTCAAACGAGCCGACCACCTTGTGGTGCAACTTTCGTCTGTCCGTGTCGTGTGCGTCCACGAAGACCTAATCACCGATCTTGAGGGCCTTGTTGACCGGCCGGACTCGCTTAACGAATTTCCGCTTGTACGTTCGTTGGACCGTGGAGAGGCCGGCTCGGACCTGCGTGATGAGGCTCCGTAGGTGGCCTCGTTGTTTTTCCCTCGCCTCGCGGGCCGTCCTTGGGACTCTCTCCGGGTACGGGTCTTTGGGAAGGCGCCCGAGGGCCAATGTCCGTACCCCTTCTGGTACAACGAACTCAAGCGGGGCTACCCCGGTGCTCTTTCGTGGACGTGAAATGTAGGCCAACGTTAGGACAGAGACCAGCTCGACCCACGTGTATTGACGGTCCTCGACGTACGCCTTGGGTTGGCCCACGATGGTTCTCTTGTACCGCTCGACCTGTCCTTTCGTTCGGGGATGGTAGGTCGTGGAGTACAGCTTGGTAGCTTTCATCAGCCGGCAGACCCCCTGGAAGAGCGTGGAGGTCAATTGGGGCCCATTGTCCGTCAGATGGGTGTAGGGGGACAGTAGGACGCAGTAGTCGTGTCGGTATTTGGGGACGTACACCTGCGTGGCCCGGTACAGAGGTTCTCGCCGGACGAGCAAGCCCTGCGCGTTCTCGTAGTAGCGGGAGTGGGCATTTCGGTCCAACTCCTGTCGAAGCTCGTGACACCGATTATCCTGCGCTCGGGCCTTGAATAGACGGTTCACCGTGACGGAGGAATAGTCCCGTCTGTTATTGTACGACGGCATGGTCCAGGCCCGCGTGGAATTGGCCAGGGTGATGCAGGGGATGTCCTCCGGGATTGTCCTTGTGTCCACCGCGGGTGTTGCGAGCCGCTACATCGTGTCCGCTCCGTGGTGAGCGGATCCCGTGCGGCTCTCGACCAAATAGTCGAACTCAGAGAGTCGTAACCGCCAGCGGGCCAAGCGACCATGGGCCCCATTCATGTGGAGCTTACATCGGAGGGCCGAATGGTCCGTCCGGACGATGAACAGGGTCCCTTGGACGTTCGGACGCAGCATAAAGAGGGCCCAATCGACCGCGAGGCACTTTTTCTCCATCGTGCTGTTGTTCTTTTCGGCCCCCGTGATCGGATGGCTCCAGGACCCAACCGGCTTGTAGCTCTTGTCCGGCTGTTCTTGCGTCAGGACGCAACCCACTTGGTAATCGCTGGCGTCCGTGTCCAACAAGTAGGCCCCAGTAGACCGCGGGAGTGCCAGGATCGACGTGCTTGTGAGCCGCCTCTTGAGCTCCTCAAAGGCGTCCCGCTGGTCTTGCGAAAACGGGGGAAGTGGGTCCGACACCTTAGGACTTGTGAGGGTCGTCCGGGGTCTGGCCACTTGTGCGTAGTCCTTCACGAACAGGCAGTACGCGTTGCACATGCCTCGGAAACTCCATAGGTCCTTCTTGGTCCGAGGCGGTTCGGCACGACGTAGGCCCACCAGGTTCTTCTCGTTCACCTGCATGTGTCCGCGGCCCACGATGTGTCCCAAGTATTCGACTTCCTCCTGGAAAAGATAGCATTTGGAGGCCTTGAGGGACACTCCCGCGCGGGACAACAGACCAGAGACTTCGTCCAAGTTCGTGATGTGCTCTTTCACCGTCCGGGAAAAGACAATCACGTCGTCAAAATGGACGAGGCAGGTCTTCGACTTGACGCCCGACAGGATCATATCAACGGCCCGCTGGAAGGTGGCCGGCGCGTTGATCAAACCAAACGGGAGCCGGATGTACTTGAAGGTCCCCTCGTGGCACTTGAAGGCCGTCTTGTCCTGGTCCTCGACGGCCACCGGGATCTGCCAGTAGCCGGAGTAGCAGTCCAGCATGGAAAAGACGGACGCTTCGCCCAGGAAGTCAATGCAATCGTCCATGCGGGGCAGCGGGTACGTGTCCTCCACCGTCACGTCTCTCAAACGGCGGTTGTCCACGCAGAACCTGAGGGAACCGTCCGGCTTGGGCACCATCACGACCAGAAAGGACCACTCGGACTGAGACGGCTTGATGATGCCCATCTGGAGCTGCTTCGCCACTTGGTCCGCCAGGAGACGACGGTGGTGGAAGCCCGTCCGGTAAGGTTGAGACCGAAGAGGACGATTCCCAGGGTGGAGGGCGATCCGGTGGGGTGTCACGTCGATTTGGCCCAACCTGCCACTCCATAGGCCCATATACCGATCCATCAGCTGATGTACCGCGGTATGTGAATCCGGCGGGATCAGCTAATAGGCCACCCTGGGAGATGGCGATAGCTCCGGCGGCTGTTGATCCGGCGGCACCCGATCTTGCGGCCGCCCGTTGGTTTTCGGCGCCTGCTCTTCCACTGGGACCGACGGCGCTTCCTTGGGCGGATGATCTTCCGTCTGCCCAGCCGTACAGAGCGGGTCCGCCCCCATATCGGCGGGTTCGTCCTCCTCCGTGATCTCGTAAGTCAGGCCCGCGTAGCGCTCCGCCAGGCCGATCGCGTAGTTCTTCGGTAGGTTGACCGGCCTGTCCGAAATGTTGGTCAGGAGGAGAATGAGTTCCCGGCTGGTCTTCAGGATGGCAATGGTGTTATGTAGGCAGAGTTCTGTCTGGGCCAACATCTCAGGTCGTTCCACGAGACGACATGTCCCCGCGGTCCCTAACACCACGGAGACCGCTTGGACGGTGCGAGGGGCCACAGTCACGCCCTGTCGCAGGTAGATTGCCCCCTTGTCCCGACGGGTTGGGTTGCCCTTGACCGGGTTGGGCTCCTTCTTCTTGCCGTCCCACGCGTTCTCCTCCTTAGTCAGGCCGCCGTGGTTCGAAGCGACGGTCTCACCGCCCGGTTAGATGGCCTTCACGTTCTCCTTCTGGAAGTCCATGCCCAGAATGACAGGGACCGAGAGAGCATTGACCGCCAGGAACTGGAAGGGCATCAAGGCACTCTCCACAAAGACGGAAAACCCCACTTGGGACTTGACCTTCAGGAGTTGTCCGGAAGCGTCACACAAGTGGGTCGACCCAGGGGCCCGCCGAGCCTGCTGTTGCCAGCCAGGGGGGAGGACATCCTCCCGGACGACACTTGGTCCCGCCCCAGTGTCCAACACGCATGGGGTCTGGAGCAGATGATGCTCCGACGAGAAACGCAGAGGCACCGAGACCACGAAGATTCGTTTACGCAAAAAGAGCAAGGTCACCTTAAACGCACAGGGACAAGCGAGACCACGCCGTCGAGGAGCTTGTCCCGCCGGTCTTGTAAGCAACTTGGGTACGCAGTTCGAAGCAGGGTCCTCGCATAGACTAGCCCACAACGGGGGGTCGGACAGCTGTTCGCCCCCCACTTCACGTTCCCCGAGCCGTGCTTGTCCTGCTCGTTCCCCGATTGGCTGCCAGGGTCCCTATCTTGTTTGTCCTCTGCGTCCGTCTTGTCGATACCTTCACAACGGGCCTGGACCATGGCGATCCGGAACTGTCGGTTGTAGGTCCGCGTGGCCCGCTCTTTCTCTGCCTGCCCGGCCCCACAACTGCGCGTGGCTTGTGGGAAGGGCTCTCGGGCCTTGTTCACGAGCGCCCTCTGTTGGTCCGTCAGGATCGGACGAATGTAGGACATGTGTCCCGTTGTCCAGCGTAGGAAACAAATGCGGGGGCGCAGTGGGTCTTCAGGAAGCCCGGTCAGGAATAGAAGGAGGTTGTCCTGCCGGCCCCAAACGGGTTGAGCTTGCCCCGGGGTGGCCGCCGGAGGAGGAGGGGCCACAGGGGGCTCCGTCTCACCGAGGGCCATCACCGGAAAATCCGCGCGTGTAGGACGCGCCCGCGGTGTCACCGAGAGACAACGGGAACCACGAGAGGAAGACAGAGTCGATGGCCCCTGCCCATCACGGGCCAGATTCATGACCTCCTCTGCCGCCTTATGCTTTCCCGACGTGTAGGTCACTAACTGCTGGAAGGAACAGGCCGGCGTGTTGTGGACGAACGCGTTTGTCCGGATGTAAGCCGGTAGTCCTTGAATTAGTTGCTGCTTCATGGTCCCTTCCGTATGGATGTTCCCACACCGGTCCGACAGGCACCGCAAGCAGGCCGAGAAGGACTCGATGGTCTCTTCCGGCTCGATGATCGCATGACTAAGGGTGTCCTGCGCCAGAGCCAGCGTGTGTGGCTCCGCGTACGTCTGCAGGAACCGATTCACCGCAACCGCGAAGGACTTGACATCGCAACGCCCAGCGCGGCCCCAGAGTATGGAAGCTCGCGGGTGTAGTGTAGTTCCGCGTCGACGGACAGGAAGTGGGGTACCGCGTAGAGGGCCATCCCTTCGGATACGTCAGTGTCGTTACACGCTTCGACCAACTTGCGCAGCCAGGAGAAGACCCTGAGGGGGTCCTTTCCAGAGAACTGCGGGAACCCGCCGAAGGGGTGCTTCATGTTTTTGGTCGTTCGGACCATCTTTCGCGCTTGGGCCTCCCCGTAGCCCGTCCAACGGTTCCGTAAGCGGTAGGTCTTGTAGTCCAACACCTGCGAAAACCGATCGTCCGAAAGTTGTAGAACCGGAATAGGAGGGACCGCCGGACTTGTCCCGTGGGGCGTAGTAGCCCCCCTGGCATCTTGACCGTCGGCGGACCCGGAGGATGCTTTGTCCGACGAAGATGACGAGGAGGATGGACGGCGACGCCGGGAGTGGTGCCGCCTCTCGTGGGACCGGCTGGTCCCACCCTGTTCCGACGCTTGTCCGCCCGACTTTGCCCGTCGAGGGGACTCGCTCAGGGCCCGCGTCACGTCGGCCAGCATGTCCGATCGGAACGCTTTCAACACAGACCATAGATCAGTCAGCATCAGGGAAGATCCACCCCGGCCAGGCAGGTCGTCAACACCAGGGGGAGGGGGCGGGGGCGACACACGAGGGGGAATCCCGGTCTGACCCCCGTCGGAAGTAGTCCGACGGAAACCTGTCCCGCCCCCTGGGCCAGCAGAAGTAACAAAAGTCACGTCCGGGGGAGCACCCCGACCCCGTCCACCAGCGGGAGGGTCCAGAATGTTGGCCCCACGTCACTCGACTGGTCCCCTAAGGATACCAGAGAGAAGAGAACCTAAACGGACAAAAGAAAAGATGGGCTCGGCCAAAGAAAGAGGAGGGGCGTTCCGATATGGGCGAAGGCATGTCCCTCCACTGCTGCTCCACCATTGACGTACCGGTTGGCTCTATTCTGTCCGAAAAAGAAATCAACAACCCCTGAGTCCCCAAGGGGGGAGACCCAAAAGGAACCGGGGAGGGAAAAGTGAGAGCCACGCCCGTCCCAAAGAGGGGGACAAGGGTAATAAGGCAGAGACGCGAGGGAGCAGGAGAACGAAGGCACGGTTGGTTTTTCTTCTGGACACGAGGGGGAGGCCGAGACCTCCCCTTAAAAGACCCCACGGCGGCCCTCTAGCGGGGCTACAGCGGTCCGACACTCATCAGCACCCCAGCCCCTAGTGGGCAAACGAGGCGCCTTCGCTGGGTGGCCGCCATACGGTCCCATCCCGCGGAAATATCTGGAAGCAAGCGACCCTCGGGAGCCCGTGGCGCGGCCTCCAATTCGAGCAGGCCAATGCAGGCCACCCGTAATTCAAAAATCACGTCCCTCCAAACAATGCAAAATACAATCAAAGAAAAATCAAGTCCGACAACCGCCACCAGCAGCGGCCAAGAAATCCAAGCGCACGTGGGCCAAGCGGACGGCGACATCACAGCCCCGATCCGGCCGCGGGGCGAGGCCAACGTAGGGCCCACGAAAGCCGTCCAGCCACTATCACAGTCGATCCGCCGGTCACGTACACCGCCGCCCAGGCCGGCCCGCCACTGGATGGTCTCAACCGCCACAGCCACCGTGGTGACCCCGTGCGCATCAACCATCGCGAAGTGCGCGCCGAAACGTGTACAGTGCGAAGAACAACAGAACAAGACTGAAAAAATGAACAGAGGGCGTCAGACTAGTAGATTGGACGGGCGAGGCGTCACCGCGGAGGCTGCCAGCGCTCCCACGCACAAACCATACGATATGAGACAGGACACCATAAGAGCACACGAAACGATCATACGCATTGGAAACGACAATGCAAAGGTGTAAGAGAAGGCGCTAACGTATTGGGTCACAAGGAAGCGTAGTGCACACCCGCAAGCAGCCGCGCGATGCAGCGTTGGTGAGCGGCCTGACGAGCCGCGCTCAGCGAGACACCGACGAGAGCCAGATCCGCCACCATGACGGCGTCTCGACGAAGCGCTTGGCACGAGATCTTTGGGGGCGCGCGCGCGATACTGCGCAGGTGGAAGCGTAAGCGGCGCCCCAATCTGTGCGGGACGACAAGCGCGCTGATGTCCATGAGGACAGCTGAGGCGCTCTCAGACCCTTCGTGCAGCTGGAATCGTCCAGAGAGCACAAAAAGTGTCTGAAGTCGGCGTGCCGTGGCCTGAATCGCCCCCCAGGCCCCCGCCCCCCCCCAAGGGGCGTCCCCCCCCCCCCCTGCAGACGCAAGTGGTCACACGGCAGGTGACGCACGCTTTTTTGCGAGAATAATATCGGGCACTTCCTATCTCACAGCCAGGCCCGACTGGCCTCCTTGGGTACTGCGCAACAGTCCGGCGAACAGAACAGAAGTTCTTTACATTTCTCTGTCATCTGATTGGCTGCAACGCAAGAGCATTGCACGAAAAATTAAATCGCTGATTGGCCATGCGGTCCTGCCGACGCGCCTTCGTGTTCGTCGCCGACTTCAGCCGGATGCACGTTGCTAGGTGCGACACCGGGGTGATCGTGTTCGTGGTGCCGTAGCAGAGGGGGAAATGCAGCCTGCTTAAGGAGAGTCTAACCGAAGTTCGGGGAAGAAGACAATGCCTCTGCACGTACTCTATATTTGTAAAACATGCAAGCACAGGCCATATGGGTACTCTGGCCCCTCGTCCCCGACCGCCGCCCCCCTCCGACCAAGCCTCCTCCGTGCTGCCAGGAGAAAACTGCACTCGTGAAGGACTCCGCTGGGCAACGCCCTGGGCTCCACTCTGTCTGGATGAAGAGTATGTGGGAGGCGAAGCAGAGAGTATCGGTCGGGGACAGAGAGACATGTAGGACGGCGCGAAGCAGGCCCTCAACAGTACCGAATCACACAACGAAACACGGATGATGTCAGCAGGAAAATGCTTTAACGAGGGCAAAACGACGCTGGCATCCAGACATAGAGTCACCACGGGAGGCATCCAGCCCCCGCACCCCTGGTCATCACCCCACGCCCATCACACCCCCCCAGTGTGACCTTCACCGGACCCCCAGGACAAACCTCCCAGAAACGGCTTACACATAGACGCTCACGTACTTGAGCGTTTGCCAGCACAGCACTGAGCACCGGCGGGAAGCGAGACGACGGTGGCGAGCACCTCGAAGTTGGGCCGACGGTGCTGACGACCGTCGCGGCCGACGGTCCGGGTGGCACCAACCGTTTTGATGCGCTCAGACAATTTCATTTAACAGTCGACTTCAGCATGAAAAGTGTGCGGAGAACTCCTTGTCAAGTACGCAGTTCACATTCTTCAAGTTTCAAGTGCACTGTTGTTCTTGTCAGGAGAGGACAAAAGTGGGACTTTCATATTAGCTGAAACCATTTGCTGAGACCGCCACTACAGTCTGTCTCCTCACTTGACCTTGGGTGCACCGAAATGTAGCCCTCCTCCTCGAGCTGAGACGACACTCGTCGAATGTTTTTCTTCACGTCCTTCAGATCTAGAATCGCGGGACAACCCTTCGTATCCAGCGGATAGCTGGATTTAATCAAATGACTCAAATGCCATCCAAGTCCAATGGAGGGCCGCGTCATTCTTGCTCCCGGGGATCTGTCCGTGGGATCCCCCATCTAGACCGACATCCTGGCCGCTGTGTGGACTGCACCAGCTTAGCCGGTACCAGATGTCATCTTCGTCTGTGGGCTCCCCATGGGTCTCGTGGGTAAGCTATGCGGGGCGTCGCGGTCGTGCCTGCAGTATACGTCGGGAGGTATTGTTGCGCATAAGTCAACTCTCCCCGCCCGAGCTCAGAGAACCGGTCCGGCCTGCCACACGATTCTCGCTGACACTTCCACCGATGTCGGGGCCTGGCGCGATGTACCGGCACGATATTTGCCCCGCTCGTGCTGAACCGACCTGATGCGAGAACGTTGCAGTATTTGGTACCCCGACAACCAATGGATGCCGGCGGCCTGTGCTGACTGCTGGGCGAGTTTTCTGTCTCTTTCCCCCCTCCCCTCTCGCATCGAGCAGATTCTGCAGTGTCGGACCCCATTCACGCCTTGGAATCCTTGGAGCCGCCGACATGCGCGTGGCAGGGTGCAACGCCTATTTTTGGGGGCTCCACCAGGCAACGGTTCCGCACACTCCGTCATGGCCTGGGCTCGGCTCGGATCGCCGGTGGTGCCGCACACCCCGTGCGTCTTCATCTCATGCCGCCATCTGGGCGCGCGGGGCTCCAAACCGGTACCCCAATATCGACCTTGGTTCGCTGTTCGCAACTCGTTGGATTGTACGCTCGCATCATCGCTTGCTCCCTTTTCTCATGGTTCTTTGGTCTGTGTTTATCTTCCTCTGATAAACGGTTTTGCTTTCTCCGTTTTCTCTTCGCCCATCTTTTCCCGTCTCTCAGATTCCACCTTGTACTCGTCTGCCCTTGCCTGCCTCGATGGGTCATCTACTGTCTCTGCTTACGCGGTTTTCCACAGCTATGCATTCGCCTCGCGGTTGACTGCCTCTGTTGACATAAGGTTGGCCATGGCTGTGGTTTTCAGGCCCCTCTCCCAACCACTTCCCGCCCGCTTCATCTTTGCTTCGTTTGGAATACACGTTTGTCTCCCGTGGCCATTCCATCTTCTTGGCATATGTGCAGATAGTCTGTGGCACCCTCTTGTTTTCCCCTGCGGTGATGTGCATCTTCTCAGACAGACCAAAAGCCACCTGAACCTGATACAATGACCTCTCAGCCGCGTTCAGAACTGGTCGGGCACGAAGAACCTCTCCACAGCGCGTGCGTACGGAAACGAGGAGCAGCCAAGCGTATCCATGCAGATGTTTCGGGGCTTCTCAGGCTGTTTTGCACCCTCGAGAGAGCGCAGCGGGGCGGCGCAAGCGTACAAGCAGAGCAACAGGGCGTGTCGGGGGTGTGCCCATTTGTAAGGTTGCCTACTCTCATCGGCTGAGGTGGTGTGGGGCAGCTTGGGGGAAGTCGAGCGCGCGCACCTCTGCTTTGCATATGCGTTGGAAGCAGCTCTTTCGCGGTGGGTACTCGGTACTGTGCGTCGTTTTCTTTTTTGTATTCATTCTGTCACATCTGTCTTGTGGTTTGGTGCTCTGTTTTGCCGCACATACTCATGGTCTGTCCTTCCAGTACGGTAGCAGTGGTTTGACTGCTTTTCTATGTCGTCCGAGACCGTCTACGCTCGTGCTTTGTTTTTTTCTTGAGAGGTGACTTCGCTCATGTCTTGCTGTGTCATTCTTGTTGCTTTTGTCACCTGCATACTCTCAGAACTACATCCGACTGCTCATTGCATGCAATGGGACAACACATAGGACTTCTGCACCGGACGGGTGCATAAAAGGCGATATAATTGTACGTGGTTTGTTAACTCTCGTTGGCCATGGCCATGTCGGCCTCCTCGCGGCTCTCAGCCGCAAGCCACTGCTCAATCACAGGCAATGCGCTGGGGTGAGACCCCGACACGAGCTCGTCCTGCTCCCCACCACCGCCGCCTCCTCCCTCTCCCGGCCGGCCACCGGGTCCAAGGGTCCGGGCGGCCTGGAGCATCTCAACAATGGCGCGCGCATCATCAGCTGGTGCAATATCTTGTGGAGCGCCCGCTGCCTCCAGACGCACACGGATGGCCGTCGTCAAATCTGGCGGTGCACAGTTGGCCCTCAGCCAACTCCGCATGATGGCTGACGGGGTGACCGTATCCCAGGCGTCCTTGATCAATCGGATTGCATCGAGCACATGTGGGCTGCGCCCATCCATCACACCGAGCGAGCCCGCCCTTGCGCGGGGCACCCGCCCTTTTCGCGCCACCCGCTGATCCTGCGTCTCGGAAAGTGGCTCGTCAAACGTACTGAGCATGTCCCGCATCATGCCCCGCTTGTAGGTTGTCTTGGTGGCACTTGTCACGACTTGGTCGGCGGGCTGGAACCGTGCAGTCGTTTTTGGTGGAAGCCAATCCGTGTCAATGAGGTCACTCGTCATGGAGGTGTCGTGGCCAGAGGCGTTATCCATCACGAGAACGCCGTTACGCTTCGTGAACGCTTTCCAATCGGTGAACAGGCCCGCAAACCACCGGGCGTACACTGCCTTGTTCATCTACGCGCTTTTTTGGTGGTAGTATTTGATAGGCAATGGCGGGGCGACGTGGAAGCACACCGGATGCGCCGCCTTCCCGATGTCAGCGATATATTTGAAGGAGCCTGTCGCATTCATGCAAAAGGTGATAGTGATGCGGGCCTTGGCACTCTGGAGCGCCGTGCCGCGCGTCTCGCGGGAGTCGCACTCCAGAATGTACGACTTAGTGGGCGCCAACTCGTAAAAGAGTGCAGCCTCGTCCATGTTTAAAATGAGTTCTGGGTCCATCCCCACCATTGTGGCCCGGCCCATCGCCGTGCGCTTTTCCCCTTCGACCATGTCGGTGGCGCCGCCAGAGCCGTGCACGTGGATGTTCTTGACGTTGTGGCGCTTCTTCCACCTGTCCACGAAGCCACTGGATCCGGTGAGCTTGACACCGGTTTAGTGCTCGCGCGCGAACTGCTTGGCCTTCTCGAAAAGCGCCAGACAGGAGATGGGTATGTCCCTGCGCCCAGGACGCCGCACACGCACAAACTAATCAAATGGAAGCGAGTGTAAAAGCGAAAAACGGCGCTTTTGAGCCCAACGAGCATAGCGGGGCGTGCCGCCCTCAACAGCGGCGCACACTGCTTGGCGCTTAGAGCAGTTGTTCTGGATCCCCCGCATTGTAATACCGTAACGCTGTACAGGCACCTCGCGCGGCACCTGGTACTCCTTTTGCGACGGAGGCAGTAGCTTTTTCTGCAGCTGCAGATTGGGCGCGAGCGTCCCTGTGGCGGTTGGGCCCCTCCGGTGGCGGGCCGGCCTTGACGGCGGTGTACGTGGCCGGCGAATCGACTGTGATGGTGGCTGGACGGCTTTCGTGGGCCCTAAGTTGGCCTCGCCCCGCGGCCGGATCGGGGCTGTGATGTCGCCGTCTGACTGGGCCACATGCGCTTGGATATCTTGGCCGCTTCTGGTGGCGGTTGTCGGACTTGATTTTTCTTTGATTGTATTTTGCATTGTTTGGAGGGATTTGATTGTCGCGTTACGGGTGCCCTGCATTGGCCGGCTCCGATTGGAGGCCGAGCCACGGGCTCCCGAGGGTCGCTTGCTTCCAGATATTTCCGCGGGTTGGGACCGAATAGCGGCCACCCAGCGAAGGCGCCTCGTTTGTCCACTAGGGGCCGGGGTGCTGGTGTGTGTCCGCCCGCTGTGGCCCCGCTAGGAGGCCGCCGCTGCTTCTCGATCTCCAAGCGACGGTGCGGAATATCCCGGTACGGAGCCTAGTACACGGGTTTGGCGTCTGGCTTGAGCTGGATGTGATGCGTGGTGACCTTGAGCTTACCCAGCTTCCCCGACCACGTACCTTTGAATTGATCCATAAGACCGTGCACCTTGCCTTGTAGCTCAATGGGCACGCCCGCCCAGTTCACCTCTGGCGTCTCCGGGACTTTGGTGGGCGGCACAATCGGGGGCTCCGGCGGACCTTCCGCCGTGTCCATGGCGCTCTGCGTGTACAGCTCCTGTCGTGCCGCCAGCTCCTGTTGGACGTCCAGAAGGGCCCCTTGGGTGAGGGGTCGCGCCTCGCCGTATACGGCTCCGCGGCCCCCACTCGGGTACTCTTGCAAAACATCTTGGTCTTGCGACCCCCATTGACCAGAAGAACAGAGTAGGGCTCGTGCCGGTGCACCGTCTTTTCATGCTCTTGGGCCAAGTGCAGCGGGTGCTTGACCACGAACTCCGCCCGGACCTTGACGAGACAACAGCACGTCGACCGGGTCACAACCTTGACCTCGGTCTGGGCACCAGGGGGAAGGACGGCTGCGCCGACAGGCGTCAGCTCGTTCGGGCGAACCAGGGGCTTGGCCAGGGCCTTGTACTGTCGCCCCCTGGCTCCAAGATGGTAACCCAGGATGTGCGAGACAGCGCCCGTTGACCCCTCGATCTTGCCGTCCTGGGGCAGGATGGCCTCGGTGTACTGGCGCTGGAAGTAACACCCGATAATGAGCGGGTCCAGGAGGCGTTTAACAACAATAAACGGGAAATGCATAGGTTTGTCATGTACATGCAGGGTGAGGGGGAGTCGAGCGAGAGCCTTGAGAGCCTGCCCCGAGGCATCCACGATCCGGGTGCGAGTAGGCGCGCGCCAAGAATGGGCGCGCCGGCCCGGAGGGAGCAGGTCCTCTCTGATGAAGCTTGGGCCGGCCCTTGTGTCCCCTTCCGCGGCCACAGAGACCGGGTCCTCACCCCCGAAACTCAAGGTAGTCGTAACCTTGAAGTGTCCTCACGCAAGACGAGCAGGGTACCGCGACAGGCACAAGGTGTCCATGCGGCTACCTGGGTTCGTTGTCGACGCCCGCACCGGCTCAGGAATGCAACTGAGGCCGATACAGTATCACCGAAGCCTGGAACAGACGGGAGGGCGCCAACGGGCGCACCTCCCCCACCTCGTTTCCCGATCCCGAGGCACCCGTGGTCGTGGTCTCTTCCTCGGGATGGAAGTACCAGACCTCAGGACTCTCCTTGTACAGGTTTTCCTGGATGCTCTGCAGGATCGCGACCCGGAGGTTGTGCACCGTCTTCGGGTCCCGCCGTCCAGTGGAGGCGCCCTTGGCCTGCCAGTCCGCCCAGCGGACGGCTTTGGCAAACTGGATTCCCTGACGGGCTAGCTTGTCCTGGAACTCATCGGTCGCCTCCGGGTAGGATGCCGCGATGTGGTCCTCCTTGCTACACAGCCAGCACGCCCGTACCCGGTTCGGGGGTCCCCCCCCCCGGGTGACACGGGGCGTAGATGGCGTGACAGACCCGCGCCAGCCCTTCAGGCGACCGCCGGCCTGGGAAGAGGACTCGCCCGCGGCCAGAACCAGCGTCTTGGATCGTGCCCAACTAGACGGTCATGCCAAGTCCATCTTGAGGGGGGTCGGCTGAAGTCGCTGGAGCGTCTTCACATGTTCATTCTTGCCCTGCGTGAACGACGCGAGCTGCTGCAGGGTGTGCTCCGTGAACTGGAGGTTGTACTGCTGGGCGTCAACCTGCAAGTGCTTGGGCAGCCCCTGAATGAACGCCATCTTGAGCCGGTCTTCCCCTTACACGCTGCTGCAGGCCTTTCCCATGTGCCGCAAACGGGCCGCGAAGGCATCAGGTACTTCTTGGGTGCCCAGAGAGGCGCGGTTCACGTCTGACACGGCTTGGTTCCGGTTGATGGAGTCCGCTTTATTGACCAGGAGCCAGTGCACCGCCTCCGCGAAGCATGCGACAGTCCGGCCCGGGATGTGCCCGGCCGTGTCAGGGAGGACCTTGTTGAACCGAGTGGCGCCTGACCCGGTAAGGAAGGAGCCGACCAAGTGGAGCGCTTTTCCCTCCAAGGAAATGCTCTCGTCGCATGCCCGGACAATCCGGCGCAGAAAGCAGAAGAGTTCGACCGGCTTAGTCCCGTCAAAGCGACCCGGTCCATGGAGATCCGGAGTTTCTTCTGGTCTTGTGTAATCCGTAGACGCTTCCGGCTAGTGAAGGTCTGGTTCTGGTTGTCCAGACGGTAGGAGTGCCAGTCGGTCACCGTGTTGAGCAGGTTGTCCCCGACCTTGTAGACAGGGATCTAGAAATTCACCTGTGTCCGCCGGACCGTCTCCCCGTCACTCCGGGAGGATGCGTCACTCGAGGAAGACCGGGGGCGACGACGCCGATGACTGCGCCAGTTCCGGCGCGACCGACGGTCCCGGCGAGAGTCCCCGCTGGTACTCCCGTCCGGTCCCCCGTCGTCACCTCCGCCTCCACCCGTCACCACCCGGTTCCCTGACCGCCCCATACCAACGCTTGGGGATGCCAGCCTGCCGGGTGTTCGCCCCGCGGTCAGCGTCTCGACCGCCCCAGCCATGTCCGCCCGGAGCTCCTCGCGTAGGGATTCCAGGAAGGACATCACGGCTGGGGAGGAAGCGACGTCGGGGGGGGCACCGCTCGCATCACGTCGACCCGGGCTAGCTGGAGTCGGGGTCCACTCCTGCTTGCCCTTGGACGTGCCGGTGCCCGCCACCGCGGGTCTCGGCATCTCGGTCTTGACGGTCGTTGTCACCCGGGAAGAACCACCAG
>ENA-ORXR01002901-ORXR01002901.1-marine-metagenome-genome-assembly--contig:-NODE-2901-length-15803-cov-20.099771_pt1 | contig 15803 bp, 12 predicted proteins | sample MGYA00237866_ERZ511479 | MGnify/ENA metagenome assembly ERZ511479 | reverse complement strand
GGGGGGGGGGGGGGGGGGGGGGGGGGGGAGGAGATTCTACGGTTCCCAGCTGTCGCGGTACCGGGCGGCACCGGCACCGGCCGTGCAGCGTCGACGCGGCGGCCGGCGTATCTCGCCGCTGCCACGCTCTATTTCAGTACGCTCCCGCGTCGTCGTCGTTGGCAGTGGCTATTAGGAACTTGCCCTGTGGTGGCGGTGGTAGCTGACGTACGGAAATTGGCCCTCTGAGCGGCGTGGGTCGCAGGCACTTCCCATGCCCAACCACCGCTGCAACGCGGCTGCGCCGTGCCCGACCAAGCATGGGTCATCGGTTGGCCGGGACGCTCCGTTCTTCGCTGGCCTCGGCGGGTCAGCCCTGGGCTTCTACACACCCCATGACATGGTTGAGGCGCTCCTTCACTACCGGGGATCGGACGCTCTCGTGTCGGTCCAGCGTCCTCAGCTAGCGGCCAGCAGCGATGGCCGCCGAAGGGACGCGCTTCGCCCGCCAGCCGCAGCTCGCCCACGGCGCGCGGCCGACGGCGCGCCGCCGCCTGACGATTCCCTGCCTCCGGATCTCTCTTTGGGCGCCAAGGCCCTCCTCTCCAAGCCGGAATCACTGGCGGACGGGCAAGACTTTTCGATCGGGACGCTCGTCGGTCACCTGCAGGACGCTGTTATGGTCGGTATCGGGATGATGCACCAGGACGTTCGCTCGAGCGCGTCCAAGGCAGCTTTGGTGCGGTCGGTTTTTGGCGGGCGGGGTGTTTTCTACGCCCATGGCGTCGAGGTGTTTGTGGTGTGGGCGTCGGCCACCGACGGGGCCGTTGGCTGCTACTGCTCCTGCGGCGGCGACGAGCTGAAGGAGAACGTCGGCGCCCGCGTCCGCACAGGCGTCTCGTCCTCATGTAGCCATGCTGTTGCCTACAGTCTCGCACTGCGGGCGGTGGCACTCCACTTGATGTGCGAGTCGGTGCCAGGCCTCCTTCACAAGTACAATGTGCTCGACGGAGGTAGCGTCAAGGCCACGGACGTCGAGGCCTTCCTGGTGTTTGAGGGCGCCGACGGTCGTGCCGCTCACGTCGTGGCGTACAACAAGATCTTGTGCATCGTTCAGACCCCGCCCACGCTTGCCAAGCAGAGGAGGCCAATCTGCCGCCACGTACCGTGCCGCACGAGAAACGTGCGCTGCTTGCACTCCTTTGCGGTCAAGCCATCAATTGCGGGCTACGGCGGGATTGAAGACGATCCAGAAGATAACGAAGATGCCGACGGAGCGCCTCGTGTGGACGGCCGCGGCCGTGAGGTGGATGCTGCCTCCGACGGCGACGGAGGCGATGCGGGGGGCTTGGACGATGGGTCGGACGACGAGGGGCCGGGCGACGGCGGGGCCGGTGAGCAGACGCAACAAGACCAAAACCCGATCACCCCCCCACTGCTTGCGCGCGGCGCTCGTGGCAAGAAGGGTGAGCCCAGGAATTTTGCAGACACGGACTGCCTGCGGCGGGCTCGGAACCTGCTGCCCTGTGCCAGCGAGGCGGCCAAGTGCGCGCGGTACGACGCGATGGCGCGCGGCCAGGTGCAGCCGATGGACGACGACGTCAAGCTGTACGAGGAGCGCTGCATCCATTGTGGCCACGCAGTTGGGCAGCTGCAGGCGGGCAGGGCCGCTGAGCTTCACACCCTGAGCGGACGGGTGCAGGTGGTGACGCACTCGTGGGTGTGCTCCAACGAGGAGTGTCGTAAGGTCGTGCCCTTTGACGGGGCCCACCTTGGGCTGTTTCGGTACTCGGCCAGCACGGTGTACACGCGCACGTTCTTGGATGTCATCCTATTCACGATCATTGCTACCAAGAGCAGCATCTCGGCCGCGTCGGCCACGTCAGCCTTCCAGTTGCACTGCACGGGCGCCATTTTCAACGGTGACTCTGCCAAGGCGCGGCAGGAGCTCGGCCGAGCCACCGACGAGTACTCCCGCACGTTGATCGTGCCCCGCAACCTCTACAAGTGCTCCAAGTGCTATGGCTGCACGCAGACGCCGTACGCGGCGGTCGTGGCGGACGGCCAAACTATCGGCATCTTCCGCGACTCGTCCTACCCTTTCGACAGGGCGACGCAAAACGTACATACCATACCGATCTCAATAGACAATGCATGCTCTGTGCCGTCGGCCAAGGTACGCAAGTGCATCCGACAGCGCCTCAAGGCCGGGTTTGGGGAGGAGGTCTCCTATTCAAAGGCGGACCAGCAGGCCATGTCCAAGTTTTCCTCCGAAAGCGGGACGCTGCCGGCCCTGGGCGACCACAAGAGCGCCAGTCACCGCGAGGTTGCAGCGAGGTGGGCGGCGTCGTGCTTTTGGAACTCATTCTTCCACATGTCGGCGGTGCCCCAAGTCCCAGACGGGGCGGCGTCGCCGCCGGCCTCCGAGCCGCCGGCCTCTCCGCGCACGGCAGGTAGCCCACCGTCTCCGTTCGCCCCCAGTTCGCCGAGCACTACCCTTCCCGCCCGTGTCGAAGACGATGCGCGCCTCCACCTGCAAGGCGGTGGACCCACGGGTGGCGCTGCAGCGGCGTCGTCGCAGTACCAGCAGTACAAGTACTGCAGCACCATCCCGCTTTCGCTCGGCGGGGCGGAACTGCTGCCTATCGTTCGGCGGGAGCGCTGGGGAGTCATGTACTCATTCTTCCGGACGTTCTTGTGCGAGCCGGTCATTGGCGTGTTTGCGGGTTGCGAGGTGGACGGCATCAAGGCGCTGGCCGACTCGCTTATCGACGGGAAGCTGCATAAGGAGTGGATGCCGCTCGCGCACTGCATTGAGTCCCTGCACGTCGTGTGGCCGATGCTAGACCTGCTCGCCGTTGACATGGATGGCGACCCCGAGATGTGCCGCGCTGTTGGGGAGCTGCTGATGTTCTCCCTCCACACGGACCTGCACATGGAAAACCTGTGGCGCGCGGAGATGAACGCGGACGCTCTGCTGTACGAGGGGCAGTGGAAGGACACCGAAGCCGCCAAGTTTCAAGCGTGGCTGGCGCGTCAGCCGCCGCGCCCCGGCCGCCGTCCGTCGGGTCTCGTTGCCGTCGCGGCGTCGCGGCACAGGGCGAACACCCAAGCCGAGGAGGTGCGGTCGGGGATTGTGTTTCCCGACTTGGACCAGGTGCGGCCGCACCCCGTTGATGATCTCGCTGCTGAGGCCGCTCGCGCCGCTCGAGACAAGGCGCGAGCCAACCCCAAGAAGACGTCCAAGCGCAAGCGGGCGGACATGGAAGACGCGGGGCTTGGTGACGACGACTGCCGTCACGCCTTCTTGACTCACTCGGCGTTTACTCCTGGTGTTGTGTCCTACCTTTGTTCCTGTGGAATTTTGATTGGTTTTGAAGTCCTAGAGAGTGCGGAGAGCCCCGCTGGTATAGTCGCCGCCTTGGCTGCTCGTTGCCCCCGTCTCCCCAAGACTGTTTATTTTGACACTGCGTGCCAGTCGGCGCGCAACGCCACCCGCCGTGTCCCTTGGCTCGTGCGACTATCCAAGACGGCGTGGGCACTCGACCGCTTCCACTCTTCGGCACACAAGTGCTCCCCGCTGTTTGATGCAAACAACTATCCCGAGCGCTCGGGCATGCACAAGACGTCAGCGGCCGAGAACCGGCACTCCCTCAACAAGCCATTGAAGAACCACCTGACCTACCTGGGGCAAGACAGGTTTGTGGTCCAGATGCGCTTACTTGGGGCCATCAACAACTTGCTCATCTTGTACCGCCGGTCCATTGGCCGGTCGGACGTCCGCCACCGCCCTCTGCCTCTCTTTTTTCACGCTCTTTTTGCTTCTTTCTGTGAGCTGGAGGGTTGCACTTGTAGAATTGCACAACAATGATTACTTGCCAGCTCACTTTGTCTTGCTGACCTCAGCTCAACAGGGCGCGTGCTCCCCCGGACTCTCAGCCATGGTTGCACGCGCGCATGCTCACCTCTACGTCCCTCCCTCAAACTTGGCCGTTCGCCGCTGCCACAAAGGCGACAACAGTGGTCCAACGCAACACATTCACACAGCTAAATGGGCCTGTGAAGAGCAGCAAGGGTGGGTGGCGTGGTACCGGAGCAAACAGTCGACGGGTGGTGTGCACAGAGATAGAACCAAAGTGGAGAGACGAGGTGAGCGAAGAGTATATCAATAATGCCGAGGAGAGCGCTGCCTAGGGCGCATACCAGCATTGTGCACAGTGGAGAGCAGCAGCCCGGGCGGGCGTCGACTAGCATGGGGGCGCGGAAAATGCAAGGAAAGACGCCGACTGCTCGCCCCAACGTATCCCACCGCCGTAGTGGCCACCAGAGAAACAACGTCTGACAGCAGTATATCACCCAGGAAGCCAGAAGCACCGTCGAAAACGGATACTAGGCCTACGTCTACGTGCGCACATGACTTGGTGGCAGACGCTACATGCACTGAATGCAACCTGACAGACATGGCAGTAGCCAGTGCGAAGGGCCCCTAAAGCAGCAGCTTAGTCGGCCCTATTGCACGCGCAAGCATTCAGAGGCAGACTACTTGGAACGGAAACCGTTGACTGTCTTAAGTGCGATGCTGTGGCTGGGGAAGAGGACACCCTGACAACGATGAATTATGCCCACAGAACTAGACTTGCAGGAGAGAGACCATCTCAGGTCACGCGGAGCACGAGGTAGAAGAGTGGTCCTAAAGCTCTGCCTGACCTTCAGGTCTTTCGCGAGTGGAGCGTCGGGCTCTGAACCCGAGATACCGCGACGTGAGCGATAGTGCTGAGAGCCACAGGCTCATAGTTGTCATGCAAGACTGCCCTTTGCGCGCCATGACCGTTGATTCAGCTTCAAGCCGAAAGCTACGCAGCGGACTAAGAACTCCCATAAGAACAGCTATCGGCCACTATACAGCCCGGTGAGTCGTACAGTTGCCCCCAGCTGCAGACAGCACAACGGTTCTCACATCTTCATGAGTGTGTTCTCGCGGTATTCGACAGAGTGACAGCGCAGCACGAGAAACTGCTGCAAACAACAAGTATGAGCCCAGGAGAGTCCTGTTCGACACTGTCGCCATTCAAATACCTCACCAGGAAACGGCATCGTCCCCCACAGGTACCGTAGAGGCCCGTCAGCCAGTCTTTCTAAGGCGGCAATGCGAGTTGGGGGTTTGGCACCAGTGGAGCCCCGAAGGCAATAGCAGGCATCCACACAGAGTCGCGGAGGAACAGTGCTATGCCACTTCCACTCCGTCGACCCCTCGGTTCTTCGACACGCTTTGACTCACAGGCCTGACGCTCTCTGGTTTTCTGATTGACCAGCCCTATCCTTTTCCCGTTCGTCTCAACAGAATAGCCGAAGGGTCTGGAACTCTCACGCTACATGGAAAGCGCAAAGAGTACTTGTTGTTGGTTGTGAGCAGGGCCGGGGGCTTTTCGCAGGTGACCCGGTTATGTGGGACTGCTCAGCGCCTGAAGCTGGGAAGAGATCCATACGTCGTCTCTGTGCCTTTTTCCACAGAGCATTCACGGACGCGTGTACGCGCCAGACTGCCACCAAGTTGGCGGCAGTCGGTCGCGTACACGCGTGCGGACCTCTGTCGGTCACTCACAGCCGTCTATTTCGAATGAACTTGTTACGTATCAACTCAAAGTCTAACTTACATGACCGTCTCATGCTCAGAGGTGGCCCCCCACCGATCCATCTGCCCTTGCTTCCAGCTTGGTATGCTGCCGCTTGGCGGCTCATGGCAGCACTAGCAATGGGTGTCTGCGGATCGCCTGGGGGGGGGGGTAAATGGCTGTGTTCGCCGCCTTTACGAAGCACCCTCATGTCACGGATGGCGCTGGCGCTGCCCCCAACAAAGGATGCAGACACCGGCATAGCTCACGCCTGCTCTGACCTCCACTGCGTCACCCCCTGTGCCCCCTCTCTTCTGGCTCGCGGGGAGAGCGCGGGGCCTTTTTGCAGTCGTAGCTGTCGACGTCGGGTCAGAAACCGGCCTTTCGCGCCAGTGTGACGTGACTGTTTCGCGTTCTCTCTTAGATGACGACTTGGATGAACCATTGGGCCGCGCATCGGATGTTGAGTGTGCCCCGAGTGCTTTTGATGGCTTCTGTTGTTTGCTAGCTCGCTAAAGCATGACTGGCCGCAGAGTTGCTGTGTTTGTTTGCATCATGTTGGAGCTGACTCAAGCTAATCCCTCAAGCAAGGCCGCTTTCCGCTGCTGTTCTTCCCCGTCCCTTACAATGCCTGCTATCATACTCATACGCAAAGCAAAGGCATCGCACTGCAACACCTTTGACTTACAATCGTGTGCTTTGTGCCATAGAAACGCAAATGCAAACGGGCCGCAGCTCGTACTGTCCGCCTGCGCAGGTGCCTTGACCTTGCGGCTGGTCCAAGACTTGGGCTTCTTGATGGCCTTGTCTTTCTTCACGGCCACTGCTGTGGTAACAGCAGTACCCGTGGTCTCGTAGACTGCGTTGGCTGCGGTCGCTTCCACATCCGCGGCAGCGGCGCCAGCGCTCGTGTCCTTGCCGGTGGTAATAGTGTTACCGCTGGCCGTGGCAACGTCTCTGGCCTGGTCGCTACCCTTGGCCGAGTCGCCGCCCTTGGCCGAGTCGCCGCCCTTGGCCCCGTCGATGTGATTGTCCGACTCAAAGACCTTGGCCAGGTCTACGCTCTTGGCCATGCCGTCGCCGTCAGCCGCACAGGAGCCCACACCCCCGTCGGTGCACTCCCCGCTCTTCGCGCTCTCGGCCGCAACGGCCGCCATGGACGACCCGCCACCCTCCAGGGTGTTGCCCTCCTTTGCCGGAACCACAAGCGCGTTGGCCGCCTCGTGCGCATCCGCCGTCTTGGACACCTTGGGAACCGTGGCCGCCGCGGCCAAAGCGGCGTCTTCGGCGGCGTCCTTGTCCGCTTCGGTGAGCTCCAGCATGCACTTTCCGAACAGCTGCATTCTGCTCATGGCCGCCTTGACGTCCTTCTGCAGGTCCTGAAAGTGAGCGCCCGAGTCGTACAGCCACACCGTCTTCGAGCGCATCTCGATGCCCAACGTGACCCAATGCGCGTTGCTGATGTTGCAGACACCGTACAAATCGGTCACCCCTGGAGCCGCGGCGTGCACCACCGCCGCCATGCCCGCGATGCCGGCCTCCTCAATCGACAGGAGCTCCACGAAAAAGGAACAGTGCAAGACCCGAAACCCAGGGCGATTGGCCACGCACCAGCGCGCGACGAATATTGAGTTCACGGTGATGATGTCGTCCGTCATGCACACGTCTTGAGTATTCTTGACGAGAAGGTAGGCTGGGACCACCACGTCCTCCTCCCCGCCGACGGCCGACGGCGACGCCCGCCGCCAAAGAGTCCTGGTTGGGTGGCTCGCCTCGAAGGCCGCCACAATCTCGTTGGCCAGCGCCCCGTTGGAGGCGTGCCCTAAACCAGAAAAGTCGGGCACGCGGGAGCTGGTGTAGCCGGCCGCGTCGCGCAGCCACTCGACGGCTGAGCGGAACACCTGCACGCGGAGGGACGCCGTGTGCAGGTCAGTCATCGCCTGCAGCATGGCGGACGTCAACTTGAGCTCCCCTGCGTTTCCCCGCGGCGCCGTCTTGACGTACAAACGACACTCGAGCTGAGGGTCAACGCTCTTGACGCCCCGCACCTCGTCCGCCTTGGCCAGCAGCGCTCTGCGCGCGCTTCGGACCGTCTCCTGCTCCAGCACCACCATCAACTGCTTCTGCTCCTCGACGATTGCCGCCCATTCCTCTTCCGAGGCCGTCTCGACCTCAAACGAGGGCGCGTGCGCGTCTGTCTCCAAGAGCGGCCAGTTCGTTGCCAGAGAGTGATACGTGTGGTCCGCGAGCATCGACGCCTCGGTGAGGACACAACAACTCTGCACCTCTGTAGATGGCCGCAGCTTAGGCGACTTAAACTCAGAGCCCAGGGCCTCGCTTCGGGACACGAGCGCAGATTCCACGCGTGGGCGCTTCTTCGCGGTTGTGGTCGAGGCGGCGGCGCCGCTCCGCTTCAAGTTGCGGGCGGCGGAACGCTCCGCCTTCTTGGACGCGTCGGCCGATTGACGAGCCGCCAAGGCCCGCTGGCTGGTGACTCCAGCCGCCTGGCGTGCAGCCAGTCTGGCTGCCACAGCGTCGCTGACAGCCTTTCTGGTCCCCTCGCCCGTTGCTTGCTGCGACGTCGCGCCAGACGCATCGGAAGGCGCGGTCGACCGCGGGCCCGGCGGAGCCCCGCGGGGAGCACCGCCAAAGCCCCGGCGCGCAAGGACGTCCTCTACTGTCAGAGAGGCAAAGGCGTCTAACTTGACGTCCTCTTTGCGCTCCTTGCGCGTGCAGCCGCGCTCGGCGAGCTTCTGCTCAATCACCGCTGCGACGATGGCGTTCTCCTTGTCGAAGAGGAGCAGCAGCGTCGCCACGACCTCTTTAATGAGGAGCGTGCCCGCGGGAGCCACCTCGTCCAGGGTGACTAAGTCGACGTCCACGACGTTGCCGGTGTCGCGCCGTCTTTCTCCTGTAGGTACGTGCCGCCGTTGCACCTCCACTGGGAAGGGGTGCGGCGCCAGCCGGTCGCCCACCCGCCCGCGCCGTCCTCTCCTGCTCGTAAGCGCCTCTTGACCATCCTCGAGATTCCGGCTGTTGAGGACCACCGGCCACCAGGTCAGCATACCCTGCAGCACCGCCTTGCTCCTTAAACCGCCGTAGGCCACCAGGGCGAGTAGCACCGCCGACAGAGTTGCGCGGAGCAGGCCTACCCAGCCCCCCTTGACGGCAGTAAACAGGTCCTCCATCGCTTCGTTTGCCTCCACCGACGGCACGTGCACGGCCGGCGGTGTAAAACCGACGCCCACCGCCGCAAAACCACTGGCCTCCACCACGTTGAACGCCGACGGTGAGGGCGGCGGGCTGTCGACAGCGGGGATGAGGTGTCCATCCTCATCCCAATTCTCCGCCTCTTCGTGCTCGCCCTTGTCCCCCGGTGGCACGTAGTCGCGCACAGCGTGGCCGTGGAAGAGGCGGCTGACGTCCCGCAGCTGCTGGTTCCCGTCAGAAATTGGAGTCGCCGCGGCCGACGGCTGGCCCGCGGCGCCTGGTTTGGGCTCAACGCCGTTTGCTGCTCCCATCGGCGCAGCTGACGTAGCATCGCCCGTAGCACTGTGGCCACCCAGAGGATCGTGAAGAGCGCCGCCAGTTGTGCACAGCTCGGCCATAGACGCGTCATTGTCGATGGCCGGTGGTGCAGGGAGCTTGGCGACCGGGCGGGTCCCACCACTCGGGGGAAGACGATGGTGCCGCACCAATGAGTTGCGGAAAAGCGCGGACGTCATCACCATCGACGCCTCGCTCTGCAAGTGCGTGTACAACGTCTTGATGACACGCTTAGCTTCGCCGCTAGCCATGAGGGCGGCATCGTACACGATCACAAAGAAGGACTCCCCCGTCTTCCGGGACACCCCCGACACGTGGAAGTGGCAGGTAAGAGCCGGGCAGTGCACCTCAAGCTGGTTGCAAAGCTTGACCAGGTCCGACACAATGGTGTTCAAGTCCTCTTTGAGACACGAAACGCCGAGCAGGACCTTGATCAGCTCCCGCAGCTGCTCCATCTGCTCGTTGACACCGGCGGCTGGGCCCATAGTGGCCGACAGCAGGCAGTCGCGCCACCCCCCCTGGTCCCCCCCCCACCCCCAGGAGCGTGAAGACGTCGCCAACCGGATTTGCTCCTACGTGACAGCGCCGCCCCGTTGGTATCAGCCGCAGGCACCACCACCACCGCATCGATGGGCCCCCCCCCACCACTTCAGCCCCGCGCCCGTGAGGCCCCTCTCTTCCAATGGCAGCATCAGGTGCCGCCGCGGCAAATCCGAACCGACAGTCCCCACCCACGTGCCCCCACCCTCACAACAACGACGCGTCCCCCCACAGAGCCGCAGCGCCGTGACCGTTCCGCCCCGCGCCACCGATAGAGGATGCAGGCGCCACCACCGCGACCGCGAGCGAGCTCGCCCAGTTCGCACTCCCACCGAGTAGCCAACGCGGGCCGGTGACGGCCGCGTCGCAGGCCGGCCTTCCCGGTCGCGGCGGTACGCGCACCTCTCTGACGGTGGCAGTCGACACACCAGCCCCCTGACAGCTACAGCGGCCAGCCCCGCGGCAGCAACTGCCAGCACCCAGGTGGCACGAGCGGTAGGCACGACGGGCGGCGGTATACCGCCTCTCAAAAGCAGCGGCGGGAACCGCCAGCAGCAGCGGTACGCACGCGCCCCAGTGGCGGCCATGGGCACCCACCCATGCACGCGCCCCAGTGGCGGCCATGGGCACCCACCCATGCACGCGCCCCAGTGGCGGCCATGGGCACCCACCCAGATGATGACATAGACGCAACAAGCAGCGGTAACGGAAGCGCGGTACACCGCGAGCCAGCCGTCGTCACCTGCGTGCCGCACGATCACATGCACCGTCCGGGTGGCGCGCTGATGGGCGAGCTGTCGGGCGCCCTGCAGTGCAGCTGTCGGGCGCGCCGTCGGGCGAGCGACCCCTTCCTGGACGACAGCATTCAGACACATGCGCCACACCCCTGGTCGGGCGCACAGATCGCGATCTGTCCGGCCGGCGGACCCCCGCGGCCGTCGAGGGTACCGTTTCCCCGACCCCAGGGGCGTCCCCCAGGCCCGACCCCGGGCCGGAAGGAGCGGACCCGGCCGCAGGCCGGGCCCGGGCCCGACCGAGTGCCCCGCGCTCGCCGTCTGAGTGAGTTTGAGTCTGTTGGATTCGAGGCGTCCGTTCCTGCATGGCTTTTGTGCCTGATGCGAGCCGATGCGGCCGGATGCGCGATTCTAGCGGAAGCTGACGGTGGTGTCCGTTGGTTCTCGTGGGGAGCCGTTCGTTTCCAAGGAGCATCGACGAGGAGACCCCCGGCTACGTGACGCCAGTGGCCGTACAGAAAAGACTGTGGCCGTACAGCACAGATCAGGGCTCGATGGAAGGGAAAGGCGTGCCGCGTTTCGTCCATCGTTTCTCCACAGGTTGCCCCGCGCCAGCGGCACCGACTGGTGCCGATGGTGAGAGAAGTACGTACTCAAAGGACTTTAGCCTGCGGAGCTGCAGTAGATTTGAGGTTCGTGAGAGCACGAGGTGGTTGCAACCACGAAGTCAAACAGGTTTGTCGCGCTGCGCGCTCGGACAACCTGTCGAGCGGCGGTGCTGGTGCACGTGTCGGTCGCACGAATGGGCGGATCGTCTCGATTTCTTGTTTGAGCAGGTGCGGCACCAACCTGGCGGTCTGGCTGGGTGAGTTGGGTGGCTGGCGGCTGCACCAAGTAGGGGGGTTCATCTCAGCCAGAGGGGTCCCGGGACCCAGAAGGGTCCTGGCGGTCTTAGGGACTGTAAGCCAGTCTTGCCCGAATCTGACCGCGGAGGGTACAGGTCAGCCGGTCAAATTTCTATGAGAGACATGGACGTGATTGCCAAGTCATCCGCGACAAGATTCACTCCAAAGCCCCACGTGGTCAGACACAGAATGGAGAACAGTCCCGTGTCACTCACAATCGTTACACATTTCTCGTCGTCTCCACATTTCTCGTCGTCTCCCCTCTCGCCTCCCCCATCGCATCTGTTCAACCGGCACAGCGGTACGCGCCCGCCATGGCGCGCGTCTCGCAGCGGCAGCGATCTATACGCCGAGCGACTCGTCGGGTGCGCATCTTCACGCTCCTGGTCAGCCTGGAGGTGTCTGACTCGTGCGATCTTGACGCCATCGAGGGGCGGAGTGAGGAGGATGTCCCATTTTCTGTTTTGCTGCTGTTGCTGGAGCGGAGCAGGCTGCGCACTTTGATTGCAAACAGGTACTTGCACATGAGTCGAGGCTTTGTCCCGAAGAGCGCGGAGTGGGGCATGTATGTTTTGGATGCACTGCCAGAGCACCGGTGGCGTAGTGTCTTGCGCATGGGCCGTAGTACATATAATCTACTGACCAGCCTGCTTGACGAGTACCTCAATGATTCTTGTGCGCATGGAGGGAAGCCTATCTCGACGGATCGTGTGCAGAAGATTGCGCTTTTTCGGTTGGGGCACTATGGCAATTCTGCAAGTACGTTTGATGACGTGATGGCATGAGAAGCGGCACACTACAAGCGGAGAAGCACAGGTCTGCCATTCAAGGCCAGTGCTGACGCAATCGCTCAATTCTTGATTTTTTTCTTTTTTTTCTTTTTTTTTCTTTTTTTCCATTGCACACAGGTGTGAACGCTGTTGCCAACATCTTTGGTGTGAGTGCAGGGTCAGTCAGCAACTGCACCAAACGCTTCATAGCGGCGGTCAACAAGCTATCAGACAGGTACATTGTATGTCCATCCGAGAGCAAGAGGGCAGAGCTTGCCGTTTTCGCATTGGAGAGGTTTGGGTTTCGGGGGTGCATTGGGTCAGCTGACGGCTCCCAGGTGCCCCTAGCGTCCGCGCCGCGCGTGCAACCATGGACTTGATGGAACCGCCATGGTCGCTATAGTATTCATATACTGGTGGTGAGTGATCATAACCGCAATATCATCGCTGTGACGCTTGGTATTTCAGGTTCGGCGTCCGACGCCATGGTACAACAGCAAGCGGATTGGGAACGCTTCCAGGTGAGCGTTTTTCTCTTGGCGAGATGCTGCTCGGAGACAAGGGAATGCACTATACGGACAGGGTGGTGGGTCCTTACATCGGATAACTCGGGCAAACCACGACTAATAAGAACTTTGCCTGGCAACTCGCTCGCCTTCGTGACATTCATGAGCACACTTTGGGCATCGTGAAGGGGCGCTGGGCGAGCTTGAAAGAGCTGCGTCTTCCTAAAAGGTCTGAGGAGGACTTTCTGGCGGCCCTGGGGTGGATATTTGCATGCTGTGTGCTCCACAATGTTTGCAACTCTGTGAACGACGGGGGTGTTGAGCCTAGGCCGACCCTGGACGCGGCGCAGGAGCCACTACCTGCTCACCCGAGTGCCGAGGCAACTCGTTCGCGAGTCAAGCGGGATTTAATTGGTTTCATTAAGGCCACTGGCGTGTACAAGTACTGAGACCGGGATCAAAAACCGCGTGTCTTTTGCATCCGTTGCGCCTTGAGCCCTCCTTCGGCGAGCAAAGGCCCGAGCGCATGCATGCCCAGCAACACAGCGACCGCATCCTCTGTCCAAGGCTCGAAGCATGAAACTAAACAATGACAGAGCGCCACACGCTTGCTTAACAGAGTAGGACGCACACCACCCTCTATCAGCTCCCACATGACACTTACTTCTCACCGCAAGCCTCAACAGGTGGGTCCTCATCCCCCCCGCTGCCGACGGTTGAACCCAGGTGCGCACGCCCTGCCCCATACTTGCTCGCCGCCGCGCTGCCCCCACCCGCCGGGCTGGCCCCACCCCTCTCCTGCCGCGCTTCCCCCGCCCCCAGCCGTCGAGGTTCCCACCCCCGATGCCGTACCCGCCGAAGTCAACGCCCCAGTCACCGGCATCGACGCCATGTGTTGCAGGATAGAAGCTTCCTCGTCTGAAGGAACAGCTCCTTCAGGACACTCAGCATCTCGAGGGACACCGAGCTCTGTGCCGTCACTAGAGCGGCCGCCGCCTGCTGCTCGGCCGCGTGCGCGCGCCTCTCCGCCTCGCGGCTCTCGCGCTCTCACGCATGACGTCCAGCTTGTACTGGCGCGTGGTGGCAGCGAGGGTTGCCTCCGCCGCGCGTGCCGCAGCAGTGGCTTGCAGCTCCAGTGTCTGCTTGGCAACGTTCGCCTGCGCTGCCTGCGCGCTCGCCGAAGAGCGCGTGCTCTCAGTGATTGCCATAATCGCACCGTCGTCACCCAGTACCGCCCGCCGGTCCTCATCGGCAGTGAGTGACCGGCGCGACCGACCGCTCGCTCCCCCCAGCTGAGCGCGCGGCAACGCCGTCGGCGCGACAGCTGGCGCCCGGCGTGCAGTACGAGAACGGACACAAGGAGGCAAAATGCCATCATCGCAATCGGAGCTTGAAGAGGAGCTAGGGGTGCCACTTTTACCACCAATACTTGCCTCACTGTCCGAATCGGAGTGGTTCTTGGTGGCCTTGGACTTTCCCGCGCCGTCTTTCGTACCCGCGCCCTTGGTCGTGTTTCCGTCGACATCCGCGCTGCGGCTGGCCGCGCGCCCGTACGTCATCGGCGTCGTCTTGCATGTACCGCCGGTGCGCGCGAGGATGTTCTTGGCAGTCTCCACCAGCTTTGCCATCTCGTCGGCGGTCTTTCTCCAGTCGGCCGCCTTCTTGGAGTCCTTGCTCCTCTCGGCCACGGAGATGTCTTGTGGACTCAACCCTGTGGAGTGTTCTTTGATCTTGACACGGTCCGACATGTAAGCACGCACTGTGTCCATCAGGTAGTGGACAGCGTCATACTTGAGGGGCTTCAGGGAGTTGTTCTTTTTCGAGGCCAACCGCTTGAAAACCCACGCCGCCGCGTTATGCAGAGACAGCTGCGTGCTGGCACCGTCCTTGCTTAACTGATCCGCAATGAACTTAGCCTACCACTTGAGCACCAACAAGCGGTACTTGGCCGCCCAATCGCCTCGGTTTGTAAACTCTTCATCTCCGGCTGCGGCCATCGCAGTGGCCGAGCTTTTGCGCTGCCTGCGGGTGGGTGCCACTTGCTTCGCCTTGCCGGACTTACGGCGCTTGCATGCACGCGCGTCGCGAACAGGCGAATCACTCGAGGAGAAGATGTCAAACGCGGATGCCGACCGTAGCCCGTCGTCGGATTCGTCGACCACATCGATCGATTGTTGGGACGGGCCCGAAGGGCGCACCCCCGCCGGCTTTGGGGACCGCCCGACGCCTGCCCAGTACAACATGGCTCCGACCGAGGGCATGCCGTCGTCCGGTAGGCTGGTCCGCACAATCGATCGCGCCCGAGAGGGATTCTCGAAGGGGTCGGCATGGTCGACCCCCGCCGGCGCCTGGCGGTCGGGCGATACAGCACGGCCGTCGTACAGCCGGTTCTCAGCCCGGTCGTCCGTAGAGGGGCGTGTTGGAGCCAGGACGCTGGCCACCCATCGTTCAGGACGCTGCAGGTAGAGCGGGCGAGGCGGGGCTGATTAAGGAGGGCGGGTGGAGGCTGCGGGCGTGGCCGCAGACTGCGCCACTCCCGACGGCGGTGCCCGGGGGGGCTGCCCCCCAGCCGCCACATCGGCGATCGAAAGGAGAGCAGAAATGAGCGGGAGGTGCCCAAACCTGTTGGGCATGATTGCAATACTTTATCTTCAATGAGCACACAACCATGCGGCAAACACAGGGAAACGGGATGACACAGCATCATGCGAGCAGTGGAGTGTGGGCCAATATCAGACCCATTCCATGGACATCACGACTCGCCACCACGCACCCGACCAGCGTGCGCCTATGACACACAAAAAACCAGGTAGCACGGACAGAGAACTGCAACGCACCTCATAGAAGCAACCCCATCTAAAAGCCGGGCGGCTCAGCTCGCGCTCACTCCGTCGCGCAGCCATATTCGGGTTGGCCAGCAACGTTTACAACGCGCGGTGATGGGGAACTCGAGAAGTGTCAGGTCCGCGGTGGCCAGCTGGTGGTTGCGCACCAGCGGCTTCGAGGTAGCGTAGAGATGGCGCCGATGTGGCGTGGCGGTGACCTGGCGGAAGGAGGGCAAATGCGATACCAACGTCCCGGAATCGAGCTGTCTTAATAGGGTGAAGCGCGTGTTGGCAGTGCCCTCTGTGAGACAAAACAGTGGTGCGGGCGGCCCGTGGGAGCGTGCGTCAATGCCATGACGCCCTCAGCTCCTCACCCCCCCCCCCCC
>ENA-ORXR01002900-ORXR01002900.1-marine-metagenome-genome-assembly--contig:-NODE-2900-length-15807-cov-23.062556_pt1 | contig 15807 bp, 10 predicted proteins | sample MGYA00237866_ERZ511479 | MGnify/ENA metagenome assembly ERZ511479 | reverse complement strand
ATCTTCTATGGTGTAAGTATAGGTATAAGTCGTTCCCGGACAATCTGCTGTGCCGTTTATGACCGGATCGCTAAGGCTTACATTTGTTCCTAATTCACAACTTGACGTAAATACTGCATTAGAAGCATTTACCACAATATCCGATGAACATGCTACGATAGCATCTGCCGGACAAGCAATTGTCGGCGCGTCATTTTCTATCGTAAATACTTGTTCGCAAGAAGCATTTCTGCCACAAGCATCTTCTACGATGTAGGTGTAGGTATAGGTCGTGCCGGGACAATCAGGTGCGCCGTCTATCATCGGACCGCTAAGTATTACACCGCCAGCTATATCACAACTGGTTGTAAATATCGCATTTGAGGCATCTACCGAAATATCCGATGAACATGCCACCGTTTCATCCGCAGGACAAGTAATTGTTGGCGCGTCATTTTCTATGGTAAATGTTTGACTGCATGACAATGCTCTACCACAAACATCCTCTACGGTGTAAGTATAGGTATAGGTCGTTCCCGGACAGTCAGGCTCGCCGACGATTACAGGTTCATCAATACTCACTGTACCTTCTACGTCACAGCTTGTCACAAAGACAATATTCGAAGGATCTACTGAAATATCCGCCGAACATGCAACCACTGCATCCAAAGGACAACTAATGATAGGTGCTACATTGGAAATAGTAAATACCTGCTCACAGGAAGCTGTTCTGCCGCAGGCATCTTCTACCGTGTAGGTGTAGGTGTAGGTCGTACCGGGACAATCTGCCTCGCCGTTTACTACGGGATCACTTACACTGACTACGCCATCTACATCACAACTTGTCGTAAATACTACATCATCAGCATTGACCATAATATCTGCCGAGCAGAATATTGTTGCATCTGCCGGACAGGTAATCCCTGGTGGTTCATTATTGACGATGGTAAATACTTGTTCGCAGGAAGCCGTTCTGCCACAATCATCTGTTCCGGTGAAGGTATAAGTGTAAGTTGTACCATCACAATTTGGTGTACCATTGACCACCGGACTATCTAAGGCGACATTGCCCCCCAAGCCGCAAGAATTTTCAAAGGCAGGAATAGCTACCGAAATTTCAGTAACACAACTAACATCCATATCCTCTCCACAGACAATTACAGGCGGGTCATTGGCTATGGTAAATACTCGCTCGCAAGCGGCTTGGCGTCCGCAATCATCTGTACCTGTGAATATGTAAGTATATGTTGTACCCGGGCAATCTGCTTCACCTACTATGACCGGATCTGACATGTCTATCGAACCGCCCAATTCGCAACTCGTCTCAAAATCTGCCATGCCCGGAATAATATCAGCGGCACAAGCTACCATTCCGCCTGCCGGACAAGTAATTGTCGGAGGGTCATTGGCTATGGTAAGCGTTTGTTCGCAGGAAAGTGTATTGCCGCCGGGAGTTACTACCTCATACTCATAAGTGTAGGTGGTGCCGGGGCAGTCAGGTTGACCATTTACGGTAAGTTCTGTATCAAAATCAGATACTGTTTCAGGTATTTCCAGAAAATAATTAATATCGGCAAATCGAACTGAAAATTCTGTACCCGCAGGTGAGGAAGGACTAGGCTGACCGTCAGATTGAGCGTTTTGATCATCACTATCGCGCAGTTCTATCAACCAATCTCCAATATTACCTTGATTCACCCCACTTACATCAAGCATCTCTGAAAAGATGTACAGCGCATTATTGTTATTGCTACAGCCCTCAATTGGGCTAATAAATTCGGTCACAACACCCGACGGGCTGGTCACTCTAATATCTATATCTTCCTGGCATGAATTGTTTTCTACCTTCACAAAAATCCTCAGTGCTGCTCCTGAAAGGAGTTTTCCGTCAGAAAGGTCTGGTTCGGCAAATACCAACAGAGGATTATCCGCATAGTTTTCCGTATCCATTGTCCCATAAAACAAGTCATTGTCCAGTGCAATGCGTGTGGTATCCTTTGTGAACAACGTCGGTGCAGAAGGTATCAGGTCAGCTTCACACTCAATAAAATCATCGGGCGGACATTCCAATCTTACATCTTCGATTTTAAATGTTTGCTCACAAGTAGCTTGGCGTCCACATTCATCCATTGCTATATAGGTATAGGTATAGGTAGTACCCGGCGCGTTTGGCTCACCAGCTATAACAGGATTAGATACCTCTATTGAAGCATCCAATCCACAACTCGTTTCCACATCTGCAATCCCCAAAACAATATCTGCTGCACTAGCAATTATTGTATATGCCGGACAAGTAATCGTTGGCAGATCATTAGTTATCGTGAATATTTGTTCGCAAGAAAGTACATCACCATTCGGTGCATTCGCCTGATAAGTATATACGTGAGTAGTACCCGGACAACCAGGCGGACCATTCACTGTAAGTTCGGCACTAAAGTCAGAAGTCACTTCTGAATATTCTGAGAAATAGTGAATATCTACGAATCGAAGTGAGAAGTCCGTACCATTGGGTGAAAATCCGGGTAAGTTCTCTGAGGCGAGATTTTGGTCATCGCTATCTCTCAATTCGATTAACCATTCTCCGGCATTATTCGGGGCTATCCCACTTATATCGAGCATAGTGGTAAAGGTATATAGCGGGCTGAGAGGATTGCTATGACAACCTGAAAACGGACTAATAAACTCGCTCACATCACCCAAAGGGCTAGTTAATCTAATATCTATATCCTCTTCACATGAGTTCATCTCTATTCTGAATATAAGTCTTAATTCTGCCCCCAAGAGCGACGCATCTCCTGAGATATTAGGACCGGGAAGTGTCACCGTAGGATTATCCTCATAATTCTCTGTATCGGCGATTCCATAGAACTCATTTTCATCAGATAGAACCCTTATAGTGTCCTCTATGAAAAGCGTCGGCGGCGCAAGCACTATATCAGTCTCACAACTAACATCAGCACTGGGAGGGCACTCAATTCTTGCATCTTGAGCAGTTGCTAGTCCACTCATTAGCATCATTGATAGAGGAAGGAAGCATCGCATCCAGCGATTTTCAGATTTGATAATACGTGAAAAAGCAGGCGTCTTTCTACTGATGTGGGTATTATTCGTACCCCTAACTTGGGCATTACGACTAGCAGCGTGTGTGCCGGATTTAGGCATTTTCATAGTTGTAGTAAGTTTAATATTTACTTCAATTTACCAACAGCTACTCCAAATATCATTAAAACAAATTCGACAAAGGAATAACAATAAGTCCGTTTTTAATTGACAACTAATTATTTGATACAAATTTTCAGTAATTAATAATTTACTTTTTATTGTATTTAACAATAATTTATATATTTATTAAAATAATAACTTGCATCAATAATCAATCCACTAATTAAAATCAAGATGAGTACTGTAATAAACTGATAATCAATTCAATAAAAAGAATCAACACATGTACCTACTTACACATACTAAGTAACATACATATAATTGATATTTATATGCTTTTGACTTATGGTGAGCATAAGTCTCTTGCAATCTGTTAATGCTTAATGGATATCGAAATAATAGCGTGTGGAAAGCGAGAATATCGCCGAAATGTATGATAAGTAGAGAAGAAAAGTAAGTAAGTGCAGATGCTAGACATGCAAGGGTGGAAAAGTGGGAGTTGCCGTTTTTCTAAATAACGACAAAAATTAATCTGCTAATCCATTTGAATCCTTTCCTTTGTATTTCAGTTTAAAACCATACATCTTGCTTTGATGGAGCGTAAACTATTGGTTTTTAAATGAATTTATTTTGGCTTCAAGATATAAATTTACTCAATAGTAACAATCTGGAATAGTAATAAAAAATCGCATGTGTAATTTTCCTCATTGAAAAATCATTGATTTTCAATATAAAACAAACAAATTAATAATAATTAACAAGTTCATTTCCAAAGCTGGAGGCAAGATATTGATTAAGTTTTACTTAACAAAATATATTATTTTTTTTGACAAAAATATGCATAATTGATTCAAGTTGATTAGTAGCTTGAAATATACCAAATTTTAAAAATTTGGTATGTTTTTAACTCAAAAATTATATGATTGCAGGTCAATTTAGACCAAATATCTTAGAATGAAACAGCCGTTTGAAAAACCCCAAATAACAAGCACCAAATTCCAAAAATGAAAACCTTGGGACTTGGGATTGAGTTTCTATTTCTGTTGTTGTTTCTTTTGCAATTCATCAAAAACCTTCTTCAACTTCACAGCAGGTTCATAATCTTTATCTGCCTGAAGTGCTTGATTTAATTTTGTCAAAGCCGTCTGCCCATCGCGTTTCAGATAGGCACCTTTTGCTTCAAGATACAAACCTACGGCGCGTTTGCCTTGCTGTTGTGCGAGTTGCGCTCCGAGGGCGTAGGCTTGCGGCACATTGCCATTATGCTTGTCATGCAATTCTATATATTCCAATGCTTTGGCAGGATTGGATTGCGCCTCAATTTGTGCGAGGAAAAAGTAGGCATAACTGTATTTATAATTCGTACCAACAGCTTTTTCAAATGAGGCTTTTGCCTTCGGCAAATCATTCATCGCGGCATAGGTACTTCCTTGCAAACCTAATACCGTCGTATGTTCAGGGTTGATTTCCAGTGCTTTACCAAAGGCATTCAAGGCTTTTTGATTGTCACCTATCGAACGATAACATTCTCCCAAACTAATCCACGCGCCCTCGTTTTTAGCATCCAATTGCACGGCTTTTTCAAAATACCCGATGGCTTCCTGCCAGTTCTTATCTTTCTTTGCCAAAAAGCCTTTATAGGCATCGTCGCTACGGCGTTTTGTTACTGCACCAATGGTCGTACTACCAATTTTTTCCTCATAAATCACATCGCTGGGGGGCCAAGCATTTTCGATATAACTGCGGTCAATATGTCGCGAATACCACAACCCGTATTCCCACGGGCGGTCTTGCCTGTCATGGTAGCGTACATAATATACTTTCAGGTTTGGAACACGCCGTGTGAGGTAATATACGACAGGCTCGGCGCAGTTTGTTGCAAAAGTTACTTCCGGTAGTTCCGCTTTGATTTGTTCGGCAGATTTTCCGGCTTGTACAGCTTCCCAACCTTGTTTGGCTTCGGGTATATTTTCAATTACCCAATCACTCAAGCCTTTCATCGAAGTCATCCAGTAATCCGTTTCATATTTGCCGAAGGCATTATCTACGCCGCCAAATATCTCATTGAAATATACGTATTGGTAAGGATGATTTTTGACCATAAAAATAGCGGGCAATGCCAATAAAACAGCCAATGCACCACCAATAGCATATTTTCCTATTTTATTGGGAATCAATTCGATAAGCATATCAAATCCCCAAGCGGCAAGCACCGCCAATATCGGATAGACAAACAAAAAGTGCCGCATCCCATCGTATAATGACGAATCTTTAATCACCGCATAAGCGATAGGAAATACACCCGCGAAAACCATCAATGCGAATGTGAGTGTATTTACTTTTTTTCGTAAAATAAAAAACAAAATTAACGCGAGTATCAATCCGACACTAAAGAAAATCGGTGAGCCAATCGCCATCCATTTCGGAATATAATACCAGGGTACGACCTCCGACCAGATGCGTTTTCCTTCAAATAAAAGTTGTATTCCGGTATCAAAATCCTGCATTTCATCGAGGGCTTTGAAGGGATTAGAAAAGGGAGCTTTTCTTGCCCAGGGCCAGAACAATTGACCGCCGAAAAATCCCACGATACTCACCAACAAACCAATTCCCGTGATTTTTGCGAGGTGTTTTATGTTGGTTAATTTCGCTCGTAATTCAGGTTTCCACAGATGCGCTACGCCCACGAAAAAACCGAAATATGCAATCAGTAAAATACCGCCGACCCGCACATTTATCGCCAATGCAATGCCTATCGCCAACCATAGCATCGTTGCTTTGCTTGGATTGGGTAATTGTTTTACGAATTTAAAAATTTGATACAGGGTAAAAATAAATGCCGCCGCAAAGGGAATATCCTTCGGATTATTCATCGAATGTCCGAAAATACGCGGCGAAAGTGCCATAAACAGCAAGGTCAAAAACGCTACTCGCCAACTGCCCGTGACTTGCTTCGCCAATAATCCCGCGAAGAGTATCATCAGAAATCCGACCAATGAATTGACCAAGTGCCGGAAGTCATAAATATCCCCAAATCGGCGATTGGGCGCGTGAAAAGCGGGTTCTTCTCTGTCGGGATATTCTTTGCCGTTTTTGTCTTTATAATATGGTGCGGCAGGGTCGGAAGGCGGATTGAGGCGCGAGGTCGCATAGTCGAATAATCCGCCGTAATATTTTAGATTTTTCCATTGGAGGTAGCTTTCGTCTTTACCGTCTGTCACGTTGTTTTTCAGGAGTTTATCACCATAAACGCGCTGTGTATGTTCGTCGCCCGTCATCCCATAATCCGAACTCACTAAGGGCATTAATAAGAATAAAAACGCAGCAAATACGACGAATAATAAGCGGAAAATAGACGACTCCTTCCCTACTCCCGATCCACTTTTCAAATCCTGCAAAGGCTTGCGAATAAACCAATCCCATTTGACGGAAAGCGAAATGAAAAGGGCTTGAAAAAACATGCGGAAACTGTCACGTGCAGGAGAAATTTTCGTGCCTTGCACATCTTCCCATGTGACGGGCATTTGGCGTATTGGTGTACCTTGCAGATTGGCTTTATAGAGCAACTCTACATCGTGCGCCCATCCGCCTACTCGGAGGCTTTGAAACAAATCTTTGGCAATAGCGGCAGGATAAAGTTTGAAGCCGCATTGCGTATCTTTCAGGTTGAGCGAGGTAAATAATTGGATGATAAAATTGAAGATAATACCCATCAGGCGGCGGGTGGGTTCGCCTTTTATCGTAGAATCGGGATGCTCGCGTGAGCCGATTAGGATGTCGTTATCAGGGAATGTTTTGTTGGGTAATTGTCGCAACCAATTTGCTAATTCGAGTGGGCTTGTCGCCATGTCTGCGTCGAGCGTGAGGACGTGTGTACCCGTAGCGGCTGCGACGCCGCGTTGAAGGGCTGCGCCTTTCCCTGCGTTTTTTTCGAGGCTAATTACTTGACAATGAGGAAGGTTTGCAGCTTGTATCTTTTGTGCAGTATCGTCGCTGCTACCGTCATCTACCACGATAGTTTCGTAATCGCCCTTCCATTTTTGGTCAAATTTTTTGAGCGCATTGACGAGTAGCGGCACACGTTCACTTTCATTATAACAAGGTATGACGAGCGAGACTTTACCGTCAAAAGACGGTACTTGCGCTGTCGTCACTTGCTTTTTGGGGCTTTGCTTTGGCTGCTTTTTTTTCTTACTCATGGACGCATGTGCTTTATTCGGGGCTAATTTACGGTTTTTTTAGGTCATCATCCAACCCGATACTTCCCTGATTCCCAATACTTCCAAATTGCTACCGCATTTTGTGTAGATTCACTGCCTTTTACATTTTGTAATTTGGAAATGCTGACATCCATCACTTTTTCGCTGCCTTTTTCACTAATATCAAGCATCACCGCAGCCGAAGTCGCATTTTGGTTGCTATCCGACAAATCCAATACATCTACCTGAATGACAGTTTTTTCGCCGCGCCTGTTTTTGATTTCTATTGCTGCTTCAAATGGAAATTCTAACTCATCTGCCATGTAGTGAAACCAACCCATGATAATCTCATCCTCATCTTTGGCATCTACGACAATTTCCATCATAATAATCTCATTCATCTTTGCCTCTGTCATTCCCATTTCGCTTGCAGCCGCACTTGTGTCTGTGTCTTGCATCTCAAATTCAAAATTATGCCGCAGTTCGTGTCGTACCCATGCTTCGTACTGTTGTTGTTTGAATTTGAACCAATCATCACGTACATCACTATTATCTATCACGTTCTTAAAATTGGCAAAGGGGCGTCTGCGGTTGAGTGCCTCAATCAGACGTTTTTGCAATCTTGTATCACGCACTTGGTCGGCAAAATCTTCCATGATAGGATAAGAATCTCCCGACCTCATAGGTTCTATTTTGGCATATTTATCTATCTCCTCTTCCACTTTTTTAATATCTTCCTCCCATAGTTCAGCATCTCCATAATCCAGCATTTCTTGGGTCGGAAGTTCCTTTATCTCGCCTGTTTCTTTGTGGACATAGCAGCGCATTCCCATATCCAGTGTCTGGGTTATATCGTAGATTTGTTTTTGTGATAATTTCATATTAAAAAACATTTTACACTAAAAAAAATACATTTCAATCGTTTTTTTCCAACCTATCTAAAGCATTTTTACCAACTACATAGGCATAAATACTATTTGGTACAATTAATAAATCGTCCGTATCTTCAAATACTTCTTTTGAAGTCAAAATCCCTTTCTTCAAATCATTCTTCCTCATAAAATATTTTAATTTATCCGGTTTTGGGCTATTTGACCATTTAACCTCCAATGCCCACCATACCCGCTGCATATTCCGGCTAATTTGGATTAAATCTACCTCGCCATCCTTCCAACGTGCGTATCGCAAGTAAGCATGTTCACGGTGTAAGTATTGGGCAAAAACCGCTGTCTCTACCAAATGTGGTAGTCGCTCATCGTTTTCATTTATAGGTCCGAACAGTCCCATATAAAGACTGGGATTGGTTAAATAGACTTTAAATTGTGTAATTTTTCTAAAACGTTTAGCAGTAACATCTACCCGGTGTAAAATTTTGATAAGAAATGCTGATTCAAGGTATTCCATATACTTTTTAATTGTTTTTATATCCGTATTTGTTTCTTGATTAATGGATTTATAACTTATTACCTCGCCTGTACGATATGCCAACACATTAAAAAATTGTTGTAAAGCCAACGTATTTTCGATACCAAACAGTCCCGGCAAATCTTTCATAATCACCTTATCTGTAATATCCTGTTGGATAACGCGATCAGGATGTGCCACCTTCTGATTAGACAGAGATAATTCAGGAAATCCTCCAAAATTGATGTAATCAATAAAATGACGATTAAAAGACTTAATATCGTCAGTTTCATAAAAACGGCGCATCCCCATGTAATCCACCTCTACCTCATCCAACATCGTATCCCATCCATTCAAATCAATGTATTCGGCAAATGTCAAAGGAGGTAAAAAATAATCTGTAAAACGCCCTGCACCACTCTCGCGACTCTTCATTCGCAGGGCAGCCGCCGCGCTGCCACTCACTACAAATTTAGTACTTCGAAATGTATCTACCAAAGATTTTAAGTGAATTTCCCAATCCTTCAAATATTGGATTTCATCAAAAAAAACAAAGCAATTTTCAGGCGGTAAATCGTTAATTTCCAATGCTTTAAACAATAAATGTTCCAAAGGAATGTTCGTAAAAATAGGCGTATCAAGGCTAAAGTAGAATATTTTTTCGGGGGCAATTCCATTGTCTATCAAATCTTGAATTGCTTGATACATCATTACTGTTTTACCTACCCGCCGAGGTCCCATCAATACGACTGCACGGTGCGGCACTGATTGATTGACCAATTCATTAAAACGAGCATAATAAGCCCGTTTTTTCAACTCATTATAGTAAGGAATTTTTCCTGACGACCACCAACTATTATCTGTTTCAATACGACGTAATAGTATTTTTTCATCAAAACTCATTTTTTATATTTATAAAACACTGAAAATCAATTTAATCTTTTTTGCAAAATTAAAATAAAGGATAAGCATCCCAAATTTAGCATTTTTTTATTAAATTACAAGGATAATCATCCCACAAAATATATTTTTTTATTTAAGAAACACAAAGAAAATTTCATTTAAGTAAAAGAAAATACAAAATAATTTCACCAAAAAAATGACAAAAAATTTGTTTTGCACAATAAAATGACATATTTTTGCTTTAAATCAAAACAAAAATATTGATGAAAAAGCAAGATGTACACCGCGAATACAATTTCCCCGATGCCGATTTGTATGTGCAAACGATGGAAAAATTACGTTTTGCACAGCGCGATATAAAGCAATTTGACAATTATGGTTACGATATAGAGAAGCTAAAAGGCATACATAATATATGTCAGAAATTTGTGAAATTGCCGACGGACGATGAGTTGCTTGGTACGCAAATGATTACGACAGAAAAGAAATACGAAGCCGCCGAAAAACTCAAAACCGCCATACGTAGCGTGATGACGCGCGTAGCCACAAAGTTCAGCAATCGCTCCGGCAGATACCGCAAATTTGGTACTGCAAAAATGGGTGATATGACTGACGCTCAATTGCTCTTTTGCGGACGACGTGTAGTACGTTCGGCACGTCAACAGATTGATTTTCTGGCAGAAACAGGTTTACGTGAAAATCATTTGGGACGCATTACAGACGCGTGTAAGGATTTTGAAGTTGCGCTAAATATCCAACAAGATAAAGTGGCTGACCGCGATATTTCCGTAGAACGCCGCATCGAACTCGGCAATAAAATGTACCGCGAATACGTCCACCTGTGCAATATCGGCAAGGATATTTGGGCAGAAACCAACCTTGCCAAATACGAGAATTACGTCATCTATGAAAGCAATAACGAGCAGAAAAAAGCGCGAAAAGCCAGAGAAGCGACTGAAAAGGTGGATTAGTCGATTGAAAGATTTATCTTTGGGAAAAAATAAACATATTAAACTCGCAGCTATGTCTCAACCTGCTCCCGTTACCGTTTTTTTTTCGTATTCGCATAATGATGAAAGTTTGCGCGATGAACTCGCCAAACACCTCAAACTTCTCGAACGTACCAATGTCATCGACGCTTGGCATGATCGCGCTATTCCTGTCGGCAGCGAATGGAATAAAGCTATCAAAACCGAACTAAATGAAGCGGATATTATTCTGTTATTGATTAGTGCGGACTTTTTGGCGTCCGATTATATTTGGGATGTGGAGGTAAAAACAGCGATGGAACGACACGAAGCAAACGATGCCGTAGTCGTGCCGGTTGTACTGCGCGAATGTGCGTGGTTTGATGCGCCATTCGGCAAATTGCAGGGGCTTCCGAAGGATGCCAAACCCGTTGCGACTTATCCCAATATGGATGAGCCGTTTACTTTTATTACCAATCACATTAAAAAGGCAGCAAAAGCGATTCGCGCTCAAAAAACCATTGATAATGAAGGAGATACGCCCATCTCGGAAGCTCCTGAAAAAGAAGATATTCCCACGATAACACCTTCTCCCTTATCTGATGATACCAATCGTCGATTGGAATTGGAAGGGCTGAGAGACACCGAAAAATTATTGATTGAAAAGTATAATATGTTTCGACAACAAGCAGCAATTTCTTCGGATGCGGGGCAGAAATTTAGCCTAAAAAAGCAGTTGGAAGAGATTGATAAGGAATTGGCGGATGTGAGGGAGAAGATTGGAGGGATAAGCTGATAAGTAAGGGAAAATAATCCCAAAATCAAAAACCATTCGCTATAATCATAGGATTTATTAATGGTCTCACACAATCGGATTTTTCCTAAAAATAATCCCACAAAACTCCGTACCTTTGCGCCACTTTAATTTGGCGTATCTAAGCTGCCTGAACTTAGGCACGATTCTTTACGTATTAAGGTTGGCGCAATACTTCCAATTCGCGCCTAATATCGCGTTAAACTAACGTAACGCGGGCTGGAAGTACCGCGCTACATTTGAATTTAATAATGGTTTATCTCACAAGAGTAGAAAATTTTAATGCCGCACACCGCCTGTGGGTCAATGAATGGAGCGAAGAGAAAAACTTCGAAGTATTCGGAAAATGTGCCAACAAAAATTTTCACGGACACAATTATAAATTAGTCGTTACAGTCAAGGGCGCACCTGACCCTTTGACGGGTTTTGTCATGAATGCCAAAGATTTAGGAGACATCATCAAGCGGGAAGTCACAGAAGTACTCGACCACACCAACTTGAATCTGGACGAAAATTTCCTACCGGATAATGTACAAGCAACTTCCGAAACCCTTGTCATTCATATCTGGAAACAACTTGCACCGCACATAAACAATTGTGCCTTACATAGTGTTCGTCTATACGAAACCGAAAAAATTTATGCCGAGTATTTCGGGGAACAATGAGTGAATTTTGAATGAGCGAATGAGTGAATATTAATGCTACAATGCGATAATGATACAATGCGTCAATGAAGAAAACATTGTCGCATTAACGCATTGCATCATTATCGCATTATTATTCACTCATTCAAAATTCGCTCATTCACTCATTAACAACCATTCACTCATTCATTATCATGTATAAGAAAACAGAGACTTACGACCAACCAACGACAGAAGATTTACAGAAAAAATACCTCCACATCCTCGAAAAACTTGGTGAAGATACCGACAGAGACGGCTTAGTCAAAACCCCCGAACGCGCTGCTAAGGCGATGCAATTTCTCACGCAAGGCTACCACCTTGACCCTGCCGAAATCCTGCGCGGAGCGATGTTTAAAGAAGAATATAGCGAGATGGTCATTGTGAAAGATATTGAGGTGTATTCCCTGTGTGAGCATCATATTTTACCCTTTTTTGGCAAGGCGCATATCGCATATATTCCCAACGGTCATATCGTCGGATTGAGCAAAATACCGCGTGTCGTAGATGTATTTGCGCGTCGTTTGCAGGTACAAGAACGCCTTACTGATGAAATACTTCACTGCATACACGACACGCTCCAACCGCTTGGTGTTGCCGTAGTTATCGAAGCGCGACACATGTGCATGATGATGCGCGGGGTGCAAAAACAAAATTCTATTACGACGACCTCTGCCTTCACCGGCGCATTTGAACATATCCAAACCCGAAATGAATTTTTAAATCTAATTGACAAGAAATTATTGTGATTTTTGATTGAGTGATTTTTGATTTTTGATTGATTCGCTACGCGAATTTTAGGCTAAAATCAAATCATTCAATTCAATCGAAAATCAAAAATCGAAAATCAAAAATGAGGGCTTATCTTTTTCCCGGACAGGGCGCACAATTTACGGGCATGGGCGAGGATTTGTACGAACAATCCGACCTTGCAAGCAGTCTCTTTGAACAGGCAAATGACCTACTTGGGTTTTGTATTACGGATGTGATGTTTGCGGGTACAGAGGAGGATTTGAAGCAGACAAAAATCACTCAACCGGCGATTTTTTTGCACTCGGTCATTACTGCCCGTTTGCGGGAAGATGTCTTTCAACCTGATATGGTAGCGGGACATTCTTTGGGCGAATTTTCGGCACTGACGGCAGTGGGCGCATTGAGTTTTGAAGATGGATTGCAACTGGTTTACAAACGCGCAATGGCGATGCAAAAAGCCTGCGAAGCGCAGGAAAGTACCATGGCAGCCATTCTCGGTTTGGAGGATGATGTGGTGGAAAGGGTGTGTGAGGCAATAGACGATATTGTAGTGCCTGCAAATTATAATTGTCCGGGGCAATTGGTGATTTCCGGTACGGTGAATGGTGTGGTTTCGGCGGTAGAAAAATTGAAAGAAGTCGGTGCGCGACGTGCTTTGGTCTTGCCTGTGGGTGGTGCATTTCACTCTCCATTGATGGCTTCGGCGAGAGAGGAATTGCAACAAGCGATTGAAGAAACTAATTTTTCGAAGCCACAATGTCCTGTATATCAGAACGTTCATGCAAAACCGGAAACTAATCCCGAAACAATCCGTAAAAACCTAATCGAACAACTTACTACCCCCGTCCGCTGGACACAGACGCTCCAAAACATGCTTGCCGCAGGCGCGTCCCAGTTCACAGAAGTCGGTGGCAAAGGGAAAGTTTTGCAAGGCATGGTCAAAAAAGTAGATAGAAAAATTCCCACAGAAACGCTAACTTATAATGCTTAAATGATGTAATGCTTAAATGCGATAATGCTAATGAGTGAATTTTGAATGAGCGAATGAGTGAATACCAATGCATTAAAAACATTCACTCATTCAAAATTCGCTCATTCACTCATTGAGTGTATTACATCATTTCAACATTTAAGCATTGTAAAACGTGACCAAAAGGCGGGTTTTGCTGTCTTAATCTTACCATTTGCCAGAGATGTTTTGTATCTAATGAAAAAGTTAAAAAAAATACATTCCGGTCATCTGCTTTTAGCGCAGCCTTTTATGTTGGATCCTTACTTCCGCAGGTCGGTAGTCTTATTATGCGAGCATGATAAGGAAGAAGGTACGATAGGTTTTATTCTCAATAAATCAGTACGAATGCAGGTCAGCGAATTGGTGAATGATTTTCCTGATTTTGAGGCAGAAGTATATTACGGCGGACCGGTGCGTACTGATACGTTGCACTACATGCATACGCTTGGTGAGCAACTCGAAGGTGCCGCACATGTCGTTGACAACATTTACTGGGGCGGACATTTTGACCAATTAAAAATGATGATTGAAAACGGGCGAGTTCATGAAGATGACATTCGTTTTTTTGTCGGATATTCGGGTTGGGATCCCACTCAATTGGAACAGGAAATACGTAGTGGTTCGTGGATTCCTCAGAAAGGACAATTCGATTATATTTTTAAAGAAAATTACGACAACCTTTGGCGAGAAGTACTCAATGATAAGGGAAATGTATATTCCGTTATCGGGCAAGTTCCTGATTTTGTGGCACTTAATTGAGTGAAATTCCAAATTCCAAATTCCAAATTCCCAGCCATGTAAAGCGTTTATTCTTAATTTCGTATAGCGAGTAGAAAACCCGCTACTCGCTACTCGCTACTCGCTACTCGCTACTCTAGTACACATCCAACCTTTTTACTTTATTCACATAATAGATTATCGAACATTTCAGGTGTAACATGGTATGCCGAGATGACGTGTATTTTCCAGCCTCGTTTTTGATGCGCCAAACTGGGGCGTTGATATCCAAAGCACTTATTGTACCTTTCATTTCTGCTTGAAAAACAACGTGTTGAGTAAGAAAACGTTCCCAACCAAAACTCCCCGTCAGTGCCACATCCATAGCGTTAAACAAAACAAGATCGCTGGCGGGAGGAAATATCACACCGGGATTAAAGGCTTCATTGAATACAAACCTATCATCAGGTTCGCCATTCATTGTATAATTGAGTCTTACATCATATAAAGCCCCAATTTCGACACCTGCCCCCCAGAAAAATTTGGAATCGCCAATATCCATATCGCCATTCTTAATACCTATAACCTTCCTGTATGTCAATGGAATACGCAGATATACAAAATCCAATTGCTTCCCAACTACAATCTCTCGTCCTTGCCCCCATATATTTCGAATATCACGATAGTCGTGTTTTTGCATGGAGAAAACAACCTCTCCGTGAATGCCGTGCCCTCGCTTCAAAGTCACTCCTCCCATTACACCTCCCATGTATGACGTATGTGCAATACCCGAAAAGTTTGGGATACCGTAATTATGCTGCCCCATTATCCATACAGTTCCCGTTCCTCCCGTTAAGCCGAGATAGGAACCACGTTGTATAGTGGGTGACTGTGCAGACAGTATGTATGCCGACAGTATAAAAAATATGGTAAAGAGGATGCGAAAGTTCATAGAAAAATTCTCTCATCTAGGTGTCTGTAAAGATAGTCGAAAGAATCTTCCAAAAGGCTGCATTTCATGGAATTAACACATGTTAAGTACACTTGTATATTTTTTAAATGTAAAATGTAAAATATCAAATTTAAAATGTAAAAGGCGTAGTACGCGAGCAAGACATTTTCATTATTTTTATTTTTAATAATTTAAAAACCAATAAAATACAAAAGAAATACGTCTGATTCACGTTATGCAACTTTTACATTTTAAATTTAT
>ENA-ORXR01002899-ORXR01002899.1-marine-metagenome-genome-assembly--contig:-NODE-2899-length-15808-cov-15.681902_pt1 | contig 15808 bp, 13 predicted proteins | sample MGYA00237866_ERZ511479 | MGnify/ENA metagenome assembly ERZ511479 | reverse complement strand
ATATGGTGTTGTTTTACCATGAAATTATCTCGCTTTCTCCGAAAGATACCGCGCTCGTCAATGATGACATGCTCAATGATATTTCCCGTCAATATATCCGCATCAGAAGCCCTTACGCGCTCGCTGTCGCTACGATTCACAAGGATGCTGACCACATGCACTTCCACTTTTGCATTGCAGGCTGTCAGTACAAAACAGGGCTTGCCAATCGGCTTTCTAAGTCTGATTTTATGAAAGTCAAACAGGAAATGGAAACCTATCAACAAGAGAAATATCCTGAACTTATCCATTCCGTTGTAGAGCATGGTAAAGGGTTACAACACGAATCTGAACAAGAAAATCAACTCTCCATAGGCACTCAAAAACGTTCTAAGAAAGCCGAAATCAAAGCTAAATTAGAGGCGATTTTTGCAGAAACATACACCTTTGACGAACTACTCGAAGCCCTTGAAACTGCCGATATGCCCACTTATATACGCGGTGGTTCTGTCTATGGCGTGACAGTGGACGGGCGCAATTATCGCTTTTCTACGTTGGGATTTTCGCCACAAATTGAAGCTCTAAATGAACAACAAAACCTATTGTACGAAATAGAATCTATCAGACAAAACGCCCAAGAACACACTGCCGAAATAGAGCATTTCCACAGCTTTGAAAATCCGTATGAGTCATTCGACCAACCCGTAGAAGACAGCTTTCCTACTGACGATTTTGACCTTGATAATGATACCGACGAGGACTGTTAAAGGGGAGGGTGCGTCCTTTAGAATTGTGTGGTCAGGGACATTTTTTAGTGTAAAAGACAGTCTTTTGTCTTATAAAAAACGTCATCGTCACGGCAGTTAAATTTTAGAAATACGTCATTTTTGAAGGTGGTAGTACAGGGTTTTGTGGTAGTAGAAAATGACTTATCAGTATTTGGAGTGAAGTGGCTATATCGGATTTTTAGTGGTATTAATGTGACGATGACTATGGGCTTTGTGCAGTTATAAAAATGTAGTGGTATTCGACGTTGGTAAGGTGATTGAAGTGAAGTGGTGAGAGAGCAAGATTGCATGTTCCCTGTAAACTTTTCCGCTTCGCTCCAAAGTTTTCAGCTTCACATGCATCTTGTCAGGGGAAAATCCCCTGAAACCCCTTGGCGGTTAAAGGTGAAAGTCGGTACGTTTGTCGCTGTGTTGCTGCTACCTTCTTTTTTCCAATTCGGCGATTTTTTCGAGTAGCCATTGTTTATCTTCATTTACTTTTTGTTCGTCTAATTTTTCTTTAATACGTTTTAAAGTCATCTTACCTTCTTGATGAAGAAGGCGGTACAAGTAGATAAGTATCTGAACGAAGTTTTTGTAACCTCTTCTTTTAGAAATTGATAACTCTTTTTTGTTTTTAAAATATGCTTTAGTGACACGCATGGTACCCACAATATTTTCATTATAGTCTTTGTCATCTTTTTTTAGTCTTGCTTTTTCGTAGTAACACTTTAAAATCATTACGCGAACATTGATGTCATAGATAAGACTGACATCATGAACTTGTATAAATCTTTCGTGTGCAAGGTCATATTTTTTTTGATAGAAGGCGATAACGCCAAGGTTATAATTATAAACACTTTCTCTAATAGATTTTAAGACAAACGGGCGATAGTAATTTGTGATATCTTCCGTCCATTGGAATTCTTTTTCTTTACAGCCGATGGTTATCATATTTTTTAATTGATTAGGTAATATGATTCCGTCCTCAAGCATAAGTCCATGTTCATGCATAGTTTGGTACAAGTCAAACATGTTTTTACGATACTCCACACCTCCTTCTCTGATTTTACGAGTACAATGAGAAATAGCAATCGTGTAAAAACCTTTCAAAAGTTTTTCGGGAATGATGTTAGTGTTATTAATTAGTAAATTCTGGAGTTTGCGATATGCTTTTTGGGTTTTTGATTGCTGTAAATCAATAGAAGCTAAGTAAAGCATGATGATTGGGTGTTTGGCGTATTTAGGATATTGAATTAGGCTATCTAATCTTTTCATAGGTGGGAAATTATATTTTTTTGTTTTTACTTTTGTTTTGAGAGCAAGAGCTGGAAGTCTTATGTGTAAATTGCTTATGATGTAGTAAATGTCCAAATGATATATCATTTTCGAGAAATTGTCCTCTTTACCCAACCTATTGTTTACAAATAAAAATTCATAGAATTTAAGTTCTGTTCTATAAATCTGTCCATAATCTTCTGCGGCTTTGATAGTTTGTTTATCTAGAAGTTTTCTACTTTTATTAGCGTGTCGTTCAAATAATTTAAACAACTTTCTTTCCAATAGTTGAGGGTAAAGCAATTCATATTTAAGTGTTTCGTTGCTTTCCATAGTTTGAATAGCCAGAAAATTCTCTGCTAACTTCTGTAACATATTCATTTTGGTATTAAATAATGCGTTTTCTTTTTTTAGTTTCTCGTATTTGTTCTCATTTTTATCTTTAGGGGAGCGTTCTTCAAATAACTCCTCACGAATAATATCTTTCATATCGGCATCAAAAGTCCTTTTATCCAATATTATTTTCCTTTCCAATATTTTTAATAGATGAATGACATATTTGTCTGCATTAAAATATCGACAAGAGACAAAATCTCTAAACTTTTTTAATTCTTTTTCCTCAAAAGTACATAGAATATCTATACAAAAATTAGTATTAGCTGGCATGAAAAAAAAACTTAGTTAACTCATTATCAGTAAAAAATAAATGTAAATATAACTATAAAATTATAGTATGTCTATTATTTCTCTCAAAAAAATATTAGACATACTATTATCTTTGTTTTGATAATGAAATTTTTGAATACTAAAAAATATACTATGAAAAAATTATGTATGCTTTTGATTAGCTGTTTCACAACAGTCATCATTTGTGCCCAACCTGTTAGTTATACTGTCAGAGTCACACAATTGCAATGGCGTGAAATAATGGGGCTTCCCGAAAATAACTGCTTTGAATTTAGTGCTGAAGAGTTCGTTGCGCTCGTATGGTTTGACGACAACGTCAACGGTACAAATGTAGGTGGTGAATGTTTCACTTGCAACTCAAACGGTGGCTGTACCATTAATCCCAACTTCGTACTAGGCAGCAGAAATAACACCTGTGCCGAGACCATTAATATTATCTTCCAGGGCTATGAGCAAGACGGAGGTGACTACTGTACTATGGATGAGATAGATAGTTGCAAATGCGGTCCGGAAACCGTAGCATCTATCAACTTTCGTGACGGCGGACCAGGGTGTAGGACTTACGGTTCGTTTGGCTGTCGGAACGACCACGATGTGTCGGTGGAAATTTGTTGGAATTATACAGAATCCGCCAATAATGAATGTGCCTCCCCAGTGACCGTCAACACAGGCTCAACCTATTTTACTTTGTCAAAAAAGTGCACCGAAACCGATATCACTTCCTGCACTTATAATGACTATAACGACACTTGGTATAAATATACCGTAGGGAATGATTATTTGAGGTCATTGCAAATTGATACTGAAGGCAGCGACTATAACACTGCTTTGAGTCTGTTTGACGCTTGTGGTGGTAATGAGGTAGCCTGCGACAATGACAGTGGTAGCGGCAACTTATCGAATATAACGCTTGACTGTGTACCGCCCGGTACAGAGTATTACATCAGAATTTCAGGGCATAACGGTGACTACGGTTCAGGTACTCTAAATATTACAGAATTTCCTGACAGCATCACTGATGCTAACAGTCCTGTTCATGCTAATATTACCAACGGCAACCACAGTGTTGCCATACTTCCATGTTTCAAGCCTGTTCCATAGAATAGTTGATTTTTCTGATTCTTTTTTCATAAAAGTACAATTAAATTACTACATGACAATTGAAATTAATTAACATAAATAACTAATTGTAAATCATTAAAAAAGTAATAAAATACAATTAAATAATTAATTATTAATTAAATACAAATTTTAAATAAAATATTTAAAAGTATTTATAAGATATTTTTTTATGATTTATCTCAAAAACTCCAACTACCTTTGTATTGATAATTCAATTTTCTTAAACATTCTAAATACGTACTATGAAGAAATCATTAATGCTTTTGATTAGCTATTTTGCTGTAGCATTTATTTACGCCCAACCTGTCAATTATACGGTTAAAGTCACTGAAGTCAGGTGGGATGAAGGAGGTCTTGGTGCTCCTTGTAGAGAAGTCGGTAGCGAGGAATTTCGTGCACTTGTCTGGTTCAATGATAATTTAAATCCTATAAACATAGGTGGAGATTGCTTCACTTGTGGCAATAACGGTGACTGTACTATCACACCTAATACCGTAATAGGAGGGAGAAGTAATACCTGTGCCGAAACTATTGATATTATTTTTCAAGGTTTTGAAAATGACGATGACCCAAGCTGCGAGGCAAACGGCGGAGATGACTGTAGATGCGGTCCAGAGCCAGTGGCATCTATTAATTTTCGTAATGCAGGACCGGGGTGTCAAACTTATGGTCGATTTGGCTGCAGACCCGAACATGATGTTTCAGTGCAGATTTGCTGGAGTTACTCAACGCCAACTAACAACAACTGCACAAGCCCTGTAACTGTAAATACCGGAACAAGGAATTTTACCTTGCATGAACAGTGCAACGGGACAGATATTACTTCCTGTACTTATAACGACTACAAATCCTACTGGTTCAGATATAATGTTCCCACTTATTTGAGAACACTGCAAATCGATACAGAAGGGAGCAGTTTTAATACAGGATTAAGCCTTTTCAATACATGTGGTGGTTCAGAGGTTGCCTGTGACGACAATGGTGGGAGCGGTACGCTGTCCAGAATAACGCTTGATTGTGTGTCTCCAAGCACAACATATTATATCAGGGTTTCCGGGTGGAATGGAAGTCATGGTGCCGGCAAACTTAATATAATTGCGTCTCCTGACAACGTGGTTTCACCTAACAGCCCTGTACACGCTCATATTGCCAACGGACCCAATTCTTCTGTTGCTATTCAACCATGTTTAAGACCTATTATAGAATGAAATACGCACTTATTTTTTTTAAAATAAGATATTCATCATTAGTTGAAGTATAAGTTTTTGAATACCATATTGGATTACAAACAAACTATACGCAAACTATACAGATATTCATAAAATGAAAAATACAATTAAGGTACTTGTTGTATTGTGCTGTTTAGCTTTTACAACATTATACTCTCAACAACCACAAACTACCTCACGTACTCCCCAGATTTCTTACAAAGGAAAATCCGAATGGATAAAACTCAAGGTAGAAGAACAAGCCTCTGCCGGACAATTGGCTCAAAACAAAGGCAAATTCAACCTTAAAGAAAACGATGAATTACGACTAATTGAAGTCAAGACCAATAGGTTCGGTCATATACGTTACCAACTTGCACAAGAGTACAAAGGTATATTAGTACAACATGCAACCCTTCTGATGCACGAAGATACTGGAGGTAAAGTAGAAACAATCAATGGCAGACTCATTCGTAATTTAAACCTTGACGTGATACCTACGATAAGTGAAGATGCTGCCTTAGAAATAGCACTCAAACGGATTGGAGCTTTGGAGTATGCATGGCAAAATATGTCATATGAATCAATGCTAAAAGAATTAAGGGATGACTCTGCCGCCACCTTCTATCCTACACCTGAATTGGTCATCATAGATCCGACTTACCAATACAAATCCGCTAATTGTAGGTTATCATATAAGCTCAACATCTTCGCCACACAGCCTGTAACCAACCAAGAAATCTATGTGGATGCACATACAGGTGAAGTATTGGTTACCCATGAATTAGTCACAAATTGTACCTATACACCTGCTACCGGAGTTACCAACTATTACGATACCGTTGAAGTAACTGTATGTTATGATAATGGAGATTACATATTAGAAAATAATATTGGAGGCGGTATGCAAGTTATCAATGCTGATACAGAAGCCCTCTTTACGGATACAGACAGCTTTTTTGAAGAAGATAGCACTAAAGCTGGAGTAGAAGCACTATGGGCAATGGAACATACGTATAGATACTTTGAAAATACATATGGTAATCCTTGTTTTATTGACGACTGTAGACCGGTTGTTGGTAGGGTACATCATGGACAGGGTGTAGCAGGTGCTTACCCTTCGATTGAAACAATGATATTCGGTGATGGAGACAGCCTAAGAACTTCATTTACAAGCACTGATATAGTTACGCATGAAATGATGCATATTCTTATCTATCACACTGCGAATCTTTTATATTGGGCTGAGTCGGGGGCACTCAATGAATCATTTGCAGATATTTTTGGGGAAGTAGTTGAAAGGTATATGTTGGATTCATTGGGTTTAAATGATTGGATTTTTGGAGCGCATATCTTTACCACGAATGATATATCTGGTATCAGAAGTCTAAGTAACCCTAAAGATACTGACATGGAATTTCAACAACCGGACACATACACAGGAGATTTATGGGTTAATATTGATTCAGAATGTGGTGCAATTGACAATTGTGGCGTACACACAAATAGTGGTGTACAAAATTATTGGTTCTATTTACTATCTCAGGGAGGAAATGGTATAAATGACCTCGGTTTATCTTATGATATAGAAGGAATCGGTATGGACGCAGCAGCGGCAATAGCATATCATAATTTGACCAACTATCTTATATCTACTTCCGGTTATGCAGATGCACGAGAAGGCTCTATACAAGCAGCTATTGATTTATTTGGTAGTAACCATGATATCGTTGCTCAAACAGAACAGGCATGGAATGCAGTAGGTGTTTTGTCAAACCGAGTAGTAGATTCGCTGTCTTTGGTAGCACTCTATGATTCTACAAATGGTCCAAGTTGGACGAATACATGGAATCTTTCACAACCTATGGATACTTGGCACGGCGTGACTGTTAGAGAGGGACGTGTGGTTTGTCTAGACCTAGATGGGGTGGACGATTGCAATGGAACTTATTCACCCAATAATCTGGGTAATAATCTTATAGGAAATCTACCGCCGGATTTGGGGAATTTAGATGCATTGGTCATCCTATCACTAGGTTACAATCAACTAAGCGGATCTATTCCTGCCGAGTTAGGTAATTTAATAAATGTTTATCTGTTCTACCTAAATGATAATTTATTGACAGGTAGTATTCCACCTGAACTCGGTAATTTGATTTCTGTTGAATATTTCGCACTGCCCGGCAATGAGTTAAGTGGTGACATCCCTGTAGCTTTAGAAGGAATGACCAATTTAGAGTACTTGTATCTAAATGACAATCAGTTTACGGGACGTATTCCCTATTGGATAGGGGATATAAACCCTACTCGCTTATTTCTTAGAGATAACTTGTTAGATTGCTATGTACCCAATTTGACAAAGTGCTGCCCTAGATCCTCAAATGACATTGGTATAAGTGATGGAACTAATCTTGAACCCTGGGCAGATTTCTGTGCTGATACTATAGGACTGTGTGCTTACGACACCACTGTCTTGCCGGGGGATTGTAATAATGATGGAGTTGTTGATGACCGCGATTTTTTGTATCTATCTATCTTACAAGGTCGATATGGACCTATGCGTCCTAATGCTACCACTGAGCCAGTATTACAGGGTGCGTACTTCTGGACTGATTTAGGTAGTTTAAATCCTGTGTATGGTGATGGTAATGGTGATGGGGTTACAGATATTAACGACGATAAGTTGGTAATAAAGGGTAATGTTGGCACCACTGTTGATAACTTACCTCCATTTCAAGGAAGCGCTAATACATCACTCCGTTTTGAGTTAGTACTCAATCAGGTAGAGTCGGAGGCGCGTGAAGGACAGGAAGTGTATGACTTATGGTTAAGGTCAGATTCGGGTGCGCCCATACATGCACATGGTATTAGTGGGATTATGATATCAGAGGACTTTCCTTTAGATTACATCGAGATGGGAGTAAGTAATTCTTCCCTTGATCCCGCTGGATATTTCGACGAACTGGTTTCTGACACATTGTATTTCTCATTATCAAGAATAGATGGTATCAACCAATTAATTGATGGTCCTATTGCGTTTGTAGTTGTTGAAGATTTACAGAGTGGTGGTGGAGAAAGTTCTAAGACTGTTGTCGGTGACGGACACATATTGTTGATAGTTGATGAATTACAAGAAGGTAACGGGATAACTAAGAATACTATGGTAGCGGAGAGTATAGAAATCCCCGTCGGACATACTAATTTTTATCCTTCGGTAGTAGATGTTCCTGTAGGCTCAGTTGAAGATACTGTTTTATCCATGACTGTTACCACCTATGATAGTGACTGTGATGCACTAGGACAGGCAAGTGTAAGTGTATTTGATGGTAATCCACCTTTCACCTATATATTTAATACAAGTGACACTTTAATTACTACGGATACAATAGTTCAATTCACCAGCCTTGAGGCAGGTATGTACACTGTAGCCGTAAGTGACAACAATGAACGGAGTAACTTGATAACAGTCGAGATTGATCCAGTAATACTTTACAGTGAGGGCGGGAATCAAATAGACTGTAGCGGTATGATTGTAGCACCTGACTTATGTGTAGGTATGGAGGGTGCTTACAATGATAATACAGGTACAATGAACAATAGCTTATTAACGCAAGGTGTTCTACCCGACCAACAGCCTTATCATATTGCTCCGTGGAATTATCAGGGTACCGAAGGTTCAGGTTGGGCTTCTGATGACTATCCTGATAATACGGTGGATTGGGTATTGGTTTCTTTCCGAACATCCGTAACAGCAGATACTCAAATAGGACGAGCTGCCGCAATTTTACAACAGGACGGATGTCTTTATTTTCCAAACGGAGATATTCGCTTAAGTGGTCAAGCAGATTCAGTTTACGTTGTTATCCAACATCGCAATCATATTGCCGTCATGACACCTGAACCTATAAGGATTTTTGACAACGCATTGACTTATGATTTTAGGGTAGAAGATAGCTACCGAAATCAGGCGAGTTCAGGACAAAAACAGTTGTACAGTACTTGGGTAATGTTTGGTGGTGACTGCAACCAAATATCAGACCCTCTAGGGTACGATATCAATGGGTCAGATAAAAGCTTATGGGTTACTGACAATGGTACTTTCGGCGTATATCTCTCAACTGATATGAACTTAGACGGTGATATCAATGGAGCAGATAAAGGTATTTGGTTTGACAATAATGGCACTTCGTCTGCGGTGCCAAAGTAATTAATAAAATATACACAGGCGCAGTCTTATGTGCGCCTGTGTATATACACGCATTAAGAACATTTAATCCATTCATTTACAGCTAATTTAGGCTTCACGCTAAAAGTGGAGGTAGGATAAATATGTGCCTAACTCAACTAAAAATCTCCACAAAAAAACTCAAAAAAACACCCCAAAATGTGTCACCTTTTTTCAAAAACAACGCATAATAAAAATGAAAGGTATCATGAAAACGAAAAGAATTTTAGACTTGCTAACAAACCATGATGCTATGAAACACAATGACGCGCTAAGATATATCAATAGCACCATGAAGAGAGGTGTGCTTACAAAAATACAAGCTCCTGTATTCATAGATAAAGAAGAAATCTGGAATCAGGCTTTGACTGCTTTTTGGAAAAATATAGCCATTCGCAGATTGGTGTTTGATTACAGTAAAGAAGATGCGATTCAGCGTTTTTTATATACAGTTTGCAGAAAACAGATATTTCAAGGAATTAGACAATATACTCGCCAAAATACAGAACTTTTAGACGAAGCGAGAGTGACGATAGCTGACGATAACAACATGGAATGTCTGATGATACAAATGGAATTATTGAGCAACATACAACAGTTATTACGCAAGTATATCAACGAAACGGAATGGCGGGTATTGGTACATCGATTTTGGGATATGATGTCTTACGATGAAATGTCAGAAGTCATGTACAAAACACCTGACTGTTTGAAAACCACAAAGTATAGAGCGATTAACAAAATAAAAAAGGCACTACACCGAGATATAGCTTTACAGGCTTATCTACGCTTTTTATTAAACGAAGCGGATACTATAAATTAAGAACAGTTAACATACTCATTTACAGTTTATTCAGACTTCACACTACAGGTGAAGGTAGGCGAAGTCTGTGCATATGCAAACCTTTTATCAACTAAATAAAATATTATGAAAAAAACATTTTTTTGTCTCATCCTCTCGATGGGAGTAGGGGCGGTCTATGCTCAAAGCAATGAGTTTTACGCCGGTTATGGTATAGGCTCGGCTCATGGTGTAGCTCGTAGTGTAGGCTACGAATTAGAGAATCTGACCTCCAATATATTCGATGCTTTACTCGGTCAGATAGGCTTGGAACCGACTACTCCAACACCTGATTTTCAAGTACGCGGACCGCTAATCGCAGGCTACAAACGACATTTTGGCAAGTCTGACTTTGGTTTTCACCTATCGTACACCAGCTATCGCTACACAGAGACTTTTGACGACAACAGAAAAGAACACACAGACGGCGCGATGGGTTTTGCCCAACTCCGCTACGATATTAACTACATCAATAAACCTGCCTTCCAAATGTACTTCGGTGTATCGGGCGGTGCGGGTTACGAATCCAATACTGAAGACGAGCAATATCTCTGGGGTGGCTTTCATCTACATTTGCTTGGTATGCGTTTCGGCAATCACTTAGGTGTTTTTACAGAAGTTGGTGTAGGAATGAACGGACTCGCTAATGCAGGGGTTTCTCTCAGATTTTAATCAATTTATTCACATTAAAAATTTTATTATGAAAAGTTTAAAAATTGTTCTGATGGTCGGGCTGATGGTCTTTTCCGGCGCTTTTTCCGGGTGTAAAAAATTAGATTTTGTAAAAGACGAACTCAGCCGCACCATAGACATCCTCGAAGATGGCATTAAGACTATTGAAAACGAATCAACCAATTGGCGAGGCACAGTAGAGGACATCTACGATAGCATCCCCGAAACTGCCGACGTGGTGATTGAAGACGCTCGTAAAGAGGTTGATTTTCTTTTGGACGATGTTATCAGTTCATTATCTGCTAACATACAATGTGTTATCGACTCTGCACCTGACCGTATTCTTGAAGGATTGAGGAAAACACTCGCAAGATTAAAAGGACAGGATGTTGAACCACATATACTCTGCGCCACTATATGTGATACCAATCTAAACGAAATTAATCTTAACGAGCAACCTCACTTGTATCAGAGTGTCAGATTCAGCGGCTATGATTTTTACGATGCACAACGAGATATTGATGTCATTCTTGAAAAAACATCAGGTGCTGTAATTGCTATCGACCCCAGTAGATTTACAAGGCAATCTGATTATATCGCTACGATTTCACTTTATGGAATGGAAAGCACTTTGAGACAGTACAACACCCTCAAAGTCGTATGTAACGGTAATGTAATGTCAGAATTGACCATTATCCCCGACTAATCTTTTTTCTTAATCATATAAAAATGCCAACTAAGAGTTGAATTTTTACTAAATTTTTGATTATCAGTAATTTTTAAATTTATTTAAATAGAATGTTTTTTTTACAAATTAATTAAAAAAATACTTTTTGATTGACAATCAATAATATACATATATTTTTAAAATGTTAAAAATTGATTATAATATTTTACATATAATTGATAATCAATTAGTTTTAACTCTTAGTTGGCATTAAAAATAATTAATCATGAAAAATTTAAAATTTCTCTGGCTGTTTAGCCTGATTTTTACCATTGGAATTGCGAGTTGTAGTTTATTTGATTTTGACAATGAGAATAACTCGAATACTGATGATGACGACCCTATATCTTGCGAATGTGAAAATGGCGGTACTTGTGTAAATGATATTTGCGACTGTCCCGACGGGTATTCCGGTGATAACTGTGAAATTTACAATTGTGCAAATGTAGTTTGTTTGAATGGTGGAGCCTGTTTGGATGGAGAGTGTCAATGCCCATCAGGTTATACAGGTGTGAATTGTGAGATTCCCATTGACCCTTGTGTGGGAGTTAGCTGTGTCAACGGAGATTTAGATAATGACTGCGACTGTAACTGCGACGATGGATGGATGGGTAGTGATTGTAGTATTCCTGAACCAGTACCATATGAGTTTATTCCTGACCCTATTTACGACATCTGTCCTGCACATATTGGTGGAGACCGAGAGTTTTATGGTCACGGACCCGTAGTAACCATTAGATGTGAGGCATTTATAGTAAATGATAGAAAAATATACGTATCAGTATATTTTCACGCAATAGAAACGACACCGAACTGGACAGAAGGGCTATTTGAAGGCAATTTCGAAATATATGATGCACCTAATGGTAAAAAAATAAACCAAATTACATCCTCTATTCGAAGCCATGCTGAATACGTAGATTATAACCAGCTTTTCGATTATCCCAATATAACCAATGGAAATTTAGTTCAGAGTTTTCAAGTAATGGGCGATACAGGAGGCAATGATTTTGGGCAATGTATCAATAATAGCGATACAGAACTTAATATCACCTTCGATATAATGACTATTGAGTTGGTAGATGAGTAACTACTGTCTCTTTTTTTATGTAAAAAATAATTTTTTAAAAAAAATAAAAAATAAATCATGAAATACTTAGCAAAAATACTGATGCTAATTTCAGTAATGACAATGGTGGTTTTCGCTGCCTGTATTGAACAAGACCCTTGCGATTCGATTGAATGCCTTAATGATGGCATTTGTGTAGATGGTACATGTATATGTGAGTCTGGTTATTCCGGCAAATACTGTGAAATTGTGGATGGTAATGGTAATGATAATTGTATGGGAGTCACTTGCTTCAATGGCGGCGTATGTGTAAATGGTAATTGTGAATGTCCGCCGGGTTATACAGGTATAAATTGTGGAATCACTATTGACCCTTGCGCGGGAGTTAGCTGTGTCAACGGAGATTTAGACAACGACTGCGACTGCAACTGTGACGATGGATGGATTGGCAATGATTGTAGTACGCCTGAACCGGAGTCCTATACTTTCATTCCTGAATCTATCTATGATATTTGTCCGGTACATATTGGCGGTGACAGGGAATTTTCCGGAAACGGTCCGAATGTCACTATTAGGTGTGAAGCTTATCCGGTAGGAGATAAAATATACGTCGATATTCGCTTTCACCTAATAGAAACTTATCCGGATCATACAGAAGGAAAAATTGAGAAAACACTTAAAATATATGATGCCCCACAAGGCAAAAAGGTTCATAGAATAGTATCCTCTACCTTAAGCACTGCATATTACGTTGATGACGATTTATCATTTGACTTTCCTTATGTGTATGGAAATCTAGTAGAAACTTTCCAGTCTATGGGAGATACTGGAGGTAATGATTTAGGACAATGCATCAGCGATAGTGATGCGGAACTCAACATTGATTTCAAGCAGATGACTATTGAGTTGGTAGATGAGTGATTTTTTAAAAAACAATTGAAAATAAAATTCATATAAAAATAATTAATCATGAAAAATATAAAATTTCTTTGGCTGTTTAGCCTAATTTTCACCCTTGGAATTACAAGTTGTAGTTTATTCGACTTTGACAATGATACAGACACAAATACAGAAAATAACGATTGTAATTGCATTAATTATCAAGTATGCGTAAATAATGTTTGTGAATGTCCGCAAGGGTATTCCGGCACTCAATGTCAAATAGATGACTGTGCAAACGTGGCTTGTTTGAATGGTGGAGCTTGTGTAGATGGTTCTTGTGTATGTCCGCAAGGCTATACAGGTATAAATTGTGAAATTCCTGTTGACCCTTGCGCCGGGACTACTTGTGTCAACGGCGATTTGGAGAGTGATTGTGATTGCAATTGTGACGACGGATGGATTGGCAGTGATTGCAGTACGCCTGAGCCGGAATCATATACCTTCATTCCCGGTCCTTTACTGGATATATGTCCGAATCTTATCAATGGAAATGCGAATTTCGCAGGAGCCGGACCCAAAGTAGATATTGAGTGTAATGCTTTTATCCTAAATGATAAAGATATATTTGTCGATGTGTACTTTAATGCCAGACAAACAACTGACGACTGGACTGAAGGGCGGTATGACCAAAATATACATATATATACTGCACCTAACGGCAGAAAAATCAATCGAATAGTATCTCCTACAGAAAGTACCGAAAATTATATTGATGACGATAATGCAAGAGACATCATTTATACTACGGGCTTGGTTAATTACTTTGGCGTATTAGGAGAAACCAGCAATGCTGACTTTGTAGATTACAGAGATTGCACAGAAGACGCAGAAACTGAACTCAATATCTACTTCAATCAAATGACGATTGAATTGGTAGATGAATAACAACAGAATTTACCCACTCCTGAATAGCAGTAGCCCCAAAAAGACTTTTTTCAAAAACATAAAAAAGTATCAAAATGAAGAAATCAATTTATGCCTTCATGCTTATGAGCATGATTGCCATGTTGTCCTCATGCGGAGTGGTTTCAAAGAAGAGTACGCTTTTCATTGATGACCAAAATACCGCTTCCGATTGTGAAACAGCACATTCAGGGCAAGTGTATTTTATGAATTATGCTACCAAATTAATAGAGATTCAATTTGAAGGAGAAAAAGAATCGTATAGCATTTATCCACAAAAAACACAATACATTACACGCTTGCAAGGTACACATTATTACACTGTGAAAATCGGTAAAAAGAAGATGAGTGGACAAAGTATCAATATCGCGGCATGTGATACCGTAAATGCCAGAATCAAGACAAGAAGATAGTTAACCCTTCATTTTCAGTATCTTATTAACCAATTAAAATTAAGTAAAATGCAAACAAGCCTTTTTAATCAATTAGTTGCCGGGGCAATTTCTGGACTTCTTTTAATTTCAATTTTCGCCTGCGAACAAAAAGAAATTATCAAACAACAGCCAACCGTTGCACCTGTAACTCAACAAATTTCAACGCTGACTGACACTGAGTTTACATCCGTATTGGATACACTTGATGCAGCATTTACTCAACTTTCAAGAATATCAATTTTATCTGATATTGGCATAGTCAAAAACGACTTGACAGGTAATTATGAAGTCAATACAGTCGTTTTTGAGGAAGCTCTTCAAGATGATTCGACATTCGATTTGTTCCTATCAGATGTTGATGATTTAGTTGAATCCACAACTGAACACGAATGGATAGATACATACATTGGCACCAATATTTCTCCTGATTTGACGATAGAGGAGGAAGGCGAGATAGACTCACGCGGAAGAAAGCCTTACTGCTGTTTGATTTGCTGTCAAGGTTGGTCTTATGACTACCTAATGCTTCCCAAATATCGTCAAACAAAAATGAGAAGACCTGTGGGAGCAAGACTCTGGTGTTGGTTTCATTTAATCAGATTAAGCATTCAAAATCAGATAAACGGTCCTTGTGCAGATTACCTCAATCAACGGGAATGTGGACTAGAAGACCAATGTGTAAATTAGGAAACTATACTTAGCAGAGAACATTTTGTATAGTTTGAATGGGGGGAGATTCTTCGGAATTTACCCCCTTCTGTTTTTTCAATCCAATGTGGAAATAGCCCCTATTCAAGACTTTTTCTCATCTTCCGGCAAATCATCAAAACCCTCCGAAAAAAACTCTTTCGGCGAAATATCCAACGCCTGCAATACTCGCATCAAACTACTGAATTTCATATCACCACCATTCTCATAACGTCCGTACTGCACACGATGAATCTCATGCTTAAA
>ENA-ORXR01002896-ORXR01002896.1-marine-metagenome-genome-assembly--contig:-NODE-2896-length-15840-cov-3.480556_pt1 | contig 15840 bp, 14 predicted proteins | sample MGYA00237866_ERZ511479 | MGnify/ENA metagenome assembly ERZ511479 | reverse complement strand
GAGGTCATGATCAGCACGGTGTTGCGGAAGTCGACCGAACGGCCTTGGCTGTCGGTCAGGCGACCCTCTTCGAGGATCTGCAGCAGCGTGTTGAACACGTCGGGGTGTGCTTTTTCGACTTCGTCGAATAGCACGACCGAGAATGGTTTGCGGCGAACCGCTTCGGTGAGCTGGCCACCTTCGTCGTAGCCGACGTAGCCAGGGGGTGAGCCGACCAATCGGCTGACCGTGTGCTTTTCTTGGTACTCAGACATGTCGAGCGTGATGAGCGAATCTTCGTCGCCGAACAAGAACTCGGCGAGCGTCTTGGCCAGCTCGGTCTTGCCGACACCCGTTGGGCCCAGGAAGATAAACGAACCGCTCGGGCGCTTGGGATCTTTGAGGCCAGCGCGGGTGCGACGGATGGCCTGGCTGACGGCCTTGATGCCGTCTTCTTGGCCGATGACTCGCTTGTGCAGCTCGTCTTCCATGCGCAACAGCTTGGCGGTTTCTTGTTCGGTCAGCTTGTAGACCGGGATACCGGTCCAGACCGACAGCACGTCGGCCACGGCTTCTTCGTCGACCTCGTCGAACAGGTCGACGCCCTTGGCCTTGATCTCGACTTCGAGCTGTTCTTTTTCGCCCAGTAGTTCTTTTTCGCGATCCCGCAGTGAACCCGCGAGTTCGAAGTCTTGGGCCTCGACGGCGGCCTTCTTGTCTTCGGTGACCTTGGCCAGTGCGTCTTCGATCTCTTTGTAATCGGGCGGAGTTTCCATGCGCTTGATCCGCAGCCGGGAACCAGCCTCGTCGATGAGGTCGATGGCCTTGTCGGGCAGGTGGCGGTCAGCGATGTAGCGGTCAGCCAGATTGGCAGCAGCAACAAGCGCCTGGTCGGTGATGGTGACCCGGTGATGTTGCTCGTAGCGATCGCGCAGCCCTTTGAGGATCTCGATCGTGTGGGCCACGGTGGGCTCTTCGACCTTGATCGGCTGGAAGCGACGTTCGAGCGCTGCGTCTTTTTCGAGGTGCTTGCGGTATTCCTCGGTGGTCGTGGCGCCGATGGTTTGGAGCTCGCCCCGAGCCAGCATGGGCTTGAGAATCGAAGCAGCATCGATGGCGCCCTCGGCGGCACCAGCACCCACGAGCGTGTGGATCTCATCGATGAACAAGATGATGTCGCCGCGAGTCTTGATTTCTTTCAAGACCTTCTTGAGGCGTTCTTCGAAGTCGCCGCGGTAGCGGCTACCCGCAACAAGGGCGCCAAGATCGAGCGTGTAGAGCTGTTTGCCCTTGATGGTCTCGGGCACGTTGTCGCTGGCGATCTTCTGGGCCAGACCTTCGACGATGGCGGTCTTGCCGACGCCAGGCTCGCCGATGAGCACCGGGTTGTTCTTGGTGCGGCGTGACAGAACCTGCATAACTCGTTCGGTCTCGCGGGTGCGGCCGATCACCGGATCGAGTTCTTTGTCGCGAGCAAGTTGGGTCAGGTTGCGGCCGAACTGGTCGAGCACCAGTGAACCCGAAGGGCTTTCGCCGCCGACGCCGCCGCTTGTCGCTCCAGCCTTTTCGGGATCGCCACCGGTTTGGCCACCAGGGCCGCTGTAACCGGAGAGCAACTGGATGACTTGTTGGCGCACCCGTGACAAGTCCGCGCCAAGCTTTACCAGTACCTGGGCTGCAACGCCTTCGCCCTCGCGGATCAGGCCGAGCAGAATGTGCTCGGTGCCGATGTAGTTGTGGCCGAGCTGCAGCGCTTCGCGTAGTGACAGCTCGAGCACCTTTTTGGCGCGCGGTGTGAACGGGATGTGCCCGCTCGGCGACGTGCCGCCTTGGCCGATGATCTCCTCGACCTGATTGCGAACTGCTTCGAGGGAGATGCCCAGTGATTCGAGGGCCTTGGCAGCAACGCCTTCGCCTTCGTGAATCAGGCCGAGCAGAATGTGCTCGGTGCCGATGTAGTTGTGATTGAGCAAGCGTGCTTCTTCTTGCGCAAGCACCACAACTCGGCGGGCTCGGTCGGTGAATCTTTCGAACATGAGACTTGCTCGTGCCTTTCGTCAAAGGTTGTTTGAGTGTAACCACAGGCGTGGACAGGCCACTGGTCGGGCAAGGAAACGGCTCAAACACCTAGGAAGTTCTGGAAAAACTAGTGCGTAGGGCATGCAACCGTCGCATACGCGGTCACATTCCCGAAAGTCGGGGCCGAATCGGCAAGCGTGACAGAAATCGCAACGAGTCGTTCGGAGACGCATCGAGAGCGGAAGTGTCGTATCGTCTTGGGTATGCCCTCGAGCAATCCGCTCAGCGTTCTCCCCACTCTCGAAGCCGACCTAGTACGTGTCGAAGAGGTTCTGATGGACTCGGTCCGCAGCGATCTCGACATGTTGGCCGAATCTGCAGCCCATTTGGCCAAGGCCGGCGGCAAGCGTGTGCGTCCTGGTTTTGCGATTGCCGCCGCCGCCACCAGGCACGACGTAGTTCGCGCTGCTGACGCTGCGGTGATCATGGGCGGGGTTGCCGTCGAGCTTGTGCATCTGGGGTCGCTGTACCACGACGACGTCATGGACGAAGCCACTACTCGCCGAGGCGCCACTGCTGCCAACCAGCGCTGGGGCAACGTGGTCGCGATCCTGACCGGCGACTTCTTGTTGGCCCAGTCGTCGATCATTGCCGCTGACCTGGGTACCGAAGTTGCCAGGTTGCTGGGCGAGACAATCGCCGAACTTGCCGATGGTCAAATTCGTGAGCTGCAGGACACCGACAACTTCGATCGCACCGCCGAGGACTACTACGCCGCGATCAATGGCAAGACCGCATCGCTGCTGGCCTGTGCCTGCCGAATCGGCGGCATCACCGGCGAGCTTCCTCGCAACGAGATCGAAGCGTTGACCGAGTTCGGCCATAGTTACGGCATGGCATTTCAGATCGTCGACGACATCCTCGACGTTGTTGCGACTTCTGAGCAGCTCGGCAAACCTGCGGGCAACGACATCCTCGAAGGCAACTTCACGCTGCCCGTGCTTCGGGCGCTCCGCGGCGACTCCGGCGACGAGCTACGGGCCCTGATCGAAGCTGGGCTGACGCCCGAGACGCGCGATCAGGCTCTGGTTCTGGTTCGTACCAGCCCGGGCATAGCCGATGCGCTAGATGCCGCCCGTAGCTGGGCCGATAAGGCGGCTGGCGCACTGAGCGACCTCGACGAATCGCCGGGTGCTACCGCACTTCGGGCTGCTGCATCACACCTGGTGCAACGAGCCCGCGCTCCATTGGGCGGTTAGCAGATAGTCAGTCTCGCACTGGCGCAAAAGGCTGCTTCCACGCACGCGCACGAAGCGTGTACACCCGGGTCTGACCCGGGCGGTGCACGCGGCGTGAGGCTTTAGGGGAAAAGGCGCAACGCGAGGCTCATGAAGCGCGCAACTCTCGGGGCTGCCAATGGATCAGCACTTCTACCCGCTGGCCCCTTAGCTGCGTTTGGCGTAGTCGGTGCTGAGCCAGTGCTCGGGCGTCATCGACACCATCACGCCGTTGCCCCCGCTGCCTGCGTTCGCAATGTAGGCCCGTCCGCCTTCTTCGCCCAAGTAGCGGGTGGCCATGGCCAGCAGGTCAGTTTCGATGTCACAGGGCCGCACATTGCTGACCGGCCCCTCGGCAGTCACGTACTTGTAGGGCGCCGTCTCATCTTGGGCGCACAGGCTGAACCGGCCTGCGGCTTCGATGCCGACCATCTTGCGCGAGTCGCCCTGCATCGCCACCTGAATGTCGCCACCTGGCTCATAGGAGTACCAAACTGGAACCGCAAGCGGAGCGCGTCCCGCTTCGGCGATCGAGATGATTCCGACGTGCACATCGGCAAGAAACGCTTGGCGTTCGGCCTCGTTCATCACGAATGAACCTGCCATCTGAAACTCCTTGGGTAGCTGTCCGTCTTGGACCCACGCTACGAAATCGTGATAACAACACCCAGACTCGCCGGTTCGTCGTTGTCGTTATTGCTCGGTTGATGCCGGTGGCGCATCGACTTCCGTGGTGCGTTTTCGAGCGCGCAGGTCTGCGCTTGCGCTGACCGTTGAGTACTTAATTCGGATCGACAAGCGTACTACGCCGAACCGCTTCGCTACCTGCTTTGGTTTCTGGTCGGGGATTAATTGCAGGGGCCGAGGATGTAGCCGAGGCCTCGGAGGATGTGGATTACACCAAACACAAGGCCGACCGCACCTGCCGAGTAGTTGAGGGTTCGGTTACGAGATTTGCGGCCATGCCACAGTGCCAACATGGCCATGGCGATACCGAGCGCGCCGAACATGAACGCCGTCACGTCGTTATAGCGGCAGACGCTGGCGCCAAACGCATCGACGGTTATCTGCTCGGTCCACCTGAGCGGAGTGAAGCCAAGAATAGCGCACACGATTGCGGCCTGGGCCGGGCCGACCAGATCTTTCCAGACCGTCAGTGCGAGCTGCACCCGAGAAGGTTCCGGCAGTGTTTCCATTTCCATCGAGGTCGACACGCCCGCAAGGTACCACGTGTTGTGAGGGTGGGAAAAAACTCAGCGGGTCGTCACCGGCAGCGACTCGTAAAAGGCCTCGACTGCTTGATTGAACACTCGGGCGTCGGTAACGACGGCACCGTGGGCGGCGCCTGAGATCACTTGTAGCCGTGCACTAGGGATGCGATGCGCAATCTCTTCGCTGTCGGCAACCGGCGTCAAGATGTCTTGGCTTCCGACGAGCACCAGCGTCTCAACCGCGATGTCTTGCAGCAGTTCGTGCATCTGTTCGGTGATACTGGCGATGGCATGGATCTGGCCGATAATGCCGTGCGCAGGGGCGCGCACCATCAGCGGAGCGAACGCTGGCGCCAGCGGCGTGATCCAGCGAAGGTGACGGGCCGCCGCCACCCAACGCAGGTTCTCCTGGCTGAAGGTTCGGACACCGCGCGCTTCGATGAGCTGACTCCAGTCGCCAAAGACCTCGCGGCGCCAGTCCTTGACTCGACATGCGGTCGACGCAAGCACCAGCGAGCGCACCCGCTGGGGCGCAAAGACGGTGAGCACCTGCGCGAGCACACCACCAAGTGAGTAGCCCATGACATGAGCTGACTCGATGCCTTCGGCATCCATCACCGCTTCGATATCTGCGGTCATCGTGAACAGGTCGTAGTCGCCGTGCGGTTTGTCGCTGAGGCCTGCGCCCCGGTTGTCGATCGAGATGCACCGGAACTGCTTTGCCAGCATTGGCCGCTGGCGTATCCAACCCCAGCGGTCGATCGCCAGCCCCATGATAAGCACAAGCGGTTCACCGTCGGGCTTGCCAAACGTGTCATAGAAGATGCGAGTGCCGTCGGCTGCGCGCACGCTGGGCATCAGCGAACCTCGGCGTCGATTGGACGATTCAGTCCCACGTCGATCAACCGTCCGGCCGAATACAGGTCCTGCAGCGCATCAATGGTTGTTCGTTTCATCGTCACGCCCAGGTGGCTTAGATCCGATGGCGTGACCATGCCACCGCGGCTGAGCAGCTCTGCGATGTGTTCGGGCAGCGGGGTACCTGGCACTTCGGCCAGCGCACGTCCCCATCGGAACGCGAACGGCAGAACCGGTACTGGGATTCGGCGACCAACTGCGACGGCTTCGATCGGGGTGACTGCGCCCGATGCAACCACATTGAGCGGGCCGGAGTGTTTGTGGGTGGCCGACGCAGCAATAGCAGCCGAGGCGTCGACCAGGTGGACCACACCGAACCGTTTCGTGGTCATCGGCACGGGCACGACGCGAAGCCGCAGGTACCGACCAAGCGGGTTGGGAAGATGCGACGCCATGATCGGCGCCAGTCGCACCGCGCACATCGTGGCGTCGAGGTCCGATGCGGACTGGGCGCAACGCTCTTCGACTCGAGCGAGCATGTCGCCAAAGGTCGACGTGGGGCGAGCCAGCGTGGTGGTTGTTGGCCGTTCAGGCGTCTCGCGGCTGCTGCCATAGACCGAGATGCCGGATCGCACGCTGATGTGTTCGACCGTGTCGACCTTGGCCAGCGCGCCCAGCAGCGTCTCGGTTCCCGCAACCGTGCGGGCACGGGCTTGACCCGGCGATGATCGGGCCCGAGGTTCAAAGACCCAGGCGTGCACCACAACGGTCGGCTCAAACTCTTGCACGATGCGGGTCACCCGGTCACCGTCGCCGGGGCGAGCGAACTGGAAGTCGGCCCGGCGCATCCAGCGACGGGGCGGCTCCAGATCGAAGCCGGCTACTGCCTCGACGTCGTCGTTCTTCTCGAGGGCTCGAGTAACACCGGTTCCGATGGCCGATCCCATTCCTGCCACCAAGACGCGCACGCCCCGACCCTACCCATGACGGTCGCACGCCGAGGTGTCCTCGACGAGGTAATCGGCATCCGGTAGTGCTGTGGCGCACACCACAACAGACGTGTGCGCTGTACGACCTACAACGCTCGCGAGCAGTGTCACGATGAATCCATAGCCACCCGACCACGAACGCGAACCCCGCCATGAACTTCAACCTCCTCAGCCCGATCCGCAGTAGTCCGGGAGACCAATTCTTTCCCAGCGACAAAGCCATTCCTGGTGATCGGTTCATCCCAGCTGATCAGTTCTAGGCGGCGGCCCAGATGACGCTTCTTCCCTGAGCGCCTAAGCAATGGAACGGCGCAGTGTTGATGTCTTTGGGGGATTCGACACTGCGTCGTTTCGCGCACCACCAGTAACTAGCTGATGATGCGGGCCGGCGCTCCAGCGGCGGTGCACCCGTCGGGGAGGTCGCGGGTCACGACCGAGTTCGCGCCGACCGAGACCCCTTCGCCGATCGTCACGCCGGGTGTAACCACGACACCAACGGCGAGCCACGACCGGGCCCCGATGATGACTTCTTGTTCGGGAGCAGCCTGACGCCCGACCGGCAGGCTGGGGTCAGCGTTGGTGTGATTGTGGTCGGTCACGTAGACGTTGGGACCGAAGTACACATCGTCTCCAATCGTGATGCTCAGATGCGCCGAATGGCCGAGCCTCGACCAATCACGCAGCGATCGCCGATCGTCAGCATGCGATCAGCAAACAGATCTTGGCCGGGCACCATGCCGACGCTGACGGAGCAATAAGGGCCGATCGTGGTGTCGCGACCAATGTGGATCGATGGCTCACCAAACAGCGCCGTTGTTGGGAAACACATGAGCGAACCCGACCCGAACGTGCCAAACCGGTTCGCTCGTCGGCTTCCCTCGACAATCGCAGCGCGTACCGTGAGCTTCTCCCACACGCTTACCGCCACATCAGAAAGCGTCGGCCGAATCACGCCCCCACCCTAGACAACCGATGTGTTCTCACCCGGGGTCGACACATGGTGGTACGCCTTTGCTCCGCAAACGCTGTCCGAGCTACCAGACTTCGGGGCGCAGGGTTGGGAACAGGACGACGTCGCGGATGTTGGTCTGGTTGGTCAGCAGCATGACCAGGCGGTCCATGCCGATACCGAGGCCACCGGTTGGAGGCAGGCCGTACTCGAGTGCTCGGATGTAGTCGCGGTCGACCGACATCGCTTCGTCGTCGCCGGCTGCGCCATCGGCCTCTTGAGCTTCGAAGCGCAGGCGTTGCTCCACCGGATCGAGTAGCTCGCTAAATGCGTTACAGAGTTCGCGACCGCCGACAATTCCTTCGAACCGTTCGACGAAGCCGTCGAGGCTGCGATGGTCCCGCGATAGCGGCGAGACCTCCTTGGGATAGTCGGTCACGAAAACTGGATTCCACAGCTTCGATTCACACGTCTCTTCGTAGATCTCGAGCAGCAGCTTGCCTGGGCCCCAATAGTCCTTCACCTCGACGCCGAGTTCGGTGGCAGCAGCGCGCAGTTCGTCGACCGGTTGATCCAGAGTGAAGGTCTGGCCGGTGTGTTCGGTGATGAGATCCATCATCGACGCCCGGCGCCACGGTGCTTTGAGGCTCAGTGGCTTGCCGTCCCATTCGAGCTCAGTCGTGCCGTGCAACTCCAGTGCCAGGTGCTCGACCAGCTGCTCGACGAGTTCCATGATGTCGCCGTAATCGGCATAGGCCTGATAAAGCTCAAGCATCGAGAACTCTGGATTGTGGCGAGTCGAGATGCCCTCGTTGCGGAAGACACGGGCGATCTCGAACACACGCTCAAATCCGCCCACGGTCAAGCGCTTGAGATACAGCTCCGGGGCGATGCGCAAGAACAGCTCGGTATCGAGGGCGTTGTGGTGGGTGGTGAACGGCCGAGCCGCGGCGCCACCAGGAATTGGGTGGAAGACCGGCGTTTCGACTTCGATGAAGTCGCGATCTTCGAGCCACCGGCGGGTGAGCGACATGATCTTGGACCGGGCCGCGAACGTGGCCCGGGCTTCGTCGGTGACCCACAGATCGACATATCGTTGGCGGTAGCGAAGGTCGGGGTCGCTGATGCCGTGCCACTTGTCGGGAAACGGGCGCTGGGTCTCGGCCAGCACCTGCCACTCGTCGACGCTCACCGACAACTCGCCCCGGCGGGTCTTCATGACCTGGCCCTTGACGCCGATCCAGTCACCCAAGCTCAGGCTGGTGAAGTCGGAGAAGTCGGGCGTCTTATTCGAACGGGCGAACAACTGGATGCGCGCCGTCGAGTCGGCCAGCACGCCAAAGGCCAGCTTGCCTTGTTCGCGGCGCAGCATGAGCCGACCCGCGATCGATACCATCGTGCCTGATTCGGTGCCGTCTTCGAGATCGCCGAACTGATCGATGATCGATTGATTCGACGTGTCACGCTCGAAGCGATATGGAATCGGGCCGCTGGTGTGGGTGGTGGGCGTCGAGTCGTCGTCGGTGGTTGCCGAGTCGTCGCTGTTTTCGGTGGGGGTGTCAGTCATTGGTTCTTTTGCCAGATCAGTCGCAGCCCGTGCAGGGTAAGCCATGGTTCGACTTCGTCCACGACCTTTGTCAACGGAGCGATCATTCCGGCCAGTCCGCCGGTGGCGACGACAGTGCATTCGCCGATCTCTTCTTGGAATCGGGCGCAGAGCCCGTCGATCTGGGCGGCGTACCCATAGAGCACACCCGAACGAATCGACTCGCCGGTGTTCTTGCCAATAACGCTGCGCGGTTCCACAAGTTCGACCGTGCTGAGTGCGGCCGCCTTACCGACGAGCGCTTCGAGGCTGACCTCGACACCAGGCGAAATCGAACCGCCCAGGTATTCGGCTTCGGCCGAGATGACATCGAGCGTGGTTGCCGTGCCGAAGTCGACCACGATGCACGGCCCGCCGTAGAGATCGAAGACCGCGGCACCGTTGGCGATGCGGTCGGCGCCGACCTCGCGCGGGTTGTCATAACGAATCGACAGGCCGGTCTTGACGCCGGGGCCGATCACGATTGGGTCACAGTCCAACGTCTTTCCCACCATGTGGCGCAACGTCGACGTGAGCACCGGTACACCCGATGTGATTGCAACGCCGTCAATATCGCTCAGTGAACAGTTCGCGGTCCCGAGCAGTCCCCCGATCAAGATGCCGACTTCGTCTTCGGTGCGAGTATGAACCGTCGACAGTCGCCACGGACCAATCAGGCCGCCATCGGCCTTCGAGAGATCTCCGGCGTGGTCGTACGCGCCGATAACGGTTTGCGTGTTCCCAACATCAATCGCCAACAGCATCGAAGGATCCGCTACTTAGGAGATGAGCGCAACGTCGAGCCGGTCTGCGTCGGGTGGACAGCATCTCGGCTCGTGTTCGCTAGCAATCCGAAGGTTGCCGCTCACGGGCCGCTAGGCCTTTGGGAGACGGCGTCGATCTCGATGTCCATGCCAATGTCGAGCACTGGTGCAGAGTTTGTCAGCGAACCCGACGACACAAAGTCAACGCCGGTACCGCAATAGCTGTCGATGGTTTCGATCGTGATGCCCCCTGATGCTTCGACGATGGGTCGGCCATCGGGGCGTTTGGGGCCGATCAGCGCCATTGCTTCGCGCACGGTGTCAGGTGACATGTTGTCGAGCAGAATCAGGTCGGCGTGCGCGACAACTGCCTGTTCGACCTGGTCGAGGCGATCGCATTCGACATGAAGTGGGCGGCCGGGCCAGCGGTCACGGGCTTGCGCAATTGCTTCACCAATCGACATGCCGACCAGATGGTTGTCTTTAAACATCAGCCAGCCGCTGAGGTTGCCGCGATGATTGCGGCCACCGCCGGCGCGGGTCGCCGCTTTCTCGAGACTGCGCAGGCCCGGTGTGGTCTTGCGGGTGTCCCAGATTCCGATACGTCCGCCGGCGATCTGTACGAACTCGTTGACCCGGGTCGCAATGCCGGACAGGTGCCCCATGAAGTTGAGCGCAGTGCGTTCGGCGGTCAAGATCGTGGCGAGCGAGCCTTTGACATCGGCAATTACCGAGCCGGGTTCGAGCACGTCGCCGTCGTCGAAATGCCAAGTGACCTCAATCGAATCGTCGACTTGGCGGAAGGCTTCGGCGGCGCACGCACAACCGGCCAGCCGTCCCGGCTTGCGGGCGTTCATTTGCGCAGTCGCAGTGATCGACGGATCGAGCATGCCCGACGTCATGTCACCCAATGGCTGCAGGTCTTCGGCCAGCGCTCGAGCAACCGCATCAACGACTTCGCCGTGCGGCGGCTGGAAGTAACCCGACATCAGCCGAACCCTCGCTGGTCTTGTTTGAGTGCGGTGTCGACCGACAGTGCAGCTGCCACCACCATCTGGCGCAGCGGGTCCGGGAGCGGATTATGCACTTGCACCACATAGTTGTCGGCGGTGGTGAATGCCGTCTTGAGTACACCTTCGAACGTCTTGGTGATGCGAGCGATCTCGTTGCCGTCGGCGTCTTGGATGTTGAAGTTCCAAGCACGCCAGTTCTCCGCATTGATTGAACCCAACTCGGTGCCGTTGACCTGGAAGCCGAACTTGATCTTGCCGATCGCGTTCTTCTGCACGATCTCGCCGATGGTGTTGCCGGCACCGTCTTCGACCACAACTCGCGACTTCACGAACTTGGCGGGGCGGGTGAGCTTTAGGACCACGTGGTTTGCGCGGTCGACAACCTGGAGATGGTGGGTGAAAAACTGGTCAAGGCTAGACACGAACCGCATGACCTTTTTGACCTTGCTCTGGCCGACCTGGCGAACCGAACCAATCTGGCCGCCGTTGCTATCGAAGATGGCGTACTCGTTGTTGATCTCGATCAGCTTGGCCTTCTGGTTCACCACGAACAGCTGCTGGCTAAGCAGATCGCCTGACACAGCCGCCGGGCTAGCTGCGGCGTCGCGGTCTACGGTTGCGCCGCGCTTTTCGGCATTGGTGAAGTGGCGGTCGACCTGCTGGGCGACCTTGTCGTTGCGCATGTTGGTCACTTCTTTGACCTGAGCAGTCGCAATTGGATCGGTTCCTTGTCGGCCGTTGGACGACACGTGATCGGTCCAGACCTCGCCGTCCCAATATCGCAACTCAGACCGCCCATAGGGGTCTGGATACCAGTCGGCCGCAGTCGTATCACTCATGGCGCAAGGCTACTCGCCGCCAGCACGCCCGTGGCCTTGGCGGCAGGACCAGGCACGTAATGCGGCACATGTCCACCCGTCTGGGAACCACAAGCAAAGAACTCCGTGAGCCCCGCACACCCAATTCACCCGACGAGCAGATCGATTGGTGGGCCTTGTTCGAGCCCAACACTGACCCGGTCAAGGCACCGCTGCCAAAAGCCCCCGTTGTCGGCGCCATCATCCCCGAGATCCAATTGTTACGTCCCCTGGGGACGTAACAATTAGCGGCGGTCGGCCTGGCCGATGTCGATAACGAGGGCGGTGGCGTCGTCGGATCCTGCGACGCCGGTGAGCTGATGCGCTGCTGCGGCTGCGTCGCTGGCCTGCGCAAGTTCCGCAAGCTCGACGTGACTTAACTCGCCGTAGACCCCATCGGTGCACAAAAGCAGCCGGTCGCTGGCACGGAGTCCAACCGAGCGGACGTCGATCTGAAGTTCTTGGTCAGGCATGCCCAAGTAGCTGGTCAGTGCTTGAAGCGGGCCGAGTGCACTTACGGACTGGGGCACAATCCCGGTCGCCAGCAGCTCGCTACGGAGATTGTGATCGCGGGTCAGAAGCTCGGTTTGAGCGCCGCGGATGCGATAGATGCGCGAATCGCCGACATGCACCGCCAGCGCCTTGTCGTTGCCGATGCGCACTGCGCTGAGCGTGGATCCACTGGTGCTGCCCTCGCCGCCAACGACGGCTCGAACCTGGGCGTTGGCCGAACGCACGACCTCTTGAATGCTGGGTTTGTCTCCAGCCATCCATCGACGCAGCACCGCCTGGGAGCCAACCGCTGAGGCCTGGTCACCGTCGGCAAGGCCACCCATGCCATCGGCCACCACGAACACCGGACCGCCCTGGGCCCAAGAGTCTTCGTTGCGCATCCGTTTTCGCCCTTGGCGCGACAGCGCGGCCCAATCGACGACCACCAGATTTTGCGGCCCGGGTTGGTCGATCAGCAGCCGGGGACTCCCCGATGTCGAGTCGTCTTCGAGCACGGTCATGAGGCCCCTCCACTCGATGCGACCGCCAGAAGAATGGCCATGGCGACGAGCACGACCAGAACCACGAGGCCGGCCCAAAACCACAGAGGGAAGCGCGACGCTCGGCCCCCAATGTTGCTACTTTTGACCGCTTGACCAGATGACATCTCGGCCGGGTCCCAGAACAAACGACTCGCAGGTGCTGCCTTTCCTTCGATCAAACTGACCGGGGCTGGCCCTGCTCGCCGGGCGACCGGCGAGGCTGCGGGCGGTGTTGCCTGCGTTGCCGCCATCTCGGCTGTCGCCGGTGGTGACGGTGCGGCTTCGGGCACTGGCGCAGCCGAGGCTTCACTGCTCGGCGATTGGCCACCGGTTTCGAGCGTCCATGTCTTGACTCGCTCGGTGCGGCGCGCCACAGGCAGAGGCTCGCGTTTAGGCAGCGGGCTGACCGGGAGCGGGCTTGCGGTGGGATCAGCAATAATCATCGAACCGGCTGGACCACCGTCGCCACCCGGCTCGACCCCATCGGACTCGACGTGATCAAGGTCCTCGATGCGGCTGACCGGCAGCGTGTCGTCGGGCGAGGGCGAGCTGGATGCTGCCTTGGCAATCGACGCCTCGGTTGCCAACCGGCCCGTCTCGCTGAGCGGCGCAGTGACATCGTGTAGCGCCGCCGCGTCGAACTCGGCGTTCGCCTGCTGATCACCTTGGAGCCGCTCGGCCTGCTCGCGAATGGCTGCGATGGCGCCTGGCGAGGCCGGACGGGTCCGCTCATTGTCGTCGCCGTCGACCTCGGCCTCGTCGGTCGCTCTGTCGACCTGGTCGCTTTCTTTCGTCATCGGGCACCTGCATGAGCGTCCTCGCGCAACGGCCGCGGATTCACTGCCCGTTTCACTCGCTCGCCCACACCAGCCGAAGACGACAACGCAGCAGCCAACTCGTCGTAGGTGTTCCATGCTTGGGCGGCGGTTTCGTCAGACGGCGGAACCGGGTGGAATGCCGACGCGCTGACCTGACGTGCGAGCTGTTCGACGCGCGCGGCAATGTTGTCTTCGTTGAGCAACTCAATCGACCGCGAATAGCGCGCCGCCTCGCCCGGCGTTGCACGAGCTGGTAGTTCACCTCCCGCTTCGTCGACACGATCGACGAGTTCGGCCCAAGCACCCGCAATCCGTTCCGACGGTTGTGCGCCCAAGCGGCGCTTGCGGCGGCGGGCCGCCTTGATGCCGGTAATGACCAAGAGCCCAAGTAGCAGGGCCACCAGCGGTGCGAGCACGACGGTCGCAGCGATACGACCGTAGGACCGGCCGACGATGATCTCTTCGTCTTCGTCAGGGGTTTCATCTTCGGGTTCCGGATCGTCGTCGGGTTCGTCGATCTCGGGCTGCACTTCGTCTTCGGGAATGGGTGGTTCCTTGGGCGGATCAGCAATCGGAGCGCCCTCGGTCTTGATGCCGGGGTCGACCTCGATGGGTTCTCGCGACCGGTCAGGCGTGACATCGATCGGTACCCAACCAACTCCTTCGACGTAGACCTCGAGCCATGCGTTGAGGTCGGCCGGATACACCTCGGCGCTGCGGTCAACCCATCGGTCTTCGGGAATCACATAGCCAACTGCCACCCGCGCCGGGATGTCAGACAGACGGGTGAGCACGGCGGCTGAGGCGGCGTACAACTCCTCGTAACCTTGAAGCGGCCGCAGGTCTTCTTCGACCATCTGGCTGCCGGTCACTTCGACCGATTGCAGAAACTCGGCAATGCGCCCAAACGAGTGCCCCGGCGCTTCGGACAGGTCATAACTGCCTTGCTTCAGGTTGTTGCGGATGGCCACCACTCGCCGCCCACTGAGCTGATCGAGTCCGGTCGAAAAGTCCGCCGCAAGGTTGCGCACCAGCGGCGGTAACAACTCGAGCTCGGCCGCCCTACTGTCCGCGCCGAACAGCACTTGGCCCAGCTCGTCGTCGGACAACTCGACCCACGGGCTCACGGTCAGCTCATAGGAGTTACCGGGTTCGAGTTGCAGCGGTATACCAATCGTGCCCGTGGCCAGGCTCATGCGGGCATCGGTGTCATCGCGGAAGTCGACACGAACCGGCACGCCCGCCGTCGGCAACCAGTAGCCCATTGGTCGCAAGATGTCGACGTCGAAGTCCAAGCGGTCCGACGACACCGCTCGTGGTTCGCCCTCGATCTCGGGCAACGAAGTATCGATCGACACGAATTCGCTCGGTGCATCGGCTTCGGCCACGCTCCAGTACACGCCATTGAACACCGGCATCGACGCAGTGCGCCACCGGGCTACTGGCGCATCGCCGCTGATGCGCAGCACCGGCTGCTCATCGGTCTGCGCCGCCTTGAGGCCCGACTTCAACTCGGTGAGTGGGCTGGCCAGCGCAAGCGGATCCCACGGCGATTCCTGGTAGTCGCGCAGGTCGAATCGGCGGGCTTCGTCGGTGACCGACAACAGCATTGCGGTCGACGCCATCGCCGCAACCAGCCCGAGGACGACCACCAGCACCAATACACCGGTCTGGGTGACGGTGCCGTGGTGTAACCGGGTGATGAGCAACATGCCGATGAGCAATACCAACCCAACTGCCAACGCGCCCGATCGGGTCTGCTCGGAGAACAGCGCGGTGACCGCCATGGCAGCGATCGGGCCAACTGCGGCAACCCCGGGAAGCTCGCGAACCCGGGCAAGTTCGACACCGACCACGGCGCCGACGAACGCAACGATGAATGGCAGTGCTCTCAGTTCGGGTGTGGCATCGATGGGTGGCGTCGCCGACAAGACATCGGCCCAACCAAAGATGAGGCCTCGGTAGAACCCGATGCCGCCGGCAGCGATGGGGCCAGCAATGAGCGGCACCATGACTGCGGCGCCGACGATCTCGCCGAACAACAGATGGAAGCGACGTCCAACCACGACGGTCAGCGCACCCAACGCAGCACCAATCACCGACTGCGCCAAGAAGCTCGGGCCCGCAAAGATCGTGCGGAACCCGAGCGTGGCAATGACCGTCATGGCCACCACGACGATCGCCGACGACGCCAGTTGGTCACCGCTCAGTGGGAAACGCGGCCGCGATTCAGCACCTGCTGACACGTCGGATTCGGTTGCTGTTGCGGGATTCTCGACGCCAGCGTCATCGACGCTGGCAGTGGCGATCATGGTGCATCCCAGGTATTCCACGGCGAGACGACGCCGTCAATCGTGACCCGCAGGTCATAGGTATAGCGGCCGTACCAACAGTCGACTTCGGTGTTCACGTAGCCGTACTGGTTCGTTGTGACAGAGCGACTGCCGCACCAGTTGTCACCCGAAGCTGGATGGCTGCCCTCGGCGA
>ENA-ORXR01002895-ORXR01002895.1-marine-metagenome-genome-assembly--contig:-NODE-2895-length-15840-cov-15.002284_pt1 | contig 15840 bp, 26 predicted proteins | sample MGYA00237866_ERZ511479 | MGnify/ENA metagenome assembly ERZ511479 | reverse complement strand
GTTCCCCGCCTCACGCCCCTCTAGAGGGGTCGTTTCATGTGTGGCCCTGGGGCTCCCTGGACACCCGCCCAAGGGGGCTGTCCCACGCTACCCCCCTAGGGGGGTGTTACGTGACTGGTCACGACCCGTCCCCGGCTCATGCCGGGGGGTCGTGTCACCCCTGACAGGGGGTTTCCCCCACAATGTTACCTGCTGCCATCCGGTGCAAAAGGGAGGAGCATACGGCATGTCCCGGCGGAACTTGAGCAGAACACCATTATTCTCATGAGACTTGTCTGTGGTGCTGTGAAAGGTTCTGGGAACGAAAAATTGAATCGCTCAGCATACAGATGCTTCCTTCCCACGATATTCTCCCCTTCACAAGGACCTGGTACAGTGCAACCCCTCACCTGACTTGGGGTAGGACATGAGAGTGGCCTTCCTCGTGCGATACATCCGCTTTCAACAACACTCCTTGGAGCGCGCTTCCACGGACAGGCTTTGTCGAACGAGCCTCAATTCTGCCATCTAAGTGCTCCTAAGTTCTGGCCAATTGACGTCCTGGCGATTCAAATTTCTCTGCATGGTTGCCCATGGCTTGTCTGTCTGACGCTGCACTGCCACTGTGGACCAATGAAACGCCGCGCGTGGTCCACGGTCGCAATCCCCTGGGAGCTTGCACATACTGGAGACAGACCCGACTTGGTCTTCGTCACCTGTCGGTCCGAGTGCTGCGTTGACTGTGCGAACTCTGTTCCACAAGCAACGACCACCCACTGAGTTTCGCTCCGCGTTTCCTGTCTATTTCATACTGTGGGCTGGAAAACTCCGCCCCCATCTTGCATCGGTATAAACTGGCTGCCGCCTAGGAGAGGTCGGCTCAGGCGCTCTTTGGCATGAGGTACGCGAGAAATAAAAGATAGTTTTATCACCACGTCTCAGTCTCCACACCAACTGCAGCAAATACAGAATATGGGCTGGTATCCTCATCCAACCACTGTACAATAACGTCGAGTGCTTCTCGAAGGGTCCTCGATATAAAGTGATCTGCACTACGGGCTTGGCCCGCTGGACCGCCATCCGGCCCGAGGCTGCCTGCCTGGCCGAGCATCGTCGCAATTTAACTGGCACCCCCACCGCCACCGCTTCCAGGCGGTCCAGAATCTTGGCCTGCAAGTCCACCGGAGTGCAGCTGGCCGGAAACCAGAAACGCATTATGGACATGGGAGTCACTGCGTCAAATGGCGCCTTGAACAGTCGCATTGCGTCGAGCGCGTGCGGGCTCCGATAAACAGCCGCTCCCAAGGCGCTCGGCTTTGCCCTTGCCTCGCGCGCCTTGCATGCGGCCCGCTCGTCCGACGTTTCATCAAAGTGCTGGTCAAACGTCGTGAACACTCCCAGTATCATCTCACGTCTGTACGTCGTCTCGGTGGCGTTTATCATGGCCAGGGACTTATGAATCTGCCAATTTTTGGCCCACTCGAATATACTGAACATTGGCATTTTTTGAATCAGATAAGAGTTTTCACGCAATTTCCTGAGTACGGATAGGATTTATATCCGAAACTAAAAAATGTAGGATATGAAAAAGAATAGGGATTCTAATCAGAATATATCAGATTCTGCAACAACTACGTCAGATAAGAAGGACTTGCGATGCTGATTGCCAAGAATTAACAAGGAGCGGGTTGTCGTGGAACGTGTGAACGCGATCTACGCCAGACCATGACACGCTCGCGACAGCGATTGCCAGGCAAGATGCGCAAGCATCGTTGCCCATCTCGCTACCTTGGTTAACGTTCATGGATGAGAAGTGTTCTGAGTCGTACAGGCCTCCCGTGAGCTGCCACGCGCAACAAGAGACGAAAAATCGCCCAGTTCGCCAATCAGCTTCGCCGTCGACGAAGTGCCCTGAGTTGGCTCACTGCTATCCAGTACGTGTCTAACATATTACTGCGTGTCTCGTGCCGGCTTCGAGCGTTCGGAGCTGCTGGTTGAGTCATGTTACCTGAGGTAGTGGGATGCCTTGGTTTGAAAACTGGTAAGTCGTTGTTCTTTCGTTTATCTGCTTCAGAGCCATTAAAAGCGCGGTGCCATTCAGATAAGAGTACGCATAATCTGGCTTGCTTTTTCGGAATCTGAGTCTATCCGAGTATATCTATCCATTATATCAGAGTGCCATTTATTCACGTAAGCCCCTGATCATGGCTTGCTCACTGGGTTGAAAACGCGCCGTCGCGTTCGGCGGCAACCAGTCAATGTCGAGGAGGGCACTTATTGCTGACGCATCGTGACCCGAATCGTTGTCCATCACCAGGAAGCTTCGCGTGCTTGTGATTGCAACTTAAGTCTCGCTTGGGTCGGGCAACCACTTCGCGTAGACCTTGGATTCCATCCACCCATCTCCCTGGGAATAGTACAGTACCGGTAGGTCGGAATTCCCGCGGAAGCAGACCGGCTGAGCCGCCTTGCTGCTAGTTACGGCAATTGAATTGAAAGTACCCGTCGTACTGACCGTGGTGATGAGCGTATTTTGCTCCTTGGCCCATTGTAGCTCCGTCCCGCGAGCTTCTCTCGCGCCACACTCAAGCATGTAGGAGTTCGATGGCGAGAGTTGATAAAACAATGCAGCCTCATCCATGTTCAGGTTATTCTCAGGATCCATACCAACCTTCTTCTCCCACTATACAGCCATCCTCTGCTCTCCCTCCACGAATTCATTCCCTCTTCCCGACCCATGCAAATGTACACTCCGTTTCGCGTGGCTCTCACCCCATCAGTCCACAAACCCGTTGGAAGCCGCAAAGGGTTTCCCCGGGTAGTGCCGACGGGCGCGCTCGCTCGCCTTGACTTGCAGAGCATATCGCGAGATAGGTATCGTTTTGCGGCCCATCGACCGAATTCGCATGAACCACTCAAAAAGCAGCTGGTCAACGAGCGGAAAGCGCCACAGTTGGATGAAGCGGGCTCCCAGAGGCACACCGCGGGCGGCGGCCGCCCAAGTGTTGACCCACCCCTGCCAGACGCCGTAGACCACCCGCTTTTTGACGCCGTACCGTGCAGCCAGCGCCTCACGCGGTACCTTGTCAGCGCACTGCGTGATGATTAGCAGCTTCTCCCTCAACAACAGGGAGCCGAGGATCTTGCGCTCCTTGTGAGACGGAAGTACACTCGCTTCTGGCGACGCCGGAGCCGGCGCAGCCGAGTCTCGGTCACAGAGACAGAGGGGGGGGTGCCGGCTCGCGTGGCTGCAGCGTCTCGCACCGTGTGATGCACGACGCCCAGAGCGGTCGCCGCAGCGGAGTTCAGAGCCTCGATGGCTTCTGAACTCGCGACTACCACAGCAGCGGTATTGGGAGCCAAAGCCGCCGCCGTGAGCAGAGACGAAATGAATTAGAGGGGCTAGGGTTGGAGGGTGGGGCCGGGAGAAGCACCCTCTACAATGGGGAGGCAAAGAAGTGTCTTGGGATGTCGAAAGAAAATGACTGTCGATGGCGGGGAAGACAGTCGACGGCGACCGCTGTTGGTCGCTGGGTGACGTGACTGTGGAGGTGGCCGGCTGAGCATATTGACGTAGGGGGAAGCAGTTGGTTGTGCGCGGGACAGTACCAAAAAAGCGAGTCAAAAGTACAGTATGCCCTACTTCCAGTACAAATGGCCCCCGTAAAAGCTGATTCTCTGATGCAAGCACCGATGCATGGAACGCGACAAATAAATCACAATTATTGTGTATTCGGGGACTACCGAGGCCATGTCTTCACGGCGAGGGACGAGAACGTGATTCGACACGAATAACGTCGTAAGTCTGTGGAAAAACACGTGATTCGGTACCGTCTGTCTTGGCGCACACATAAAAGCACAGAGCCCGCACTTTGGGATCAGAAGAGGCATTTCGTGGGCGACACGTCCGCACCGCGCAGGCCCCACGCCGCTCGAGTGCCAGAGTGCAAATGCACGCTGCTGGCATCCCGAGATCCAAGAGGTAAATCGCGACTGTCCCTCTCGTCCAATCAATCTTGAGGGGGCCATCAAACGCAAATGCGATGTTCCTTTCCTAACACATTCACGTGCGCGAGATATAAAAAATATCGCGCACACGTGAACGTGTTCGGCGCGAACGCGCCAATCGAGCCCGTTTTAGCTTGTAATTCCCTCAGGAGCGGGATCCCACTGTCGGGCAGTTCGTGTCTAACGGTATTCGTGCGATTCGGGTGTGATCAGAACGACGCGCTCGCATTGGCAAGCACGCGTCTATGCACGCCGTGCACGCGCCGTGAAGACAGGGCCTGAGGTGGACCCTCCCCTCAGATGTGCCGATCGGATCAACTGCAGGACGGTCAAGTGAGGGGTTGCACTGTATGGCGCTACAGTCAATATCCGGTTGTATGCGCTCCAGTTATATGTCACATGCCATACATGCATAACTGGGAGGATCGTCGGTGGTTGGTGCGCACCAGACCGTCTGTCAAGCGACCGCAAGATGAAAGGCGTACGAAACCGGCGTTCGTGAGGTGGGTACCAACCCCCGACGATCATGATCGACATTCTCCACGGGATCCATCGAAAGATCTCGCGATCGTCATCTGGAGGACAACCCAGTCAGGGGGAATTGAAATACAAGATAGATTCGTCGCCCAGTGGCCCAGAGCATGCACTGCAGTCAATGTGGACCCATCGCCGTCCGTCCCACCGTTGCCGTCGCCACCGTCTCGGGTCCTGCCGTCGCCGACCCCACCGTTGTCTAACCCACCATTGTCTTTCCCAAAGTTGTTGTACAGCCGCTTTAGTGCCAGATTGTGTTGCACCAGCGCAGGGGAGGCGATGCCACTAGCCCTACGGAAAAAGCCGGTGTCAAAAACCGGCATCCCCATCTCGAGAACTATGTCGGTTTCTTTTAGTTTGGGACACGCCACAGCGCCCATCAGGGGACCCCAGTAATATGGAAAAGGCTGGCATCAGTGAGACCATGACCGGTGTCTCAGACCTTCTCACGGCAGAAAACCGGCATACCTGGGCCCATGAGGACCGCAAAAACCAGGGACTGCTGCAGAGCTCTGTCACGCTCATCCGTTCATAATTTCATCGACCAATAGGGATGGAGAGCGACGTTGCATCCAATCCACAGACGCGTGCACGGCCCTGGTCAGGATCTCGGATTGTACCGATACTTGAATATTCCATGTAATCATTCCCCAAATACGGCATTCATAGTTTGGTATGTAGGACGTTAAATGCACTATGTTGTTACTTTAAAGCGCAAGCTCGCGAATGTTTAATGACGCAACGTTGACACTACATTAGTGGTGGCATTGCTGACCTCCAAAAAATGGCGGCTGCAGAGTTGTTGCAAACGTTCAACCGCATACATGGACCAATGGAAAGGCTAGGAATCATCTGAGTTCCTTACAGAGTCTCCCCATGCAGCTCTGCGCCCTGGAAACGCACATCAGGATCTCGAGAAATGTGAAGACATTTGTTAATCTAATAAGAAATAACATTTCTGGCCCAGAACCCTCTCCATGCCATCTTCAGGCCCAGCAAGCGGCCCAAAAATCTCAGGAATTCTCATTGTGAGTTGCAATGGCTCTGCGTGACTCGTGTAAGACACGGTGTTTGGCTTACAAGATTACTGGCGGCAACTCTCAGCCAATAGTTCGATCGTGGCTGGTCGAAGAGCCAATCCGACTTCATTTCTACGCCCTGTCGTCGGCTCTGCCTCCGTTCTCTCTGCAACCGCCATTTCTTGGAGGTTAGCAATACGAAAAAAGTCACAGAAAAGAAAGAAAGGCCTCCCCGCCGTTGTTGTCCTCGGTGCCGTCGCTGTCGGAGCCGCGACCGCTGGGCGCATCATGGTCGTCATCGACGTGTGTGTAGTGCCGCTCGGGCGTCGCCACCCAGGCCGCCTTGGGGGTCTTGTACGTGGCCGCGGACGCGGCCGCCAGTTCCGCCACCTTGTCCTTGACCTTGCGAGCCTCACCCTCGTTGCGATGGCGGACGGCGCGCGCAAGCAGGGTGTGAGACCTGCCAGGACATGTGGCACATCAAACGTGCTCGGGAGGGGCAACAGTTGCCGGGGAAGGCCCCGTCTAAGACGATGGGGGCGACGACGGAGGGCACTAGGGATGTCGATGGGTGTGACGACGGTGGAAAAGGTCGGGAGGGGTCACAAGGGAAACGGTTGTCTTTGGAACCGAGGCTGCCCCTCTCGATCCCCCCGAAGGAGCTCGGTTCGCTTGACTATATATTCTCCCGGGGGCACCTAAGGTGCCCCAGAACATGCATGCGCCCGTCTCCACACGGTGAGGCACCACAAGGGCCAAAAACGAAGGGGGACGGGCGTGTGCCGCCTAAACGCGGCCCCAAATTGCTCAGAAACGAAGGGAGACGGGCGTGTGACGCCAAAATGTGGCACCAAATGGCTCAAGAACGCAGGTGAAGAAATGTGCAGAAGCAGGCGGCTTTCGACATGAAAGCCGAGAACAGAGGGCACTTCCCGTTGAATAGGGCGGCGCTCGACAGCCCCAACAGCAGGGCATAACTGACCCAGCCCTGCTGGCCCCGGATCGTAGTAACGGATTGTCAGGGGTGCTGACAATGATGTCGCGTCACAATAGGCCTACACGACTGACACCAACTCCCATGGGTGCATTTGAGCTGACACCGAATCATCCGGAGTCAGACGCTGCATCATGATGAGTCAGCGGGCCGCTGGACGGCCGCACGCCGGATCAGGTCGATGGGCGTGTCCGTAGCTTCCACTAGAAAGATGGAGGCCGCTGTAGCGGATGTTGGACGCGTACAGCGAGTCACGAGGGAAGCGTGCCAAGTGGAAAATGATGTTTGAATTGGATGAAATGTTGAAAGTAGGTTTCCACGTGGCATGAAAGGCCAGAGGTCTTACACATACTCGATACATATCGCTGTCACGGCCTCTTCGAATGTCTTCTTTCCAAACGCGCCGTGATAGGCCGCCCAATCGAACTGGAAGCTGTTTTTGACGCGAGCCGCTGCCTCATCCTCGTCCGCCTCGTATCCTGCGGCATCGGCTGAAGTCTTCTTTACGGCATCCTGCTCGGCCGCCGTCTGCGCCTCGGCCGAGCTTTCGGCCCTGTAGCCGGTCGAGTAGTGCGCAAGTGGTTTCCAGAAAAGCTGAAAGACGCCCGGAATGGCCAGCGGGATGATGTATACGCCGCGACGCTGCTCCTCCCTAGTAAACGTAGTCTGCTGCTCTTTTGGCCCCACAATGTATCTGTTCAGAGAGCAGCAAGAACCGGAAAAGAAGAACGGCAGCAGAAAACAGGAAGCACAAGATTGCGAAAAACAGTACACTTGAGGAAGCGCCATCGAATAGTCCGAGCGGATATGTAGGGGGACAATGAGCGGGAAGACAAAGAGTTCGAAAGCAGAAAGAACTTAAAACGTACCCCTGGGCTTCCCTCGACGCGCGTGCTGCGGCGGTTCAGTTCTCGGATGAGCTTGTTCACGGCTCGGTATACAGCGGTCGTGGTGCGCAGCAGCGGAGTGCAGTCCGCACAAACGTACAAAAACACCTGCACCAGCCGGTGCACCAGTGTTCTGGTCACCCCCAAGTCGAGCACCTGTGACACGCCAACCAGGAGTCTCATGCTACGGTGCGCAGAATGGCAAACAGGAGAAACTTTAGAGAAGAGTCCCGCCACGCTGTGCTGGTCGCCAGGAAACATCGCTCCATACAAAGGAGAGACAACGAGAAGCAAAAACGCAACAACGTACGTGCAACATATCAAAACCAATCGTCCTGAATAGCAGGTTGGGCGAGTAGCTAAGTCCCGCCATCCCCGCTATTGCCGGCAAGAAGCCAGTGATGCTGTGCGTCGTCTCGAGCTCGAGGCGACTCCCGGAATGTCGTGAGTATCTTCGGTGGCCCGAAAACTCGGACGGGTTGCGCAGCGTCCGCAACACGAAGCCCTCCTCCGCGTTGAGCGCCCGTTCCGTGCCACAATCTCTCAGTTCGACGGTGCAGTGCGAGCAGGGGTGCCTGCACATGCCCTGCTTCAGGCATACCCCCGCCATCTCCTCGGGCTGGTCGGAGATATACAGGAGCAACCGGGGGAAGGCGGTCAGCACCTGTCCGTCCTGGTTGTGCACGGCCACCCCCGAGTGGCTCGAGTTGATACTTGAGCGAAGGGTCATGTATAAAACCGGCTGCAGGACCGCGCTGCGTCGCAGCTTTGCGCGCTCATCCGCCGCCGACTCGGTGAGCTTGTTGACGATGGGAAAATAGGCCACTGTGACCCAGTGAGGCTCGTCGGTCACGAGATTGATGACCCGAATGCGACCAGATAGAGTTTTTGCGCTGTGGGAAGATGGGAAAAAAATAAGAACGCCAGCCACAACAAAAAAAGGAAATTAAGCAAGGCAGAAGTAATCTGTGAGTCTCATGCATCGCCTGTACACTCTGCTCTGCGCCATGTGGTCGCCCGAACTCCCTCAGAAAAAAGAGCCGGGCCGACAAAACGTACCCCCCGACCCGGACAGCATGTGTCTGTCGCGGTACACACGGAAAGCGAGCACAAAGTTAACTACCCCCCTACTGCTGACGTCCTTCTCAATAACCGGAAGACATCATCGTCCGCGGGCGTCTCCCTCCTCTCCCTCGGCTCGCCCGGCCCGTCGATGCCGCTCCAGTACTTGACGTCCTCGGCACCCGCCACCATCTGTATCATGATGTCTATCACAATAAAAACATTAGGCGTCGTAGGTGACCCCACCCTCAGCAAACTCACACTGCATCCACCCCGCATCCTCCATAGCCTCGTCGAGGTCGGCGTGCCCGGCCGTTTTGAGTGCGTTCGTACCTTTGAAGTATTCGGTCAGCCGCTTGCGGCGGCGCTTGCTCTTCTTAGGCTTCTTCTCCCAGTCTTTCATGAACTTGAAAAAGTTGTCAATGCCCTCGTCGGACATGCCCGCGCAGTTTGTCAACAGAAGGTAGCTCGCGAGCACACGGAGGCGGGGCGTGCTGAACTGTCCGTTCCTCTGCCGCTTGCCGTGCTTTGGCTTGTGCGTGTCGTACTGCCTCATCATGGTGGAGCGCTGACAGTCCTGCACCTGCTGGTACTACGCGCGGACGGTCGCGTTGAGAATCGGGAATGAGTAGGTGTTCTCCACATCGTCTTCGTTGACGGGCGCCTCGCGATTTCCGGGTGGATTCTTGGGCGAGGGGCCGACCGAGCGCCGCGCGTGCTCCAAAGGCGCCCGACAGTCGGCGTCCAGCCGCTCGTGGTAGTCGACGGCGGTGCAAGCGCGTCCATTCCCGTCCGACGCGGCCAACTTATCTGCGTGCGGCGCCTCACCGCCTCCCCCACGGGACTCCAACCGCGGGCGCACCGCCAGGCCGCACCACGCAGAACAGTTTCCTTATTGCCGACGGGGCGCGTCTGGGCCCCCGTCCGATCGACCGGCATCCGCCCTTGACGCTCCACTCCCCGCCCCAGACTCGTCGTCTCGCGCGTGGGCCCGCTTGTGCCGCTCGTTGGTCCTTCGCAGCCGCGCTCTCGAACGCTTGTACTCCTCTGACTGCTTCTGGGCGTCGCGCTGCAGTCTGGTGCGTGCGCGTTCGGTGCCATTTAAGGCCTCCAAGCGTCTTGGTCTTGAAGTGGCACAATGTGCACTCCATGCTTCAAGGTGGGGGCGCCGGACGTGGTGGATGTGGGGGAGGTGGGGCTGGGGGTGAGGGTGGGGACTCCATGGCAGCAAACGACGGGGGCGTGGGTGGGAAGCCCAGAAAATGCTGCGATGCATGTGTGTGTCAGAGAGAGCGCGCGCGCTGGGAGATATCGGGGCTCCCACCACGCGCGGCCCTCCTCCCCCAACTCACAATCGATTAGAGAGTGCCCAATGCCACGCCAGCCATAAAACTGCACCCGCTGTCTCCCAGCTCCCTCCAAAAGACAGACGGGCGTACTCATCTCCTCTACTAGGCATCGCTTCAGCTTTGAAAGCACAAACAGCCTGTTCAGGCAGTGTCGGCAGCCCACAGCGCGACAGTGTGCGCTTGGAGGTGCGGATAGCTGACATCTCCACCCAGCGGCTGCTGGCCAAAAGTTTCAGCAGTCGGTCAAAGAGCTCCACGGCGACCGCGCCCAACGCCGCGGCCGACGCCGCTGTGGAGCGTTAAAAGTCTGGTCCGCCACGGCCTTGCCAGCGCGTTCGGCACTGTCATCCACCTCAAGGGCACGGCGGGATCAGATCTCGAACGGCTGCCATCAAATAGGCACGGGAGATGGAGGTGCCTGCTGGAGCATTCCCAGCCTGGCCACTTTTCGGAATCAATATGACACTCGGGCACACAAGATGGTACTTATGACGCATCGGACGGAGCCTGTTACAGGTATTTGAACGAATCAACTCTCATTGGAACCGACTGTTGATTGAAGCCCGCAGAATCTGTGAGGGGTCATCACCTGGGATACAATCGTGCGCCAGCGCACTTGGATCGGCACGATGGAACCGGCGACACAACCCGGTGACCCGATCGTCACCGCCGCAATGACGCGGCGCTTGCATAAGCAGCGTGCACTGGAAGTGGCAGCACTGACGGCGAGCTGCTTCTTCTTACCGCCAACGACCCGCCACCCTCACCACCGCCACGTCGCCAGCGAATTCCCTCAACCATCCTCTCTCTCTCTTCTGCCCCCACTTTAGCCTACCCGACATGCACTCAGCCCTGGACGACAGCCGCCGGCTTGGCGTTGACGCCGAGGACATCGACGGCCGCGATCGTGCCGACGGCACGCCCTGGTCGCCGCGGCCACGGCCGGCGCCAGGCACCCCCCGCCCTTCACCCGGTCCCAGCCCCGACGAGGGATTGCGCGCCATCGCTGCAGCTGCGACCACGGTGCAGGGCCACAGGAACGTTTCTACCCCTGCCACACCGTAGCTGTCGTACAGATTGCCCTTCTTTTCAGTCGACAAATGGTCGGGGCCCGCTCCACGCTACTGGCCTGAGGCCACGGTCGCAACGTCGGCGCCCTGCAACGCTGGTGCCCCCCCGATGGTCTCTCTTTACCGCCGCGCCCCGTGGGCTGGCGGCTTTCAGGCCGGCGGGGGGGGCAAACGTCGACAGGTGTCGTCTATGCCTCTCACTGCGAGCGGGCATTCGATTACTGGCTCGCGGCGCCTGGTGGCGCCGCTTTCGACGACATAGGAGTTTCACTGTTTTCGCACGGCTGGGGGGGCGGCCACGTTTCAGGCGTCCCCCCTCCCGTGGGGGGGTGCGCCTGCAGCAGAAATTAATCCTCAGCGGATGGCCTTTGCAGCTGCGTCGGCCTCTGCGGGTCGGCCGCCCGCTCATGATTTGCCACCCCTCCTTAGTGCCTCTATTGCTGCAACCCGTCTGCCGCCTGCGTCGCAGTCTCTCTTCGGCGCCGTGAGCTCTACGCCCGGCCGCCGGCTGAGTGGAGCCGCCGCGCGCTCAGCCGCTGCGACGGCGGCAAAGCACACGACCCGGACCAAGCCCGTGAGCCGAAAGAAGGTCAGCCGCTGCGACGGCGGCAAAGCACACGACCCGGACCAAGCCCGTGAGCCGAAAGAAGGTCAATTCGTCGACGGCTAAGAACAAGAGGACCGTGCGCCAGAGCCCTCCCTACAGAAGCCCCCGACGGTGCTGCAGCAGGCCGTGACGGAGGCCGTTCAGTCCGGCATCTCTACCTTCGCGGAGGGGCTCGAGCTCATGGAGAAGAGAGTCTCCGAGCTCAGCGACTAAGTGGACGCCATGCGCAGCAAGTTCGAAGACAAGGGACGCGAAGAGGAGGCGGCCGTCACGTCAATGGTTCAGCTCGAGAAGGTGCTCAACAACGGGACTGAGAAGGTCATCAAGTCGATGGGGAGCGCCCCGTCCGAGGCAGCCGCCGCATCTACTAAGGCCAAGATGAACAAGTCGATCGCGATGCCCAACATGACGATGGAGTAGAAGGTAAATATTTCCCTTGCAAACAAGGCGGACATGGAGAAGGCTCGGTCCGTGTGTGAGCAGGCCGTCAACAGCAGCGCAAGGGGGGCCGACCTGACCCGGCAGACCTACGTTGACATCTTGTCCGTGTGGGAGCTCATGATTTCGTCGGCTGCGTTTGAGCTTGGCGTGTCGGACCAGGACGCCGAGTCGTACTTTCTGGGCTCGCAGCTATTCCCCAAGGGCTCAGATGTCAAGATGCGGACCGTCAGCGCGAGGTTCACCTCCAGCGTGCCGCACCTTACGCACCGGTACCGCACGGTCATCTTCAGTGCCTAATATTCGGCATTTGGGCACCAGTGGCGCACCATCTCCATTGACACCACGAAGTCGTGGCTCGTCAACGAGACGTACCGCACAAGCCTGCATGGCAGAGTCGCCTTCAAGGCCGCCTTTGAGGCATTTTTCAAGCGCACGGGTTTCACCCAGCGGATCGTGCCGGTAGAGAGCGTTGGCCAGGACGGTCACATCGAATGTGCGCTCGGCCAGGTGAGTCTCTTGTGCGCGTCGGTGCGCTGGCTCCTGGAGGTGAACACCGGCGCCCGCGCCGCCGGGCACCAAGGAAACGCCCAAATCTTCCACGAGGTGTGGCGGGAGGAGACCAACAACATTGACGTGTCGTATCCGCTGCGCAACCGCCCTCACATGCGCATCCGGCTCATAGACGGCGGCGACGTGCGCCTCACGCACACTTTCTCGGAGGACGCTGTCGCCGAGTTTGTGCAGCCCCAGGCGGGGGGGGCACCCCCCCACGTGGGGAACGCCCGACAGCGAAGACGGTGGAGACGCGCTCGTCAGTCGGCGGGCGGCAGAGGCCGGAGGGCCGAGGTGGTGAGGGGGAGGCGGACAACAAGGTCGACGATGAGACTTCCGCTGCCTCTGCGGCATCCGCGGCAGCGGATTTGGCCTTCCACACTGCTCCTTAGGGGGAAACCGAGGAGGAGCTTCTCTCCCCCGACCGGGAGGACGAGGAGCCCGATGATGAAGACGCGGACATTTTGCTTCAGTACTTGGGCAACGGCGATGAGCAGTAAGCGCCCGCCGCGCCTCCGGCATGGCGGTGCCGGCCGCCGTCGCCGTAGGCATCGCCGGCGTCACCGCCGCCCCCACCTCGACACCTTCCCCCCCCCTCCCCTTCCGCGCACCTCGCCCCGGACTCTAAGGGCATGCTTGGCTGTCCTTCTTTACGGGATAGCGTTTGTGGGTAGGTAGGGGACGGCGTCAGGTGGAGGGCGGTGGACGACGCCCGCTGCCGCGCCGCCGTGACCACCACCTCAGGCGTCGTCGCTGTCGTTGCTGTCTTCGCCGCCCCTGCCCCCGCCTCACCCGTCCCACGCTGAGGTACGTTACCCGCGGGTCGCCATGCCGATCTCCGGCGGGAGCTGCGCGCGCACGTCGCTGTGCGTCTCGACTGGGGGCCTCCGTCGTGTGTACCGTTTTTTTCTGTCTTCCTGTGTGTCTTGGACTTCGGGAACACCCGCCCCGCACTAGCTTCCCCCCCCCCGCCCCCACCTCTCCCTCATCGTCGCTGTCACTGTCGCCCGCGCCTCCACGTTCGGCCTCCCCCAGCTCTCGAGCACTGACAACGCCGCCGACCCGCAAGGGCGGTGGGCGTGGCCCGCCCTTCTAGGTGTGCGTGGAGGGGTGGTCGGGCGCCCCGTCGCTGTCGCGGTCACGGCTACGGTTGAAGTTGCCTCTGCGGTCGCCTTTGATGCCGCGCCATTGGGCAACATGACGCGGCCGCACGGCCTCTGCCGCCGTCGCTGCCGTTACTGTGACGGCCGGACCCCCCGCCGGGCCCACCCCCCCTCTGTAGTGGGCACTTTAACATGTAGCGGGGGGGGGGGAGGCGCCTGGCACCACCAGTGCTGCCGAACCGCAAGGGCTGTGGGCGCCCGGTGCTCTTACTGGCCGGGGTGTGGGGGTTCGTCGTCCTGGTGACAGCAGCGACGGTGGCCGTGGCCTGCGCGACCGCGTCGCTCTCGTCCAGATGTACCAACTGGTACACTTGTCTCTGCGGGGCGCTTCTCCGCCTTTTTCTTCCCTTCTGTTTCTTGCCTCCTCCACGTCGTCCGTGTAGTTTTCATCTGTCTCTGCTTTGGACTTTTATGGTCGCTTCTGCCTCGCTTCGATATTTTTGTGGTCGTCGCTGGTTTGTGTCGGCTGTCTTCTGTTTGTCTCTGCCTTGTATCTGTCTGTTCCCGCTTGTCTGCGCCTTGTCTCTGCTTCTGTTTTTCCGCGAGCTTGTCCGCCACTTTGTGCCGTTTTGGCACACCCCCCCTCCCCACTCTATTAATGCTCCTCTGCGCTGGGGGGGGGGGGGGGGTTCATAGGCGCCCTCGTGCCAAGGCCGGGTGCGTCTTCGTCCGAATTGTTCCAGGTGGCTATTCAGAGTCAATAACTGAGCTTGACAAAAAAAACGCCGGGACTTTGCGGGCACAAGATGCCCCCGCAAGCCGCGAGCCAAAAGAAACCTCCCTGTTGCTGTGTGCTGCTGGACCATGCACTAAAAGACTCAAAGTTGCTATTCTAATCCCGCCCACCGTCGTCGCAGCACTCTTCCTCCCGTCTGTCGTCCTCGCGGCGCTATCGATTTCGTTCGTTCTGGGGGGGCAGGGGGTGACCTGCCGCCACCCCCTCCCCCCCCAGACCCCCCCCACAACCGGTCCACCCCTTCTTCCCCCCAGACCGATCCCTCCTGGCATGCCGTTTTCGCAGAAATGGTCGATTCCTGCAGAGCCATCGGTCCACGTCTTGAAAACCTTAAGTGTGAAAGCTGACCGTTTTTGTCTGCTTCAGAAATGCTGCCTCCTGTCCCCCCCCCAGACCACCCCCCCACCCCCGAGGTACCAGGCTGGGCGACCAACCCAGCCAGGGATGGTACATTTAACTGTAATATTCTTTTTCTTAACCACTTCATGTACATTTATTAAAACCATCCACTGATATATATTGTGACGCCTGCCCGCTGCCAGAAGTGCTCCTTTTTAACAACTGCCTGTCATATTCAAATCCTGCCGCGGACACGGCTGTCGTACACAACGCTGCACAAGCTCCTTTACGTGTACTACAACTCTCGCGTGGTGCCGGAAGCGCCGTCCTTGGTACTGCCCGGTCCGACGGAGCCTTTGTGCAGCCACATGCACACGGTGGAGCTCGATGGGGTGGACGACGGCGCCGATGACCCGAAACGGTGCCTGGACACCTCTGCTGCAGTCGGCGCAATAGCGGTGGACGTCGAAGGAGAACCGATAGGCGCTTTGACAAGCGCCTGTCGCTGCGCTGATGACGACCCTCCAACGGGTACTCAGTAATTGTCTTATCATTGATTGATCGTCTGGGACCTTTCTCTTCTCTGTTCGTTCGTCGGTAGCATTCTAGCTATGGTGGGTGTCCCAGAAATGAGACATGCGCGTTTACTGGAAGACTGACACATCACTGCACGGTGGCAGGCGGGGTGAGGTACGAGAAAGTTCTCGACTGGCCTCCATGGAAAGAGCCTCTCCCGCGACGTTCTTGGCTGACAACTCCTTAGTACCTGCCTGTGGGCCCTGTTCTATGGACCTCTCAGATAACCCCGATCTTGGAGCCAGTCTTTTTCCAGGTTCTTGGGGTTACAGGTTTGCAACGCCTAAGCTCATGTGCCAACTGGAGCTTCGATGAGGGGTGTCCCAAATCGTGTTTTCTTCACAGGGGGCTACATGGCGGCCTTTTTCACGTTTTTACTGGTAAGGTGGTGCCCTTTTCTTCGTGCACAATGTTGTCAGCACATGCCTGCCCTAGTATCCGTGCATCTGATTGGGGGGCGTGATCGTCACCTGTCGAAGCTGCAATGAATGACACTTCCCTCCATGACACGTCAGGAGGTGCCG
>ENA-ORXR01002894-ORXR01002894.1-marine-metagenome-genome-assembly--contig:-NODE-2894-length-15847-cov-7.196639_pt1 | contig 15847 bp, 9 predicted proteins | sample MGYA00237866_ERZ511479 | MGnify/ENA metagenome assembly ERZ511479 | reverse complement strand
GGGGGGGGGGGGGGGGGGGGGGGTAGTGAAGAGGGCGGGAGTGATGAAGAATAGTATTTTGACGATGAGGATGTGGATCCGTCAAAAATAAGCAGGACTCTGCGCGGGGGGGGAGGCCTCGCCACCCCTATGTACACCTACCCTCCGAGGGCGGCGGCGCCCCACACCGAACACCACCCCCGCTCCGCCGACGATACGCGGACCACCCCACGGGCGACTGAACGTTAGCCGCAGCAGCGGAGCCTCGCCCGCGTCTGCCCACCGGCGCCCTTCGCATGGTTCATCTGTTCCCCCGCTCCGCCCCCCCCCACTGGCGTGCCCCCTCCCCTTATGCCGCCCCCACAGCCGCCCCCGCCAGCGATCTCAGCAGCCCCGCCGCCCGGCAGCGCACCTCCCCCGTCCCCGCAGTCACGCGCGCGGCGACCGGTGGGGGGGTGCCGCCCAGCGGCACCTCCGCCGCCCCAGCACGCAATTCGATCAGCGCTTCGAGCAGCGCCGCCGCCTCGGCCGACCGCCCCGCCGGTAGGGGACACCGCCCCGACCGCTGAGCGGCCGCCGCGTAGCTGCTGAGAACCTTTCCCGAGATGTGCACGAGCGCCGCCGCCGCCGCCGACGCGACCGCCCGTTGCGGCCGCCGTCGTCCCTCCTCATCACGAAAGGTGGGGAGCCCTTCGCCAGCGTCACAAGCGCCAACTGAGCGGTACGGGCGGCCGCGCCCGCGTCTGCAGAAGCCCCAGTGCCTGCGGCGGCGGCGGCGGCGGAAGACCGGCACCCAGGGCGTCGCGGACAACGCCGAGGAGGCGCACCGTCAAGTCTCCGCCCGCCGCCGCGTCGGCGCCTGTGGCCGCCGCCAACGTCGACGACGCAACGGCCGCCGGCAGCTCCCCCACCGCTCCCAGCGCGCCCGCCAGCGGTACCAGCACCGGAGGCTACCCCACTCCCGCTACCGCCATCGCCTCCGCCAGCTGTGCCAGCGATAGCGCCGACGCGGCCGACGAGAGCGTCGCCAACGCGTCCGTTGGCGCGTCGGGGCCGAGCGCCGCGCGCACCGCAATGACAAGGGTGCGAATGGCCGACGTGCCCGCCGCCCCCTTGGCGGGGATGCCCACGAGGGGCGTCAGCGCCCGCACCGCTCCGGGGAGCGAGGCCCTCTTGACCCCGCGCGGCAACCGGTCACCGGCGTAGAGGGATCGCAAGACGTCGGGGATGCGCACCGTAAGCGCCAGCGACGCCGGCGACGAGGGCGACCCACCGGGCGACGCGCCGGCAACGGCGCCAGCCACCAGCGACGGCGGCGATGAGGGCACCCGGTCGCGCCACTCGCCGCCGCCAACGCGGCGCCAGCCGATAGCACCCCGAGCAGGCACCTGAGCAACGAGGCCCACCCGTCCACGTCGCTGCCCGCAATCCTCCACCCCCTCGAGTGCCGCCAGATGCACGGACGACACGCCTTTCATCGCACCGCCGGTCGCCACAGCCAACGCCGGCGGCGGTGAATCCCCCCCAGCTAAACGGGCCGCCTTCGGGCGCCACCGACGGCGGCGGCGCCGCCAACTGCAGCAGAAGGCCGGAGAGGGCGCCCGTGTAACGTGGCCCAAACGCCGCGCCGTGCCCCCGCCGGACGGCGGGGAGGCCGCGGACCAGCGTCTCCAACGCGCGACCGCACGTGCACGAGCCGGGGGTGGGGGGGACTTCACACCCGGGGCGGGGGGGTGGTCGACACTCGGCGCGCCTGGCACGACGCCGTCAATGGCGACCCAACCCGCGTGTCACAGGGCGGTGGCGGCGGCTAGTGGGGGCGCGATCGACACGGCGGCGGCAGCCGTGGCGGTGGCGGCGGCGGCGGTTGCGCTATTGGCGGTCACGTCCGCTGCGTCGAGTAGCCTCGATACCCACCCATCGGCGTTCCCCCCCGCCTCCATGGCCACCCGCGTGCCCTTCATGACCGCAGCCGCCACCGCGGCAAGTAATGCAACAGCGCCGCCACCCCCGCCGCTGCGACCTCGGCCTCGACCGCCGCCGCGGCCGCCGCCGCCGCGGCGAGTGCCCGCCCCCACCCTGCCATTGCCTGCGACGCGATGGGCGTGGGGAGGCAGCGGTGGAAGAAGCGCGCAACGCAGGCAAGGGCCGAAACCCCACGTCTCCTTCCACTGCCTGATGGGCGTGTTGCGGCTGTGGTGCAACAGCAGCTGCGACGGGGATGACGGAGGGGGCAGAGCAGCGGCTCGGTATGACCGCCGCCACGTCGGTGGCGGGGCCGCCGCCGCCGCCGCCACCGCTGCCGCTGCCATGCTTCGTCACGCTCTTGCCGCCGCCGCCGCCATCGGCGGCGCTGGCCGGGCCACTGCCGCCTCCCGCGTCGCCGAACATCACCGCCGCCAGGGGCGGCAGCAACGCGCGGCTCACACAGCCGCGCCACGCGGGCTCGTCCAGCTGTGCCGCGTCCCAGACGTCCTTTGGCTTCAAGCAGCACGCTGACGGGGTCGGCGGCGCCCGCCGGCGACGCCCCAAACGCCACCCACACGGCCGTCACGGCGTTGTCCGCGTCGCCGCCGCCGTCGGGGCGGCGGGCGACGGAGAGGCCGACGAGGCACCTCGCAACGTCGAGCATCGACTCATTGGCGGGGGGGAGGGCGGGAGGAGGGGCGGGGGGGGACAACGGCGCCAACGACTCTGCCGCAGCGGCGGTCGCCGACGCCGGCGCCGACGACGCCGCGTCGGTGGTGTGACGGACGCCCGAGACGTGGCCGCCGCCGCCGCTGCCGCCGCCGCCACCCTCTCTGAGCGGTCGACGAGCGCCGCCAACGTGGTCGCGCCCGTCACGCCCCACCGCGGCGGCGGCGGCGGCGGCGGGCGCTCCCGCCCCCGCACCCCCAAGTCGGGCGCCAAAAAGTCGGGCGGCAAGCCGAAAACCCCCTCGGCCGGCGGCGACCGCTTCATCCCCTGCCGGTCGGGCATGTCGATGGACATGTGCCGCCTCGCGCTCCACTTTTCGGGCAAGGAAAATGGGGGGGACGCCCCGGCCGCCGCGGCCGCCGCCGCCGCCGCGCCGGCGGCGGCGGTCGCCGCCCCGCCGCCGCCGGCGGCCGCCGCCGACGGGGACGCGGCGGCGGCGGCGGCGGCGGCGGGCGCCGACGCGGCCGCGCCGGCGGCGCGCAACTACAACCTCGCCCTCGCGTCGTCGTTGCTCGAGGCGGCGGCCGGCGCCGACGGGGACGGCGACGCGGCCATGCCCGACGCCCCCGCCGCGGCCGCGAGCGCGGCGGCGACCGCCGCGGCGGCGCCCGCCGGCGCGCCGCCGTCGGCGGCGGCGGCCGCGTCGAAAATCCTCGCCTTTAAGGGCAAAGCCCCCGCCCCCCGCGACGGCTACGTCAACTCCACCCGCGTCCTCTACTCGGCGGCGGCGGGCCCCGGCGTGTCGCGGCGGCGCGCCTTTCGGGCGGTCCCGTCGGCGCCGACCAAGGTGCTCGACGCGCCCGAGATGCTCGACGATTATTACCTCAACTTGCTCGACTGGAACGCGGCCAACGTGCTCGCCGTCGCCCTCCGCGATACGGTCTACTTGTGGAACGCGGGCACGGGCACGATTGAGGAGCTGTGCCGCACGGCGTCGGGCGCCGACGATTACGTCACGTCGCTTTCGTGGATTGCCGACGGCAACTACCTCGCCGTCGGCACCAACAGCAAGGAGGTCCAAATTTGGGACACGGACAAACTCGCCCGCCTCCGCACCATGCGCTCCCACGCGGGCCGCGTCGGGGCGCTCGCGTGGAACGGGCCGGTCTTGTCGTCGGGCTCCCGCGACGCGGCCATCCACCACCACGACGTGCGCGTCGCGCGGCACCACACGGCGACGCTCGCGGGCCACACGCAGGAGGTGTGTGGGCTTTCGTGGTCCCCCAACGGCACGACGCTCGCGTCGGGCGGCAATGACAACCTGCTGTGCGTGTGGGACGCGGCGGGCGCGGGGCTCTCGGGCGGCGGCGGCGGGCCCGGGCCCGCCCCGCAAGCCCCGCGGCACGTGCTCACCCAACACACGGGGGCGGTCAAGGCGCTCGCGTGGTGCCCGTGGCAAACCAACCTCCTCGCCACGGGCGGGGGCACGGCCGACCGGCAGTTGCGGTTTTGGAATGCCGCCTCGGGCGCGTGCGTCAACGCGGTTGACACCCAATCGCAGGTGTGCTCCATCGTGTGGTCCCCGACGGAGCGGGAGTTGGTGACGAGCCACGGCTTTTCGCAAAACCAGCTGACGCTCTGGAAGTACCCGTCGCTCACGCGCATGGCCGAGCTGCGGGCGCACACGTCGCGGGTGTTGCACACGGCGTTGAGCCCGGATGGGCAGACGGTCGTGTCGGCGGCGGCGGACGAGACGCTCCGGTTTTGGAAGGTGTTTGCGGGCGAGGGGGGGGAGGGGGGCGCGGGCGCGGGCGCGCCCCTGTCGGCGGTCGGGCGGCTGGGCAAGGAGGGGAAAAAGGCGGCGCTGTCGGGGAGCCGCTGCATCCGCTGAGCGCCGCCGCGGGTGGGGTCGGTCGGCGGCGGCGGCTGGGGTGGGGCGCTGCTGCCGCCATGGGGGCGCCCGCCGCCGCTTGCGGCTGCTGCTGCTATGGTTGATGCTGCTGCTGTGTTGCTGCTGCTGTGGTCGCCGCTGCCGCCGCTGCCGTCGCTGCTGCCGCCGCCCGCCACTGTCGGTCTTCCCCGTGCGTCCCCTCTGGCGCTGTCGACGTGGGCAGGTGCTGCGCTTGCCCAACTCACGGCCCGGTCCTTGTGCTTTTCTTTTTTGTGGCTTTGTCTTTTGCTTTGTGGCTGACTGGCTGGCTGGTCATCGGTGGTGCGTGGTCGTGTGGCACAGGTCGGCGGTTGGGCGGGCACAAGGTCTCGGGCAAGGACAAGGCGATCGTCTGCTTGCTTGCATTGTATCTGCGTGCACTGTTGGGAGGGGGGGGCGGACGGATCGGGAGGGGTGTGTGGGGGGAGCTCGAGGGGAGGGCAGCGTGTACATACGAGGGTATTTATAAACAAAGGCACAACAGCGGCCTTGTTCTCTGCAATCTCGGGGCAACGGTCGAGGCGCACGCAGACACGGTCGAGGCACGGAGGAGCGGCACGGGTCTGGAAACTCTGTGGGTCCTCCAGCTCAAACCGCCGCCGTGCCAAGTCAAACACACAGTGCGTGTGCACACAACCGGTGAGAGCACTCCTCGTGCACACAACGGCAATGACAGTACAAGAGACCGACCGCCAATGCACCCAGCCGCCGACCACGCCCTTCAGCGACACCGTCTTTTATATACAGCGCCCACTACGAGCAGCACCGCGCGACGCGCACTTCCCTGCTCGCCCCGTCAATCCCGCAGCGACCGGCCCGCTCCCCCAAACGCCACAAAGGGCTTGGCCTCCTCCTTCTTGGTGTCCGCCGCGTCCGCTTCCCCGGCCGCCCCGTCGCCGGCGGACGACCCCCCGTTGGACGCTGCCGCCGCCGCAACCCCAGACGAGGAGCTGGCTCCGCCCCCCCCGGTGGGCCGCCCCCCCCCAAACACCAGCCGGCTGCCTGCCGCCCCCGTGCGGGGCTTGAGCGCTTGCCCCGACCCTGGGAAGCGGGGTTTGGCAGCGGCCGCCTTGGCCGCCGCCGTCGCCCCGCCCTCCTCGTCGCTGCTATCGTCGCTGCTGTCGGCGCCGCCACCCGGCGGCCGCTTCTTGAGCCGCTCGAGGCGGCTGGCCAGGCGCGACGCGCCGCCGCCGCCGCCGGCCCCGCCGCCGGCCCCGCTGCCCCCGCCACCGCCGAGCGACATCCCCCCACCAACGCTGCCGCCCGACGGCCCCGCGCCCGTGCCGCTGGCCGGCGTGTTGCGGTACACGGGCGCCGGCTCGACATAGTCGAGCGGCGCCTCAAAGTCGACATTGACGTCCGCTTCGACAATGGAGATGGCGTCGCCCGGCTTGACGTCGAGCACGTCAATCCAGTACGTCTTGTTGTTGTACGCAATCGCCACCGAGTCGCCCCGGCTCAGGCACGAAAAGGCGCGGAGCGACGCTTCGAGGACCGCCTTGGGGTTGCTGATCGACAAAAAGTCCGACGACTGCGGGCGGAACTTGACATACGTGCCGCGGGGGAGCACCGCATTGCGGAGGGTGACCATATCGCCTTCTGAGACGGCCAGGGAGGTTAGTAGCCAGTAGGGGAAGTAGGCGCGCCCTTCTTCGGCGACAAACTCCAAGACGCCGACGTGAGTGGTCATGCCGGCGCCCGACGTCACTTGGAACTGCATTGGGTAGGAGACCGCCAACCGCGCAAGCGTGTCAAGCGCAGAGGGCGGGAGGATAATTTTGTCGCCCTTGTCCAGGTCCGCCTGCACAAGGAGCAAAGACACAAGCAACGAAAAACGGACAGAAAGGAGGCGCACAGCCAGGCACAGAAATCAAAAACAAGAGAAGGACATACAACCAAGGTGAACGTGAGAAGCCGTCAAAATTTTGCACCTAGAGCAGACGTCGCTATCACCAACACCATCGGCTGACACTCCCATCTCCCTCCCCATCAAGCCACCGCCCCACGACCCAACATACCCTGTCGATGAACGACACTGGAAACGCCCGGAACTGGCGCGTAAACGCGCCCATTGGCGCTGGCGGCATGGCCCCATCCGGCAGGTCAAAGCCTCCGCCGCCGCCACCAAAGCCGCCGCCAAAGCCGCCGCCAGCAAAGCCCCCGTACCCGCCACCTTCTCCATTGGCGCGCCACATGGCGGGCGGTGGCTGAGTTGTCTACTGCCCACTGGTGGGTGGTCGTTACTCACGAGCGAGTTGGCGGGCGTGCGTTAGCGTGGAGAAAGGAAAAAGGGTCACAGAGGGCGTGGGCCTCCGGGAAACCGACCAGAGAGCGCTGCGTGTTGAAGCAGGCTGTGGGTTGGTGCTGGATGGTTGTGCCAGCACCAAGGCCTCGGCATGCCATTTGTTTGTCTCGTCGTTGCCGTCAACCAGACAATCAATTGCAGCCACCGAGGGAGGTCAAGTATGTTCAAAATCTACTCCGTGGGTAGGCCACTGATTTATGATTTGACATGACACAAATGTGCCTGACATGAATCAGCGATTGTTTGCCCTGTCATTTCATGCAAACCGAGTCGTCGTGGCCGGCACAGCGGCGGCGTGGACGGCGTGCACAACGGCGGGACCGGACGTGGCAGCCGCGACCGTTGTTGCTGCTGCGAGCAACCGTGTCATCCGACGCCGCCTCCCTCCGAGTCGCGCAGATCTTCCGTCGCTGGCCGCCTGCGAGGCGCTGGTCGGTCGGCCGCTGGGACGCTGCTCCCCAGCTTTTACCGCTGTCGCTCCCTCGTCTTGTTGCTCTCACCGCAGCTGGTCTGGGTTGCCAACGACTCATGTCGACGACGAACCCTGCGGTCACTTTCCGGTCGCCAGGACGACGCTGTGCCGTTGTCGTCCACCCTCGCTCTTACACCCGCCCACACCCCCGCCCACACCCGCACCCGCCAACACGGGACGGGCCGCCTTTTTGACGGCGTCTGCCCAGTTGAGGTTTGAGCGCTCCCGGCCCCCTCGTCTCCTCCCTGGCCCTCTGTTTGTTCTTTGGACCTGGGGCGTGGACCCGCTCTGCTCTTTTTGTGCGCCGTGACGCTGACGGTGCGGTTCTGCCATCATGGGCATCGCCGGCTTTCAAAAATGGCTCGTTAGCACCTTTCCCAGCTCCGTCACGCACGTGCGGGTGTCACGCCGCGGCGGGCGGGGTGGCGGGCGGGGCGGCGGGCGAGGCGGCGGTGGCGGTGGTGGCGGCGGACGTCCGCCGCCGTCAGTCAAGGACCCAACGTCCGTCGACGAGTTTGACCACGTGTGCGTCGACTTTGCGCAGCTGATCCACACCAACGCACGCAAGTCGGCGAACCCGCCGATGCTCGTCACCCTCATCTATAAAGAGCTCGACCGGCTGCTCGGGACGCTTGTTCCGCGCATGTCCATCTACTTTGCGTTTGACGGGCCGGCGCCGCTGGCCAAGCTGATGACCCAACGCGCGCGGCGGGCCAAGCGGCGGGCGCGGGACGGGGGTGGGGCCGCCGCCGCCTCGGACGCTGCCGGCGGCACCGCCGGCCAGGCGGCGCCGGCTGGCCCGCCGCCAACTGCCGAGCAGCTGGCGGCGTCCGTGTCGGCCGACCGAAAACGGCGCCGCGCCGCTCGGTATCGCGTCGCTCGCGGGGAGGGCATTGACCCGCTGGCCATGGCGCCCGGCACCGAGTTGATGGCCTACCTCGCCTCTGCCGTCGAGTACTGGTGCGTGTCGCGGCTGCAGACGGGCAGCCGCTACGCGGGCGTGTCGATGGTTGTGTCGGGGCCACACGTGGCCGGGGAGGGGGAGCTCAAGATTATTGACTACCTGCACAATAGCGTGGCGCCGACCGACTCGGTGGTCATTGTCGGGTCGGACGCGGACATCATTTTGCAGGGGCTCCTCACGACGCGTGTCCGCGACTTTTTTGTGTTCATCGGCGGTGCCCCCAAACAGCCGGCCACACTGGTGAGCGTGTGGCAGCTGGTGCGGCTGTTGGACGGGCTCTTCCCGGGCGAGTCGGCAGCTGTGCGAATCGACTTTGTGGTGCTGTGCCTCCTCAATGGCAACGATTACCTGCCCAAGCTGCGGGGCTCCAACTTTCAGCGCCTGTGGGGGCGCTACAAGCGTCTGAAAGCAGAGAAGTCTGGCAACGGTGGTGGCGGTCGCGACGGCAGCGGCAGCAGCAGCGGACGGGGACGGGGACGGGGGCGGGGCAACGGGGGCAGGGGCAACGGGACGTCTGGCGGAGGTGACGGCGGCGCAACCAACAGCTTGCTCCACGGCGCCTACTTGATTGACGCGGAGCGGCGGACGTGGAACTGGCCCTTCTTTTCGGCTCTCGTCAAGACCCTCTCACATGTGCCTGTGTTAACGAGCAGCACCGTGAGGGGCGGCCGCGGACGGGGGCGGGGTGCCGGCGGCCGCCGCGGTGGCGGGCGTGGGGGCGGGTCTGCGTCTGCCACCTCGGCGGCGACGGCCATGGAGTGGGACGTCGCGCCCGTGCTGTCAAGCAATGGCACCGCCGTGAGTGGAGACGATGGCGACGAGATGTTGGCTGAGGAACAGATCCTGTACACGGGCGAGCCAGCCTTCCCCGCGTTGGCCGACGATGTCGACGATGACGACGAGAGCGACGAGGACGATGAAGATTACGTGGACTCAGACGGAGACGAGGACTCGGACGAGGACGAGGAGGATGGCGACGAGGAGGTGCTGGCAGAGTTGGCAGAAGCAGACGAGTCCGCCGTCGCGTCTTTGGCGGCGAGCAGCGGCACCGGCAAGTTTTATGACGTCGTGTCCTATTTGCGGTCCATTCTCTGGACGTTGGCCATGTACTGCGATGGCGCCCCGCCAGACTGGACTTTTTGTTACGACAAGAAGTACTCACCGTCGCCGGCAGCGCTCGCCGCGTGGATCGAGGCGCACGACGGGGACCCGCTGAGCCACATGCAGCCGCCCATGTCCTTGGTGCCGCCCCTTCCCCCGCACAAGGCCACCCTCGCGCTGCTGCCGCCGCGCGGCGCGCCGCTGCTGCCGGCCCCCCTCCGGTCGCTCATCGCGACGCCCGAAGCCGCCGCCCAGTTCATCCGCCCAGACGGCACGTTTGCGGTGGAGCGCCTCCACGCCACCGTCGACCCGATTCCGCTCTCGGCCTACACACTCGCGGAGCGGCGGCGGACGTCGCTCGGCGCGCCGCAGCTGTTTTGCCGGCCCTCCCTGCCGCATGGGCTGCCGCCGGCGCGGCAGCCGCGGATACCCGTGGAGATCATCCCCCCGCCGCCGGCGCCCTTATTTCGGCGGCTGCCGACGCAGCCGTGCGTCGAGCGGCGGGAGCTGCGCGTGACCCTTGAGCCGCCGTGCCGACCGTGGCCGTCGGCCGTGAAGGGGGTGGGGCAGGGGGTGCAGGCCATGCCGTTTCGGCGGCCGTTTACGGGTGGCGGTCGCGGGGGAGGGGGGAGTGGCGGTGGGGGGGGTGGTGGCCGCGGTGGGGGGCGCGGGGGCGGTCGTGGCGGCGGGCGTGCGGGAAGCGGCGTCGCCTCACAGTCCATCCGGGTGTTGGGGGAGCCCCGGCCGGTCCGCGGCGGCGGCGGTGGCGGCAGCGGCGGCGGCGGCGGCGGCGGCGGCGGCGGCGGCGGCGGCGGCGCCTCTGGCACACCGGGCGTCAGCGCGGGCGACTCGCGTGGCGCGGTAGCGGTGCGGAACACTCCACGGCTGTCGGCGGATGGAGGAAACGGGGTGGGTGCGAGTGGCGGCCGTGGTAGCGGTGACGCTGGCACTGGCGGTGCGGGCGGCGGTCATGGGGCCGCTGCAGCGGGTGCGGCGGGCAGCACTGGGGCTGGGGCGGGAGGTACCCCGCCGGCCGGGGCGGACGGGGCAGCGGTTCGGGGGCGTGGCGGCCGCAACCGCCCTCGGCGGCGGCCGCGCAAGCGGGGGGGGGGCAACTCGACCGCTGCCGTGCCTTGAAGGTGGGCCGCACTGCGAGAGGAGCCTTTTGGCCGCTGGGCCGGCCAGCTTGCGGGCCTTTTGTTTTGTGTGCTTTCATGAGCGCATACGGCGCGCGCCAGTGCTGCTCGCGGTGGGTGTTGATCCCCGCTGCGGAGCGGTCGCGTACGATCAGCCCGCAGTCGGTGTCGGGTGAGTTGGCAGGTGAGTACGGCCTCCTAGTCCCACGCGGACGCTGGGAGGGGTAAGGGTGGCGCCCGTTGCGGCTCGGGCTGGTAGCATGTGAGCGCGGCGCTGGTCGTCGCGTGCGGCGTGGCGGCGGGTTGGCCAAGGCAAGCCTCTTGGCTTTTGGGGGGCGAGGCGATTAGCCAGAGGCGACGAGAGGGTGTGGCTTCTGGCTCTTCTTTTGGAGGCGGTCGCGTTGAGTGCATCGGCCGGTTCACACGCGACGGGGCTGGGTCGGCGCCGGGTCTTGAGCCTACGTATGCTCCGATTTCGGGTCTGTTGGCACAGCGGCGTGCGGCGGGCGGTGCGCGGACAGTAAAATCGCCTTTTCTTGGCTTTGTACGGAGGGGCGGGGAAACGGCTTGCCGTGTCGAGCTCCGTTGGGCGCGCCGCGGGGATGCCCGCCGTCCCTCTGGGGCGGCCGCGCCACCCCATGACCAGGTCCCGGGCGCCGATGGCGCACGCCCGCGGTGGGCCACCTCCGCTGAGATTTCCGATCTGCGCGCACCGATAGCAACGGGATCCGGGCCCCATCCGCGTCCGCTGGCGCAGTGTCCACACCACCACGTCGCCACCAGCATCCCCACGACTGCCACCACCACCACCTCCACCACCACCACCACGACTACCACCACCACCACCATTTCCACCACCATCACCACCACCACCACCACCACAACCACTACAACCACCCCCGCTCACGACCTTCAAGCACTACCGTCACCGCCGCTGGCACCGCGAGCCCTGCTCCGTGCCTCTGCCGCGTCGCCTGCCGCGCCACCGCCCCCACGCCGCATCCGCCCCGCCCCCGCCCGTTCCCCGCCCCGCTTCGCGCCATGGCAACGGCGGCGACGATCAAGTTCACCCTCCACTACCGCAGCGGCTGGCGCACGGCGTTTGCGCACCACCGCACGGCCCCCGCCGGGCCGTGGACGGCGCTGCCCGGCACGCGCCTCGCACGGGAGGGCGGTGCCCCCACGTCCCCAACACCGCCGGGTGGTGCCGCGGGCCTGTGCGGCCCCGCGGCGCGCACGCTCGGCCCCGACTGGCACCGGCTCGACGTGGAAGTCGAGCGGGACGCGGGGGCGGGTGGCAGCGGCGGTGGCGGCAGCGGCGGCGGCGGCGGCGGCGACGGGGGCGCCCCCACCCTCGCCACCGGCTTGGAGCTGGTGCTGACGGATGGCAACGGGGCGTGGGACCACCCCTCCCGCGCGTGCCGACCCGACTTGACGGCCGGCGGGGCGGAGCATTACTTCTTGCCAGCGTCGGGGGCGGGGCGGGGGGAGTACGTGTTGACCTCGGGCTGCTTGTCGCCGGTCGTTGAGGTGGCGGCCGCCGCGGCGGCCGCCGCCGGCGTACCGTCGGTGGCCAATGCGGGCGCCGGCGCGCCGGGCGCGACGGCGAGTGTAGGGGTGGGCGGTGCCCCCACCGCCAATGGGCACGGCGGGGGTGCCCGCGGCGACGGCGGCGATGGCGTGACGACGCCGACGCTTTTGGTGACCGACTTGGACGGCACGCTCCTCGGCGACGCGGCGGCGACGGCCGCCTTTACCGCCGCGTGGCGCACCGTCCACGCGCCCGCGGGCGGCGTGCTCGTCTACAACACGGGGCGGTCCGTGTGTAGCGTCAAGACGCTGCTTGCGTCGGCGGGGCCGGGCGCCCTCGAGACGCCGGCGGCGGTCATTTGCGCGGTCGGCTCGGAGGTGTACTGGTACCACCCGGCGCTGGCCGCCGCTGCCGCCGCGGCTGGCCGTGGGAACCAGGCCGGTGCCCCCCCCCCCACGGCGGCGCACCTCCCCATCCGCGACATGGCGTGGGAGGATACCCTCAGCGTCGACGGGTGGGACCGCGCGGCGGTCATTGCCGTCGCGCAGTCGGTCATTGTCGACACGGGCCTCGGCCATTGGCGGCCCGCCTTTGAGCAAACCGCCTACAAGATTGTGCTCGGCGTGAACGCGACCGCCTTGAAAGCCGTCATGGCCGCCGTCGAAGCGCAGCTGGCCGCCCGCGGCATCCGCGCGCAGCTCATTTGTTGTGGCGTCGGCGACTGGCGGTACCTCGACGTGGCGTCGACGGCGGCGGGCAAGTGGGCGGCCATGGCGCACGTGCGGCGGCGGCTCGCGGCGGCGGGCGTTGGCGACTTTGTGCCCGCCCAGACGCTCGTGTGTGGGGACAGTGGGAATGACATTGCCATGTTTGCGGGGGGGGACGAGCGGGGGGTCGTCGTCGGCAACGCGCAAGCCGAGCTGCTCGCGTGGCTGGCGGCTGAGCGGGCGGCGACGGGCGGCGCCGTCGACGGGCGGGTTGTGCACGCGGGCGGCAAGTGCGCGGCGGGCATCCTGGAGGGGCTCCGCCGTCTGCGGATGGTCTAAGGGGGCGGGGGTGGGATCTTTTTTCTTTTTATGGACGGCGGCGTGGGGTGCCCGGCGGGGGGGACAGGCGGGCATGCCATGTCGGAGCAGCATGCGAGGCGGCGTCGGGTGTCTGTCCCCTTCCTTACTCTCGTTGGACCTGTTCCGCTTCCCAGGTCACCGATGTGGGTGTGGGTGGCCTTGGTCCGGACTCGTCTTGCCCGCTTGTAGCAGAGCACAGTCACACGAGCCGTTCCGCGCGCCTGGCATTTCTCGGCCGGCTGTGAATCAGACCCGAGCCATGCGTGGACCCCCTTTGGTGTGAGTGAAACACCAGATCTCGGCTCCGAGGCATATGGGTCTGGCTCGAACGGACCCTACCTGGCGGTGTCTGTAGGGCCACCCCCCCCCCGCCATCATGGTCCACGTGAGTGTCGCCGTCGGCCTCGCTGCTACCGTCCGCTGACATGACCGCCTGGACGCTCTCGTTCCATGCCGCGGGCGTCGGGCTGTGCGAAGGCGTGACGGCGACACGCGTCGCGCCGCGTGCGGGCCGCGCGTGCACGATTGGCGCCTTGGCAACGCGTCGGCAGCCGTGCCGTTGTGCCCGCCGCCCCGACGCACTGAACGGTTTATGGTGCCGGTGTGGCGTCGGGCCTGTCATCGGTGCGGCTGCCTATGTGGGTGGCGTCGATGGCAGAAGCGGCAATTGCGTTGGCGGTGCATTGGCGCACGTTGGCGGTCGGTCAAGAAAGGGGGAATTATGGCAGGGTGGGTGCTACTGGGGGGGGTGGCAGCCATGCGGGGGTGCGCAGGGGGAGTGCCGGTGAGGTGGCGCGGGAGCGGGGTACAGGGGCGGAGACACCCGCCGGAGGTAGGGGGAGGGGGGAAGCTGTCGCACATGGACATGGGGGGCACAGCTTGTACCCTTGATTCAAACAGCCCCCAGTGCATGTGCATGTGCCCTGTGAGAACAGCGTGTTGCCTTGATGATGGGCTTGGCTGGGCTATTCCCATCCACGCCCCTCTCTTTATAGTGCACAGCGGGGCGGCCCATCCCGGGCGCGTCCCGCTCTCCAGGATCGTCTCAATCCCGGACAACGTCCCCCTCGACGGTGCTTGTGCCCATCCTCGCACCCGTCCTCGCGCCCGCCTCACGCCCGCCTGACGCACCGTCAGGCGGACACTGTCATCGGGGCGACACGCATGCACTCTCACAAACTCCACGCTACGCTACGTATTCATCACACTACCCACTTCATTTGCACGAGGCGCCCGACGAGTCCCCCGTCAGAGCCCGTACGGCTCCCTCTCCGCCGCCGACATTTTCATCCGCCGTGGCCGCCAGAGGCGGTCAGCGCGGTGGGCGACGAGCTCCCCTCGGCCGTCTCAGTCGTGCTTGCAGGTGCCGTGTTCGCACACCAGCCCCGCCTTGCACAGAGTGGTGGTCGTCTTGCACTTGCCTCGGCCGGTGCACACCTTGGTGCCCGCGAAGCCCTTGGACGAGCACTTTTCGCCCTCGGCTTGGCCGCCCTTGCACGTACCGTGCTCGCACGTCAAGCCGATCAGGCACACGGCGGTCGCGCCGCACTTTTCGCCGGGGCGCGCTGTCGTCTTGCATGTGCCGTGCTCGCAGACTCCCCGCTTCTCACAGCGCGTGAAGATGGAGCACTTGTGGCCAATGTCGACGGTCCTGAAGATAAAGTGGGACACTCCGCCGTGCTGCAGCGACGGCACGGCCGCGGCAGTGGTTGCCGCGGGGGTGATGGCCATGACCATCAGGGCAGCGGTGGCGGCGAACAGGGCAGCGGCGCGGAAGGCCACCATTTTGGGCGTTGGAGGTGGATGGAGGGGGGTGGGGTGCAAAGGGGAGCGAAAAGTCGCTACCGAGGGAGAGGAGGGAAGAGGTAGGCGAAGGGAAGGAGGAGGTGCGGCGTCCAGTGCTGGGTTGAGTGCGTGCGTTGGAGAGGCCCCGTGGATGAAGGACAACTGCGGGCCGGCGTGAGCCTTTTTATGCCCACCAGGACGTTTCCAGCCCCCCCCCCCCCCCCCCCCCGCCCGGCTGGTCAGGGACGCCGTGACCAGTAGTCACGGCGTCTTGGTGCGCAGGGGGGACAGAACGGCATGGCGGCACCGGCCACCAGACGCACCGGCCCACGCGGCACGCGGTGGCCCCACAACCACGGCCGCGGGAGAGAAACCCCATAGTGGAAAGTCTTTTCCTTCCAGCTATGGGGTTTCTCTCCCTCTGCGGGCGCGGGGGTACGGACGTGAGGCGCACGCTGTCCCTACCAGCGGCGGGTCGTCTGGGGTACCCGCTCGTCCACGACCGTCGCCCTGCCACGGGCGGCACCAGCCGAGCACACTGTCGGCCGGCCGTCGAGAGAGCCGCGCTCCTGCCGTACAGAGAGCCGTGTTGCGTCCGTCGAGAGAGCCACAGCCTCCGGAGCGTCCCGTCGGGCGGGGGGGCGGGAGCGGAATCCAGGGGACGCCTGGATGCAGAAGAAAATGGGCCGCCCCCGCCGCCCCCAGCGCCCGCATCGGCCGACGCAGACGCGTGCCGCACCGCCGCCGCCACGCGCCGCGTGGCCTCACGGTGGGGGCATGTGGGGCGGATCATCCACGGTGGGGGACAAGGGGGGGACCGGGGGGGGGATGCTGCTGCGGCGGGGGAGGGAGGCTGCTGCTGGGATCGGTGGGGAAGCCCCACTGGCAGCGGATCTGCAGCTGCAGCTGCTGCCGTACAGCTGTGCGGCGGGAGGGAAGC
>ENA-ORXR01002893-ORXR01002893.1-marine-metagenome-genome-assembly--contig:-NODE-2893-length-15856-cov-3.637746_pt1 | contig 15856 bp, 12 predicted proteins | sample MGYA00237866_ERZ511479 | MGnify/ENA metagenome assembly ERZ511479 | reverse complement strand
GAATAATGCCCAGCAAAGTGGTAAGGCCAGCATGATACAAATTTCTGGAAGCATGAACTGGAACAGCTTCGAGCTTTGTAGCCTGTAAAAACAACTTACAGGTCTCAGCGGTGCGCACTGAAGATGAGAGATGAATACAATCCGGTAGACAATCCATTTCCAGCATTATCGCCCCCATCAATTCAGCAGACTGCACTCCACGTTCGCTCAATGGTCTGGAAAAATCATCTGGAGCAGCACTATCCCAGGATGATTTGGCATGACGGAAAATAATTAGTTGTTTACTCATAGAAAACTACTTAACGCAATAAATTCCAAAAGCAATGGGGATTCTTTAGGTTAAGCTGAAGTGTCAGATGAAGTCAGAGCTAATACATTTAGTAGCGCCGAGAATAGTCACCTTCATAATCAAACTGCTCTGCAAACTGATCTAAGACCGTTTTACCCAAAAGTAAAAGCTTTAAATTCCTTTCTTTGTCATCAACTTCTAAATCTCCATGCTTACCACCATGAAATAAATTGTTTCGAATAGTCCTAAGCATGGTGGCCACTCTACACAGGTCGTTATTGCAATGTTGAATGCCTACCCTCCTCCATACTAATCGAGAAGAAGCCCCGACAACCTGTCTTTTGGGATGCAGCAAAAGTAACTCTTTTGCTTCTTCTGTGATTTTATATTTCCCTTTCAAATTACTTATAAAATGTTCCCAATTGGGTTCTGCCTTGTCACCTTCTTCTCTCGATTTCAGATGGTCATACTTTTTAAGTAGAAACTCAAATCGAGAAAACCAATAAAAAAAATCAAAAGAAGCATCCTTCAATTTTTGGTTAATTTCATCATATCTCACATAATATTCCTTCTTTAAGTTGATGCCATAGTTTAACCAAAACGCCATTCCTAATGAACTGGAGGCCTATTGAATTCATCTTGACCTGACCATCAAGTAAGTACGACTAAACAGTTAAATAAAGCGCCGGAAACCACCTCTCCGCAACATGATGAGGAAAACCAAGCCGCACCGGTTTTTTAGGCCCCATTGAAACCAACAACCTCGCCTCTACCAACGCAGTCAACACCGTTCTCGCCTGACGCTCCTGATACCCCGTGATTTGCGCCGCCCTACCACGCTCAATCTCACCCATAAACAACGCTTCACGAAGCAACAAGTCAGCCCCTTTTGGTAATCTCTTGGCACTTATCTCATCGTTACAGTACAACTGGATTCTTCTAGCCAATTCTCCAAAATCTAAAATCCCAGTCATAAACTCTACCTGATCAATGCAGGTCTTCAAGAAGTACTCACAAAACTCAAACAGCTTTTTATCCGACAGTGCACCACGACCATCGAAGTCACTAAGCCTTCTACTATCCGCTGCACTTAGCTTGGCTTTGTATTCTTGAGACGTTCTAGCAAGACCTCTAGCGATCGACCATGTACCATTTCCCGCCTGCAACCTTTGCAAAGAAGCGTAAGACATCAACCGGGCAACGCGGCCATTGCCGTCTAAAAAAGGATGAATCCAGAGAAAGCGGTGGTGAGCAGCAGCCGTTGCAATAATCGACTTAATTTGAGAAGTCTTGGCAGGGTCATAAGCTTCCTGAAACCTAGCCATATAAGACATCAGGTCTTTCACTTCAGGCGGGATGTGCCGACCAACATCCACTTCATCCTCTCGGAATTTACCGGGCGTTATACTGATCTTTTCCTGATCAGCAGATCGCTCAACATACAACATCTCGCTCGGCAAACTTTCACAAAACGTTTTATGCAGCCACTTTGTATAATCAATCGAAGCAGGATAAGCGGCAATATCCAAGCCTTCATCAATGGCCTTCTGAACATTGATATGAGATATCGCCTCATGCTGAAGTCCTCTGATTCCGGGGTCATCAGAATAATCTTGATCCAGCGCCTGATCAATCTGTCGAGGCGTGGTGTTATGGCCTTCAATGAGATTTGAGTAGTAGCAGTTCATCGAACGCACTAACTCAGAAACACTTAACAAGATCTCCGGACGAATTGATCCTGCCAAACGATTCGACTTAACCAACAAGTCGGCAGCCAAATCTTCAAGTATCCCGTTTTTGTCAACTGGTAACAGTGGTTCAAATGATGAAGTAATCATTTTGCCGGTATTTTTGCCTAATTAAATTTATTTAAAAACAGCCACTTAAATAAATAAATCGGCATTTACTGCCGCCAGTATTGCCGCTATTTTTGCCGATGTCAATTCGCTACCTAACGCTATTCAAACCTCGTCACGAATCATATCCATCATCTCCTGAGCGGACAGTTTGCCACTAACATCACTGCCTTCAAGCAAACTATCTGCCAGGTCACGCTTCTGTTTGTGCAAGCGGACGATTTTTTCCTCAATTGTGTTTTCAGCGACTAAGCGGTAAATCGTCACAGGGCGTTGCTGACCAATTCGATGTGCCCGATCTGATGCCTGATCCTCTACTGCCGGATTCCACCAGGGATCCATATGAATCACGTAATCGGCTGCGGTCAAGTTCAGTCCAAAACCACCCGCCTTCAGACTAATCAGAAATATATCCCGATCCCCACGCTGAAACGCCTCGACACTTTTCTGGCGTTGTTCTTGTGGTGTAGAGCCATCTAAATAATGATAGCTAATCCCTTGCTGATCCAGCCACCCACGAATCAAAGCGAGGTGCTTCACAAACTGACTAAAGATCAGGGCTTTATGTTGATTTTCCAGTAGTTCGCCCACGAGTTCTTGCAATGCCTGCAACTTGCCCGATGGCAACTCGCTATCCGGCATAACGAGTTTGGGATGGCAGCTGGCCAAACGCAAGCGCGTAATCTGCGCCAAAACCTCCAGATGCCCAGCGTCCTTTTCTGTCTCGCTATCTTTCTCCAGTGCTTCCAGTGCCTGTTGGCGCATTGCTTCATACAAGGCTCGTTCGCCCTCACCAAGACTGATCTGTAAGGTAATCTCAGTGCGTGACGGCAACTCTTGCAGTACCTGGTTTTTAGTGCGACGCAGCATAAACGGTTGCACCAAACGCTTTAGATGCTGGCGCGCGTTATAGTCATTATCGCGCTCAATTGGTGTTTGAAAGCGCTGGCTAAATTTGTCGCTTGAAAACAGTAGTCCCGGATTCAAAAAACGGAACAAGCTCCACAGCTCGCCCAAGTGATTTTCGACGGGCGTACCAGTGGTAATCAGACGAAAATCACCTTGTAACTGGTAGGCTGCTTTGGTGCGCTTGGCCTGACTGTTTTTAATGGCTTGCGCTTCATCTAACACGATAGTCGTCCATTGCTTGGCTTTAAACAACTCAGCATCGTGCTGTAACAAACCATAGCTGCAAATCAACAGATCTCTGGCCTGCGTATTATCCAATAAGGCCGCCCTATCCTTGCCGCGGTAAAAGATGGGACGCAGACTTGGCGCAAAGCGTTGGCATTCACTAAACCAGTTGTTACATACAGAGGTCGGTGCAACCACTAATGCTGGCCCTTGGTCTGCTCGTGTTAATAGCAAAGCCAAGGTCTGAACCGTCTTGCCCAGCCCCATATCATCGGCCAGGCAAGCCCCCACTCCCCATTCGGCCAGTCGTGACATCCACTGGAACCCTTCCAGCTGATAATCCCGTAGCTCAGCTTGTAAATCGCTGGGAACTTCCGGCTGGCTATCCCGAATGATTTTTAGCCGTTTGGTCTGATCCTTCCAACGCTTATCTGCTTTCAGTTCGCCAACATCGCTGATCAGGTCATCCAATGCCAAACCGGCTAGCGATCCGATTTTCAGGCCATTTTTGCCGTCTGTTTCCGCGTAGGCATTGAGCGCTTGCAGTTTTTTCTGAAATTGACGCGAAAGACTAAGGAACTGTCCATCACCCATTGCCAAGAATCGCCCGGTTGACTGCTCAGTCAGTGCCAATAACTGACGCAAGCTAAATACGGTGTCCGCATCGACAGCTATTTTGCCGTCTAAATTAAACCAATCACCTTTGCTGGCGACTTTCAGCGATAGGCTGTTTGCTGTAACCGGTGCAGTCACCCGCATTTTTTCGCCTTCGGGCCAGGCTAGAGTGACCGTATCGCCTAAGGCATGGAGTTGCTCAAGTGCCTCTAAACAGGTTTCAGGCTCGTCCAGCATTAAGTCGTCTTCAGGTTCTATCCATGCTTCGAACGCTGGGCATCTTTGTAATATCTGGGTGGCTTGCTTAAGTTCTTGTTTGAGATTACGGGTGCTTTTTAGTAGCTTGCCATCCACTTCAGCCATGACGTTTTTACGACCATTGCCCGGCGCAAACACCGGGCCGCTTGGGTCAGCAAACGGTTGCACCCGCATCATCAGGCGCAGGCCATCTCCCCAAGGCAGCATATGCACGTGCAGACGTGAGTCTGCTTTTACCGCTTTAGCGCTGCCTTCATCACCGACCTGAATATCGGATTGAATAGTAATCATCGGCGCTAATACTTCTAAGGCTTTACGCAGCGTCGTTTCTGCTTCTGGTGGTACGACTAAACCTGTTTCACCCAAGACGCCGTGTAATTGCAATATCTCGGGGGTCAAATGATAAACGCGTATCTGGATGGGAGTTTCTTCAATAACCAAGTCACTGTTCTGGGGGTAATCCCTACCGTCCTCTAGCGCAGGGTTGAGTTTAATTCGGATCTTTTTACCCACGCGTTCGGTGAGTAACTCTTCTTTGCCTCGTTGGATATCCAGAGGAGTAGTCGGTGAATCTACCCAAAAGACGCGCGGGTGCCCAACCAATGCGCTCCAGGCCAGCTTTGGATTTATTTGGTAGGCCTCGGTACTGTAACCGGAATAGTTGTAGTCATAGCTCAAATCAATCGTGCGACAGACCCGACGATCATCTTCATCCAGATATTCCAAATCAGCCGGGGCCCCGTGAAGGTGTTTCATCGCAACATTACGCCCCGCACTCCAGCCTTTTTTAGTCCGTTTTTGCAGACGCGGGGCAAAGGTATAATAGGTTTCAGATCCAGAATAGTTGCTGTGTTTCTTCACGTTCCAGATCAGGCGTTCATTATTTTGCTCTGTAGGTGCGCTAGTGATGCTTTTACCTTTACCCTGCCCAAGACGTATTAATACGCCAAGTGAACGTTCCCACTCTTGTTCCGGACGATTCAGGTCAATCAAATAAGACTGTAGGCCCAGCTTATTTTTTATGATCGCAGCACGATTGACATGCTCCTTATGTTTGGCGTCTTTTTCAGGCAGTAGTACGGCTAGCGCGGCGGAGTATTCGCCCACTAGCCATTCATACCCTGCTGCATCCGCTTGCTTTAGCATTTTTTTGGCCAATTCTAATACACCGGATGATGCCGTCTCTCCCAGCCAGTGTGTGGTACACAACATTAATATCACTGAGAGCGGTGAATCCAAATCGCTTAGCTTCACGCTTATGGTCGGTTTTTTTCCGGTTTTTAACGCTTGCCCGTAGTGGTACAAAATAGGGTAAGAATGGTCGTAGTGTTCTTGGGTACGTGCTTGATTCATCCCTTGAGTGATTTTTTTATCATCGCCGCTGATGATGAGTGTGAGCACGTAAAGTATTTCAAACGGATCCCAATACCAGACCTTTTCGCCATGGGGTGCTTTAAATAGCTTGCGTAATGCTGCCAAACCCTTCTTGTGTACCTTTATCGCTGTCGGTTGATCCGCGTTGTAGAGGTGACGAACGGCCTGCATGGCATACCATCGGGCGCTTCGCACTGAGCCAACTTTTGGTTCTGCTAATAAAGGATTGTCCCAGTGCCCACGTGCAAACAGTTGCCAGTAGATATAACCGCCGTATTGTTCCCACATTGAACTCTGAGGGTTATTCTTCAAATAGTCTGATATTTTTCCCCAGAGATCGCTGATCTTTTCTAACTCAAAATAGGCATTCCTCAGATAAGCCGGGAGTACGTTTTCGACCAGTACCTGTTCTGGCATATGGCTCATCCATTTCGGGTCGAATGGGTTTCCCCAAATGAGTGTCCAAGGGTGCTCCGTGCGAAAAATCTTTTGGTATAAACTCGTTATCTCAATGGCAATGCGGCTATTTCCCTGCAGCATATTGAGGCGAATGTAGCGTAAAACCTCTTCGGAGTTACACCAGCTATAGTAGTTAGCGGGGGTAACTTCTTTGAAATATTGATTGATAGCTGTCACGTAACCATTCAACCGGCCTCCTTTAATAGCCTGTCTCGTCAGCTCATCCCGAGTACCGTTGTACTTACATTGGTAGTGAGGTGTAGAAGCGCTACCGAAATTACTTAGCCAGCCTTCCTCGCACAATAAACGCAGCTTATTTTTAATCGCTCTCTGGGTGGGTTTTGATCCATTGCTTAGTGTAATGCCTGCCGCGACGGCAGATTGACAGATCGGCGTGATAGCGGCTGTGCTGTAAAGAACCGATATCAGCTCCAGAAGATGCTGTGACATTTCAGGTAAATCTTGAAATGCTGCTTCGTTGAATAGTTTGGACATAAATGATTCGCTGCCGCTGGGTCACAGGGATATTGGCGTAGCAGTATCGCAAGTTATTGGCAGATGATCAAAAAATTCAAGCACTCAAAGCGCATAATTGATTACCTGACCGTTTTTGGTTAATCGGTAATTTTAAAACTCAGTGTGCCGTTGTTTGTTTCGCGTATCTGCTGTGATCAGATTATTCAGTTGCATTTTGAATGCCATGCTAAAATGAATTCATAAGCTGATTAGAATCTAATGATATGAGCCAACAAAAAAAACTACCCATAGGAATCCAAACGTTTAGCGAAATCCGTAACGATAATCACTACTACGTGGATAAAACAGCGTTGGCGCTCGACCTCATAAACCGCGGCAAACACTACTTTATGTCCCGACCCAGACGGTTTGGTAAGAGCTTGTTCTTAGATACACTTAAAGAAATATTTGAAGGTAACGAGCCTTTATTTCAAGGTCTTTCCATACACGAGCAATGGGATTGGTCGGTAAAGTATCCTGTATTGCGGTTTAGTTTTGGCAGTGGCGATTACAGTACACTGGATCATCTAAAAGAAGACTTAAACAAGCAGCTCACTCACTTGGAGAAGCACTTCGAGATTACGCCACAATTTTCATATCCTAGCGGACGGCTTTCTGATTTGTTAGTCCAGCTCCAGCAACAAACGGGTAATCGCTGCATTGTGCTTATCGATGAATACGACAAGCCTATTCTCGACACGTTACAGAAAAAAGACATTGCTCGTAAAAATCGTGACTTTCTACGCAACTTTTATGGCACGATCAAAGATCATGATGCACACATCAAATTTACCTTCCTAACGGGCGTTAGTAAGTTTTCCAAAGTCAGCTTGTTTTCTGGCCTGAATAATTTAAAGGACATTACGCTAGATCCACGTTATTCAACATTGTGTGGCTATACCGATGATGACATTGATACTGTTTTTGAAGCTGAGCTCACAGGGCTAGATCGAAGCAAAATTCGTTCTTGGTACAATGGTTATAATTGGCTAGGTGATGGCGTTTATAACCCATTTGATATTTTGCAATTGTTCGACAATCGTGAGTTTGGCAATTATTGGTTTGAAACCGGAACACCGACGTTTTTAGTCGATATATTATTCGAACGTCACATCCCATCGTTAGCCTTGAATAGCATGAACAGCAGTAGCAGTATGCTATCCAGTTTTGACGTGGATGATATGACAACAGAGGCCTTATTGTTTCAAACCGGCTACCTGACCATTAAAAAGCAGCGCCAGGTCGGTGGGCAAATGTACTATACATTGGGTTACCCTAATCAGGAGGTCTATCAAAGCCTTAATGAGTTATTGCTCAGCACCTTCACCCAAAATAAAAGCGCGCAATCCGATCAAAGTATTCTACTTTATGACCTGCTGGAAGCTAATGATTTTGACGGCTTGAAAGGGTTATTTCACTCGTTCTTTGCTAGCATTCCGCACCACTGGTATACCAGTAACGATATTCAGACCTTTGAAGGGTTTTACGCGAGCGTTTTTTACTCCTACTTTGCCGCATTGGGTTTAGATGTCACTGTTGAAGACTGTACCAATCACGGTCGCTTGGATATGACCCTGAAGTTTAACGATCAAGTCTATTTATTTGAGTTTAAGGTGGTGGAGTTGGCACCTAAAGGGAAGGCCTTGCAGCAAATCAAGGATAAGCGATATGCGGATAAATACAGAGGGTTAAACCAACCAATTCATTTGATTGGCGTCGAGTTTAGCAAGGAAGATCGCAATGTTGTGGGGTTTGAAGTGGAGCAGCTATGAAGCGATGCGATGTTAAACAAGCAGCTGCGTGGTTTCCTGAAATCTGACCTGTCTATCTTTCTATCTGTCTGTCTATCACACGGGTGACTGATAAACACTTGCCTTTGCAGCAGCCCACCCAGAAACCACCGCCCCTTCAACCTTAGGCCCACCAAACGCATCGCCTGCAAGCACCATAAGCGGAGATTCGCTAACCACCAAACAAGGCTCAGCTTCAGTCTTAACAGGCTTGCTGTAAAGCCACCCATGCACCTGAAACTCAAGTACGCTGGCTCCTAACAATTGCTCAGCAACATTCAATAATTCCTGCCCAACTTCCTGCCGATCCCGATCCCAGTTGTCACGACTAAACTCAGCACTGGCATGTATCGTAATCGATGGCTTTTCAGAAACCCCTTTCGCTTCATTGTCAGCAATCCAGGCAATCGGCCCATGGCTAATCGGCAAAGCACCGTTTTGTGGAATTTCAGTGGAATTACTCAGCGCCGCCATTACAGCGATACAAGGCTCGTACTCGATATCCTCAAGTTGCTGTTGATGTGCTTGGCTAATTGCAATGTCACTCGCTGCTAGCAAATCGAGAGTTTGAGGAACTGGAGCAGTAATAATAAGCTGTTGGCTCTCAATTGCATCGCCTGACTCTAGTGTTGTTAGCCATCCATTTTCCTGCTTGGCAAAAGACACCGCCCGTACGCCAGACTGCACATCCACCCCTTTGGCGAGCTGCTTTGCCATGGCACTCATCGTCGGTACACCCCGATAGCGAGGATGCCCTTCCTCACCATCAACCTCGCTGTCGCCTCGCCACCATTCAGCAATGACACCAGCGGCTAACCAATCTTCCAGCAGCGCTTTAAAGCGAGGTGTCCTGGCAGTCACAAACTGCGCACCATGCTCAGCGATCGCACCATTGATTCGACGGTTGGATAGACGTCCACCCAAGCCTCGCCCCTTATCAATCACCAGAACCTGCTTCCCTGCTTCTGACAAATCCTTTGCCGCCGACAAGCCAGCCATACCGGCACCAATCACGAGAATCTGCGTTGTTTGTAGTTCTGGCATTTATTACCGCTTCCTTTATTTCTTTTTAAAGCTAATGACGATTTCACCCACTTTGAATCCGTACTTATACATGATAGAACGATTGATCAGTACATCATCATCATTCAAATAAAGCCAATCATCAATACTCAGTGCAAGCGTATTGCCTTTGTACGGCACATTCAAAACATATTTCCATTGGAAAGCATTACCGTGTGAAACACCAGTCGCTTCACCAACCACATCCCCAGCCTTACCGGTATATTGTTTGTCGCCAACTTTGGTAATAACCCACTTGCGCTGGCTATTTTCCCCATCGTTAAATACAAAATCCTCATCAAGCGTCAGGGTTTTGCTAGCTTCATCCCAGCGCCCCATCAGATCAACTGCAAACTGCCGTTGGGGAACACCATTGCGATCGAAAATAATACCGTAAGCCCTGCTCTCACCGGTGAAATATTCTTCAATGATCAGCGTTTGCTTGGTCTTCGGCAAATCTTCCATTTTTACTGTCGCACAACCTTCAAGCAACAACATAATAAATAGCCCGGAAAAAATGGCCGAAGCTATGTAAGTGAATCGTTTTAATTGTTTATACATGGTGTTCCCTCAGCGTTAAGCTGCTTAGTGATGTGTAGCATCACGGGTAATTGAATAGCCCAGACCACGGCAATAGCTAACCCACAAAGCAAAATTGGTTCGCCAATACTCAAGGCAGCAAACTTTTGAGCGGCAAAATAGCTGGCTGCACCGAAGCATCCCGACAACAGCACTTGCCAAATTTTTGGAATATCTCTTAACCATTTCAGACTATGGTTAAAACTAAGAATCAATAGGCACCAAAGTAGGATCATCCAGATCGGTAACACGAAGATACTATTGAAGGTGACAAACCCCAGAGAAATCATGAGGATTTCCAGCGTCAACCCTATGGGAAGCAACATCAATAACAGCTTGGCATCTGCTAATTTGCTTGGGCTAATACAAAAGTGCAGCACGACCAGCGCTAGCATGATCCAGATCGCACCATCTTGCATTAGCGCTGCGGCAAACCAACCTGCTTGGAACAGGACAAAGTTAAGTATTTTGAATAGCGGCATGATCAGGATTCACATAGCGAGGTTTTTCGGCGGTGAGGTGCACCGTGCTAATCAAACGCTCACGGAACCCCCCTTCACAGTAATGAAAATAAAACTGCCACATCCTATAAAAAGTATTATCTAAGCCCAAAACACTCAAGTCACTGCGTGCTGCTTTCAATCGATCAGACCAATGCTTCAACGTGAGTGCGTAATCCAGACCAATATCGTGCAAGGAGGAAACTTTAAGGTCAGTATGCTTAGCAATTTTCTGATTCATTATCTGAACAGAAGGTAGAAACCCGCCGGGGAAAATATACTTTTGAATAAAATCGGCCTGCTTGCGGTAACGGTCGTAGCGTTGATCGGCGATGGTAATTGCCTGAATCAACATTTTGCCCTCGGGCTTGAGTAAATCGTTGCAGGTTTTGAAAAAAGTCGGCAGAAAAGAATGTCCAACGGCCTCAATCATTTCAATCGATACCAGCTTGTCATACTTGCCAGTGAGATTGCGGTAGTCTTCTTTTAACAGTGTGATCTTATCAGCCAAACCTTCCCTAGCAATCTGCGCTTTGGCGTAAGCGTGCTGTTCTTCTGAGATAGTCGTCGTGCTGACATGAGCGCCATAGTGTTTAGCCGCATGTATCGCAAAACCACCCCATCCCGTGCCGATTTCGATAACTTCATCACCAGGCTTGAGCTGCACTCGCTGGCAAATTTCATCCAACTTTTGAAGCTGCGCCTGATATAGAGAATCGCTCGGTGTTTTAAACACGGCACTGGAGTACATCATGGTTTCATCAAGAAATAACTTGTAGAAGTCATTTCCCAGATCGTAGTGCGCCACGATGTTCTTTTTGGACTGTGACTTGGAGTTGCGGTTAGCAAAGTGTGAGAAGCGTTGTGCCAACTGACTCAGGCCAGAAAAACGATGGTCAATGGTATCAATCAAATTGGCATTACGCACCATAACCCGGATCACTTTAGTCACATCCGGACTGTCCCAAAGGCCATTAAAATAGCTTTCACCAGCTGCAATCGTGCCACCCGTCAGCATATTCCAATAAAGCTTATGATCGTTCACCGTGACGTGTGCTTTGAGGTCACTTGCAGGATTACCAAACTGATGCGTCTCGTCATTTTCCTGTAGCGTCAGGCAGCCGTGCTCCAGTTTGGAGAGCAACTTTAACAAAACTTTCTTGGCTGTCGCCTGCTTCCAACTAATCTTCCCAATACTCTGAGTACTTACGGATGATCCTTCCATTACACAACTTCCTTCTTCTTTTTAACGTAAGGCACGTATTTAATGCCTTTAATATATAGCTTGATTGCTTCCCAATGAATTCCGAGTACCGTGCTAATGGTCATGGCCGGAACTCGCAATAAATTCTTAATCAGTGCCTTTGATGTTAATGCCTCTCGCTGCATGCTAAAGGTTGCATCAAACAGCTTTTCTGACTCTCGTACGTTGTCGATATTAAGGTACAGTGTTTGTTTGAGCGGGGTAAATCGCCAATGATATTGCATGTCTTCATTCATAAATGGCGAGACATGAAACTCCTTATCCATCACCACATTTTGCCGGGCATCCACCAAGTAGCAGTGGCGTTCATTCCAAGGCGTATTACTCACCTCAGCCAGTAAATATTTAAATTCACCCGATGTATCGTGGCAGTAGTAAAAGTTCACCGGGCTGAAATACAGGCCAAAACAGCGTAACTGCCCAAGCAAAACAACTTTGCCTGCATGATTTTCACCGCCCAGTGAAACCACCCTGTCCCAGACTTTTTGCTTAGTTAGCTTACCTTCGCCGCCCAAGTAGTCTTTGTGACGAAAGCTCAAAATAGCCGGCTTTTCTACTCGAAACCACGGACTAAGTTTCAGATCTTTTTCTAACTCATCCAAGTCCAGCGACAGCAAAAATAACTTGTAGTTAAATTCGTGCGGCTTTGGGCTGTAGCGACGATGCCTTACCCAACCGGAGTAGATGGCGCTGTTCACGCACTCGCCTCAAAACGTTTGCAGACATCGAGGGCACTGCGCACACCGTCTTCATGAAAACCGCTGTACCAATAGGCTCCACAAAAATGCATACCGTCAACACCACAAATCTCTTCACGACGTTGCTGTGCGGCAACCATCCCCCGGCTAAAGACAGGGTGTGAGTACTTGTAGACACCCAGTATTTTCGCCGAAGCAATTTTCTGCGTTTTATTCAGTGTGACGCAGAATTTCGGTGCATTCTCAGGCAGGCACTGCAAAATATTCATGCTGTAAGTTACGGATGCTGGCTGATCACGAACACCCGACAAATGATAATTCCAACTGGCAACGGCTTGTGGAATATGAGGCAGCAGGTCTTCATCTGTGTGCAGAATAACTTCATTCTCGCGATACGGAATGTTCGATAAAATCTCTTGCTGTGCGCTGTTCGGCTCATCTAATAACTGCAAGGCTTGGTCACTGTGACAAGCGAATATCACCTGGTCAAAATGCTGCCGTTCACCCGATTCAAAAGATAGCCATGTGCCGTCGTCATCCCTCGTCACTTTGGCAACAGGTTTGGACAAATAAATACCGTCTTCAAATCCCTCAATCAGCTTTGGAATGTATTGATTAGAACCGCCAGTAATCGAAAACCACTGCGGGCGATCCGCTACATTAAGCAAGCCATGATTGTCAAAGAATTGAATGAAGAAGCGCAAGGGGAACGATTCAATCTCGCCTAAGCTGGCTGACCAAATAGCGGCTCCCATGGGTAGGATGTAGTTCTCAGCGAAGTAGTCATTAAACTTTTCTTCTTTTAAAAATTCACCCACGGTTTTATTTGCATCGATATTGCCCGCCTTGTTAAGGGCTTTGCAGCGCTTATTGAAACGAAGAATCGAACGAATCAGCCCCCAAAACTTCGGGTTGAGCAAGTTGCGTTTCTGTGCGAACAAAGTTGCTACCGAGTTGCCGTTGTATACCAATCCGGTCTTTTCATTGGTCACACTAAAACTCATTTCAGTGGGTTGATAATCAACACCTAGTGTATCCATCAAACCCTGAAAGTTAGGGTAGGTGTGATCGTTAAACACAATAAAACCAGTGTCTATTTTCCAAGATTTTCCCGCCACCTCAACGTCAATAGTTGCTGTATGCCCACCAATATAGTCATTTACTTCAAACATGGAGATATCATGATTTTTGGATAGGTGATAACCACAAATCAAACCAGAAACGCCTGAGCCAATGATTGCTATTTTCTTCATTCTTTTACCGTACGTAGTGCCAGCCAATGCTGTACTGAATGGGGTAATTTACCTAATAACCCCAATAGAAAAGTGAACAATCGTGGGGTGGTGACGTGATGCTTGCGCTTTGACAAGCCTTTGATAATTTCTGTCGACGCCCGCTCTACCGATATTTTCATTGGCATTTCAAAATCATTTTTATCAGTCAGCGGTGTCTCAACAAATCCTGGACTAATCAGGCTTACTGCGATCTCGTATTTGGCTAAATCGACCGCTAAGGACTGAGCTAAGTAAGTAATGGCTGCTTTACTTGCCCCATAGGCCTGAGCTCGAGAAAATGGGAAAAAGCTAGCACTAGAACCCATCAAGGCTAGCTGACCACCTCTGGGGATTTTGGGTAAGAATGCTGCAACACAATTTGCAGTTCCCAATATGTTAATGTTAATCACGCGCTGAAACAATTCCGTATCGAAGCATTTGATATCGTCCATATACTCGCAGGTACCCGCATTGAGAATGACCAGATCGAGTGTTTTATCAATTTTACTAGCCGCTGCCGCCACTTCCTCCTGATCACCCATATCAAAGGCTAAACTGCTGATATTATCGTGTTCAGAAAGCTTAGCAAGTTTGCCAGCGCTACGGCCACAGGCGATGACAGACCAGTCCTGTTCTGCATAATCAATTGCTAAGCGCTCACCAATCCCTGAGGTTGCGCCGGTAATCAATACTGTTTTCATGACACTGCCCTTTTTTTGATTAAGCGAATCGCCGAGCCGAGTACCGGGATGTTTTCGTAAAGCATTTGTCCCATGTCGGCATAATCGCGGTGATAGGTAACCTTGTCGGTAAACTTGAGATGCGTTACACCATCAACCCTGATGTTTTCTTTGCCACCAAGCTTGGGGTGGGCATAATCCATTTTCCAGTTCAGATAGGCAGACGATTCGCCGCTTTGCACATCCTGAATGTCGAAGCGACAATACAGTAGATTCTGGTACATGCCTTCAAAATACTGTTCTAGTGCATCAATACCTTGTATTTCATGCAGTGCGTCGATGAAAACAATATCATCGCTGTAAACATCGCGCAGCAAGTGCATATTGTCTTTATCCAGTGTTTGGTACATCGCGTTGAATTTTTCAACGATTTGAGGCGTCATAACGTTCACTCTCGACAGCGTGTCGCTTTACGGACACAATGGATTAAATTCAGATAACCTCAGCTTCTCACAAGGAATGTCAAGGCAACGTGAAGACCGTTAATTTAAAGGAAGTTGTTTTGCTGAAAACCGGCATTAATAATAAACTGATTCGTGTGTTTGTTATCCAGATGCTGTTCATCAGCATTGTGACGGCCATGGGCGTGTATGTTGCAGCGATTATTGTGGAGCAAGTCATGGTGCGAACGGCACTCGAAGATGAAGCGTCACATTACTGGAAAGCGCTAGCCACCGATGCAAAACATGCCACACCCAATACTGACAATCTGCGTGGCTATAAAGCGAACATAAACGACCTAGCGAGTTTGCCAGCATTTCTACAAGATAAACAGCCGGGCTACGCACGTGTTTCAATGAAAGAACGCAAACCCATTCTCTACGTTGAAGATAAAGGCTCAGAACGACTCTACTTACTGTTTGATGAGCAGAGTGTCCGGTCGCTGTCATTTTACTTCGGAGTCGTGCCGTTGAGTCTGGTGTTGATTGTCATTTATCTGTCAGCCTGGTTTGTCTACCGCTACTCACGTAAAACCCTATCGCCACTGATGTCACTAGCACAAACAATGCGCGACTTTGACTTAAGCAAACATAAACTCGATTCTTTGCACTTAGAGGACTACACCCATAGCCGTGTGGACGATGAAGTACGGATACTTGCTGATTCATTAAAAGAATTCACCCAGCGACTGAAAAAGCAGCTGCAGCGCGAACGAGAGTTTACACATGATGTCAGTCATGAGCTGCGTACACCACTGGCCGTTATTCGCGGCTCGTTGGAGATTTTGGAAATGCAAAATCCGGTCACGCCTATTCAGCAGCGCGCCATCAAGCGCATGCAAACCACGTCCAGTGATATGCTTTCATTAATTGAAACACTGCTGGTATTAGCGAGAGACAGTGAAACTTCCGAGAAGCCAACGGAACGGGTGAATATCAATCGACTGTTGCCCCAATTGATTGAGCAAACTAATCGCACGCATAATGTAGATCAACATGTTGATATCT
>ENA-ORXR01002892-ORXR01002892.1-marine-metagenome-genome-assembly--contig:-NODE-2892-length-15857-cov-3.574335_pt1 | contig 15857 bp, 16 predicted proteins | sample MGYA00237866_ERZ511479 | MGnify/ENA metagenome assembly ERZ511479 | reverse complement strand
ACTGTTGAGTGGTATAAACGCGCAAATGCGCAAGAAGATATGCTCAAATTCACAAGTTCCCAGATCGATCAGTATTTAGATCGCCTAAAATGAGCCTGCGATTTATCCCGGAGAAAACAGCGTTAGACGGCCTGCTTGTTCTGAATCGCAAGCCGCTGGGCGATACCCGTGGTTTCTTCGAACGAGTCTATTGCGCTAATGATTTCAAAGATTTTGGGTTGAAAAAGCCTTTGACGCAATTGAACCGCACGCTAACGCGCAAAAAAGGTGCCTTACGTGGTCTGCACTTTCAACGACCACCTCATGCCGAAATGAAGGTCGTTAATTGTCTTCGCGGCAAAGTTTTTGATGTCGCGGTTGATTTGCGAGATGGATCGCCGACTTTTGGGAAATGGCACGGCGAGATACTAAGCGCTGAAAATCATAAATGTCTTCTAATTCCTGAGGGGTTCGCACATGGCTTCCAGACCTTGGAAGATGACACCGAGCTCCTATATCTGCATACCGAATTTTACCACCCTGAGTCAGAAGGTGGAATTAACTTGTTTGACGAAGAGATAGCCGTTAATTGGCCCTTACCGCCTGTGCAGATATCGGAGCGAGATCAGGACCTCCCTAAACTTTGTGATGGATTTGAGAGTATTAAACTATGAAATGTCGACATTGTGACACAGAGCTTGAGAACGTATTTATTGACTTAAATACCTCTCCGCCGTCCAACTCCTATATCAGCAAGAGCAACCTCAACGGCCCCGAAACGTACTTCCCTCTTCGGGTGCTAACCTGTGAGACGTGCTGGCTTCTCCAAACGGAAGACTATGCGGATGCAGATGAGCTATTCACAGAAGAATATGCATATTTTAGCTCAGTCTCTTCATCTTGGCTGGCCCATTCTGAGAAATACGCGAATGAGATGACCAAGCGGTTCAAGTTGGACAAAGACAGTCTGGTCTCAGAAATTGCAGCGAATGACGGGTACCTTCTACAATATTTCAAGAAATTGGACATCCCATGCTACGGTGTGGAACCCACAACGAGCACGGCCGATGCTGCGCGGGAAAAAGGTATCGAAATCGTTGAAGACTTTTTTGGCGTTGAATTGGCTACCAAGCTTCGCGGTGAAAATAAGCAGGTTGACCTCGTCGCAGCGAATAATGTCCTCGCACATGTTCCTGACATTAACGACTTCGTATCCGGTTTTAAAGTTCTGCTGAAAGACACCGGCGTCGCCACATTTGAATTTCCGCATCTCTATGAGCTGGTAGACAAAAATCAATTCGATACGATTTATCATGAGCACTATTCGTACCTATCCTTAGGGACAGTTTCAGACATACTGGCCAAATGCGGATTAGAAGCCTTTGATGTGCAGCAGATTTCCACACATGGCGGCAGTCTACGCGTTTTCGCACAGCGCAAAGACACGGGGCTACACCCTGTAACCAATGCTGTAAGAGATCTCCTTAAATTCGAAGCTGACGCAGGCATGAAAACCGCCGAATTTTACAATAATTTCCAAGGAAAAGCTCAGAAAATCAAACGCACATTTTTGAGCTATTTGCTTGATTGCAAGGCGAAAGGGTTGAAAGTCGCCGCTTATGGCGCGGCCGCCAAAGGCAATACATTGATGAATTATGCCGGAGTGACAGACGACCTTTTACCCTATGTGGTTGATCGCAACCCCAACAAACAGGGTATGTTTATGCCAGGCAGCCGTATCAAGATCGTTGACGAAGCTCACATGAAGCAAGATCGTCCTGACCGCATAATTATTCTGCCATGGAATCTTGCGCCTGAAATCAGCGCCCAATTAGCATATATCAAAGACTGGAACGGCGTTTGTGTCCGTTTTGTACCAGAGTTAGAGGAACTTAAGTCTGTCAAATAGCGATCGACAAGTACGATCCTTAATTCTAGCATCACTACAAGGTAAACAATGACCAAAACTAACAACGACGAAATCGCAAAATTTCAAGCTGAAAATGCGAAAACGATATCGACCTATAGCGGCAATAAAGAGTGGCAGAAGCTCTCCGCCGATTGGACCAATCATTCCTTCCAAAACCGTTACATGTATAATTTTGCGTGGTTGGGGCGTCCGATTATCCAATTCCCAACCGACATCATGGCCGTTCAGGAAGTTATCTGGGACGTGAAGCCAGACCTGATTATTGAAACAGGTATTGCACATGGCGGATCTCTCATCCTCAGCGCCTCATTACTGGCGATGCTAGACATGGCTGAAGCCGTCGAGTCCGGCGAAACAATTGATCCTAAAAAATCGAAAAGACGTGTATTAGGTGTGGATATTGATATCCGCGCCCACAACCGGGCGGCCATCGAAGCTCACCCCATGTCCAATTGGATTAGCATGATCCAAGGCCCATCTTTAGACGAGTCCGTTGTTTCACAGGTTCACAAATTCGCTGAAGATTATGACCGCATTCTTGTGTGTCTTGACTCCAATCACACGCATGATCACGTCATGGGTGAATTGGAAGCCTATGCTCCCCTTGCCTCCAAAGGAAGCTATTGCATGGTTTTTGACACTATCGTTGAAGACTTACCCGCGGACGCCTTCCCTGACCGTCCATGGGCACCTGGAGACAATCCTAAAACAGCGGTTCGCGACTATCTAAAAATACTCGAAAATGAGGGCCGTAAAGGCGTTGACGGCGAACCTCTTCACCTTGAGCGGAACGCTCAACTGGAAGACAAGCTCATGTTGAGCGTGGCTCCTGAAGGATATTTGCAGCGGAAGTAAAATGAAGCTTGTTCGGTTGCGTTCGTACGCAATCGGGAAACTTTAGTTTTATCCGAAAATATCAAAGACCTGCGGAAACGATTTGGGGGACAAGATCCCCCAAATCGTTCAAAATATTTTTTGGAACATATCCGAACTCGCGGCCTAGTAGTTTCACGTCAATAGGCGGGAAATTTCGCTGGTTGGCATTCGGAGCAAAATTGACATTGCAGCCCAAAATTTCGGTGAGTGACGTCGCTATTTCTCCATGGGTTGTCGACTGTCCGCTTGCAATGTTGTAAATGCGGCTCTGCCCATCCATCGCTATCTGGGTCAACAACATTGAAACGTCCTCAACAGACACATAATCTTTCGACGATTTCGGAGCCTCATTAATTGTAACGGCTCCGGTTGAAGATGCCTCTTGAATGACTGAGCTTAGAAATGTTGAGCCACTCATCCCTACCCCATAAACATTTGAAAGCCGGGCGACGCGGATCGTGGGATTGTCCTGTGAAACACAAATAGACTCCCCGGTTAATTTGCTAAGATTGTAAATCATGTCGAGCGATGGAATGACTTTCAGGAAGCTATCCTCGCTGGCAAGAACGTCATGACCTAAACCCGCGTAGACGCGGGTGCTGGACAGATAGACCCATGAATCGAAAGTCGCTCTCTGGATCAAATCGGACAATTTGCTGACATGGGCTTCCACGGTCTCGAAGGGTTTTTGTCTAAAATTTGCGGTTAGGCCGATGGCATAAATGACGTGGCCGATATTAGAATGCGCATTGACAAAATCGAGTTCCTCGCCCCTAGCCGGCGTAGATACACTGTGACCTTGGGTAACCAGATATTGACGCAAGTGGGATCCAACAAAACCGCTGGCACCAAAGATCGTAAATTTCACGTTCTATAACCTTTGTGCACGGCCGGCATTCCAGCGACGACGGAATAGGCCTCCACCTCCCCTCTGACGAGGGACATCGCGCCAATCACACAGCCTTTCCGCAATATCGTCCCGTCTAAGAACGTGCATCCCGCGCCGATCCAAACGTCGTCCTCGATAACAATACCTCCTTTGGACGGCATGAATCTCTGCTCACGAATGAGTTGATCCTTTTTCTGGTATGCATGATTGACCGGAGCAAACACACAATTCGCAGCTATTGCGACGTCATTTCCAATTGTGATTCCATTGCCTGTATAAAGGACGCATCCCGAATTTATGGTGACGCGATCCCCGATAATGACATGGCCACTTCCGCCCGCCGGTTTAACCTTCACAAAGCTATCGATATAAGAGCCCTGACCGAGGTGAAATTTCGTTCCTCTCGAGCTAGGCTCTATGTCGGCCAAGTCAGATATATGGGCAGTTGGGTCAACTTTTAACAACATCGGATAGGTCCTTTTCTTAACAATGTTCGCTCGAGTAGCCTCAGAAAAGTTTGCTCAAACTACAGCCGGTGCCCTTCTCAATAATACCGGCGCGATGAATAATGCGCGTTTGCTGTGTTGGGGTGAGTAGTTCTTTACCCCGTCCAACTTTGCCGACGTTAAATCGAACCCCTTCCGCACCCGCCTCTCTTTTTGGCAGCGAAAATTTGCTGGCTTTTTCCGCATCATGGAGGCCCAATCTATCGACAAGGTCATAGAAATTCTTATCAGTATCGCTGAAGAATTCCTCGTAAGACAAAACGATTGCTGGATATCCTTCTTCGTTTATCTTTTTCATCCAAGTCGCATAACACAGCAAATACCATGACAGCGCACCTTCGATCATATAATCAAACTGTTCTTTCTCGCTCATTTTATTGAAATTCGGGTTGTAATATCCCCACTGGCTGGTGAACGATCCTTCCCAAATGCCTTTGCCGAATTCCACCCGCTCTTCATACATGTCTCGCAGACTGACAATACAATCGAAAATATTCCGATAGATGAACACGGAGTCCATTCCGTAACGCTTCAACATCCTCAGATTATGCTTTGTTGGATGAAAATGCGTCTGGGTAATGAATGAGGGATGCTCTGCATCTGCCTTTTGCAAACGCACGTGAGATATTTCTTGCACCTCCGCTGTCGTTGCAATGACAGCCGTTGGAAAGTCACAATAGCGGGCGAGACTTTTGGTGATGAAGGTTGATCCGGATTTTGGAAAACACGCGATCGAAATACGTCGTCCACGTTTTTGGCGCGCTGGAGGTTTTGCTTGGCGCGCTGGTTTCTGGGCGACTTTATTTTTCACCGGCCGAGCCACCTTGGTCTTTACCTTGATCGCAGGGACGAGAGCTTTGAAGAGAGCATCCGCAAACGTGTTCAGTCCAAGATCGTTAAAGTGGGTGTTGTCATATCTATACGCTTCCCCGAGCTCATCAGTATCAACCGCAAAGACGCACCCATCGAATGTCTCTGAGATTTCTTTTTGGGCGTCTCGAACGGCCTCGCTGCATACTCCAAACCGATAAGAGGCCGTGCAAATAAAAATAGGGGCCTCAGGAAAGTTCTTACGCAACAATTTGTGCAGCGGTCTGAAGGCGTCAACATATTCCTTACGGCCAGTTTCAAGTAAGGTATCTCGCTCCCCTTGGTGGTAAATGATATGGGTCACGGGCGTTGGACCGCCCTTCAAGGCCGGGAGATGGTCTTTTTCGAAGGGCATAAAGCACTTTCCACCACTCGACCAGTCGCCCACCGAGGTCCCGCCGCGGGCGAGTACACTCACAATAAATTCGTCCGTCAATCCGGACTGCTTTAGGAGCGGAGACAGCCGTGTCCAGACGCTTCCGCCCTTTCCTGACCCCCCTGGAATAGGATCAGATAAGCGTTTCTTTTCGCCTTGGTGCAGATAGTGTCCCCAGTCGCAATGAGACAGTCTCTTACCGTGATTGGCAACATTAGATTGCCCGAGTACAAGTAAATGCAATGTTTCTCTCCCACGAGAAGCCGCTATTTTTTCGGCGTTTCCTTAATCAGCGTTTCAGAGTTGATATAGATATTGAATTTCAACTGCTCCAAAGGATCAAATGTAAACTTGACCTCTTCGTAGGGTAGAGGCTCAGTCTTATCGTCACCGTTTTCGCTCGCCACTCGGGAGGGTGTGTCGTTCGTCATAATTGGCCCCATTTCACTTAACTATTTACTATTTTTTCTGCCAGAAACCTGCTCTTGGAAGGTTTCATAGGATGCCTTTTCGCCAAGATTGTCACGCGTTCCGGTGGCATCCGACGTCAGCTCAGAAACGATGTGATCGATTAGAGCAAAGTGTTCTGTACGCGACGGATGCCCGTCCACAAATAAACCGTGGAACTCCTTATACTGCCTTTGCACGATATTACTATTTTTGAAGGTCGGATGAGACGAAAAACCCGGAATATTGTGGGGCTGACGCCCCGCGAGATGAGAGATCCGTTGTCGGATGAGTCTCACTGAAATCCTGTCAGCCTCCGGCTCACTCAACTCCGCATATTTAATCAAATCTTCTTTCATAATGTCGACAAGTCTCAAAACTTCATTAGCCCGGCGAAGGTAGATCAACTGATCATCAGCGCGAAGATAGCTGTGCTTATAATTTCGGGTACAAAAATAGCCAACTGTCGGAAAGGCCTTGAGCTTCCCAGCTGTGCAGTCATGTAACCCGACCGCGAAATCGAAAAAATTTGCGAGGAATGTGTCATTCGCGCGCTGATAGCGCTCTATAAGGTGTTCCCGTCGAGTAACTGCATAGGTTGTAGAAAAAGGAAATTGAGCGAAAACCATTGCCCGCGTTTTTGCGATAGGATTTGCCAAGTTTTTCGCGTGTCCTAAACGAACGGATAGCGCATCGTTTCTCTCTAATTTGAAATGGATGATTGAGCCCATTGCCGTTGAGTAATCGGGGTTCTTTTTGAGAAAACCCTCGCCCCTCTTCATAGTCGTCATCACAGGATAATCATCATCCGCGCCCATTATAACAAATTCGTCACGCACACTATTTAAAGAGTCTAATATGCGATCAAAGAAAGGAAAGTCAGCATCATATACGCGGTGATCGACTGACAACGTATCTTTTACGCTTTTGATCGTTTCCTCATATCCGGAACGATATTCCTCGTTACTTCCATCCGCAACGATCACCTCGCTCTGCGGGTAAAAATGGGCAAGATACCCTAATACACTTCGCAAAGAGCCAGGTCGATTTCGACTTGGGATCAAGATTTTAGCCATTGTCAGTCTTACCTTAGCTTACGTTTTCCACATAAGACCTTGGCAAGTAGGGAGCATCATTATCGATGTCCCCAACCGTTCAGCAGCCTCATCCAGAGCTTTACGTTGAATTGAATGGTACGGAAACCCATAATCATCAAAAATGACTGGCGCGCCCTTAACCAACAAGGGCCAGAAAAATTCGAGAGCGGCGACTTCCGGATAAGCGACATTCATATCAATGTGCAAATAAGCCACCCTATCACCTTTAAAAGCAGATAGGGTTTCAGGCACTGCCCCGGGAACAATTTTTGTGAATTTTCGAGTCGAAAAATTGTCTTCAACCTCGGCAAGCACATTTGGATACCGGTCGTCTTCAATTCGCGTGAGCGCCAACTCCTCTTCAGTCAGTTGGCTGGCATCCAACCCCTGAAATGTATCGAACAAATAAAACTTACGGCCTTTGAACGCTTTCGCCTTCAGGTAATGCATGACGCACATCGCAGTCCCGCCCCTGTCAACACCGCATTCAACAAAATCCCCCTCTAGCTGAGCAGATTGTTCGGCGCATTTTAACAGCGTGTAGACCCGCCAACGAATATCTTCATTCCAAACGGATATCGATTTTCCAGCCTTGTAAGCACCGCGGAAGCGATCCTCCTCCAACCAGTGCGCATCCGCAACACTCGCCAAGCTGTCCTCGATATATTTGGATTGTTTGAACCAGTTCCAGAGTTTCCGAAAGCGCTTATCTTCCAATTGTCCGGTTTCAAAACTCTTTAGGACGTCACTTACCGTTGGGTCAATTTCCAGTGAACGAATGAATTTCGTGAACGCGATTGTGGTTTGACCGTTCTTATCGCCGACATCTCGGTTTTGATAAATTTCAATCAGCCTCGATAATTCAGGGACATCACTCAGTGCACCCATAAACCGGATTAAAGAATTCGGGTTTTCTTCCCGTTTTTGATATGTTCTAATCAATTTCGAAAGTTCCGGGTCCTCCAAAAGTGATGTCAATTGCCTAACGATAGCGTCTGGTCGCTCTGCTTTTTGTAGATAGGCGTTGAGAAGCCCGGAGAGACCCGGATCATCAATCAAAGAGGTTACATAATTTAGCAACGCCGCAGGGTTCTCATCTTTCTGTTTAAAAAGATTGAGCAATCTCGATAGTTCCGGGTCAGCATTGAATCCGGTCAGCTGTCGGGACAAGGCGTCAGGACGTTCCGTTCTGTTCCTATAGGCATTGAGAAGCCCGGAAAGGCCCGGGTCGTTACTCAGAGATGTGACATGGTTGAGCAACGCCGCCGGATTTTCAACTCTCTTATTATAAAGGGTGATCAATCTGCCAAGTTCAGGATCATCATTCAATGCCATTAACTGACGCGTCAAAGCCTCGGGACGCTCCTCTTTTTGCGCATAGGCATTGAGCAGAGACGCGAGATCAGCATCTTCACTAAGTGATGTCAGATACCGGAGGAATGCAGCAGGGTTCTCGTCTTTCTTCTTATAGACCCGCGTTAATCTAGCAAGTTCGGGATCATCATTCAGCGCCGTCAATTGACGTGCCAGAGCCTCGGGCCGCTCGTCTTTCTGCGCATAGGCATTGAGCAGAGAGGCGAGATCTGGATCGTCGGTGAGTGAGGCTAAATAACGTAGCGGCGCAACAGGGTTCTCATCTTTTTGGTTGTAAAGACGCACCAAGCGCGAGAGCTCTGGATCGTCTTTCAGCACAGATATCCGCCGCATCAAAGCGTCCGGATCCGACCAAAGGCCGTGAAGCCTACTCAGTAGATTACCTAAAATATCGGGGCTTTCTGTCATAGAGCTTTAACCTAATATCGTAGTGCAAAACCTTATCAAGATTAAATATGATTTAGGTCGAGCATGCATTTCCCAGTTGAGACTCATATCGCGCCGTAACCTCACCTATTGCCGACAACGCAAACGTTAGACAGGGCTCCGAAACTGTGGCAATGCGTACGCTGTCTTCGCTAGAGCAAAGCTCTCAAAGAGGTTTGGAAATGTCGTCTATGCCCCCTCTTCTCCTCCCCACGCGAAACCGACCTACTGCGCTGGCCGGGGTCCTGAGTTATCTTTCGAAATTTTATCCGGACTGCCGGGTGATTATTGCTGATGGTAGTTCAGAATTTCACCAAATCGCAAATTTTGAGATCGTCCAATCCTGCCCATTAAAAAATATCGAGTACAGGAAATTTCCGAACACGCTCAGCCTTCCTGACAGGCTGATTGACATTCTTGAGAATGAAACCAGCTCGTATTTTATCATGGGGGCTGATGACGACTATCCCTTACTCGAAGCCTTCGCAGGCGCAGCAGATTTCTTGGACAATAATCCTGACTATTCTGTCGCCGTAGGTTCCAGTTTTAAACTCAATCTGAGATCTGCGAATCATCTCACTGCCAAATTGGAAATCCCGCGTCATTTGCCGCTGGCAAAACCACAATATAGATGCCTGCATTTTTCAAGGTGGAGTTTTCCAACGACTTACGCGATTGCCCGACGCGAGGTCCTTATTGAGCGTTATAGAACCCTGAAAGCCTATTTTATACCCGGCTTTGTCGACTTCACGATTGGTCTTATCGATTGCTTGCAAGGCAAACTGGCTGTGCTGCCTGATCTTTCCTTCATTCGCACCTCCCACTTTGCAGCGAGTCATATTCGCCATCGCAGCGGGATAGGGTTTTTAAGTGACGGACCACAAATCATAAACTTACAAGCAGATATTCAAAAACGCCTCGCCGAAATAGAAGAAATTAGTTCCACAAGCGCAAATAGCTTAGCCAACCGGATATTTCGCAATCGGATCAATGAACTTTGCGGACGGAGAGAGCTCTTGGAAAATGTCGTCAAAGCCGCTGAATTTGACGCATCCATACCTCGGGTCCAAGCTGAACTATTTAACGATCTATTCCGGACGGGCACGCCGGCTCGGGCACGCTATGCCGAGCGGTTACAGATGATCGCCAATAATGTTTACACGGCGCTAAGATCCGACGACAACTTGAACGAACCTCAGAAGGTTTTTTCTCTGGGTGCCCAACAGTCCCAAAAACTCTCGGACCAAAGCGCCCTTCAAAGAGAGCGTGTTGAGACCCGTATCCAAGCTAATATTGATGCGCGCACTGAAGCGCTTATTCCAAAAAAGGACTTCGTTGGCTCACCAAATTACAACATCAAAGTAGATCCGGAAACGCTCGAATTCATCGAAGGTCTCGGATTTGGGCGGTAAATACCGGATCCCATCCATGTTTTACAAAACTATTTCTTGGTCACTTAATTAGAGCGTAGAGACCTATTCATTCACATGTTGCATTGGGCACCCTCGTAATTTACTCTTCAATCAGCCCCTGAATCTTGGAAAAAGACAGTTATATGAACAAATCTTATCTTTTCGTATCAGGTGCGCCTCGTTCCGGTACGTCGGCTATGACACACGCGTTAAACACATTGTCTAACGTCAAAATTGGGATGGAAATCTTTCCAGACTCTGCAAAATATAAGGATTTTTTACCCTTGAAGACGTCCTTTTTCGAGGGTGAAACTCTGAGGGCCGGGGTAAAGTTAAAAATAGGCGATGGCGATGTGGACGAAGAAATCCGCAAGTTTGAAACCGCCAAAGTAATAGGAGATAAACATCCCAATTATCATCGTTTCTTTGATGCCTATGACAGTGAGTTTTCGCCTTGCCGTCACGTTTTTATGTTTCGCAATCTCAACGATGTCGCCAATAGCTTCGCCGCAAGATTAGAAGATCCGGACGACAGCTGGCAGCTCAACGGATATCGCGCCATCGATTATTGGTGTAAGGGCGCTTCAAATTTTCTGGCCTATAAACGGGCAAATCCGGACAAGGTTTTTGGCATCCAGTTTGACGAAATTTATTCTGATGATATGGACGATTGCATAAGTCGATTCACGGCTCTCCGGGATGCCTTGGCCGATTCTCTTGACGTCGGTGAGATTGACACCGACGCGATTACCAAATTTTTTAAAAAATCCATCAGACTTCGCTCTGAAAAACAATGGGATGAGAATGGTGATGTGGAGGCTTTGTTCGATACATATAACAAGCATAGAAAGCAGGTTAACTGGGACATCGAGAAATACCGAGAAATTCTTGAGGAATTAGGCATCGAGAAATTCGGCTTTTAACTTGATAACTTCTAACAACAGGTCAGGGAACTCCTACTTGTCTAAAAGCGAACAGTTTAAGTTCAAAAACTTGGTTTGAAGCGGATGTGTCGTCGCCTGCGTGGCTAAGGATAAATTGGAGCGATGGACGCACACCCTTCTTCGGGCTCACCCAAAGGGTTTCGCTGTTGCCTGAGACAAGGATGTTTACGAAGCCTGTTTGGTAAACTTTAGTTTCCTTAGAGAGGTTAATAGAGATCATCCTGTCTGGCGTCTTTCAATTGCCCGACAACTTTTTTTACATCTTGCGCTGAATCCAGGTTGATGACGAGAACAGAATTTTCTGTCGCAATCACGGCCAAGTCCGAAACACCCACCGTGGCAACAAAAGGGCCTGAAGACCGAAGTAGCACATTGGAGCAATCTACCTTACTCGTCCGTGTTTCGGCGCAATATCCGTCTCTGACCGCAGGTCCGCCCATATTCGTTTCATGTTCCCAGACCGCTCGCCAAGATCCGATATCATTCCATCCGATATCGACCGGACCAACGAGGCTGATATTTGAGGCTTTCTCCATGATCGCATAATCAAAGGATTCGCTGCGGCATTTATCAAAACTGACCCCATCGAGGAACAGAAGATTATCAACTGTCCTCGCTTCTTTGACGGCAATTTTTACGTCTTCCAGTATATCCAAGGCGTGATCAGAGAAGGCTGCCACAATTACATCGGGCTTAAATAAGAAAATTCCAGCATTCCAGAAATAGCTCCCGTTGGCGAGATAGGTCTTCGCCGTTTCAAGGTCAGGTTTCTCAACAAATTCCACAATCGCTCGGCTCCCGTCACCTGAGGCGTCTCCGGCTTGAATATACCCATATCCCGTTTCCGGATGGGTTGGCCTGATCCCAAATGTCACGATGTTCCCTGCCAAAGCGCTCGCGCTGCCGGATTTGATGTAATCCCAGAAGGCCGGCACGTCCCCGATATAGTGATCTGCAGGCAAAAGCAGCACAAGCGCATCAGGTCCAGCGTCGGCCATTGCCAAACCTATCGTGGCGGCCACAGCAGCTGTGTTCTTAGCCAGAGGCTCCAGAATGATCATATGCGGTTGGATGCCGATGTCCGCGCATTGTGCTACGACAAGGTCTTTATGCGCTGAAGCGCAAACGAAACTCGGCGGCGCGATGTCAACACCCTTGGCCTCACGCCCCCGAACAGCCGTTTCCTGCAACATCGAAAGGTCAGAGACAATTTTATGAAATTGCTTTGGCTGGGATTGAGTCGACATCGGCCATAACCGCGTCCCCGCGCCGCCGCACATAATGAAAGGGTATAATTTCAAAACCAATGACTTTCTCCAACCAATGGCGTTCGGGCCATTCAAAATCTAGATCAAATTCATTATCACATAATAAGATTGGTAACTCATGACTAAATTTGAGAATTTTCTTTTGGTTTCGTCAAAATAAAATTGTGTTCTTTAAACATTTTCGGTCGCCAGCAGCGTTTTCATGTCGATTAATCCGACAATGCGCTCATCATCCCAAACAAATGCGTTCCCAATTTTTCGTTGTGTGAGAGCAGTGACAGCGTCCTTCAGTCTGACATCGGGAGAGAGCGTGAACGACACTGTGGTCATGATATCAGACGACTTCTTTTGCATGATGTCGGTCCCCATAGCGCGGCGAAGATCACCGTCCGTTATAATGCCAACTAGCTTTTTATTATGACAAAAGTAACATCATATTTGTTGATGACCTCGCCAGCGGACATCGTATATCCAAAGCGAGACAGCATAGAGAATTAGGTCCATGGAATTTATCGATCTGCACGCGCAGCAAAACCGCCTCAAAGCCGAGATCGACGCCGGGATTGCGGATGTGCTCAGCCATGGCCGCTACATCCTCGGGCCGCAAGTCACGGAATTTGAAGGCAAACTCGCCGCCTTCGCGAATACCAAACATGGGCTGAGTTGCGCCAATGGCACTGACGCGATTTCGCTTGCGCTCATGGCTTGGAACATCGGTCCCGGCGATGCGGTTTTCTGCCCGTCATTTTCTTATTGCGCGACGGCGGAAGTCATTGCTCTGCGCCGCGCAACGCCGGTTTTTATCGATATTGATCGCGAGACATATAATATGGATCCCGAGAGCCTGCGCACGGCCATTTCTCAGGTGAAGCAACAAGGTCAGTTAACGCCGCGCGCGGTGATTATTGTGGACCTGTTCGGGCAATGTGCGGATTATCCGGCCCTCACCCCGATAGCCCGTGACGCGGGTCTCAAAGTTATTTCGGATTGCGCACAAGGATTTGGGTCAACGCGCGACGGCAAACATCCGCTGCACTGGGCAGATGTGCAAACGACCAGCTTTTTCCCAGCAAAACCTTTAGGGTGTTACGGCGACGGCGGCGCGGTGCTGACGCAAGATACAGCGCTGCATAATCTGATGGAGTCCTTGCGGTTTCATGGCCGCGGAGAGGCGCCGTTTGACAGCGACCATATTGGAATAAACTCACGTTTGGATACTGTGCAGGCCGCCATTCTTCTCCCAAAACTCGCGATATTCAAGGACGAAATTGCGAAGCGAAATGTGATCGCCAAGCGCTATTCCAAAGGCCTGAAATCCCATGTGACCCGCACGCCGAAAATTGATGAGGATGTGGTTTCAACTTGGGCGCAATATACTATCGAAGTTCCCAATGCGGAAGACTTCTCCGATAAAATGAAAGCCAAAGACATCCCGAATGCGCGTTACTACCCGCTGCCGATCCATATGCACACGGCCTACCGCGACTTTCCGACATCCGGAAATGGTCTCCCCAACACAATGGATTGCCGCAGCCACGTCGTCAGCTTGCCCATGCACCCCTATCTGTCGGAGGCGGATCAGGACCTCATAATTGAGGCTGCGATCACGTCTCTATAAATCCCATTTCGCCCTCACCCACTTCGATAGAACTGGCGAGATGGATCACCGTTTTCACGCCTGTGTATTTTTGAACGGCTTCCAATGTCGCGACGCGGTCTCGCAAATCCACAGTTTCAAACGGACCCCATTTGACAGCATGTTTGTGTCCCGCGTCAAAATTATCAAACACAATTGGACATCCGCCGCGCGGCTATTGTCTTGCAAACATGCGCGCCAATATAACCGCCGCCGCTGACAACGATAAAATCATGGTCTGTGAGGTCATAATCAGGATTGGGCATTAGTTCGAAACCGCCTCATGCACTTGCTTCAAAGTCTTGAGTAGCTCTGCCGCCCCGTTTAGTGGCAAACAGCTCGGCGCATCACAAAGCGCGGCATCGGGATCCCTGTGGAACTCAAGGAAGACTCCATTTGCCCCCGCCGCCACGGCCGATTTAGCGATCACCGGGACACCCTCGCGCCGACCACCCGTTGACGCGCCTGCCGTGCGCGGATCAGCGCCCGGTAATTGCACCGCATGGGTGGCGTCGATTGTGACAGGCACCCCCAAAGCCTGCATCGCGCCAATGCCCAGCATATCGACGACGAGGTTATTATAGCCAAAGCTCGACCCGCGCTCACACAGGATGACGTCCAAATCCGGCGCAACTTCCCCAATTTTAGAAACGATGTTTTTCGTGTCCCACGGCGCGAGGAATTGTGCCTTTTTAACGTGTAAAACGCCGCCTGCGGCTTGCGTCGCCTCGGCCATAGAGACGACGAGATCGGTTTGGCGGCAAAGAAAGGCGGGTAGCTGCACGATCTCCGCGATTTCGGCCACTTGCGCCGATTGTGAGGGCTCATGAACATCCGTGCAAATCGGCACATTTAGTTTCGACTTAATCTGGTCTAACAGATTAAGACCGTCCGCTAAACCCGGACCACGAAAGGATTTTATTGACGAGCGATTGGCTTTATCGAAGCTGGCTTTGAACGCATAGGGCAATCCTAGGTCAAAACAAATGCGTTTGAGCTCGGTTCCGACCTCTAAAGCCAACCCAATGTCTTCCAGCACATTTAACCCGGCGATCACAGCCAAAGGGGCGTCGCCGCCAATGGCCCAATCGGATTTGGAGAGTTTGACAGGTTTCATTTCACGCATCCGTTTCAGACAGTCTCTGGTGTTGGCGGCATATCCTGATCCCCCGCCCCGTGGATACGGCGCGTTCCGGGGATTCGGATATCCTGTACAAGATCCTGAATAGCTTGCGGTGGCGGCGGCGTCACCAAAGAGACTCCGAGACCTACAGCTGTGGACAACCACATAAAGACAAAGCCAATCCCTTCGGGCGACACGCCAAACAACCAATTCTCAGCCGTGCCGCCGCCAAATTTGAAGTAGTAGATGTAAGCAAAGGTCGTCACCAACCCCGTTAACATAGAGGTGATAGCGCCTTGTTTATTCATACGTTTCCAGAAAATGCCTAGAAAGATAATCGGGAAGAGCGAGGCCGCCGCCAAGCCGAAGGCGAAAGCGACCACCTGCGCCACAAACGGCAGCTGCGTGGCGAATATCCCGAGCAAGCCCGCCATGAGAACCGCAAAGGCCGCCGCAATTCGCGCGGCGAGCATCTCGCTCTTTTCGCTCATATCGGGCCTAAAGGTGCGTTTGAGTAAATCATGAGACACCGCGGAGCTTATCACCATCAAGAGCCCTGCCGCCGTGGAGAGGGCTGCTGCGAGTCCCCCCGCCACCACGAGGCCAATCACCCAATTTGGGAGGTTGGCGATCTGCGGATTGGCGAGCACGAAAATGTCTCGATTGGGCGTGACTTCATTCGCCAAACCGTCAGGCGCATCCGG
>ENA-ORXR01002891-ORXR01002891.1-marine-metagenome-genome-assembly--contig:-NODE-2891-length-15859-cov-10.469269_pt1 | contig 15859 bp, 17 predicted proteins | sample MGYA00237866_ERZ511479 | MGnify/ENA metagenome assembly ERZ511479 | reverse complement strand
CTAGAAAATGACGACAAGATGCAAACATATATTTCTTAGAGCACGTCGAGAGCTGTCCCGATGTCGTGTACAGCGCTAGAGATGCGGTGAGATGCAGCAAATGACATCCAGATGCAGGTGGGCACGGCTGCCAACGATTGGCCGCAAGGTGCTCGTATGATCGAATACCGCAAGCATACGTGCAAGCAGGTTCAGCTTGGCTGTGCGACTCGAAAGAGACACAGACTGATCGTTTTGCGGTGCACATGCGCTGGTCCTCACGCGAAACAGTTCGAAACGCAGCACCCGTGACGACTCTAGGTTGACGACCAAGACTGTTTCCTTTCTCTGGCTACTACAGACAACCCGTTGCAACTCCACCGGCTTGGACTCACTGCAGGCTTCTGACCTGATATGTGTTGTGTGCGTACTACACCCGACGTACGTGTTGCAGTCGGTGCTGTGGATGCCCGCACAGGACGCACTGCAACCTACAACTGTATGACCGCGTACACTGCGTACTGCAACCAACAACTAGAACCAGACCGTGTGAAGGCTTTCGTCAATGGGCAGTACGAGCAGGATGGCGGGTGAAGAGACAAACTAAGAAGTGCCAGATCCGTTCTGTGCTGGTACCGCCGACGCACCAAAGCAAAGCGACGACGGGCCCGCATGCCGACGGCGCACACTCGAACTGACGGCAAAGGTCCAGAAACTGCAAGACTCTTGAAGTGAAGGCACGTGCAGGCCCGTGCACATATATAAACAAACAGAGCAAGACCATAAACCACGAGTACTCCCGTAGGCAGGCCCTTTAATCACGCGGGTACATGCACACACATCCCAAGCTCTGAAAAGCACACCTATAACCACACACCAGGAGAAGCGCTGGCCAAAGACCGGTCGGATGCCGACGGCTGTATTTACAAGCACCCCAGTCCCCCCATCCCCTCGACAGCCACGGCCGCGATAACAGCGAGGCTGACGTGAACCCTGGCGCTCAGCGTCAGCGCCCGCTCACGGCGCCGAAAGCGACGAGCGTGCCGTCGTCCTCGACAACGCCATCCGCTCCATCTGCCTCGTCCGTCTCTTCCAACCATTCCGTGTCGCCCTCCTCGTCCGTCGCGGGCGCCTCTGCATCTTCGTCGACCCCATTGGCATTGACAGCCTCGCCGACGTCGTCCGCCTCGACAATCTCAACCGGCTGAACGACGGCGGTGGCCTCGACAAACTCGACCGACTCAGCGGCCACGGTCGCCTCGACGGCCTCGACGGCCTCGTTTGCCCCGTCTGCTCCACCCACCCCGCCCGCTCCGCCCTCCCCGTCCGCCGCGTCCGCCCCATCCTCCGCGTCCGCCCCGTCCGCCCCGTCCGCCCCGTGTGCCTCGTCGCCGCGGAAAACGTCGTCACTCTCGTTAACCAACTCAATCTCCGGCAGCCCGACCATCGATTCCGCGGCTGACTCGTCTTCGTTGAGTTCCACGTCTGTGAGCGACGCAGCCGCCGCCGACTCCTTCACTGAGACATTGGAGGTGAGGTCGTCGGAGACCAGCGCCAAAGTCATGCGGCGACGAATGACAGGGATGTCCGCCTGCGTGAAGGACACAGGTGCGCCAGTAGCGCAACAGTCGGCCGCAGCGAGAACAAACACGCCACAGCAGCCGCCGTCCGTCTGCTGGGGCCACGCCGACTCGATGATGACCATCCATTCATCAACAGCCCATTGCTCCGCTACGTCGACGCCGAGCCGCGAGGACACCTCATCCTTGAGCCATCGCTGCAGGAGCACCACGACAGATGCACGGTCGGCACCCAGCAGGGAGTCGTAGTATTGGAACTGCCGGTCACGTACGTTTATGATTACCACAACCCAATGCGCGTTGTCAATGTTCACCGGCGCAAATATGAGGTCGACATCGTCAAGCTGCAGGTTGCCCTTGAGCCCCCACTGCCGGACGCCCGCATAGTCGTAGCAGCCAGGCCGTTCCGACCACCTGGAAAAGAAGAACGTCCCAAGCATGAATGACCGCGGGAGCGCCGACGCGCCCGACGGACCTTGACCACCAGGACCTCGCTGCGCCGCAGAGCGCCGCATGGCCCGCGCCACCCGGTCGCGGTGGTTGACTAACGCCACGAAGGAGTTCATCACCTCGTCATTGAGCCAGCTCTCGCCGCGTAGCAGCAACACGTCGGCCACGATCAATGTCACGCCGGCCTTGTTGACAGGTCGAACCGTGTCGTGGGGGGAGAGCCCCGTCGTCAGCACCGACGCGAAGGCATCCTCGCTCGAGGACAAAGCCACTCGGCTCAGCGGCTCGTACCGCCGACCGCTTGGGGGTGAACCGCCGCCACAGCCATGCAAGTCAACGCCGACGGGCACACCGCTTCGACCGGGGCTTTTGGGAGGGTCAAAGGCAGCACGGATGCCGGCGCCCCCACCAAGATCAGTGTCTGGATCGGCGCCTACCGCCCTGGCCGCCGCTCGGCCAGCATCCTGCGAGGAGTCGATGTCCAGAGCGCCGACGCTCGCGGAGAGGTCACCGTCATCTCCTATCGTGCGCGGCGAGACCCTGCTCACGTCGGGGCGCCACCCATCTGCCGTCACGACCGACTGGCAGGTGCAGATCCAGCCGCGCTCGCACTTGCGCGACAGCCGCTCATGGTAGAAAGGCGCGAGGGGCACATGGTCGTTCTCCCCGGCCTTCGCGGAGTAGAGCCGCTGCAGCTTGCGGATGTTCATCATCGCCACCTGCACAATCTTGTGCACCATGTACGTCGCCGGCGCCATGTAGGCAAGGCTGGTGCGGTTGCCGACCGCAATCGAGTGGGAGACCTCGGCGGCTTGCGTCGCCACGCCGGCGGTGGCTCCCAAACTCTCGTCGGGCATGTAGACTGGCGAGCTTGAGTGGGTGATCGAGTGCGGGCGGTCCAGTATGCACCGGAAGCCGTGCTTGCGCAGGATAGGGCGCACACGCCGCAGCGCGTTCTTGTCCAGCTTACAAGCCACGTCGTAGAACACCACCTTCCGTAACTGGGGGGAAGCGCTCCAAAACGATAGACAACGCCTCTCCCACACTCTCCGCCCTAAACAAGCAACGAAAGCCGAGCGTAATGACATGGGGACAAACAACATTGAAGACCAGGGGTTGTCAGAATACGGTTTTTTGGCCGTATCCGGGCCAGAATACGGATATAATCCAGAATATGGCGCAGAATATTCGTCCATGATTGTCCATTGAAGAAAAAAAGACCACATACGGAAAGCTCTGGACGTCACTATGTCAATATCCCGAGCTGCTGGGCCAAACTGATGTCGAATGTAGCCGTTTTGTGTGCAATTACAGTAGGCCAGGATATCGGATATTTATCCTGACATCCCCTGTTGAAAAGTACAGTGTTTGTAAATGTGTTCCATCCATGCATCATGGCCTAATACTCGGGCCAGGCGCAACACTTGACTGTTCGAAAAAGAAACACCCAATCAGAGTTGCAGGCCTCAGGATCCACGGCCCTTTTCGCGCCAGCGTCGGTGGCCGCGGGGCACTGGAAAATCAGCGGGCGCCGCCATCTGCCATTCGATGGGCATGACGTGGCCGCTGCAGGGAGTGGAATGAGCAGGTCCGCCCTTTGTGTGCCATCAGGGAGGTTGAGGTCTGACGCTAAGCTGTCCGAGCGGGCAGGGTGGGTGCAAATCTGAGAGGCACAGCATTCTCTGGCCGCTGTCATCGCCACGTCAGCGAAGAGCAAGGCAGCGGCCGAGGCCAAGTGTCTTGCTGCCAGCGAACTTGGCGCTGCGAGCGTGTCCACCTGTTTGGCGACTGAGCGGGCCATCCGAAAAGGCGGGTGAGTGCGTTTGGCACAATCTGAAGCACTTGGACCAATGAGAATCCGATTTCGTTCCATTGGATGACAGTAGCTGGCAGCGGGTGCTGTCCGGGTTGACTCCCCGCCGACACCTGGAAGAGCTGGCGTCGCCGGTGGGTTCTCCGTTGGTGCTGGCGCTATGGCAACGGGAAAGTGCGGTGCCGAGGCAACGGGGGTGCCGCCACTATTTCCCTGCTGCGCGGCGTTGCTTCGCTCGCGGAGCGGGTTTTCCCGTCGACGGGCGGGGTCGCCGTTGCCGCCGCAGCGTCTCCGCTCGCTTTCCTCTCCCGCTCGCCCACCTCCGCCACTCCCATCTCTCCACCTCGTCGACGCGGCGACAGGTTGGACTACCTCGCTTTCCTCTCGCCACCGCTCGCCACTGCCGCCCCCACCCCTCCACCCCGTCGCCGAGGAGATCATTTGGGTTGGGTCGACGCTGATGACATACCCTTGATCCCCTCACCCTCCCCCCGTCGCGGCTGACGTTGGTCCGCCCCTCCATCCATCCCTGGACCGCACCCCTCGCCACCCATTGTCAGTGCCCATGGCTTATCCCGCGCCGATGTGGTGTGTGAGTGGCGGTGGCGCCTCTGTGAGCCGCCGCTGCTCTACGTCCCCCCGCGGGCGACTCACATCGAGACCCGAGACGCTCCTCGCGCCGACTGGGTCGCCCCAGGCGCGCGGGGCTGGAATCCCTCAACACCAACGCGACTACCTATGCGCTAACCATCTCTGCTGAGGTGGTCGACCCGGCGTCGTGGCTGTCGACCGCCACGGTGGCCGTCAACCTTCTCACGGCGTTCGGCAAGCTGGACTTTACGGTAACTGGCGGGGACATGGCGGTCCGTGGCGAGGCGCTCATGGCTGCTGACCAAGGCACGCTTTGCGGCGCTGTGGACGCGACCGCGGGGGGGACGGTCCGCGTTGCGACAGGGCGGGACGGGCTCATGGCGTCGTCACCATTGCCCGTTGCCGTGGCCGTCGGCAGTTGTCGCCGACGGCGGGGATCACACTTCTCGGACTTTCCGTGGCGTCTTCTTATTGGCGTTCGCAGAGGAACCGGTTGCGATGGTCGACGTGGAGCGGGAGGCGCTCTCCGTTTGGCCGTGGCTGTCCACTTCCCGAGACCGGGGGCTTTGTGTTCGTCGCAAATGAGGGAAGACGGGGGGGTGTTTGCGGTCCTGTGCGGGATGGGGGACGGGGGGGCTCTTGTGCCGGAGGGGTCCACTGTGATAGGTCGCCTGGCGTGTGGATGGCGTCGTGGAGCATGGCGGGAGCATTGTTGCCTTCCATCGGCGTGCGATGGGGTTCCATGCCAATTTTGCTTGTGCGGTGCGCCTGTGTGTGGGGGAGTTTCACTCGGGTAGGACCACGCCCACTGGCGGCGATGGGATTGTAAAAGCATGTAGTCCAGTTGCCTCGTAGAGAAAATCGCCAGGGGCCATGGCGGTACACACCTTCCAAGTCGACACCCGGACCCCAAGCACCAGCTGTGCCAACTCACTCATCACTGTCATCACCGCAGACGCTCACCCACGCCCCTTCCCTTCCACACCCACCAGCATAACGTCAAGCGCTCAGACCTCCGCCCGCGCTCTGCAGTATCTCGCGCGCTCCATTTCGGAGTCCAGGTGGCGCTCGCGCGCGGCCGTAACTTCCGCCGGCGATGAATGAATCCTAGACGTACTCTGGGATGCGCACCTCGAGCACCGTGGCCTTCGAAGTGGCCGCGTAGAAGTCAGTCAGCGACCCGGCGGCACAGAGGCGCGTTTGTTCGCACGCCATCGCCACCGTTCCGCGCACACTCGCTCGTCCCGTCCCCACCGCGGACTACGCGACCGCCAGCGCACTCGCCAGAAGCGCGTTGCTCCCACCGTGTGACACACCGTCCGCGCGATCAACCAACAGGTCCGGCCGGTAGCGGCCTGTGTCGGAACGGGGAATCCGCCAGACCGTCTCGTTGCCAAAGGTCACGCGGCCGAGAACCAACCTCTCGCACGCAGCATCGCGCAGGTCGTCCGCGTACCTGTCCAGCTGCATGCCAACAGCACCGGCGGCGAACATATGCCGCCACGTCAGCCGCTCCAGGATGGCCCAAACAACCGTCGCCGCCTGCCGCGTCGCTGCTTGAACGGCAGAGAAAGCGGTTGGCCCAGGTCATGGCGGCGCCAGCATCGCCTCTGTCATCTGCTCCTCGGCCTTCGGCCGGCGGTTGAGGCGGCGTGATTTCGTCGCGCTGGAGCCGCTCCGGCTGCCGGTCGTCCTTGGCCGCCGATTGGGTGAGATGCCGACGTGTAGCCACTGCAGCCTCCGTCGCCATCGCTTGCTGCTCCAGCTCCCGTACCGTCGCCTGGTAGGCGAATGTGGGGGCTAAAAGCGGCTGCCGTTCCTCCCATACATTTTCGCGCCGCTCATACAGCCTCCCGAGTCCCGGCCGTGAGGACACTGCCACCCGGCCTCCCACCCAGGGCGAGCGAGGACGCTTCCTCCTGGCCGCCGGTCCAGCGCGAGCGAGGACACTGCCACCTGGCACCCGGCCCAGTGCGAGCGACGGGAGCGGGGAGTCGGCGGCCACACCTTCAGCACTGGGGATTGGGGCGTCGGGGAGAGGATAAAAGGATGTTAGAATGTCTGGGACAAGGGAGAGGTAAGAAAGAAGGGTACCCGGCACCACTGTGGGGTTTGGATACCGCGCATTAGGGGCCATGGGGGCACGGGCGGCGGCGAGCGCGCCTGGCGCCGCCAATTGAAAAAGAAAGAGTGGTGGCGGGGACGATCCTGCCGCGCTCGTGATTGGTCGCCGCCATGCTAACCTGGCGTTTATTACGTACCCGGTAACCAAGTGGAGGGCCGGGAGGCTGTTGGGAAAGTGACGCAGGCCGGGTCCGGCCCGCGGGCCAGACAACACAGGGGGAATCAAGACGCTCTGGTACACCTGAAGTGTAGCCCCCTTGATGACCAGTATTCATTGTTGAATAAGGGGGCCACCACAGCTTGAATGGTTGGGAGGCGCCTCCACCTTCGGTACACTGCTGGATTGCGCATGCATGAAAGCCGCCACCCCGTGGATGCGCGCGGCCCAGCGCCATCCTACTCTCCTCGTTCGCTCTCTTGCAGCTTCCTGGCTGTGCGCTTCTTCCCCTTGCGGCGGCATGAACTCGACCCAGTCCCAGTTCGGGGTGGTAGGGACCCCGAGTGCCTGCTGTTGGCGTTTTTGGCTTGTAAGCCGGCGTACTTTTTACCTGGCTGTGGTCGTCGTGTTCTTTGACCGTTTTGCCCTCAACAACCACGCTTGCCATTTGTCGACCATGCGCTCTGGCGACCACACTGCTTCATGCCCCTTTGTAGTTGCACCCCTTGAGCGTTGGTAGGTGGACGCTCTTTTCCTTGTTTCTATTTATGTCGCCGCCGTTCCCTGCCATTGTATCCCTTGTCTGTGCACTGGGCTCCGTGCGTGTGGTCCTGGTCACTCCATTGCGCTATTTCTGACACCCCGTCCTGCCGGTGGCAACACGGCACGCCCACCCCCAGCCCGGGGGGCGACCGTGCCGTGTGCCCGACCCCACTTGGCCTCTGCCTGACTGCCTGCATTCGTGAGCGATGTTTTTTCCGGCCACAGTGTCGACTTGGGCGCCGATGGGGTGACACGTATTTGATAGCGTCGTGGCGCTATGCGTGGGGGACCTGACCGTGCTCCTGTGCATACCTCGTTGCGTACTCATTGCCATGCGGTGGGTGCACTTCATACTTGGGTTTTTGTGCACGTCAGAGCTGATGCAGCTCGGCGGTTGGGGAGCTAGAGCTACGTCCAGCAGTGTTCTAATGATTCTTCTTACGTGTCTTGTTCTGTACTTGGCCATCACATGCTATTCCATTCTCACACCTTCTTCTCCAACCCCACTCGCGCGCCATGCAACACTTCCAAGCGGCAGGAACACGCAGGCAACTCACACTCGCTGACTATGTAGTGGCGGTAGTAGGTCTCTACGGGCTTGTGCTGGATGTCGGCAGCCACCTTGCGCTCGCCCGGCCCCCGCCCGGCGTTGGCGGCTTTGCTTGGCTGCCGTCGCTGCGAGACTCGGACGTTGTTGTGGGCGGCGATGTTCCGCGAGCGCACAATAAAACGCCGCTGGGTCATGTAGGACAAGCTGTTTTTCGACCGCTTCTTGATGGAGTGCTGCCGTTCGGCCCCCGACGTGTCGTGGCCGCGCGTAAGGCTTGGAAACTGGTCCGCGTTAAAGACAGGAGAGCAGTTGTGGTTGCACCTATGGAACCGGTCGATAAACCAGGCCGTGCAGACGCCCTCCATAAGCCACGGCACCCGTCGCAGGGCGTTGCGCTGGGCTTGGCACGCTGTGTCGCAGTAAATGACGCGAGCGAGGATTTTAAACCGCTGCACAAGCGCTGCCACCACGTGCGCGGGGCTCTCCGTCTCCCGGAGAAGCTCGAACCCCATGATGTAGCCGCAACCACACATAAACGTGATTACACCCGGCGCCCGCAGCGTGCTCGTCGGAAAGCCGTGCCGACAGTCGTCGACGTCCCACCCCTTCTTGGCCTCCTTGGTTTTGGGCCTCTCGGTCTTTTTCTTGGCCGCCGCCTTGTTCCGCTCCCGCTCTGCCGTGCTGTCTTCCGGGAAGGCACGCAGCACGACCCGGCCGGGCCACGCCTGCCCCGTACGCTTCTCGTTCGCCTGCTCGATGACACGCGCCTTGGACTCATCCCGGGCCGTGAGATGGCTCACGGCTGGACGGACGCCGACGGTGAGCAGCCTTGCCAGGTAGGCGTCGGCGTCGCCGGCTGCCGACATGTCGCGGTACGCCCTGCCCGCCGGCCTGGCCTTGGCCTCCCACCGTGGCAGCGTCTCCTCCTCCGCGAATAGCGTGAAGATCATCAGCTCCCCGACGGCTTGGCAGAAGGCCGGCGACGCGTCCATGGCCGATCGGGCAAGGAGTAGGAACTGCCATACAAACACGACTGGGGTCACGCACGGGGCGAGCAGCACCCACACGGAGCTTGGCACAGCATCAATCAGCGCGCGCGCGAGTACCTCCACCTCGAGGCCGTCGCACCCGTTGAAGACGTTGGGGACGGGCTCAGCCAGCATCGCAGACAAAAACGTCCGCACGGTCATCCAGCGGTCCTTGTCAACGTCCGTGTCGTCACTCGCAGAGAAGAAATCGTTTGCGACGCAAACGAGCTCGTCCGCCGCTGCCGCGGCGGGCGGGGGAACAGCAGCCTGTGGAGCTACGGGAACTTCCCCCGCGGCGCGCGCCGGCACCTCCGCGCCGTCGTCGGCTGGCGCGTAGCCGGCCGCCACGGGAACGTCGGCCTCGGCACCCGCCGTCACCTTCCCGCCGTCACCGGCCTGTGGGTAGCCCACAGCCAAGGGCACGTCGACCGGGACGCCGGACGGCTCGTCCCCCACCTCGCCGGCCGGCGGGTATCCCGCCACCACGGGAGCAACGGCCTCGGCGCCGGCCGGCACCTCCCCGCCGTCGCCAGCTTGCGGATACGCCGCCAACACGGGCACGTCGGCCACGTTCCCGACGACCACGGAGCCGGCCGGCACCTCTTTGCCGTTGCCAGCTAGCGGATACCCCGCCGCTACGGGCATGGCGGCCGCGGCGCCCGCCGGCACCTCCGCGCCGTCACCGGCCGGCGGGTAGCCCACCGCCACGGGCACGTCGACCGGGGCGCCAGCCGGCTCCTGCCCGCCGTCGCCGGCCGCCGCACCGGAAATGTCGGCCGCGGCGCGGGCGGGCAGCTCGCCGCCGTCGCCGGCCGGCGCGTTGCCCACCGCCACGGGCACGTCGACCGGGGCGCCGGCCGGCACCTGCCCGCCGTCACCGGCTGGCGGGTAGCGCGCCGCCACGGGAATGTCGGCCGCGGCGCCGGCGGGCACCTCCCCGCCGTCGCCTGCCGGCGGGCAGCCCGCCACCACCGGGAAGTAGACCATTACGGACAGGGCGGCCGCGGCAATGGCCAGAGGGGTGGGCTGGGTGGAGGAGCGTAGAAGCCCGGGGGGAGAGGTGCACAAGGTCGGGAAGGGGACGGTACCGGGCAGGTGCTGGGGTGGGCAGAAGGGGAGCATAGGGCGGGTCGCCGGGACACCGTCTCCTGAAAATGAATGGTGGCCGACACACGCGCGAAGAGAGCATTGCCAGAGGACGTCTGGGGACCGGTCAGAAGAGTGTCTCTGGAGACAGCCGCCCCGGTGTCGACGTGGTGTCTGATCGTCCCTATGTACCCTCGGTGGCAGGAAGTCGTGAGCGAGTGTCAACGGAGCCCACTTTTTCAGAACACGAGACAGAAGGCTGATGGCTGCGGGGACGTTGACCAGTCCGGTGTCCTTTAAAAATCTACGGACGGGCCTTCTGGATAAAGCCTTTGTGAAGTATACAAGAATGGCCACCTGAGTGTGGCCAGAGGGTGTGCCGCGCGGGGGGGTGCGGCAGCAGAGAAGCCGCGGGGCCGTCAGCCGCGGCATGGCAGCAGCCAAAGAGATGGCCAGCCGCAGTGCAGGGCGCGACAGCGGTCCTGCCTGGCTACCGCCACCTGCGGCATGACAGAAACTGGCGAGACGGCAGGTCGCGAGCGGGCGCGTGGAAGCAAACCAGCGCTGGGCCCGTTGCCGTAACCGCTGGCACTGCAGAATCGCCAGATGCCGCGATCAAGGGCTCGGCCAGCCGAGCGGCTGAATGCGGCATCGAACCGTTGGGGGGCCCGCCCCAGACGGGAAGGAATCAATGGGCGACGATGTCGAGTTGCGGGTCGTTCGATTCACAACTGCAGGCACCCATGGGCGGCGGCCCTGTCCGTCGGGAAAGCTGGTGGTGACTGTCTTTCTGGATGCTGTTTGAATGTTGGCAGGGGCCTCAGATTGATATTCAGATGAAAACTCCATATTTGAACTCCTGCTTTGGATGGGCCAAATGTAGCCACTGGTGGTCGCGACTTGGGTGGTTCTCGCCCGACGCCGTTGTCACCTGTCTTCCCACCGTGTCGCCACCCCCCACGTCTCTTCCTCGAGCGTTGCTTGCTATTTCCCTTCTCCCGTTCAGATGAAGCCCTCGGTGTCAAGATCTGCCGGCATCCCTCGCTCGCACACTGCGCCAGGCGTTTCTTTTTCGTCTCCCTCCCCACCCTCTCCACCTTTATCCCTCATCGACCCCCATACGAGTGACGTGGGAACCAGCGGGTGTCGCTTTGTGTTTGTCGGTGCCCCGCTGGGGCGTGCGCCGCCAGCACCGGTCCAGTGTTCTTCTCATCACGCACCCACGCCGCCATTCCCTGTGGCGACGACTTCGTCGTTGGCTGCGCCGGCCGGGGGAGATCCAGCGGTCACGTCCTCACCCGTGGGGGCGGGCGTTGAGGCGCCCGCGTCGCGGGCGGCGGTTGGGGCAGCGGCGGGTGTTGGGAGTGCTCTTGGGGGTGCTGCTGTTGGGGATGCTCCTGTTGGGGGTGCTGCTGTTGGGGGTGCTTCTGTCGGAGGAGCTCCTGTTGAGGATGCTCCTGTCGGGGGAGCTCCTGTGGTGCGTGCTCCTGTTGGGGAGGCAGGATCCACGACGGCTGGAAGCGGCTCGAGTTTTACGCATTGTTCTGAGGAAGACCTCGAGCGCGATAATGCCATTGTTTCCACAGCGGAGGAGTTTAGGGATGCGTGGTAGCTGCGACTGAGGAGTGGAAAGGGTGGGGGGCAAGGGCAGAGAATCTGTGTTGGGGACGACTGCGGAGCGCGGTTGCTGCAGACACGGTCAACAAAGAGAAGCTCCACTGTCTCTAGACGCAGCTCTTCGTCCTCCCGCCAGAGCACTCGGGCATCCGCCAGAGCCCTGGGGCAGCAGCACGATGTTGATCAATCAAAGAAAGAGCCAACGCAGGCGCGAAAAGGAGGAAAACCCTTCACTTGGCACTGAGTCACAGCAGCGCGGCACAGCCAAAAGAAGTGTGGTGGAAAATGAACCTGATGTCCAAAGAGCAAAAAAAGCAGACAAAGAAACCCTACAGCGGACAGAAAAGAAACGCCGACCCCACATCCCCTCGTCGCTACCCCGAGCCGCCTACGCGCACCGACAACAACTCCGCGGCGATACGCCGGCATTAGTAGGCGGTGCTCTTGGTCATTTCTCCCAGGTCCAAGCCGAGCGCCAAGTCATCCATCATCTTGACGGTGAAGACACCGCAGTCGTCACTGTTCTCCTGCTGCGGGCACCGCGGGTAGTCGCTCGACTACTCCCTTTGTCCTTTGCCCTTGTCCTCCGCCTCATCTCGCAGCCAGCGCTTGATGCTCGAGTCACCCATAGGGTAGCGTTCGCCCAACGAGTCATACACGTGGATGACGGAGGGGCCCGTCTCGACCATCACCAAGATCCAGTGGGAGTTCATGATGTTGATGGGGATGAAGATCTTGGCACAGGCGAACACGTCCATCTTCTTGGTCCATCGCCTGACCATGTCTTACGAGTACTCGCCCATGTACCACAACCGGTGGATGAAGAAGGTGTTGAAAAGGTGAAACTTGGGGGCGTCGGGGTTGGCGGCCACGGTCGCCTCGTTGCGCTTCTCTAACAGCTTGACCATGCCGTTGATCGGCTCATCGTCGAGCCACTGCCCGGGCAGCAAGTTCTTGACGTTGGCGGAGGAGATGGGGATGCTGTGCACCTCCACCAGGGGTATGAGCCGGGACCGCGTCGGCGCCTCGAGGGCGTCGTTGGTTGCGTTGAGCGCGTGGAGCGTCAACAGGGACGCCGGGTCGGCCGGTTCGACGGCGACGGGATGGTCGCTCGTGGCCTGCTCGTCGACTGACGAAAGGGGCACGCGCCACGCGTCTGACGTGCGCGGCACGCGCGCGCGCTCGCTCTCAAAAGCAATGGGCCCGGCGTCGGCGGGGACGGGCACCACGACCTCAGCTCCGCCGTTGATAGGAGGGGGAGATGCGGTCTGCGTGGCGGGCGTCTCACTGGGACCAGCACCACCTGGCGAGGGCACCTCCAGCGGCAACGCCGAGAGATTTGGCTCCAGGTTGGGGATGAAGCCGTCAGCACCTGCTCCACCTTGCCCATTGTCGGCCACTCGTGCAGCGCCCTCTGGTGCCGACGATGCAGTGGCGGCCTGGCTGCCGACAGTATCTTGCCCATACCATTCTGCTAGGAGCGGCGGAGGAGGAAGTCCCTCGTCGCCGCCCACGACCGAGTCGTCGCTGCTGCCCGCCCCCGGCTGCTGTAGCGCCTCGTCCGAGTATTCCGTCGAACTGGCCACGTCCGCGTCGCTGCTGCCGCCACTCTCCGGAGCCAAGTCCGCCAGGCCGCCCCCCTCGTCTTCCGACAGTTGGTCATCGCTCTCCTCTACTCCCGCCGCGTCACCCGCCGCAACGGCGCCGGCGGCAGCATCCGCAGCAGCAGGGGCGGCTTGGCCAAGCCCAGGCACAGAAAAGAACTTGAAAAACACCTCTGCGGTCGCCCGCATCAGCGCATTTTCCGCCGTCGCGCGCGGCCGCCGACCGCGGCTCGTCTCGGGCGGCATTGGGGGAGCAGCGGGGCGACCGAGATGTCGGGCGGCCGCAAAGACGCGAAACTTGCAGGCCTCATCCGCCGTCACCGCCACGTCGTCCGTAGCCCCCGCGCGGATGCGGTGGCGGATGACCGCGCGCGCGGTGGCATTGCGGACCGCGCACGCGTACGTGATGGCCATGTCAGCGCGCGGGGCGTCCATGCCCGGCCGGAGCATCTTGACAATGTGGTCTTGAAGGGCGGCCAGGATCTGCCCGTCCGAAAGCACGCACTGGAACTGCCCGTCTCTCTCCTCGTCCGCCCCGCACTTGTCGCAGGTGAAGGCCACGTCCGGGACGACGAGCGGCTCCGAAAACTCTCCGCAGGCGTCCGACACCAACTGTCGGGCTTGCCCAAACTCCATCTCAGCGTAAGCGCCCGTGCTGCGCAGGACGCTCGTCAGGTACTCGGCAGCGGCCGCCATAGTCGCTCGCGAGATCACGCACACGCCCAGCACCGAGTCCATGAACACGCGCACATAGATTGTCTCGGCCCCCATCGCGAAGAGCCCATCGTGGGCCCAGTCGAATAGCACAACGTGCCCGTTGGGGCACGTCCACACGCCGACCTGCAGCTCCATCCGGCCGCGCATGGTGTACAACAGCGCGATGGACGTCGTGAGGTCGGCACTGCCCCGTTCCTCCCCGCACTCCAGGCACGTCTTCTCGTAGTGGGTGGACTCCAACCGCCGAGCGCGCCCTGTGTCCCGTCTGTTGTCAAGGAAGGCGCTGTAGGAGTCACAAAAGGCCACCTCAGCGGCGCACGGGAACATATTCCGGGCCCGCCGCCTTCGACGAGGCGCCACAGGGGCCGCAGCAGGCGTCGCTGTGTTGGCCGAAAGCGGAGTCGGCCGCGCGCGGGTCGACGGCTCTTCCTCGTTGAGGATGCCGTCTGGGCCAAGCGCCAGCCCATCTTCCCTCTCCATCTCAGCTCGCGCAGCCGCCGAGGATGCGTCGGCCCGGGTTACCTTGTTGCCCGCCTTGGCGTGGATGCAACCCCACTGGCGCGACATGCACGACAGCGCGCAGCAGGTGGCAAGCTTGAACTTGGTGATCGACGGCCGCACGAGGATCGCCGCCCACACATCGATGTACTACACAGCGTACACCGGCACGTTCTTGCGCTTTCCGGCGTTCATGACAAAATAGGTAAACGTGGTGACGGGCCCGCCGTCGCCGTCGTCGTCGTCGGTTGGCCCCATCAAAGTCGGGCACAACATGAAAAGGTTGTCGATGTTGACTGTGCCGACGTCCTGCGACAAAAGGTCGTACGACCTGAGGAGGGCGACCGCGTGCCGGAAAGTGCAGCTGTGCCCGATTGCCGACTGCAACTGCGCGTACTCCGGCGCGGCACCAGAGAAAGAGCTGCGCCCTTGGCCCAAATCAGCGCCGCAGCTGCACAGAGCCAAACTTTTTGCCGCCCTTGTACTCCGTCCACGTCACGATAGGGTCATACGCCTCGAGGATGACGAGCGCTCGCGCGCCGTGGAAGACGGCACCGGCGACGGCCTGCCGCCCAGCCATCCGCGCCGACTGGCCGACCGCGACGCGCAGCTCCGTGAGGTAAAACTGAACCAGCGCTTCCTCTCCAAGGGGCATGCCGCCCAGGGCCACGCCCGGCGACGACCCGCGACGCCCCCGCCGAGCCGGACCCCCGCCCATAATCCCGGCATCGGCAGGTTGCACGAAGCGACGCTCAATGCGTTCCAGATTGCCCCCGCCGACCGGGTCCGCCTCATCCCCCACGTCGCCCTGTCCATCAACGGCGCCTTCCCCATCCCCCAAGTCAACAAAACCAGCGTGCTCGTCGTCGCCCATCTCTCGTGGGTGCACGTCGCCCTGTCCATCAACGGCGCCTTCCTCATCCCCCACGTCACTAAAACCAGCGTGCACGTCGTCACCCATCTCTCGGCCGCCCCCACCCCCTGACCCATTGCGCCCACCCCCGTCACCAGCCGCGTGCGATGTACCCCCCTCCTCTCCATCAGCGTCATCCTCTCCATGCCTCTCCGCATCGCATTCACCAGCGGCAACGTCCCCCGGTACGATACGTACGCTGTAGGAGGACGACGCAAGGACAACGAGGCCATCGTTGTCCCGGTCGGAAATGACCGGTGGCCGAAAGACGAAGCTGGTCCTCAAACGCGAGCGCCTCATCGTGGCCAAGCTCGCGCGGGCGTTGACCGCGGGGTGAAGGCCATAAACGGTGACCCGCGGTCAGCCATGCCGGGCAGCGCGCAAGCCGGCGGAGACGCCACCATCGGCGGAGCAACCGCCGCACCGCCGCAGGCACAGCGCCGGCGAGCCCGCACTGCGTGTCGTGCCCCACACCCCTGAGCCACCGTGGTCGAAGCCCGAGGATGGACGGCGACCTGTCTCACGAGTGGCGATTGTCGCATGAAACGTCGTGTCACCCCAGCCCACAGAAACAGATAGGGACACCTGCCCAGCTGAGGGAACCCACCC
>ENA-ORXR01002890-ORXR01002890.1-marine-metagenome-genome-assembly--contig:-NODE-2890-length-15860-cov-15.191915_pt1 | contig 15860 bp, 16 predicted proteins | sample MGYA00237866_ERZ511479 | MGnify/ENA metagenome assembly ERZ511479 | reverse complement strand
GGCGTCGGACCCGCGGCGGCGGGTGTCGCCGGCGCCGCTGGCATGGGGGGGAGGTGGGGGAGTGGCGGTGGTGGTGCGAGTGGCGGCGGCAACAGCCCGGACGACCGCTGGCCGCGCGAGCCGACCCCCGCCAAGCGCTGGGTGCCCCCCCCGCTCGGAGGTGCGCACGCCGTCAAGCAGCGCGGCTATATCCGAGCTCGTCAAAAAACCCAACGCCAACCTCGGCGCGCCACGCCGACAAACTGCATAGAGTCGTACAGGTAGCCGGGGATGGCGAGCACAAACGCGTTTCGGAGAAAGAGTGCTGCCGCTTCCGCGCCATCAAAACCGTTGGCGGCGACAGCGCGCCAGAGAAAGGCGTTGACGGCCACCTCGGCTTCGGTCGTGGGGTAGACGCTAAAGTCGGCGACTTCGGTGGAGAGGCGGAGGCAGGTGACGGGTGCCAGGGTAGCACGCAGGGTGCCGTTTTTGACGGGAACGACCGTGCGTCGGCGGCGGGGGCCGCCGGCCCCGCGGGAGGCTCATGCCGACCCACCAGTAGCCGTGCCGGTGGCGCCGCTGGGCGCACCGCCGACAGGCGCCTTGACGACGACGGCGGTCGGGGGGGGGTGCGCAAAAAGCTGGCGGCTGCCGGTAGGGAGGGAGCTCAGCTCCTCCTGGCTGTACACCTGCATCCGCGCCATGGCGGCAGCGGTGCGGCGTGGCCGCGGCGCGGCAGGGGGGCGTGGAGGAACGAGGGGTGGAAAGGGAGGCAATACAAGACACAGTGGGGGCAATGGAGCGGGGATGGCGCAAAAGGTGGAGAAGCGGAGCACAGAAAGAGAAGCTCAACACGGACCCCAGAACCATATCGATGGGCGCGCACAAAACATTCGCGGGGATGAGGAAGCACGCGCCAACTGCAGGCACAGAAGGCACAGTGCCTAATTCAGCAATCCGCACTGCTAACAACACGTGAAGAATGACACTGCAAGGGAAGCGCTCCGTGGGTGGTTTTCTTCACGTGAAATTTTTGTTTCATCACGTGCAGGAGGGTGGTCGTGTGAAGCAGCTCCTGGCATCTTCAGGTGAGAAAATACACAGGATGATCGATTCGACCGGCAGAGCATCATATAATTATGACGACTTCTTACGAACTCCAGCCGACAATGGTTATCCCACCTACTAGCCACCTTCTGTGCACCTTCTGGCTTGCAGACTCGGCCTCAAGCGTCTCGGTTATGGACAATATGGAGGAGCATCCCTTCACGGACCCCGTCGCGGTCGTAGAGGAATTGATAGAGCAAGAAACAGCTTTGCTTCACGACGTTGAGGACGCCCGGGTTGACGGACGTGACCCTGACACGGAGTGGCTTCTCTCCTCGGCCGTTGCCATCCGGTTCTTTTCTCCTGGGAGCGACGGTCAGAGAGCTGATTGTGAGAGAAATAACGGTGCGGAGTGGTACCGTCGTTTGTGTCGGCCTGGTTTCTTTTTGCGACGTGTGCGCATGAGTGAGGATTCATGTGAGTCTCTTTACAGCTTGGTGAAGCCTTTCATGCGATACCGCGGAGATGGACGGGTTGGGCATCCTCTTAATATTCTCGCGCGCATTCGGCTGCTACTTGTTCTATACTGGTTGGCTCAGGGTGGATCCTTGCTACTCATGTGTGACACTGCCGATGTTTCGGAGTCCACTTTCAACCGCATGCTGAGGGAAGTGCTATTCGCTAATGAAAGCGCTTTGCCTCGCCCGTGCTTCCCGGCCACTTTCGAAGAGCAGTCCGAAGTTGCCACGGAGTTTGCTAGTCTGCTTGCTTGTCTGTTATGGTGCGTGTCCCAAAAATGAGACATCGCGGTTTTTTCTTTTTTTCTCGGCCCACTGGCCTTCTGCAACGGTCCGATATTGTAATGTGACCCACTCGGTCCCACTGTGCTTCCAGAACGGCCCTTGACAGTGTTAGCAGAGGCCGCACCTCCTGACGTGTCATGGGGGAAAGTGTCATTCATTGCGACTTCGACAGGTGACGATCACGCGACCTAATCAAATGCACGGATACTAGAGCAGGCATGTGCTGACAGTTCGTGCACGAAGAAAAGGGCACGACCTGACCAATAAAAACGTGAAAAAGACCCCCATGTCGCCCCCTGTGAAGAAACCACGATTTGGGACACCCCTCATCGAAGCTCCAGTTAGCACATGAGCTTGGGCGTTGCAAACCTGTAACCCCAAGAACCTGAAAAAGACTGGCGCCAAGATCGGGGCTATCTGAGAGGTCCACAGAACAGTGCCCACAGGCGGGTACTAAGGAGTTGTCAGCCAAGAACGCGTCGGGAGAGGCTCTTTCCATGGAGGCCAGTCGAGAACTTTCTCGTACCCCACCCCACCTGCCCCCGTGCAGTGATGTGTCAGTCCTTCAGAAAACGAGCATGTCTCATTTTTGGGACACGCACCATAGTATACTCCCCAAGAATGGGATGGCTTACGCCGAGAAACTGACTACGCTACCGCGTATCCGAGACGCAAATAGCAACCGCCTCGTCACCGAGTACGCCATACACATGTATGTTGACACCGGAGGGGTGCGCATCTTCGATCGTTTCCTCGTTTCTGACAACTTGTTAGTACCGCGCATCCTCGGCACCGAGTTCATCGAACATAACATTGAGGCCATCTTGCCGCGCTTGCGCAAGATCGTCTGGCAGGAACACGTGCGTTGGACGGAGGAACTGCCTCGTCCAACGCCGATCTTAGCTTGTCTTAACGACAGCGCGTGGGACCGCCACTGGCAAGACAAACCCGCTCGTGTTCGAGCCTGCAAACAGGTACGTGTCAACGGACACAAAGAGGAGTGGATCATGGCCACGTGTGACACCCCGGGCATGGTGACGATCACACCGAACGTTCGGTTGTGTCGACACAAGTCCATGGCGGTCGCCCGCGGCATCGCCATTGTCAAACCGGACGAATCATTCTTGGTCAAGTTATGCAACTTCGGCAAGGATCAGGTCATTGTTCGCAAGAACTCTACGTTAGGGTTCGCGGAACCCTACCAAGGCCCGATGTTATCGGCAGTCCTGGAGGACAACGCTCCTAAGAACGGGACCGAGTCCCTGCATCCCGGCACGAGTCTCGACCCTCTCGAGGACCTAGACCTCAGTGAGGCACCCGAGTACCTGCACAAGCAGATTCGGGACATGCTGAAGACACATTCGTCAATGTGGGACGGAACCCTCGGAGTCATCCGAGCAACGGAGCACACGATTGTGACTCCCCCAGACGCTTTACCCATTCGGGCACAACCCTACCGAACCGGGCCGTTCAAACGGCAGATCATCTCTGATCGGATCAACATGATGTTGAAACTCAATGTCATTGCACCCAGCCATAGTGCTTGGGCTAGCCCCGTGGTCATTGTACCTAAGAAGAATTGCAAGGCCCGATTCTGTGTCGACTACCGTCGGTTGAATAACATTACTAAGATGGATGCGTCACCTTTACCTCGAATGGAGTATTGCCTTGACTCCTTGGGAGACGCTCAAGTGTTCACGTCTCTCGACTGCACAGAAGGCTATTGGCAGGTGCCACTGCGCAAAGAGGATCAAGAGAAGACGGCGTTCACTACGCATTGTGGTATATACCACTGGTTATCTATGCCATTTGGCTTGACCAATGCACCCGCAACCTTCCAGCGAGCTTTGGATATTATCCTCTCTGGCTTGAAGTGGCAGATATGCCTCGTCTACTTGGACGATGTCATTATCTTTTCCTCTAACGCGGAGCAACATGTCAAGGACGTCGATACGGTCTTGCACCTCCTCCGCGAAGCCGGGGTCACCCTGAACTTGGAAAAGTGCACGTAGTTCTCCGATGGGGTCGAGTACCTTGGACCTATTGTCCGCCCGGGACAACTCCACGTGCATAACAAGAACGTTGATGCTGTGAAGCGTGCGAAGTTTCCCACGACCAAGACCCAGCTGAAAAGCTTCTTGGGTATGTGCAACGTCTATCGACTATTTGTCAAGGACTTCGCCAAACGAGCAAAGCCCTTGAACGCCCTGACAAGGGCCGAAGTCCCACCTGATTTACCAACGCCTACCGACGCACAAACCGCCTCGTTTGAGGACCTGCGCAACGCACTATTGTGCCCTCCTGTCTTTGCGTTGCCCAAGGCGAACAGGAAACTCGTCGTCGACGTGGACGCATGCGCCGACCAGGTTGGATGCACGCTCCTACAGAAGGAACCGGGCGAATGACTTCACCCTGTTGGATACTGGAGCCGAGGGCTCACTGCTGCCGAGCAGAACTGCTCCACTACGGAGCGCGAATGCCTCGGGGTTGCCTGGGCAGTCCTCAAACTGAGGCACTTCTTCGATGGGCAACGGTTCCTCATCCGAACGGATCACCAGGCTCTAAGCTGGATCTACAGCACAACTGATTCAAGCGGACGCTTGATGAGGTGGCGACTTCGCCTCTCCGAATACACATTCGACATGGTTTACAAACCGGGTGCATCGCACCACTTTCCTGACTTCCTGTCCCGCGCCTCGAAGGTGGCGCCGACAGAAGATATCCACGACGATATCCCTTGCCTTGCATTGGCCGAGACGGCCAACGACTTCATGACGGGTAGGTACACGGGTACCGACACACCCGAACCGGTGGAATTCGACGACGTTGTCGAAGCTCAACAAACGGACGACTACTGTGTCGAAATGACCAAACGTGTCGAACGCGGAACTGCAAAGGCCTTCTTCCTCAATGAGCATCACGCTCTGTACCGCCGAACGCTTTACGGCAACCAACTGGTTATTCCAAAGTCATTACGCGACCGCGTCTTGACCCTCGCGCACCACGCAACTGTGGCCGCCCATCCTGGTATGAACCGGATGAATTACACGATGCGTAAGGCATACTACTGGCCTTCAATGGTGACGGATATCCACTCTACCATCACCAAATGCACGACGTGTGCACAAAATCGCCTTGCCTTACGGCGACAAACCACGCCCTTGACTCTGTTCCAGACTACGGAACCAATGACGGAGCTGTCCGTCGACATCTTTGGGTCCATACCGGCCTCCAAGAGAGGCAATCGCTTCATCTTGGTCATCACCGATCGCTTCGCCAAGCTCACCAAGTGCGTCGCCTTGCGGCGAATCACGGCCATGTCCGTGGCGTCAGCCATCATCGGCGTTTGGGTATCCGTTTACGGGCCCCCGGACCGGATCCTGTCGGACCAAGGGCCCCAGGTCATGTCGAACTTCTTCATCGCCGTGATGAAGATGCTTGGCATCGAGACGGTCCGCACCACGGCGTACCATCTCCAAACTAACGGGCAAGTCGAACGGTACAACCGTACCATGGCAACACAGTTGCGGCATTACGTCGCTGACGACCCATCACGATGGGATGAACTACTTCCGGTCATCACCATGGCATATAATGGCCAGCCGCACCGGTCGACGGGCATCGCCCCATTCGAGCTTGTTATCCAACGACGGATCCCCAACCTTACGGTTAGCAACTTGCCCCCGGGCACACCCTTGGCCAGCAAAGGCACACTCAAGGATGGGTCACCCCTGGCTCGCAAACGCGAATTCATGGCCCGCCTTCGCTACAGCGCCAAAGTGCGCTGGTTCGACTATGGGTCCAAGGACGATACTTGGGAACCCTTGGACAACCTCCCCCGCAACATGGTGGTGCGATTCCTTCTACAGAAGAAGAGGCGTGTGCCGGGATACGACTGGCAAACGCCAACACGGCAAAGCCGACGACAAGCCTGGCTCACCGCGGTAACCAACGTTGTCGTGGACCCCACATGGACTCCCACCATCCGACACGTGCATGTCACCGCGGATGGAATTATCCATGCCGACGTCTCATGGTCGGGCTTACACGACACAACCGCAATTAAGGAAGTAATTCCTGTCACGTGGCTTAGGTCCAGCCTACCCTCGATGACCCGCAATTTTGCGTATGATCCCCAACTTGCCTTTCGGCAGTTCTTTCGCCTGAATGCTGAATACGGCCCCTACACATATGTGTGGCCGAAAGCCTCGCAATCGACACTGATCAAGTCTGATCCTACCGAGTCCGTACACCCCAACGGGTTCTTCGTACCTCCGGTACAACACCTCAACTCAGTTCTGCGACGCCTGGTATCAACCAAAGAAGAGGCAACCGTGGTAATCCCACAATGGACCAACACAAGTTGGTACGCCACCGCCATCCGTGCGTGTTTCGAGTACCAAGGATTTTTATCAGCAGACGCAAGGGATACGACTCCCACACCATGGGCCATGCTGGCCTGCCACTTCCTTCATCGATATGATGACTAACAGGAAACTGGGAAGTGGACGAAGACATGTCAAGCGACAGAAACAAACTAGAAACACAAAACACAAAAAGGGCACGCGCCCTGCATCCCCACCGCAGTCAACCGAACCACCCACTTTGCAGTGGCATTCACTCCTCCTCTTCATCACCCCGGCGCGAGTCACGGCGGCAATCACGGCGCGAGCCAACACTGTCCCCCGACTCATGCGAGACACTACGCGCACGCGTGTGTCGCGCCAAGAGCGAAGCCCCTCCCGAAGGACCCCCACCCTCATGGGTCCGACGACCGAGGATGCTCTGCGCGTTAACACGGGTCGGCGCGGCCTCCTCCTCCGGCTGAATATCCTCCAGGTGCTGCGCGAATCGCCCGTAGTTGGCGTCGCTGTCACCGGCGCGAGCCATAGCCTGTCCAATAATGGACAAGGCACACTCGACGCCCCGCCCGTCCGCGCGCTCAACCGCGGTCCGCAGGCCGGCGATCTGCTCGACCCAGGCGTTGGCCACTGCCGACAAGGCCGCGCCACGGGGCGCGCGAGCACGTACATCGCGCACAGGCGCCGACCCAAACAAGGCAACCGCCGCGGAAGAAGAAGCGCGTGTCGGCCAAGTGGCATCAACCGCACGAGGCAGAGACAGCGAGCGATCGCGCCGCGGCGAACGCGGGCGGTAGCGACTCTCTCGGTCGTCGCCGATGGCGTGAGCCCCGGGAGCATGTGTCCGACGACCACGGCGCCACACCCCGGGGTGGTTCGAAGTGACTCGCGCCATCGGGAGTGGCGCGTTCGGGTCCAACGCCCAGTCGAAATCGACACAAAGGTGACGAAGGCAAAAGCCTTACTCCTTGGTCGCATCGACCGTGACCCGCACCTGCCGAGCGTCCCCGGAGTCGACGTCGCGACGAACAACGTCCTTCAGGACCATCCCCCAAGGGAAAGCCTTCACGGCCTGGCGCATCTTGCCATACAAGGCGTACATGGCCTCGCCGTCGGGCGCGTCATTCAACTTGGACGTGTCCAACACGTCAAAGTGACGAAGCGTCTTCTCGTCCAAACGGACAAAGACCTTGTCCTCCTGTAGGGTGTGAACCCACGCAGCAACTAAGTTGCAGTAGTACTCAGAGTACACCACCTGCCAGACCGAGCTGTAGTCGTTACGCAACGCATCCGCCAGGTGCGACACCACCACCGGGGTCGCCACCCACAGCTCCGTGTGCGGCTCCCACGACGCGATGGGCGGAAGCCAACGAGACAAGTCAAACGTCCGTGGCGCATGGAGAAATCCAGCCGCCCGAGCGATAGTCAACAACTCGCGGTTGCGAAAGAAGCGCGTGTCGGCGGCCCGACGGTGGTCGGATGGGAACATCGGCATCCGAAAGGGGTTCGGTAACCCGCTAACGCGAAGACTGCGATCTTCATCGACACCGTCGTTCTCGTCGTGCGCCACCAGCGCGAGCTGCTAGAGGTACTGCTCCAGCCCGGAGTCGCGCCCAAACGGTACCGAAAGGTCCGCGGCAAGAGCGCGCTTGAGGAAGACGGCCTTCGGCCAGTTGCGTAGCAAGCGGCAAAACGAGGTGGCCGCCGCCTCGAACGTCTCGGTCCCCTTCACTGGGAACAGAAGCTCGTTGGTATAAACCAAATGGTGGAACCGGTGCAAGGGCACATGGTAACGCACGAACTCGTTGCAGAACGACATCACCTCGTAAGCACGACGCTGGGGCCCCTGATTACCGAAGTAAGGGTACCCGTGGACCTCGACCACGCGGTCGCCAGCATTGTCCGGCGACCCGGCCTCGGCCATCACGTCGACAAACCCAGGCACTGCCTCATACCTCGCGTGCACGCGACGCGTGTGCGCGCGAGCGCGGTTGCGAACGCACATGTCGTATAGACCTTGGTCGGTGACCCTCGGGACCCCGTCGACCACCTCCACGGGCTCCGCATGCGCGTAATAGGAGTCGCAAGGCCGAAACTGGCGCAGTATCTCTGGATCCGAGGAGCGATCCACGTCCGGCTGGCCAGCCGCGGCGGCGTGAGCCATGTCGCCGCCCGCCCCGCCATCGGCAACGCCGCCATCTACCGCCATCGCGGCCGAGTCCGCCATGACCTTGGCCGCTCGGGGGTGCTAACCCTAGCCGCCGGCGCCGCGCTTGCCGCCCTTGCCGCCCTTGCCGCCCTTGCCGCCCTTGCCGCGCTTGCCGCCCTTGCCGCCCTGGCCGCTCTTGCCGCGCTTGCCGCGCTTGCCGCGCTTGCCGCGCTTGCCGCGCGTGCCGCCCTTGCCGCGCTTGCCGCGCGTGCCGCCCTTGCCGCGCTTGCCGACGGGCACGCCGCTCTTGGCCCGCCCGCAGCCCAACTCCACCAACCCTAAGGTTATCCACCCCTCGATAGGGCGCCCCGACGCAAGCAATGCCGTTCGGCAGCAACCCGTGCAAGTGCACTAGGACACGGGAAGGACCCGTTCCTCTGGGACGACCATCGCTTGCTCGCGCTCGGCGCGGTGTGAACCGGCCGCGGGGTGTCAACCCCCCTCCGCGTCACGGCTTTCGCCTTCTCGACGGGGTGGCGAAACCCCGACGACAACGGCGCCAAGTGGAGCTGACGATGATGGCTCAGCGCACGCTGGCCACCCCGCCGCCGCGACCACGGGTCTTAACCCTGTCCGGCCACCCGCGCCCGCGCGTACGCGCCCGGCGACCCGCCAGCGCAGGTACGCCCCATCACGAGCCCCGGCCCCACAGCGCGAGCTGCCGACCACACGCACGCGCATGCGCGTTGCCGAGCGGTCGCGGTCGCCATCGACCAACCGCCACCCCCAATGGGGCCGGATCGGCGCCCCTTCGCGGCTCGCGTCGCCAGGGCGGTTACACCCGCTCGCGCCTGTGCGAGTCCGCGATCGCCCAATCGGGTGACGTCAACCCTGGATCTCTCCGGGACGGCTCGAATCGCGCGTTGGAGGTATGTAGCATATCTTCGCCAGTAATTGGCAATTACCACCGGTAGCCCCCTTGACTGGCTGAATCCACAGATTTGTGTGACTCGGCTTGTGGCAAGCCCTTTGGGGGGTTTCTTCCGCATTGTTCATTTTGTTGTTTTGCTTGCCTGTCCTATCTGTATGCCGGCACTCACTGCGATCGCTTGATCGGATGGTCAATCGACCAGTGCCCTTGTTTGCATTAAACCACCGTGGGTCCGGGGTCGCTGTCGTAGGCACCACCCGGCTCCCCATCGGATGCCCTTCGTGAAAAGGTCGTTCTTCCCCGCCTCCACGGCGATAGAACTCTCTTTATTGCTTGGCTACGGTCGATCTCAATACACAGGTAATTGAACCAACGTTATTAATACCACAGACGTGGCGGCCCAACTGGCGTCCGCCCGCGATGGGGGGCGCCTGGGGCAGGTGATGGGTGAGTTGACAAGCGAGACCCTTCTCTCCCGTCTCACACGGGAGTTGGGCGACGCCACGTTGGCGACGCGCCAGCACCTGGACGCCTTCGCGCTTTTGGCCCGCGCCTCTCAACGGGGCGCTGCCCAACGTCCGGCCCGTCCCGGGAGTTACGCCTTCGGGGTAGATGACTACGCCCGCCCCTCGTACCCGCCCCAGCAGGGGGAGGGGTCACGGGAGGCGGGTCCCTCCATGGGGAACCGTCGCGAGCGCTCGCGCTGACCCGATCATGGGGACGGCCGTGCCGACCACCGGCAGGGCTTCCGCTCTGCATCCCCACGCAGGGGTACATTCTGGTAATGGTGCCCCGCCGTCATTCCTTCTGGGGGGAAGGTCGTCAGCCTCCATCCCCCACCTGGGTTGCCCGCGCCCCTTTCGGCGTTAGGGCTGGTCGTCCCCAGGGTGACGGGGGCTCGCACCCCTTTACCTAGCGCCATCATGGCGCTGGGGTCGACCACTCGTCTCCATCGGGGCCTCCTACTAGAGGGGGCCGACTGCTTCACTTTGCCTGGCCCCCCTTGCCGTCTGGAGGGTTTTGTCTTTCTGTATTAAACAGGTTGAGCTCTCTCCCTCTCTGTAGTCCAGTCGGGGGGTTGCCCTAACCCCTTGGACGTAGGCTCTTGCCCAGTCACCGTCGTTCCTTCGGGTTCTTTCGGAACCCTTGAGATCTTTGGCGCTCGACGAGGGATTGCCTTTCGGTTCCCGAAAAGTAAATTCCCCAGGGGGGTTAACCCCGGCAACTTAATCCTTGCTCGCTTACCGTACTTACGTACCGATTCTCTGGGAAGTGACGTGGCCAACTTCCACGTGTCATCTTTTGACCTGAATCCGAACCATCTTACCTGGAGGAATAAATTCCCGTCGTCATCGAACTTATGCGCAACGAACCGTTCGAATACATACTCGGTCCCACCCGTATTTGACGGGGGACTTGACTGGAAGTGGGTTCGGGCAACTTGCGCACGGGCCCATGCCGGATCTCCAGGGGGGGGACCTGGGGCCACAGTGACGTGATCACTGGACAGAGTTCTGAGGCCAGTGGGGCTCTCCACTAGTGTCTATTCTACCGGCGGACTCAATTGATCCTTTTCCCCTCATTTGATCATCAATCTCGGTGTCTGTTTTTGAGTGCTTCCCGACGTCTGCTGTGTGTTCTGATGGCAAAAATGAGCTCAGCGCAGTCTTTTTACCCTTGGGAGAACTGGGGTGCAGCCTGCTAAGGAAAAAAGTCACCCTGGGGCGCCTTTTTCTACGCGCCCTGGGGCGGTCCCCGCCAGTCGAAAGGACCTCACCCTCTAGGGAAGTCTTTCATCGGGGCTACACGCACTCTGTTGCCACAGTGGCTCTCCGACAGCCACCTGATACAACTTCAGAGTCGCTCAGCACCGCCACAGAGCAAATCCACACTGTCAACAGTGTCGGAGAAACAGCGAGTGCAGGGAGAAAGCACAAGATGGTGGGGCGGGTGCTGCACCACGAACAGAGTGGTTCACCCGCCCGGGCGCTGCTTTTTCAACGAGGGGATGCCTAGAGGACGTTTTTCAGAGTCTCCTGTGCCAGAAGAAGTGCTGGAAGTGCCTGTCCAATGGTCATGGACGATGGGAGAGTCGTGGGGGGTTATGTCTGACCCAGGCTGCCTTGCTGGCCCGGGCGAACTTTGCAAGAGGTCTTCCTGTAGGAGGCATCTTGAATAGGTCATCTTCGCCTTCGGGGGTGGGTATCGTCTATACTCTTCGCGGTGCGGCGGGGAATCGCACCAACATGCGTTTGTAGGCGTCTCATCGGCCGATTTCTCGCTCAGATGGGCCAAAATCGCTGATTCTGGAGAAGCTCATTTGATCCTCAGCAGAAGCTCATTTGATCCTTTTTTCCGGTAGAATAGACACTAGGAACCGTCTGCCGTCAGTCTGCAGGACCATATAGGGTCCTGCCGTCTTGAAGGCGAGCTTTGCCCGCTGCCGGGCGTGGGCGTCCGTATAGATCCACGCCCCCACTCCGATGTCCTTATTCTTTTCGGACACCCGTGCATCGAAGGCCTTCTTATAGGCCTTCTGCGTCCGCCCCAGGTGCTCGCGCACCTTGGGGATCAGGGCCTTCAGGTACTGGAAGTACTGGTCGGCCACCGAGGTGACAGACGGGTCCAGGTCCTCCTCGTCTTCCTCGTTCTCCACATGAGGACGGGGCTTGGGCAGCCTCGAAATGCCCATCGTCTGCAGCCGCCGGGGGCTGACGAAAGCAAAGGGGGCTTGCCCAGTGCTGGTATGCACATGCATATTATATGCAGTGGTCAGGAGGGAGACGTATCGGTCCCACTCCTTCGTGTGCTCCGCCATATATGTGCGGAGCTGCCGCACTATTGTGCGGTTGTAGCGCTCCACCTGCCCATTAGTCTGGGGGTGGTAGGGAGTCGAGTAGTTGGCCACGATGCCCAGAAACCCCAGCACACCCTGGATATATTCCGAGGCGAACTGGGGGCCGTTGTCCGTGAGCGTCGTGTCGGGTAACCTATAAGAGGCTACCCATGTGTCGATGAAGGTCGACACCACGTCGAGAGAGGTCGTGTCCCTAAGTGGCACTACCCTCACCAACTTGGTGAAGCGGTCACATATGACCAGCAAGTGCTTGTACCCGTTCTCCGACTTGGGGAACGGGGCGAGAAGGTCCATGGACACACTGGCAAAGGGCTCAGTGGCAGGGCAGAGCTTCATGGATGAAGTATGCTTCCTCTCCTGCAGTCTGTTCTTGGCACAGGGGTGGCACTTGGCTACGTGGGCATACACGTCCACCACCATGGTGGGCCAGTACACCCCACGCCTCAGGGTGGACTACATTCGCCGGGCGCCAGGGTGACCCGCGAGGGGCGCGTCATGGTTATGCTTCAGGACTCTTTCCTGTAGCTCTTCGGGGATAACCAATTGGGTGGTATCCCCAAAGTAGGAGCGCCGGCACAGCGCTCCATCCTCTTCCTCAAAGAAGAACGCCTTCCGGGCCCATTTGGGGTCCGGGGGAGGGACACTGTCCTACTCCTTCCTGCGCTCAACGCAGAAGGCGTCCTTGGCCTGCGCCTCGACGAGCTCGGCCAGGGTAACTGGTCCCAGCGGGCGCTCCTTACTGGAGCGTCCCATGACCACCTGGGCCGAGCCGGTGACGGCCGCCACCACTGGGAGGTCGTCGTCCAGCGGCGTATCGTCCAGGCCCTCCGTAGGGAGCCTGGACAGGGCGTCCGCCACCTTGTGCTCCGATCCGGGTTTATGCCGGATCTTATAGGTGAACTACTCAAACCGGAGGCGCCACCTATTAATGCGCAGGTTGGGGATGTTCTTGACCAGCACCGACAACAGGGAAGAGTGGTCGCACCTGATCACGAACACCTCGCCTTCGAGATAAGCTCGAAGGTACGTCACCGCCCAAACCACACCGAGGGCCTCGATCTCGGTGACGTGATAATTCTTTTCCGCGGGGGTTAATCCCCGCGAATAATATCCGATGGGGTGGTAATCCCCATTGGGCTGCTGCTGCATCAGGCTACAGCCCAGCTGCTCATAGCTGGCATCTACGTCGACGATGTAGTGCCCCCCCAACCTGGGTATAGCCAGGATGGGCGTTGTCAACAGCAACTGCCGTAGCGTCTCAAACGCTGCGGTTTCAACCCCATTGGGAGGAAGAAGGTCCTTCGGTAGCTTGGAGCTTGTGAGGGCCGACAGGGGCCGTGCCACTCTGGCATAGTTGGGCACGAAGCGGCGATAGACGCCGCACATCCCCAAGAAGCTCTTCATCTGCGTCTGGGTTCGGGGGTACTTGACCCCCCGAAGCGCCTTAATATTCTTCTCGCTTATCTGAACCCGGCCAGGTCGTATGACGTGGCCGAGGTACTCCGCCTCTTTTTGGAAGAGGTGGCACTTGTTCGCCTTGAGAGACACCCCGTGGGCCTTGAGGAGTTTCAATACCTCCTCGACGTGGCCCACGTTTTCCTCGGGTGTCCTCGAGAAGACGATGACATCGTCGAGATAGACGATGCACGTCTGCCACTTCACCCGGGCCAGGATTATATCCATGGCCAGCTGGAAGGTGGCTGGCGCGTTGCACAGCCCAAATGGCAGGCGTATGCACTGCCACGTGCCATGATGGCACGTGAACGCCGTGAGGGGCTTGTCCTTCTCGGCAACGGGTATCTGCCAATACCCGGCGTTGCAGTCCAACGTCGAGAAGACGTTGGTGTAGTGGTTTCTGCCCGCAAAGCCGACGGGGCAAGACCCCGTCAGAAAACTCAACACAGGATGTGGAGCGACACAAAGGAAAAAGAACACAAACGCCAGGATCACAGGGCGCAAAGCGCACCAGAACGCCGGAACTAACGCAAACGCAACGCTGATTTATTCATGGAAGCAAGCCGACCCAGAAACGCACACTCATATACCCTCAGAGGAAGCACGACGCGCACAAACCCAACCAACGAAAAAACGGTCGTGGGGGGACCGTTGCCCCACGGGCCACGGCCCCTGACGCGGGGTCCTGGCTGGCCCCTGCCACGGATCAAGGGACCCCCTTCCACTGGAAGAGAGATCTGGCCCCTGGACTTAAGTCAGCTTGGACTGAAATAGCCCAATAATTCTCTATGGACTTATCCCAATATTTTCAATTCTTCGGTCGAAGTCCTCGTGGGATATCGATCGTGGGCGAGATCTGATCTCGCCCCCGGGGTTCGCCCCGGTCAGAGAAGCTTCCACAAGCTTCTCGGCCCCTCTAGGGGGCCCGAATATAAGGGTCGCGTGTCCCCTTTTCCGTGTCAGGCCCCCCCCTTCGGGGCCCGATGGGGTGCCCCTCCCCCTTTCTGGAGGAGAAATGGGAGCCTCGGGCGTGGCCCTGGGCCCCACTTGGCATGCGCCCCAAGGGGGCGCCACACACCACTCCCTCTGGGGGGTGTGACGTGTGTGCTCACGGCCCCTCCCCCGGTCCAGACCGGAGGGATGGCGTCATCCGAGGATAGGGGGTTTCCCCCACAGTTGGCATCCCCCAACGAATCCAGACATTCGTCCTTCCGGGGGATTGGATAAGCATCCTTTACCGTCTGCTCATTCAGACGGCGGTATTCAATACAAAAGCGTCTTCCGGCCCCCCGGTTTGGGGACGATAACGACAGGGCTGGCCCATTCGCTAGTCGAGGGTTCAATTACCCCCATCGACTGCATGAGCTCTACTTGCTCTTTCTCGATCTCCCTCGTCCGCGGCCCCGCCTTATACGGGTGCTGCCGGACGGGGGTGGCGCCAGGTCGTAACACGATCCGATGCGTCGCCTTCTTTATAGAGCCGAGCGACCCGTGCCATAGGGACTTGTAGCGGTCAAGCACCGCTTGGAGCTTGGGCCTAAGCTCGTCGCTGACCTCCCCGAGATCTAGTTCGGGGGGTTCCGCCCTCTCCGGGGCCGAGGCGGCAGTGCTTTGCACCGCCTCCAACTCCGTGGGGGTGACCTCTTTAATGGGTCCCTCGAATACCTCCACGTGCGCTATGACCATGTTGGTCCGGAGTCGAACTACCGCATTAGACGGGTTCATGACTTGTAGTCTTTGGGTTCGCCCGGCCACAAACGTGGCGGGGCCAGAGGCGACCATATATATTTGAGCGCGGCGCAGCGGCGGTCAACGTTTTGACCAATGAAAAGTTGCTGACAGTATAATTGCAGCCAATCGCGCACCGCCGGCAAGCCGGTGCGCCAGTACGCCGCGCAGTGCACCTCGTTGCTGGATCGACCACGAGCCCGTTTTTCCCCCAAATCGCTCGTGCAAAAACTTGCACGACCCCTCGTAAACGCCTGTACGAGGCGTTTTTCTTACAAAAACATGTTGAAACATGCATACGTTTGCATGATTGCAGTTTTCAATGACTTCTTGGATGCACCAGAAGCCTCTTTGAGAGCCGCTTCCTATGGTGGTGAGCGACATGGTGCAAATGCGCACGTGCAAACGTACACATGTGCTCAACAAGTGCGTGCGAGCGCTCCCATCCTTCCAACGAGGTGTTTTCGATTTTCTTGCACGCTTCATTAAGACACCGTGTTCAAGGGTCAGACATGCTGCCGAAGCTGGCACGGCCCCTACGAAAGCCCGT
>ENA-ORXR01002889-ORXR01002889.1-marine-metagenome-genome-assembly--contig:-NODE-2889-length-15861-cov-10.713761_pt1 | contig 15861 bp, 23 predicted proteins | sample MGYA00237866_ERZ511479 | MGnify/ENA metagenome assembly ERZ511479 | reverse complement strand
CGTCGCCGGCAAGTAAACCGTGCCTGTTTGTCTTGGCGTTTCGGTCGGCCTGACTTCCTGGACCTCGAGTCCCATAGAGGGTGACGCACGAGCGGCGAGGACGGCCGTTACTTACCTCCTCTCCGAAGCGATCGCGATCCATTGTACTACAGGCGCCTGCCAACGCGTCGGCACGCCGGGCGGCGCACACCATGCTGAGGTTTCTCCGTTGGCCGACAAAGGTAGGCGCGCTGCCGCTACAGTCGTTGGGGCCAACGACGCGCCAAGACGATCGCGTCCGACAAGGCGATGGCCATTTAGATGGAGGAGGCGTCCGGTGGCTGTGTGCCTGTCGCGACGGCCGCGCACTTCGTCGTGCAGCGGGCGGTCGTGCGCCGACCGGCGGCTGTTGTGGTGGCGGATATGGCTGTGACCGACGATGCGGTCTGACGTAGCCGTCAGCGTGGCGGCGTTAGATGGAGAAGCTGCAGGTCGGCTACGCGGGTGGGATGTCGGACAGAAATGTGATTCTCGTCGTCGCTTGCACGCGTCGCCGGCTGGGGTAGGACGGTGGGGTGTGTTGACGAGAACTCCACCCATGATATAGCATGTATCCCCTCGGGCTCTCGAACGTAGCCAGCATTAATGAAGTAGTGGACAAAGAAGATATGGACATATGTAATCAGACTCGAGCTACTCAAAGCAGGCGTGTGACTGCGGATGCACGTCGTCGTCCGCCCCCGCCGCACCTCCGTGCTCCTTGCACGCACTGTCAGCGCGGTACATCACGTCCCAGACACTACCCGCAAACTCAGCGACAACCCCGCGGAGGAGCCTACGATACTCGGTGTCTGACTCGCCCACCGGCACAAAATGCAGTTCACAGATCGAAATACAAAACGCAGGACGCGAAAAGCACCCCTCCCGCACGGTCCGCAAAAAACGCTGCGCCTTGAACATGTTCGCTTGGTTGGGTGGCGGCACCAGCTTGATGACGTGGGTTGCCACCATGCGCAAAAATTCGTGAGCGATGAAGGGGGTGACGGCTGGGTGCGCCTCCCCGCGCTTGACCGCCGCCTGGTACATCGGGTGCGTCAAGGGCGCGGTGCGGTCAGTGTGGAGGCAGACCGGAATGTGGGGGGCGTCCATGGTCAGGGAGAGTGGAGTAAGAGGGACGATGGGAAAGGCGAGGAATGAGGAAGCGAAGTGAAGTGGAGGAAACGGGGATGAGGGGGGGGGGCCGGATAGAGAAGCGCACACATGAGCGGGGCAGATGGCGAGGGACAAGGAGAGGATGCTGAGGACGAACGAGGCCAGCGGGTGGCATGATATGCTGCCCGATGGAGGCGGGTGCCTGCGACTACCGTGCGCGCCTCGAGGACGACCCGAGCAGCCCCCCCACCCGCCCCCTGAAAGGCACGCTGTGGGGCAACTCCCAAAAAGGCGGTCAAGCGCTTTTTGCGTCCACCGTACTTTGGGGTCAGGCCTGCCATAGAACGTGATCATATGAAGTACTTCTCTTCATATTTATATGAGACTGCTGCACTTTGACGACGATGGATACTAACTCCAGGAGAAAATACAAACCGCTTCATCGTTGAATTCGTCTTATTCCTGGAGCTGACTTGCGTTGTGTGTGAGTCCCATCCAGGAACCGTACGCTTGGCAGCAGAGCGCGGCGAGGCATGTTTTTCTGTCATTGAGCTGTCCATTGCATGATGAAGCGCCTACCATTGCCTGCACACACTCAATGTACAAAGCAGTCCAAAAGGTCAAGCGGAGAGAAACATGATGAACGCCAACATAGACACGGCAAGAACACGTCAGTCCGCATCTTCAACGCCCTTGACCGCCGCGCCCCGTCTTACGGGGCGACCGTCCGATCGGCTTCTTCGCTGGCTCTTGTGGCGCCGACTTGGCGGCCGACGCTCTCCGCAAAGACTTGGGGGCCGGCTCTTCCGCATTGCGCACAGTGTCGCCAGGGCTAGCTCGTGGTCGCTTTGAACCGCGACGACGGGCCACCTGGTCTCCACCCCGTCCAGCTATCGGGCTTGCGGAAGCCTCGCCGTCCTCCCTCGCCGACGTACCGCCCGTCGCTGGCGGTGGCGACGGGGTCAGCGCGGCACTCATGGCGGCCACTGCCGCCGCATTGCCGGAGAGTGAAGGCCTTGGGGGGGACGCCGTCGTGGAAGTCGGCGCGCGGCTTCCGCGCGCAACTGGTGTCGGTGTAGTCGCGGGGTTTCGCTCTTGAGGAGCCGGCGCCGACGCTTTGGTGGTCCCCCGCGTCGCCATTGCGGGCGTCCTTTTCGCTGCGCTTCGCTTTGGAGTGCGCACCCCTTGTTGATGGCGCGGAATTCTTCTTGGGCGGCAACGGCGGCTTGGGCGGCAGCGGCGGCTTAGATTCCACTCGCACCTTGCGCGCCACTGGCGGCTCGGCCGACGGGGGCCTAGGAACCGATGGCAGCTTGGCCGGCCGCGGCGGTTTGGCCGCTGGCGGCGGCTGGGTCTCTGGCGTCTGGGCCAAGGGCGGCTTGGGCACCGCAGGTGGCTTGGCCGGCGGCGGCGGCCTGGCCGCTGGCGGCCGTCTTGGGGCCGGCTGCGATTTGGATGCGCCAGCCGCAGCGGCTTCTGCCAGCTGCCTCGCTGGCATCGACCTCACGGAAGGGGCGGCAGTTACTGCCGACGTCCTTGCTGCCACCCTTAGCCGCCGTGGTGGGGCTGCAGCCGTGGGCCGCTTGGGTGGCGGGGCAGGAGGACCCGCCAGATGTGCCGTTCTGCCTTCCTGGACTGCCTCAGGCGGCAGCTTGTGGAGCAGCCGCTCGTTAAGCGGCATCTCGTCGTGCGGCATCTCGTCGGGAGCCGGTAAATCGGCGAGAGGACCGCCGGGTTCCGGTGAGTCGGGCGTCGGTGAGACGGTGAACGGGTTTTCGGGGGGCGGGGCTTGGGACTGTAGTCTCAGGGGAGAACCGAAAGAGGGCTCGACAGCAGGGACGGAAGCGCTCGCGTTTTTCGAGGACGGCGGCAGCGATGCGGATGGCGGCCGCGCATGGACGCCGATGGCGGTGGGCACCACCGGCAACACAGAAAACGCCGTAGACGCAGTCGGGGGTGGCATATGAGACGACGCTGCCGTTGTTGCCGACAGCGCCGCAGTTGACGCTCTGGACTGCTCGTTCCTGCTCTCTGTTGAAGTCGACGATGGCGTCGCCTTCGCAGCGGCCGCCGATCCGACGGCACGAGAAGATCTTGGCAGCAGCGCGCGCGCGCACGGCAAATTTGCTGCCTGGACCTCTTTCGCCGTAGGGGGCAACCGCGCCCACGTGGAGTCTTCCACCATCGGCGTCAGCAGCGGAAATGGCTGAGGAAGCGTTGTAAATGCCAGGGGTGCCGCCGTCGGAGGCCGCTGAGTACGCGGCGGTGCAGCAGGCGATGGTTTCGTCGAAACCGCCACAGCCACAGCGGCAACCGCAATGGTCGACGCCGCAGCCCCACCCGGCGTTTTCGGCCTCATCCTGTGCGTCCCTGCCGCCCCCTCCCTTGACACAGCCGCCCCTGCCACCGCAGGTCTTTCCGCCAACGTCCTTGCCGCCGACATCGTTGCCGCCAGCGTCCGTGCCGCCGTCGCTCTTTCCGCCACCATCGGTGCCACCGCCGCTCCTGCCGCCACCGTCGGTGCCTCTACCGCTGGAGCCGAAGCCGCAGGTGCCACCAAATTCGGTTCCGCCACCTTCGGTGCCACCGCCGTGCCTGTGAACGCCGTTCTTGCAGCAGGCGGCCTTGCCACCGCCGTTGGTGCCGCCACCGTTCGTACCCCCGCCGTGCCAGCAGGTGCCGTCCTTGCCGCAGACGGATTTGCCGACGCCGTCGGTGCCGCCGCCGTCTGAGCCGCCGCCGTGCCCGTCAACGCCGTTCTTGCTGCAGGTGGCCTTGCCGCCGCCGTTGGTGCCGTCACCGTCCGTACCCACGCCGTGCTTGCAGGCGCCGTCCTTTCCGCAGATGGCATTTCCGACGGCGTCGGTACCGCCGCCGTCGGTGCCACCGCCGTGCCCGTCAACGCCGTTCTTGCTGCAGGTGGCCTTGCCTCCGCCGTTGGTGCCGTCACCGTTCGTATCTCCGCCGTGCTTGCAGGCACCGTCCTCGCCGCAGACGGCTTTGCCGACGCCATTGACGATGCCGCCGTTGGTGCCGCAGCCGTGCTTGTGGACGCAGACGTTGCAGCAGGCGGCCTTGCCGCCGCCGTTGGTGCCGTCACCGTGCGTACCCCCGCCGTGCTTGGAGGCACCGTCCTTGCCGCAGACGGCTTTGCCGACGCCATTGGCGATGCCGCCGTTGGTGCCGCAGCCGTGCTGGTGGACGCAGACCTTGCAGCAGGCGGCCTTTTCTCCGCCGTCTGTACCGCGGTCGGCGTTGTTGCAGCCGTATGTAGAAGCGCCGTCCTTCCCGCAGGCGGCATTGCCGCCGCTGTTGGTGCAGCCACCTTCCTTTCCGCAGACGGCCTTGCGGCCACCGTTGGTGCCGCCGCCGTCCTTGCCGCAGGCGGCCTTGTCGCCGCCGTTGGTGCCGCTGCCGTCGTTACCGCCGGCAGCATTGCCGCCGCCGTTGGTGCCGCCACCGTCCTTGCCGCAGGCGTACTCACCGCCGCCGGGGGTGCTGCCGCTCGCCGTGCCGCCAGCGTGCTTCTAAACGCGGGTCTTAACGCAGGCGGCCTTGCCACCGCAGTCCCTGCCGCCGCCGTTCCGACCGCGGCGCCTTCTTCAATCGCGGCTTTGGCGGCCGCTAGTGCCTCACGCACACGCGTCTGGTCGAACGCTAGCGCCACAGCACGTGGTCCATGCGAAAGCCCAGAATGACGGAGCCCATTCCCGGAGCCAGGTGCATTTTCTTGTGCTCTCTCGCTCGCCGCCGCAGCCGCGGCAAGCGATAGGCGGAGGCCCTGGGGACGCGCGACGGCAGCGGGTCCGGGCGCCGTGCGATGACCTTGGCCAGTTTGCGATGAGGGCTGGCTGTGGCCGGCTGGCGCAGTGGGCTGGCCTTGGCCGGCAGGCTCTGCAGACGCAATGGCGATGCCTGCCATCGGCGCGATTGTCACGGTGCGGCCTTGCTGCGTCCGTTTCAACCGGAGGTTGTACTTGATGAGCGTCACCTTGGCATTGGGCCCCCTCTCGACCATCAGCAGCATGTCGGCCACCCTCTTCGTGGCGGGCGCCGAGCGCGTGGCCAGCATTCTGCGCAAGTGCACCAGCGTCTCGCCGTCGGTCGGGCCTTTGGTCTTGTCCGCCGCGCGCAGCAGTTTGTTGTCCACCTCGACGGTTTGTTCCCACAACTCGCCCTTGTCCGTCTTGGGCCACCAGCGGCGGCTGCCCCGGATCTTGGCGACGGAGGCCCCGCTGCACACACTCTTGACCACTGCAGGTACCATGGTCCTCATCAGCGTCAGCGGCTTGCTTGACCCTGTCAAAAACTCCATCACCACGTTCTTAGTGGCCATGCTCGGGATGACCAGCAGAGGCGCGGTGGCGGTCTCGGGGCAGGTCGTTGCCGACGGCCGGTTGCGGCCGCCCGTTGGAACCGCCCTCGAATGGATTTCATCATCCGTGTCGGTGGCCGAGTTGTTGCTGCCCGCGTCATCGTCGGTTGCCGCGTCGTCGCTGCCCGTACGGTTGCCGTCCGCGCCGACGGGATCATCCGACAAAGTAGACGGGGGGGGTGCGTCGGGTGATGCTCCTCCAGTCGAGGGAGCTCCCGCCGCTAGCGGTGTGCTCGAAGCAGTGAGGTTGAAAGCCGAAGGTAGAAGCCCACGCGGGCGCGACTTCTTGAATGACCGATTATTAGCACGAGCAAGCCAGGGCTTTGCCTCCAGTAAAGTTGTGGAGCCGGCAAGCATGCTGTCCGCGCTCTCGATGTAGCGGTAGACCATGTTGAGCACGCGCTTGGCAGGGCTGTCCTAGACGACCTGATCCTCGCAGATGGGCACCCAAAACACCTTGCCGCCGAGGTCGTAGCCGGACAAGTGCCAGTGGAAGTTGATCGTCGGGTTGTCAATGGCAAAATGTTCCACCAGTTCGAGCAAGACCTCGGTCTTGGCTTCGGACGCCGGTGTCATACGGTTCCCGACCAAACGGTTGATGTTCTCTTTCAGCTTGGCGTGCGTCTCACGCACCGCCTTGGAGACCATGTCAACCACAAGAGCAGGCAACAGGACCAACGGTGGTGCGGTGCCGCCCAGCCGCCGCCGGCTGGGCGGTCACAGGCCACCGGGCGGCCGTGCGGGGGCCGTTCGAGAGCAGGTAGAGGAGGGTGGCGGGAGGAGACGGGGGAGTGCCGGAGGTTGGTGGATTGAATGCGTGGGGGAAGAGTAGGCACGCAAACGGCGCAAGGAGAGGGGTAAAGCCGAAGAGAGCGTCGTCGAGGGGAGCCGGGTGCGGAGAGGCCAGGGGGATTCAACGGTGTAGGCCGAGAGTGAGTTCTCACCCCCCGACGTCCGGAGGTGATGGGGCGAGGATGCGGCGTACGACCATGTGGCCACGTGCCGCCGGGGAGAGGAGGAAAGAGGACGGTGGGCGAGCAGGCCGGGCCCCAGGCAGTGGGTGCACAACCAACGTTGCTGGGCGGGCACCCAGACCACCGCGCGCGCGCAGTCGGAGAGCGAGCCCGCGCGGCCGCCCGAGGGACCCACCTGAAGGGGTGCTGGGCATGTGGTCGGTGGTCCGCGGTCCACCTGATTAATATAAGGAGGAACGGTCACAACAGGTCGCATGATGTGATGCTGAGATTTGTGAAGAGCAGTAAAATTGTGGCGAGCCCGGGCAATCTTCGTGGCTGCGGAGGGCGTGCCAAAGCGGCCTGGAACGGGGGTCACGCAGGCACATGATTGGCCGTGGCAGTGGCACGGGCGTCAATCGGCAGTGGACGCGGCGTGCCGGAAGGCCCTCAGGGCGCGGAGAGGCAGCCAATGGAGCCCGAATGCCCAGATGACGGCCGCGTGCCGGCGGATCGTAGTTATTCCTACGCCTCCAGTGAAAGCTCCGACACCCGCGGTCCGGAACACTATTACCATCTCAATTGCGAGGCGCAAGTACCGGCGGTTCACTCCTTGGGTCGACTGCAGAGCAACTGGAACGAAATGCTTCGGTTTGATCGCAAGTAGCGGGCTCCGCTCCACAGAGAAGCGGTGCTCGGAAGTTCCAGGCTGGCCCACAGGTTGCTTTCCGCCGTCAGTTTCCGTACGGTCGTAGTAGGGGATCGCCTCCCCTAGGTGCCTACTGACGAAAACTTATTGAAGTGTCCCATAGACCGCGTCTAACGCCGTTTGCGCACCGCTTCGAGACCGTGTGCTCCTGGATAATAGGCAGGGATGCGTCGCAGACGCACCGTTATCGCCGAAAACATCGCACGGTGCAGCGTAGTCACTACCCCGGAGCAGTCGCATGGGCCGACGCACACCAGTCACTCAGACTCCGTCCAGTAGTAGCTCATCGACCTGAGGAATGTTGGTCTCTGGAATCAAAGCCAGGCCATCGTACTTGTCATACAGACAAGGACACACGCCCACAAAGGAGGTATTCGTCGGATTATTGGAGTGGGGTTGGCTCATAAGTGTGCCGAAAATCTTCACCGTCCCAGGATCCCCGCCCTTGTCCAGCGCCAGCGTAAACTGCACGTCCTGCACCGGAGATGGAGGCGAGCCCCGCAGGCCACATACAGCCGGTCCGTGCTCGGACGGGGTGGGCGTCAGCAGGGCTCCGCGCACGGCCCTGTCGATGAACATGACCGCCTCGCACAAGGAGACGACTTTCTCCTGGACGGCAGCCGCCAGGGACGCGAGGTGTGCGTCAGTGCCAGAAACGACCAACAGGTTTCTAGGCAGGCCGTACATCTCCTTGCGGGCTTCAATCCTCCAAGAGAAATCCGCCAACAGTTAAAGACGATGTGGCTTATTGACAGAGCAGCCACTGGGCCCACCTTCTCTGCCGCAGAGAGGAGCACTCGTGTGCGCAAGGGTCGCGTCCGACCGTGCGACTTTGGGGCCACCTACCGTCGCGCCGTTGCGTGGACCCGAAGAAATGCGGCTAGGCTCTTGCTGAGCCAGCTCTTTCTCACAAGAGCCTTGTGCAGTGGCAGCTGGCGTGCGTGCTCTCGCACTTGCCCATTTTTGTTCTTGAGGTGGATCTCCGGGCGTTCGCCTCGCACAAGAATTGCATGGGCAATGGCCTCAATAACCACCGTATCTTGATCCCCGCCGTACTTGCCTGCCATGAGACCATCAAGAAATGCCTGGCAAGTGGGGATTGCCGATTGGTTGGTCACCTGCACCGAAGCAAATGAAGCGCCTGCGTCTGCTACGGCACGCGCTTCTGTACAAGGCCCGATTTAAGACCGCTGCTGCACCGCTGTCGCAACAGCCACGGGCTCTGAGACAGTGGAGTGGTCTTCCACCGTCTGCAAATCTCGTCACAGGAGGGGCGAGGTGTGAGGGGGGAACGCCTCCACACAGCGAGGCAGGGTTTGAGGGACAGGCGTGAAGTAAAAAACGAGCTACCTCACGGCAGGGAGGGGGGGGGGGGGGGGGTTGCAGTGGGAGATAGAGAAAACTCTCACTACGGACAGCGCGCTCCGGCCTGGCGTGGAACGCGTCACAGACGCAGAGTTGCAGGGTTGAGCCGCTCGCCGCCTCGCCCGGACGCCCCGCCGGCAGCGTACCACAAGGAGGCAAGCCGTATTGGCTTGCGCCGACACCAGTTGTCACGCACGGGCCCTCTCCCTCCAGAGAGCCTTTCCTTTTGGAGGCTGTAAATGGCACGTGGTGGCAGTCGTTGCACTGGTTCGCCAAGATGTTCTCTGGGAAAGCCTGGAAAACATTTGCCGCGGATACGCTGCATGCATTCCAATCAGGAACACTACACATGAGCGATGCGGTGAAGAACTATTTGATACGCGGGGCGGGGGGCGCGAGTGAGTGCCTCGCCATTCCGAGCCCCGGAAAACCAGCGGCAAGCACACTCTCCCCCGCCGCCCTCCTCCTCATGTGGGCGCATACTGTCCCTCCACAAAAAGACGGCAGCACCACCGAACAGCGCGTGCAAGAGATTGGTGCCCTGGGAGGGCCTGCACGCGACAGGATTCAAGAGGCACGAGGAAAGCATGATCCGCCCCGGATCATGTCTCGACCTTTGTTGATTCGTGTAAGTCGGTCAATCGTCCGCGAGGGGCCATCGAGGGGGTCAAAAAAATGAAGACGAGAAAACAAAAAGGGGACGCAGCTCAATTGCTTCTCGCCCACCATAATTTTAGCGCCTCACAGATAGGCGCTTGGGAAGCTTGTGAAGTGCTCCGACCCATAAGAGCCGGCCAATGGAGGCGTGCTGCCGCTGCGTTGGGCATCTGTTAGCAGGACAGCTGCGCAGTCTCGTGGTTCGGATTGCCTTTTTCAAACGCTGGTGCCAGCGGGCTTCCAAGAACCAACCCCCCCCGGCCGCGTCGTACATGCCCAAAAATAGGACTGGTTCCGACGCGCAGGTAGGGTTTCTAACCGACAGGGCGATTCTGAGGCCAGGCGCCTGCCCCCCCCATCCCCTCGTAGGAACCCAGATCTCCAGTGTCTTCCGCCCGCAGGACGCTTCCGGGGCCAGGCGTGCGTCGTGCCCGTCCCCCCCCCCCTCCCGACGACTCAAAGTTCCAATGCTTTCCGAGCGCAGAACGTGTCGGGGCCCGTAGGGTCGTCGTGCCCCTCCCCCGGCTCGAGGGAACCAAGATTTCTACTTTTTTCCACGCGCAGGAAATTTTCGCGGAGAGGCGCTTCTTCGGCTTGTCCCCTTTTTATCTCCTGAGCACCCAAATACGCAGTGCGTACAAGGCACATACGGCTTCTGGGAAGACGCCCTGGTCGCGACCCCCATGGCCTTCTACGTAACTTTCTGAGGCATCGTTGGCCACGCGATGGTGTGCTGCGTCAAAACCCCCCACACCGAAAGGGAAGCATGTCCCGCGGTCTTGTCCGCCGACGATCGTTTCCACGCCCGATGCGACACTTAGTTTGGTACGCCGGCCGCACTGTCTGCCGCGATATACGTTGCCCCCACTTGTTTCCGTTTCTGTGTCGGCGACGTCGTAAAACGGTTCGGGTCGCACCACCGTCGTGAAGACGTCTTCTTCCCCTATGAGTGCGATTGTGTGACCATTGTGTTGCATGGAAAGTCGACTGGTCCCCTTACAGTACAGGAACCATGTCATCCAGCGATATGATTTTGCCAGTGCGCGCCTGCGCGGCCGCGGCCGACGCGGAGACGGTAGATGCAGGTCTTGATCCCGGATGGATTCCTTCGAGTTCCAGCCCAGCCTCGGGGCCGGCCGGGGCGCCTTCCACCGACGGTAAGTCTTCCGCGGGGACTGACGAGGAGGAAGAGGCCCGCCTTGGTCAGGCGTGATAGATTTGTGTGTACTGGAAGCGGTTTTTGCATGAAAAGCACAACGCACGCACGTGCGGGGCGAGAAGCCCCGAGTGCGCTTCCAGTCTGAGCGTTCCCGCAGCGTGCCGGGCCGATGTTTTACCTTGCTCAAATAAGACCCAGACAACATAATCATGTCCGAAGTCGGCTGTGTACGTCTTCCGATTCCTGTGGACGTGATACCTGTTTCTAACGGGATCTCATCCTCGTGCTATGCTTCTCGTCACGTCAATCCTTGACAATTCTTACTGTTCTTGTCACTCCCGTGTCTCCCTGCTACGCGGTCATTGGCTGATTCACTTTCCAGCTGCACGCTACGCCTCGAGGAGGGACACCTCCCTTACACCATGTCTTTGACAAGTGCCGCAACGCTGGGGCGCACCAAGGATGGTCAGCTCTCCATCCGTCAAAAGAAAGAGGCGCGCTTCGAGCTCCGTGTTATGGTATGTTCCAAGACGAAGGCTGTGCACCTGGAGCGCCAGGCGGCTTCAGCACGCCGCGCTGGTACGCTAACAGCGGACAGGTGCGAGGCCGTTAAGGTGCAGAAGCGGGAGGATTTGCATCGAGATGTCGCAAACGTGAACCCAGCCGCCCGGGTGGAAAGCATCGTCCACGTGGCCGACGCGATGACTGGTCCACATGCGCTTGCGGCTTTCGTCACCAACCCGCGTGGCGCGGCCTGTCACAGGGCGTACGCGGGTGACATCGGCTCCGGTATGGCCGAATATGTCGCCTTCCTGTCTGATGGGGCGACGCAGGCCGGTAACGAGCTCGGAGACTTGGCTTCTGCGACAGGGCCCATCTTTTCCGTGGTTCGGCGAAGGATTCACAAGCGGCTTCAAAAAGAGAGCTGAACTAAGACGATTTCCAACGTCGATCGCATCAGCAAACTGATAGGCGCTCTGAGTGGCCCTGCTGGATCTCCTCGACTGCAAGTTGGCCCATAGCTTCTCCTGGTTAGCAGACTCACTCCTTCTCCACTTTTCCGCATCCTGATACAGCGAGTTGCAGCGGCACCTGGACACTGACTTGAGGCTCATTGTCATCACGCATACGCGCTCTTTTAGGTGCTGTCCGCTGAGCAGAGACGTGCGAAGCCGCCGAGCTGAGTCGTCCGGCCAACTTGTAGCTCACACGTCTCGCGACGCCGTGCCGGCGGCTGTGGGGTGGGTTTGATCCAGACATCGGACGCCGGCCTGCCCGGGGGAGCCATGATTGGTGCCGCTGGCGGTGAGAGCGCCGATTTAAACGACCTTGGCTCGGGGGAGCTTTCTGAGAGCCTCGTTGTGCGAATTTGCGGACCAAGTTTCTCTGCCGAGCGGGAGAGCGTCGTTCGCAGAGCACAAGTGAGGACGGAGAGCAATTCGGCTGTGGACACACGATGTCCGGCTCGACTTTGTCAGCGTATAACGTGGGCGCGCTCATTTTTTTAAGTGGGGGAGCGCTGGGCAGGATCATCCACCTATTGCGCACTTTCCTGCCGGCTTGGTTGACACTGTAACGCGCTTCGTGTCTTCTCATCGTTTGGTGTTGGTGTTTGTATCCGTGTGCTCGCCTTTGGTTCGTCTTGCGCCTTCGACAGTAGTAGAGTCTTCGCATGTTCTTCTTTTCCTCACCATCTACTCCGTTTCCATCGACAGCAGCTCAAAGGCATCCCTCTAAGGACCCTCTGGACATGCCAGCTCCGGCACATTCCGGACGGCCTCTAGCATGCAATGATAAAAGTGCTTGGCAATAACTTCCGCTGACGACGAAAAGAGGGCTGAGGCGTGGCGAAGACCGTCGGAATCCTCCGGTATGGAATGATGCATCTTCTTCAGCAGGATGGACACCTCGCTGAAGACCTCCACGATAGGTTGAGAATATGGGCTGTAGGGAGGCAGCCGCAGAGGGAAAACACCCGGCGCCACAATGCTCGCGTCCGCTTCAGCCGTGTGAATGGGTCCGTTCTCCAACAACAGGACGACCGACTCGGCTTGAAGAGACCGGGGCATCGCCGCGATGAAACCTGTTCATTGTTGGCAGCAGCCGTGCAAGAAGAACCCCGACACACCCGCCGAGACCCCCCGCACCCGCCCTGTCCGAACGCCAACGCCGACTACTTGCCGTTGGCCAACGCCGAAATCTCCGCCGAGCCCCCCGTACACCCGCCGACACCGACCACCAATGCAGCCGAGCCGCTCTTGCCAACGTCCGACGTCCCCACCTAGCCCCCAGAGCGCACGCCACAACGACAAATAGAACGACAGAGCCACATGTCGAAAATGCTGGCACAACCATAGACTCCCCCGCGCACGGACCGAGCGCGCCCCACAGCACGGACGACGAAATCATCCCCAACACGGACACCCCCACCCGTCACCCCGTGCACCTGGTCACCCCGCCCGCCAACCACGCAAATCGGCCCGTGCCAACCGGCGGTACCGCCACGTTGCCCCACGCGCACCAGCGAACACCGACCACCAATTCCGCGAAGCCGCTGTTGGAAAAAGCGAAACCCCCGTGTAGACCGCGCGCACCCGCCCAAATCGACCACCAATTCCGCAAAGCCGCCCTTGCCAAGCGCGGGAACTCACGCCAGGACCCCACACACCTGCCTAGCCCTACTGCCAACGCCACTTCCTTGCCGTTGGCCGACGCAGAAACCCCGCCAAGACCCCGCGCACACGCCTAGCCCGAACGCCAACGCCGCCGACTTGACGTTGTCCATCACCGACTCCTCAGCCCAGGCCGCCGCGCACCCTTCCGCACCGACCACGAACACCGCCGAGCCGCCCATGCCGACTGCCACCATCCCCACCCAGCCCCCAGCGCACACGCCCATATCGGCCAAAACCACCACCTACCCACGTTCTACAAACACTGAAACAACCATAGAGACCCCCTGGCACAGCCCAAGCGCGGTCCCCAGTACCTGCGAACAGACCGTTCCCAAAGCCGACACACCCACCCAGACTCGAGCGCACCCGCTCGCACCGATCACCGACGCCACAAAGCCGCCGTCGGCAAACGCCGACCTCCCCGCTGAGACGCCACGCAGCCGCTCAGCCGGCCCGCCAACGCTGCAGCCTTGCTCTCTCTGAACGCCGAGACCCCAGCGGAGTCCCCCGCGCACCCGTCTGCACTGACGACTAGCACCGGCGAGCCACCCTCGGTCAACGCCGACACCGCCGCCGAGCCCACGGCGCAGCTGCCCAGCGATGCCACCATCGCCGCCGACCTTCTCGAGCAGAACGCCGACAGTCCCGCCGAGCCCCCCATCGCACCCGCTCAGCCCCAGCGTCGTCGCCTTCTGGCCGCACGGGACGACAACTGCTGCGATGCGGGGGGAGCGTGCACACCAGCGGGGCGGGGTGGCGTGCACTGGGTGCGCCTGCTGTGCGCGGTTTGGGGCCCATTAATCAGAGCGCTCTTGAACAAGATGCGCTGTGTCAGCCTGGGTCATTAAATGCTGTTATTTGATTGGACCACTGAGAGAGATAGAAAAATGGACCCGCTTGTGTCTCTCTTGGAAGAGAGAAACAAGACCATACTGGTGGCATTTTTTGATGCTACGGTGCCACACGACGAAAACGGCCGACAAAAACAGGAAGGGCGTCTTTTTTGCATCTTGTGCAGGCAAATATTTCCACTTACGCGGCAGTGTTCCCGACCCCGGGTGCCAAATGGGTGGAAGCCAGCGTGCGAGCAACAGCATGGAGGTGCGCCAACAGGGATTCACAAAAGCACCGAGAGGCACCATCGGGGAGGGGCGCCAGCCGGGAGGGGCACCAGCAGCGAGGGCGTCACCAGGGAGGGGCAACATCGGGGAGGGGCACCACCGCAAGAGGCGCTAGCATGGAGGGATTCCAGCAGGGGGGGGCGCAAGCGGCGACGGCCACCAATGGGGATTACCAAGGAGAGGCGCCACCAAGAACGGGCGCCACGATGAATGGGCAGCTCAATGGACGGGAACCACCAGCGAGAGGCTCCAGCGACGCGAGATGCTAGCACGGGGGGGCTCTAGGCGTGAACTGGGCCAAGGCGGACCAAGAGGGAGGGTCGCTACAAGAAATGAGCACAACCTAGGAAGGGCAACGCCAGGGAGGCGCACCACCAGCAAGGGGCGCCAGCAGGGGGCGGCACTACCAGTGAGGGGCGCACACAGGAAGGGGAACCAGCGGGGCAGGGCGCAAGCACGGACCGGTGCCAGCGGAAAGGGCTCCCAACGGGGAGGGCGTCGGCAGGGAGGAGCGCCAGAGGGGAGGGTCTTGGAAGGGAGAAGTGTCGACAGAGATTAGCGACAGGCGACGGAGAGGCGGCAAAAAAAGGGACAGAGCGAGGAAGGGCACCAGCCGGACGCAGCACCGGGGGGAAGGAACACCGGCGGGTACCAACATGGGCGCCGTGGCGCGCCGGCGGGGACGGACACCGCCGGGGACGCAGACCAGCGGGCACGTGGACCAGTCTGGACTGACGCAGCCGCTGGCATCGGCCGGCACATCGTTTCCAGAAGTTTTCATCCGTGCGGAATGGGCGCTCGTTTCATCGGGTTTACAGTCAGTCAACACTGACGCAACCGATGGGAGGCCCGGTTCCCAGTCCGGTGGGCACTTCGTGCATCCCAGGGAGCGTGGCGTAAGGCACCATTGGGTTTGTGTGGCGCGGGGCGCAATTGAGCGCGTGGCGCGAGGCACTGTGGCGCGGGGCCCTACTCAGTTCGCGGTGCGAGGAGACGCGGGGTGCGCGGCGCATTGCGAGGCACGCGCATGTGCTTCGCGCACTTCGGCACAGGTTGCATCTCCTTGCGGCCACGGTCGCTCAGTGCCACTGGTCGACCTGGCCCAGATAGATTGCTGAGGCAGTTACGTATCTCGTCTGCTGGTGAGCTGCTCCAAAATGGGACCAGCGAGATCTGACGTCGGCCTCCAGCACACATTTCTCTGAGGGTCATTCTACACTAGCCCGAACGCCCCAAACGCCCAAACGCTGAACGGCCATACTGAAGTTTCATTGGCCAAGCATCCCAGCCGAGGCCATGTCGCCGAACGCGATCTCGATTTGGCCGTTCAGCGTTCGGACGTTCGGGGCGTTCGGGCTGGTGTAGAATGACCTTGACAGGCCCGTCGAATGCTCCAGCAGGTGAGAGCACCAGGTTAATCGCCTCTCGGGTCCTTCTCTTTCGGCTCCTTGTCGTATGCGCGTTGCAAAGAAGTTTGGCAATCTTATTGCAAATCGCAATCGGATTTGATCCCAGATCATTGCATGTTCCGAATCCAATATGACTCGTGATCGTCGGGAATGTGTACCACCCTACGTAGGGGGTACTGGGGCGTACTGGGGCCCGATTTCCGTACTGTGGGGCCGAAACGGAGGCCCGCAGCCCAAAATGGAGCCCGGCCGCAGCCCGGCCTGTGCCAGGGCGGCCGAAACGTGGGCTACAAGTCTGCATGTCACG
>ENA-ORXR01002888-ORXR01002888.1-marine-metagenome-genome-assembly--contig:-NODE-2888-length-15862-cov-8.691796_pt1 | contig 15862 bp, 11 predicted proteins | sample MGYA00237866_ERZ511479 | MGnify/ENA metagenome assembly ERZ511479 | reverse complement strand
GTGGTGCCCGCCGTCGCGGACCTCCACGTCACCGAGGAGGTGATGCGCGTGCGCAAATCCCTCCTTGACGCCGTCGTGGTGCAACAAGCCAAGCGCATCACCGAGTTGGAGCGGAAGCTCGACAAGAAGCGCGCCAAAATCCAACGCATGAGCGCCGCGCAAATGTTTGCAACCGTCTCGGCGGGGCTGCCGGCGCACCTCGGCGCGCACGCGGCGCCGGGGGGGCACGGGGGGTCCGCCGCCGCCGCGGCGGCGGCGGCAGCGGCGGCGGCGGCGGCGGCGGCGGCGGCGACGGCGGCGGGACTCGGCCACCACCCGCCGCCGCCCGGCCACGCGCCGCCGGGCGCGCCTGCGTCGGGCGCCGCCGGTGGCCCCGCCGCCGCCTCGGCGGGCATGATGGGCATGGCCGGCCTGCCGCCCGCCGCGTCGGCCTTTCTCGGCGCGTCGATGGACGCGTCGGGCCTGCACCTGGCGCCGGGGGGTATGGCGCAACTCGGCACGCCCAACGTGCTCCACGCCCCGGGCATGATGGCGGGGGCGGCGCACGGACCCGTCGCCTCGGCGCCGATGAACGTCACGTCCCCGGTGCTGTACGGGCGCCATCACCCCGGGCGGTTGCACGGCCACGGGGAGCCCCGCACGCCAGCGCTTGTCGACGCATACGGCGTGCCGTCCACGTCTGGGGTGCCGGCGCCCCACCTCGGCCGCCCGCACGCGTCGGCGCCACCCGTGCCGGGCGCTGCCGGTGCGGCGTATTTGACCAAGGCCGAAGGTCCACCGCCGGGGGGGGTGCCGTATGGTGGGACGCCGGGCTCCGTGCCCTTTCCGTCGTCCATGCCCTTGGCGGGCATGCCGGGCGCCGGGGGCGCGGGCGGGGCGATGGGCGGCCTGTCCGCAGCGGCCACGGCCGCGTTCTTGGCGTCTCCGGGCATTGGCACGCCGTTGCTTTACGGGCACAATGCGTGTTTGCCAAACACGCCCATCCAGGGAGGAGAAACGTACGTTGCGTCGCGATGCGTTCTGGGCGGCGGACCTGAGAGTGTGCGCAGTGAGGGTGGGCAGTGGGCGACTGTGCTTGATGGCCGGCGGCTGTACCTGCTCTGGGCTGAACGCGCTGGTATCGCTACCGTCTTGCCGCCCCGCATTCGTGTGGAACGGTCTTCTCACCTTCTTGCCTTGCTTTCGTTGTTTGGCGGCTGCGCACTCGCTTTTCATTGTGTCCTTCTCTGGTTGGCGTGTCCCCCCCACAGCAAGCAGAGCCGATACTGGACGGCGGAGGAGCACGAGCGCTTCCTCAAAGCTGTGGAGATGTTTGGCCCAAAGAACTATGTCAAAATCGCGTCGGTTGTCGCGACGCGCAACCCCAAGCAGGTGCGGACGCACCACCAAAAGTACGAGAAAAAGCTCGAACGGGAAGCGGCCAAGCAGCGGCGCGACGGGCCGTCGACGCCCAACGCGGCGGCGTTTGCCGCCGTATCGGCGGCCGCCGCGGCTGCGACGGCGGGGACGCCCATCACGCCGGTCGGGCCGCCACCGCACCCCGGGACGGCGTCGGTGGGCCCGCCGCGCCACCACCACCACCACCATCACCGCCCGGGCGGCCGCACGTCGACGCCGGCCGAGGTGGCGGCTGCAGCCGCCGCCGGCCGTGCGGCCGCCACCGACGCGGCAGCGGCGGCGGCGGCGGCGGCGGCGGCGGTGGCGGCGTCGGGCATGGGCGCCGCCGCCGGCCTCCCCCCCGTCCCGACGCTCGGCAGCGGCAGCGACGGGGCGCCACTGGGCCTCGACAGCCAGTCACTACTCGACGTCAAGGGTATTGGTAGTGGCGGCAGCACGTCTTCGCTCGGCCCCTTTAACGCGTACACGGTCGAGAGCTTTGGCGAACAGCTGCTCGCATCCATCTCGGCGGATGGGTCGACGAGCTCCTCGGACGATAGCAGCGGGGAGGACGAGCCACTTGCGGGGGGGGCGCCGCCGTCGCACCCAGTGGCCTATGAGGCGGCGGGCGTGGCGGACGGCGGCGGCGGGGTCGTCGGCCGCCTGGGGGCGGCTCCCGGCGTCCCACCTGGAGCGGAGGACACGAGCCAAACGGACGCGGCGGTGGCGGCGGCTGCGGCGGCGGCGACGGCGGCGGAGAGTGCAGCGCTGACGGCGGCGGCGTTTCTCCACGGCGAGCCGCGGGCGGGCGCGCCGGTGGCGGCGGGGGGAGCGGGGGGGTCGGGCACCTCCGACTCGACGCTCTCGGGGGCGGCGCCGCTGGGGGAGCCGACGCCACCACTGGCAACACTGCCCCCGCCACCGCCGCGCGCGACGGCCAAGTCTGAAGCTGCCCCGGTGGTGGGCGCCAACGGCCACCAGCCGCCGGCCGCCGCCGCCGCCACCGCGCCCGTTGCGTTGCGGGCAGCGGCCACGTCGCCTGTGACGCCGTCGGTGGCGCTGCCGCCTGCGCGGGGGGCGGCCGCCGCTGCGGTGGCATCCGCCGCCGCGGCCGACATGTCGGCAATTGCGGTCGCCCCGCCACCCGGCAGGGGAGCGGCCCCAGTCGACCACGCGGGCGCGGGGGCGGTCCCTGCCGTCAAGGTGGAGGCCGCCCGCCTGGCGTCGGCGGCCGGCGCGACCTTACCACTGGCGGTGGCGCCCGCGGCGGCGCCAGCCGACAATGGCGGGCCGGTGGTGGCGGCACCCGCGGGCCCGGCGCCCGTGACGCCAAAGTTGGAAGCGGTGCCTATCGCCCACCCCGTGGCGTCCACGATTGCCGAGGCGAGCCGCACGGCGGCGCGGCCAGTCGAGCCCGCCGTCGAGTCGGCCCGCGCGCTTGCGGCGGACGAGGCGAGGAGGCAGGCGCCCAAGGCCAGCAAGGTTTGAGGGGTGACCGTCCCCCACTCCCCACATGCTAGGGCATTTGTGGGAATTGTTCTTGGGACGGTTCCGACTTCACCGCACCGCAGGGGGGCGGGGGTGGAGGTACCGGTTGACGACGACGACGACGACCACGACGACAACGACGATGACGGCAGCAGCGGCGACGGTGATGACGAGGAGCTCGGCCGATGCTGTGACCTGTGAGTCACCCCGTAGCGGATGTCCCTGCCGCACCTGATGGGCCTGGGGATTCCCTGGCCGCTCTTTGGCAGAGTCTGCAACGGACACGGCACCGTGGGCCCGGCGGTGGGCGCCATTTTCCAATCTTTTTTCTCATGTTTTATGGGCCGTGGCGGCGGCGCCACGGCGGGTACACCCCCCCGCCGCATGCCACCGTCGCCCCTTCTCTGTGTGATTCTTTGTTTTTATGCTGCGTGTTCTCCCATCGCGGGCTACGGCGCGTGCGCGCCTGTAGGACCGTAGGCTTTGTGCGCTGCTGTCTCGTCGACTGTGGGGTGAGCCCGCCGTTTTCCTCGACGCGTTGTTCCCGCCGCTGTGGTGTGGAGGGAGGCATCGGGGGGTAAGCGGAGGTGGGTTGTTGGTGGGGGCGCCCTTTTCGTGTACGAACAGTTTTTTCTTTCATGGCGATGTTTGGTTTCGAGACGGCCCTGTTGGCGGGTGCACGCCCGCGCGGCGCTGCTACTCGGACGGGGCGGTGGCTCGCCAAGATGGGGACGGGACAACTGGGCGCTGGTCAGCAGCAAGAACGGCCGTGGGGCAACGGCACGGGCAACGGAGAGCCCAGTAGGCGCCAAGGGCGGCGCACTTAGGTTGCATCGGGTGTGTGCAAATGAGTATGTCCAAAAAGAAACAGCAGAACAAGGCAGTACAATACAACACAGAAAAAGAGGAAAATACACAGAGAAGCACGGCGGTAGGTAGGAAGGTGCAGACTGCGACGACGCGACGTGAGCGTAACGCCTGCCGAACCCAGGTCGTACCAGCCGCCGTCACAGAACACCGAACGCCTACCGCACGCACGGGGCGTCGCACGTGTCGCCGCACGCCCTGGGGGTCCTACGACACGGCTCATGCCCGACCGCTGCCTCCCCCCCCCCAAACAGCCGCATCATGTCCAAGACGCCTCCACCGTCGCTTGCACACGCTTGTGGTACTCGCGGGGGTTCTCTTGGAACAGTCGCGCCGCTTCCGAGTTGGCCGGCGAGTTGGGGTTAGGATCGCACAACAGCGACTGGATGGACGTGAGCACGGCCGCAATGTCATAGATGGGGGACCAGTTGTTTTGGAGGATGTCCAAGCAGATGCCGCCATCAGCGTAGACGTTGGGGTGGAACAGGCGGCACACAAACTTGACAACGGGGGGCTTGTTGGGGTAGTCTTCCGTGAAGTGCATCGTGAGTTTGAATGTGCCACCTTCCCAGGCTGTGTCATCTGGTCTGCGCGGTGGACAGGAACGGATAGGGGGTGAGCAGAGGTGGAGCAGCCATCGTGTGGCGTGACGTCGCGACGACAGAGAAATTTGTGTGGAGCGTAGACACAAGAACGACGAAAGCAACCCAGCAAATGCACGCAGACGGATGCCGAAGAAAGCAGAGAGAGAAAAGGGAGGTTATTGTTAGCTTCCTTGCTCGGCGAATGCCGCGATAGCGCACGGCTCGAGTGAGTCGTCGTATTGAGCCCTCACACTGAACTGAAGCAGCGTTCGAAAGAAAGTGCGGCACCTAATGCTCTCGGCACGGGCCCAATACATGCGAAGAGGCCCCATACAGAACAAGCTACGACACTCCTGGGCACATGCCACTTTCAAACGCATCACGCCACACACGGTCTGACAGCAGCAGCAACGTACCCAAATATGACCGCGCTCCACTTCATGATGTCATTGTCACAGGGCGCTCCGCTGATGCCGCTAGGGGGGTCCTATGTGAGTGATGGACGGGGAACACGCAAGACGCCAGAAAACAGTGCATGACAGGAAAAGCAGAACAACTGTTAGACATGAGGCCAAACAAGCGCCTGGCGTAACAGCCCAAGCAGCCACGCAGCAACATCACTGGCGTGTGTTCCGTCCAACCACAACCATCCGCCCCATCACGCCCCGTCAACGTCCGTGACCAGACAAACAACTGGAGCAACATCTGGTGCCTGAAGGACGAGAGGACTACCACCACTTCACGCGTACCTGCTGAAGCTTCTTGAAGTCCCTAATCAGCCGCCGGCGAGCAGGGGTCGACATGGTGCCGCCCACAGAGCACAGGTGCTACCACAAAAAGCCGCTGGACAATTCGACAGCCCTGGTACGACTGCAACCCCGGTTCAAGACACTGTCGCGGTCACGGCAGGAAGCGCTAAAGGCGAAAGAAGAGAGAAGGGCAGGGACAATCGGCACGGGTCAAAACGCCAGGGCCAGAGATACCAGGACGACAACGCTGAGACGAGTGGGTCCCCCACAGTGATGTATGGGTACGACCCAGGTCGGTGGCAGCGCAGCGCTGGCGGTGCTGGCCGTGCGGGCCGCACCGTGTCGACGCAGGGTGGCCAGAGCCCTGCACCAAGACCATCCATGGCTGCAGCCAGCGCGTCACGCAGTTGGGCAGCTGGACCAGGACTGAGGTACCGAATTTTGTGGCGTCGGTCTGGAAGTCCAACGAAGACCAGCGAGTTGTGCAGTATGAGTCATCAGTTACGCCGCCGTGGAATTGCTGACAACAAACTTAGGAGCCGTACAATCGAACCGCCTCTCGGCAGCGGCTTTCCCTGTTGGACCGACCGTCTCGTCAGACCATTTATTGCCTGGACCCCGGCTTTCTTGTGTGGTCGAGGACAACCGGGCCAGAGCACGCTGCGGACCACATTGTGGTCATGGCCTGCTCGAAGGGTTTGTGCCTTCCCACTCACAGCACAGGTCCGTGCGAGATCGCTCCCGCCAGATGGGCCAGACCCTGAAGATTCGATCGCTACGGAGGGGGGGGCCCGTGTGACGTCTTGAGGAGGGGCTCGGGCGTGGTCGGACCGAGGTTGTCCGGGGATTGGGCAGGAGGAGGCCGGTCCACGCGCTGATGGGCAGCCCCCAACCACATGCACCCGCTGCGGCACCCCCGCGCTTGGCTGTGATCCCATCGGCGGCGGCTCTCGGTGTGTGCACCGCACGAGACGGCCTGCTCACCCGCGCCGGCCCCTGCTGACCCGCCGCGTCGACCTCTCGCCGCTGTCGCATGCTCTGCCGACGCCACCATCACCGCCGCCACCGCCATCAACGCCGCAGTGTTTCGCTGCCCCATCGTCCTTGTCGCCGTCCCCGCCGCTGCGCTTGCCTGTCAGACGGGCGTGCGTCACCCGCATCGGCCGCAATGGCGTTTGCGTTTGCCGGGGTGAGCGGGGTGAGCGTACGGACGCGAGGCTCAGCGACAGCGTCTGTGGTGGCCGCGCGACCGGGCGCGTTTGCGGTCACTCCTCGCTATGGGTACGTGAGGAGATTCTGGTGTCTCTTCATAAGAGGACTGTGGCAGGGGGGGTGGACATGTGAGGTTGTAGAGATGTCTCTGCTTCTCTGAGCCTGCCTCGACGTACCGGCTAGCTTCAGCTTCGCGTCGAGCACGGCATTGACACAGTATCATTTTATTTTTTCTGCTCTTTTTGCGTCTACGACTCCCCATTTGCTTTATTGTTTTACTGGGTGATGTGACTGCTGCGTCGTCTCCTTGCCATGCATCTGCTCTCCCAATGGGGCGCTGCGGCGGCGTCTCTGCGAATGGCTGCTGATGCCTGCACAGCCGCAGCTTGCTGGCGGCAGTGGGAAGCAAGGCTCCGCTGCAGTCCCGCCGTGTGGCGGTGACTGCGGCACCCTCTTCGCTGCGTATGGCCGCCTCACCGGGGGCAACTTCGGAGGAAGCAGCATCGGCGCAGACCCTTAAGGTCTCTATCCTTATTGGAATGTGGTACCTCCTCAACATTGTACGCTTGTAGGGGTCGCGAGAATATCTGCGTACACGGTCCCAGCCGTTGCCGGTGCTCGTGCTGCATCGCCCGGCTTGTATACCCTTCACTGCCGCCGCCGTCCTGAGCTCGAGCGACTGTGGCTACTGATGGGAGCAGTACTGACCACAGGTGCCGGTCAGTGTGGACGATTTCTCTGCCCTTACCTTGCTCCTACGCCTGGATGTAATTCTCTTTGTGTTGGCGTGATCACAGGGTTACAACATCACCAACAAGAGGGTGCTGAACTGGTTCCCCTTCCCCTGGTTTGTTTCGTGGGCGCAATTGGCATTCGGCGTCGTCTACTGCGTCGCATTGTGGGCCGTCAAGCTCCGCAAAAAGCCGGTCGTGCCTGCCGAGGGTGTCAAGGCCCTCTCCCTTGTAGCGCTGTGCCACACTATCGGCCATGTCTCTACCGTGTGCTCCCTGGGTGCCGTCGCCGTCTCGTACGTTACTTATTGCCGACTTGTTGTGGTACCGTGTGTGTGTGACGTGCTCTGACATGTCCCGCGTGCTCTTGCTCATGAACTGTATCTCACTTGGTGCGTTTGCCTGGGTACTGACTATCATTTTTCTGCTTGTCATGCACCTTGGTTGTCATGCTCTTCGCTATGACATGTATTCTCGTTGCGCATTGGTCGGAACGCAGCTTCTCTCACGTCATCAAGTCCGCTGAGCCGCTTTTCCAAGTTGCGGCGTCCGCTATCTTCCTGAAGAGCGTGTTTGCGCTTCCCGTGTACTTGTCCCTTCTGCCAGTCATTGGTGGCGTGGTTTTGGCGTCCGTTAGCGAGCTGTCCTTCACCTGGTTAGGCTTCCTTTCCGCCATGACCAGCAACGTGGCATTTGCCGCCCGCAACATTTTCTCCAAGCTGAGCATGAACACGCCGAAGGGCGAGAACATGGGACCCGTCAACCTGTTCGGCGTGCTGACCGTGCTGTCCACGCTCATCCTCGCGCCGTTTGCCCTCTTCTTCGAGGGCGCCAAGCTCAAGGCCGGCTGGCTGGCGGCAACCGCGGGCGTGGGCGCAGCCGTGACACCGCTAACCCTTGCTGGGTACATCATCGCGTCTGGCTTTTTCTTCCACACCTACCAGGAGGTTGCTTTCTTGGCGTTGAGCAACGTTCACCCGATCACGCACGCGGTTGCCAACACGACGAAGCGGGTTATCATCATGGCCGTGTCGATCCTGGTGTTCAAGAACCCGCTGACGCAGAACGGTTTGATTGGGTCTACCATCGCTCTGCTTGGTGTGCTGTTGTACTCCTTTGCCAAGAACCGCTACCCGGAGAAGAAAGCCGCGGAATGATCGTAGGAGGTGAGTTGCTTGTACGTCCCCCTTGGGTCGGAGTATTTTATCACTTGTGCGTGCGATGCCTGTCTTCTTTTCCCTTCTCTGCCTTGAAGTTTTCTTTAGAACGTTTCAACTATTCTTCGACATGTGAACGGCCTGCCGACCGGCTCCTCACGTATTGGTTGCACCGAGCTGCTTCGATTTCTCAGCATCAGCGGGCCCAACGATTCACCGCGGCCGTCTTGTGCACGGCGCGAGCACAGTCAACTGGCTACCTTGTGAAGGAGACGAACTCGAGCCAAACTGATTCCTGTCCTAGCACCATGCGGGCCAACCGAACTGCTGCGTCCCGAATGGATACACCTACACGACCACGATGTGGTGTCTCTCCTCCGCACGGAAATTGTACGAGGCAGCCGCAGTTGTGGACTCCTATTTTGAATCGGTCCTTTATGATCTGCAGGCCACGAGAGCTCTTTCAAATCCCGGCGTGCCAGCCTGGCCGACGGAGAGCCAACAAAATTGGACCGCGTCCACGAACTCGGACCGCCGGGCAAACCTCACACGAGATAGTTGGCGGGGCATGGCCGAGTGCCCCTGCGGCGGTGGGACCATCGTTCAGCAGTGAAACGCACGCTGACGCACACTCAGCGTGGCATCCAATTCGACTGCTGCAGCCGACTGGTGCTTCAAGCTCAACCCCCTGCAGCGACTGTGTCGGCAAAGCAAGGCGCGACGGAACGTCGGAGCATCCTGGCGGTCGTGGTGTGTTCTCTCCGTTGGCAGAACGACGGCTGTAGGGTGCGGCATGTGGCCTTGGCGATGAGGATGGCGCACATCTGAATCTCGTAAGCTGCGCGGATGTCTCGTGCGGCTGATTTGGGTCTTGTTGGGATTCGTAGCAGCTGCCTTCCTTGATAGTCGGTCACGCGAATGGAACTCGGCTCTTGCTTGCACCATCTTCCTATGACAGTGCCCTCCGCACGTCACAACCCACCGACTGCGGTGACCCCGGGGGCCGTATCTGCCCGTCATGAATACTTCCAACCTCCTCGACGGACTCGCGGCTAGTTGAGGAGCGGGCTGCGGTGTGAGTGACGCATGAAGAGGGGCTGTGTGCGGCGAGGTGCAGTACCGGAACTTCCAGCCACCGGCACCAGACTGACGCGCGGGGCCAGGGTACGGCGACGGCGACAACGACGTGGCGGCTCGGAGCCTACGACGGCGAGCGGAAACGCGGTCGGGGCGGGTCCTCTAAACAAGTGGTCCCCTGTGCACCATGATTCAAAGCGCTGCGCAGCGCGCGCGGCCGGGCAACGTCGTGCCAAGCGGAAGTGCGGCTAACGTGTCAGGTGGCCACCGCCTCGGCGACATTGGGGCAGTCCCTCCACCTCCCCGGCGGCCTGCGGAGACGAACACTGGCGTTAAGCCTACGGGTGGCCGACCCCCTCGACGGCGGCGGTCGCGCGAGCAGCCGGCCGGCGCCTCACGGCGCGTCGGCGGCGGGGGCGCCCATCCGACGGCCAAGCGTGGTGGTGGGGGCTTCCCGTTGCTCCCCACGCCGGACCTACTGCGCTGGGACGCCCCCGTGACGCTGGCGCTGTTGCTCGGCGATGCGCCGCCGCCGCTCATTGCGGCGATTGCCGCCCCGCGGCGGCTGGGTTTGCCACCCATCGCTTCATTGGCGCCCGCGCCGGCGGCATCAACCGGCGACCGCGTGCGGGTGGTCGGGCGTGCGGCGGCGACACTGGTTGGGGGTGGGGCTGCAACCGCCTTGACGCGCCTACCCGCGGTCGATGAGCTCGCCTGGGGCGGCATGTCCACGTTTCCGCGGCGAGTGGATGGCGTCGCCGAAGTGGTAGAGACGTCGGAAGAGGAAGAGGTTGACGACGCCGGGCACTCGGACGACCTTGACGCGGCGGTGGAGGCGCCGCCAGAGGACGCAGAGGCGCCGCTGCCGGGCGACCGGCGGGAGCGAGCGTGGCCCGGCATGGCGGCGGCGATGGCCGCTTCGCTTGGCGCCCGCGGCGACGAGCGGACGTGGCGGCCGCACCTCGACCGGCCGCTGGCGGCGTCGCGCCGCCCGCCGGCCGGTCCTCATCACCACGCGTCGCCATGGCGGGGCGGCTCCGCCGCTGGCACCCGCCGCCGTGGCCCAGACCGCACGTGCCGTCCATCGTTGACGTCGCCCGTCCCCATCTCCCCCGTCACCCCTGACAAGGCGGACGGCGGGGACTCGTCGCAGCCCCACGGTCGGGGGCCGGCAGCGCCCGGCAGCGCAGCGGCGGCGACGGCGGCGGCGGCGGCAGCATCCGCGGCGGCCGTGTCGACGGCGGCGGCGGCAGCGGCGGGGGATGGACTGCAGGACCGCACGCCCGCCGCGGCAACGGCGGCCGCCGCGCGGGCTGCGGCGATTGCGCGCTTTCGTGAAAAAAAGCGGCGGGGCGACTTTTCGTCCACAACCCGCTACGTGCGGCGGGCGGTCGAGTCGACGCGCCGCGCGCGGCTCGGCGGGCGGTTTGTGTCGCGGGAGGAGTACGAGCGGCGGACGGGGGCGGCACAGGGTTCTCAAGGAGGGGAGGAAGAGGAGGGCTAGGGGCTCGTTTGGTCGGAAAGAGGTGGACGTGGCAGGCGGCGGGTGCACCCATGGAGAGTGGCGTCCGCTCTTGACCATTGAAGAGGTGGGAAGACCGTGACCAGTCGTCTGACGTTGGGGAAATGCCACCCGCAAAGGGCAAAGAAACATGAGCAAAAGCAGCACGCCGCAGATGTATCTAGACTCGAACATCTGTATCCACCCACCGCGCGCTCCACTCACTCCCCCCCCCCCCCCCCCCCCCCCCCTCATCAACACGCCCACGCCCCCCTACGGAAACACGGGCGTCGCGCCGAGCCCGTCCATCTCTGGGAACCCACACATCACATTCATGTTCTGGATGGCCTGCCCGCTCGCGCCCTTGACAATATTGTCAATAACGCACACGAGGATGGCGCGCCCCGCCACGCGGTCGGCAACGACCGCCATGACCGCGTGGTTGGACCCCCGCACGTGGCGCGTGTGGGGCGGCGCCGCCCCCGCCGGCAGCACGTGCACAAACGGCTCCTCGTCATACACGGCGGCGAGGCGCGCGCGCAAGTCGTCGGCCGTAACGCCCGCCGCGAGCTTGACATACATGGTCGACAGGATGCCCCGCGCGAGCGGCACCAGGTGCGGCGTAAACACCACGTCCACGGGCGCGCCGGCAGCGTCCGAGAGGCCCTGCTCAATCTCGGGCGCGTGGCGGTGCGCCGCCACGCCGTACGCCGACATGCCGTCGGCGGCTTCGCAAAAGAGGGTGCCGACCTTGGCCGCCCGCCCCGCGCCCGTCACCCCCGACTTGGCGTCGACAATGATGTCGGCGGGGGAGATGAGGCCCGCCGACAAGAGGGGCACGAGCGGCAGCTGCGCCGACGTGGGGTAACAGCCGGGGTTGGCCACGAGCCGCGCGCCGCGCACCGCGTCGCGGGCGAGCTCCGTCAACCCGTACACGGCCTGCCCCTGGAGCTCCACCGCCGCGTGCGGCGCCCCGTACCAGGCCGCGTACGTGTCCACGTCGCGCAGCCGAAAGTCGGCCGACAGATCGACGACGCGCACCTTGTCCAGCGGCAACTGCGCGATAATCGTCTGCGTCGTGGCGTGGGGGAGACAACAAAAGACAAGGTCGACGGCGTCCGCCTGGGCCACGGCGACAACCTCGGCGGTCGTCGTCAAGTCTGGGAGGGACTGCACAAAGCCGCCGGGCGGGCCAAAAGCGAGGTGGGGGAAGACGGAGCCCATCGGGGAGCCCGCCGAGCGCTCCCCAGACAGCGCCACGATGGAGGTGTGGGGGTGCGACGAGAGCAGCCGCAGCAGCTCCGCGCCCGTGTAGCCCGACGCGCCGAGGATGGCCACCCGCACGGGGGTGGGGGTCGTGGTGGCGCCCCCGTCGGCGGCCATGACGGTCGGGCGGGGGGGCGTGGCGGTGGCGCCGCCGCCGCCCGACGGGCGGCGCGCCAGCCGGGACGGGGGGGCGCGCGGGACGCTGCAGGGGGACCGCGCGGCGCGGCCGGCGTGCGCGCCGGCCGGCCGCCGCCAGGCGAGAGCGGGCGCGGGGATAAACGCGGCCATTGTCGTGAGCGTGTGGGACGAGTCGCGAGGGGGGCGGGGACGGGGGAGGCGAGCCAGCGGTCGGGCAAGCACCGGGGGAGAGGAAGAGACGACGACTGCGATCCAGCCCGGCGATGAACAAAACGCTCAACGCGGCGTCCAGCGCAGCCGAGCGCAGTCCACGCCGATCGCTTGCGGCGCGCTCTGGTTGGCTCGTGGGTCGATCTGGGTGATGTGGTGTGTTCCGCACCGGGGATTGTTCCGTGCGCCGAGATGTGAGCCGAAACGCTATCGAGCAGTCGAGTGTACAGTACAAGTCTGGTCTCGTACGGCATCTGCCAACTGAACGTCTCCACGGCGCTTCAGTACCTCGAAGCGCTATTCGAGACCGGACGGTGTTCGTCGCGCTGGTCTGCGCTCATCACCACCCTGATCTAACGGGTGCGAACCCGACACCACGACTGACGCGGCCGCCGCCGAGGCGGAGGCGGGTGTCGGTATGCCCCGTTCCCCCCCAACAGTGGGGCCGCTCGCAAACCGGGGATGCTGCGTCGGTGCGCCACGCGCAGCCCGCCGCTAGGTGGTTGGGGTGAGCGGCTGCCGACGGTCGCCGAGATTGGCCGGGGGGTACGACTACCCCAAAATAGATTGGCGGGGACGGGAGGGGGAGACGGGCGAGCACGGCCGCCGCCGCGTCCCGGCCGGCTGGGCTTGTCCTGGGCGTGCCCGGAGAGCCAACACCCGGCGATGGCGGCACTGCCGCGTCGGCGGGTCGACGGCGCCCGCTACCTGCATCACCTCGATCGGTGGCGGGCGCTCCGTCAGAAGCGCGACGACCACCGGGGAGGGGGAGGCCGACCACCGGGGAGGGTGATAGAGTAGCTACCCTATAGGGGCGGGTGCGGCCTTGAGCGAGCATCGGCGCCCCACGTCGGCCGCGGCCGCCGCACCTACAGTTGGCCGCGGTGGGCTGTCGACGCCTAGCTTGACAGACACAGCCGGGTGCGCGCCTGTTTCCATCCTCGCCCTCGCCATCGAGCCGGCATGGCCCCCGCCACACCGCGCCCAGACGGACTGCCACTTTCACACAGGACGAGACGGCGATGAGATGACCTGGTGGTCAGGCACGCGAGCGCACTTGAGCCCCTTACAGTTTGGATATGGTGGACCAATGACTGTGACCTGAAAAGTGCACCGCCCCACGATGGCAGACCAATGATCTTTGCCCTGTACCAATGTGGACGCACAGTTTCGTTGGCGGATCGCGCGGCTGGCGTCCACTCCCTCTGGTCATCGGGCTGCTCTCCCTTCGACAGACCTTGCACCCGGTGGCCGTGCACTTCAGTTTGGTCCGCGAGCGTTCATGCAGGCGACCGCAAGGCCGCCCTCGTCGAAAAATCTCTACCGAGCGCGGCTCCGTGCGGCTTCCTCACTACGGCAGTCACTGCCTAGCAGCAAGCTGGCTCGCTGCTTTCCATTCGCCCCTCCCAGGCATGGGATCATGGCCGACCCTCCCGCTCATCGTCGATCGTTCTGGGGTGAGAAGAAGCCACCCCCGCCGCTGGATGCACCTTCTGTGGCTCTCACATGTCATCGTGCTCCTGGCAACAGCGGGGCGGGTGACGGTCGCTGACCCTCTCCACGGGGAGCCGCAGCGAAGCCGTGCGCCGGCTCTGCCCACGCCGCACCAAGGAGGTTTTCATCCATGGGATCAGCCGCTTCCGTCAACGACCCCGTGCCCATCCTCGCAGCCACCGACCCGGCACGGTGACGCGTCGCGGCGGCTGCCCGTTGCCGCCGCCCGCGCCGTGGCAGGGCCCCCTCATGTCTCACCAGCGCGGCCGTCGACTGCACCAAGGCGTCTACGACCCGTTCCCGTAGGCCGACAAGGGGTGCTCACCCACCGTCTGACGGTGCCGACCCGTCGCCCGACGGGTCCGGCCGGCCGGCTGACCCGTGTGCCGGCCGCCCCCACCCGCCCGCCGCGCCCCCCGACGCCGACGCGGCGGCCGTCGCGGACACCGCGGCCGACCCGCCGGCCGACGCGGACACCGCGGCCGACCCGCCGGCCGACGCGGACACCACGGCCGTCACGTCGGCCAAACATCCCGCCGCGCCGCCGCGACGGCTCGACGGGAGCGTCCTCATCGGGCCTCTCGACGGGGGAGGTCGTCGCCATTGTTCTGGCCGTGGTGGTCGGGGTGGCCCTGCTTGCCGCCACTGTGTGGTGGTGCCGCCGTCGCGGCTAGCGGGTGCGGGTGCGGCGGTCGGATGGTCTTGTGCGAGCGACATGTATCGCACGCCACACCCGCCACGCTGTGCGGGTCGGGCGACATAGTGTGGCGGCGCGTGACTACCAGCGCGCCGCTCGTAGTGGTGGCGCAACTGCCGTGCAAACGCAGCGGGCGCAGGCCACCGACTTCTTTGGGGGGGAGGAGCGCCCCGTCGCGAACTTGGAGGCGCGTTACGGAAGCTGGAGCCTTTCATTGGTCTGGGGCACTCCACAGAGGCACCGTTGTTTTTTTGCTCAGGAACATCGATGACGCAGGGTTGGGCCACCTCAACCGATGGGTCGAAATGTTATTCATCGCTGGCCGGTCATCCGCTGCGATGAGATTGACTGTGTGTCACCTGTAGGCTTGAGAGGAGCGTCGCGTGGGCCCCGGTGGGCGCGGGTACAAGCCGCAACGCATCCGGAGGGGCGCTGGCGCCAACTCCGCACTCTATGGCTGCTTTCCGCTTCTTTTGCGCCATCGAACAGGCACAGTTGCCGCCGCTGTTGTTCCAGTTCAACTCGGTCAACAAAGAGAAAACGGCCGAAGGTCTCGACCAGCCTTGAAAACTTTGTAGCCCACCCCGCGCTCCCGTAGACTCTCAGGCAAAGCCATTGGCTCGACGGGCTGCCGTCCGTCGTGTCCCGCCCATCGCCGTTGCAGGCGCAACGCGCATCGGCTCGCCGCCGTGGTGCCGCCTCTGGCCGCCGCCTTCCCTCCCCCCTTCCGCTTCCCGCCCCCTTGCCCTCCCCCCCCCTCTGTTTTTTCTGTTCCGAGGACCCTTTCTTTGGTCTCTTTTCGTGGCTGATCGGCATGGCCGCCGCCGCCCCGCCGCTGCGGCGGCTGCTCGGCCGCTACGCCGCAGCGGCGGCGGGGACCCCCCCCCCCCCCCCCCCCCCCCCCCCCCCCCCCCCCCCCCCCCCCCCCCCGCCGGCCCCCGCCAGTCCCCCGCGTGGACCCCCTGGCGCCTGAGCGGCGGCGGTGCGGCGGCCCCGCCGCCCGCCGCGGCGCGCGGCAAGAAGAAAAAAGCGGGGGCGGCGGCGGGTGGCGGCGACGCCCCTCGCCGCCGCCGTCGTGGTGGCGGCGACGTTGCCGCCGTCGACGAGGACGGCGACGGCGGCGGCGGCGGGCCGCGGGGCGCCGACGGGGACGCGGCGGACGGCGTCGACGAGGATGCGATTGCGGCGGCGGGGGACCGCATGACCGCCGTGGTCGACGGGCTGCGGCGGGAGCTCGGGCGCTTGCGCGTTGATGGCGCGCACGCGGGGCTGCTCGACGGTACGTGGGGGGGGGGCGCGGGGAAGTCGGGGGGG
>ENA-ORXR01002887-ORXR01002887.1-marine-metagenome-genome-assembly--contig:-NODE-2887-length-15865-cov-13.377185_pt1 | contig 15865 bp, 11 predicted proteins | sample MGYA00237866_ERZ511479 | MGnify/ENA metagenome assembly ERZ511479 | reverse complement strand
AATGAGAGAGCATAGAAGAATGGGGTCGGCTTCGGACCGACCCCATTTCCGGTCGGAAATGGGGTCGGTCCGGCACAGGCCCCATTTCTGAAAGCAACATATGCGTTGTACTTACGTCATTTGATTTGGTTGAAATGAAGCCTAAATGGGGTCGGAGACGTTGATGCGGGAGCGTTCCGGCCCCATTTCCTTAATAATGAGACACGTTTGCGCCACGTTGCGCCACGTTTCGCAAATATGACTTGGGGCCGACATTGCAGGATTTGCTCTGACTGTGCTGCGTTCGTTCAACCTCTTTTTGCATGGCTCTAGCTCAGCGCCGCACCCCAGTATTCCACATCCATGTTCAGTTCTTCCCCACCCCCCTCAGGTTTCGAGCATTTCCAGAGGTATCCCCTGCTATTTCCGCCCTTTCCTCGTGGCACCACTCTCCTCCATAGACTTTTGAGGTTCATGGTATTCTAGTCATTCTCCGAGGAAGACCTCTGGCGGAACGTGCTGTCCGGGGGACTGAGGGGCGATGGAAGGGAGATGTGTGGGAGATGGTGACTGTGCTCTCGACGATCCATCCGCTGTGATGAGCCCGGTTTGATCGGGGATTCTTGGGGGGGGGGGGGGGGGGGATGCATTCGGCGCTTGCATCAATACGCCTGCTTGGTGTGCTCCATTTGATTGCGCTTCTTTTCTCGCAGCGCTTCTAAATCCGACCGCTTTCTTGTCGTTGCTGCTTTCGGTGGTGTGTGCGGGCGCACTATCAACTGTCTGCTTGGTGTACGCCTTGAATTATTTTTGCATTGCTGTATGAAAGCGATGCCCAATTACTGCACCGACTTGCAACGACTTGCTGCGATGCGCGCCACTCGTGTGGCACACGGTCGGCTGCAGAATCTTCCGACAGGCATCCTCAACGCCGATATTGCTTTTACTGTGCATGCGACCGCCGAATGGCGAGCTGTGGCGGTGCCTGTTGTGTGCTTGCATGTGTGTCCATATCGACCGCATCTACAGTACGTACACATGCAATTTATTCTTACTCTCCATCTCCATCCGGCTCATACGCGTTCTCCCCGTCTGTGTTGCAGCCCGACTCTCGCCACAGCTCTGCGTCAGCAGTATCAATGATGACCTCGGGGTCACTCTCCCGCCCAAGCCACACCTAAACTGTATGGTGTCGTTTCACCTGCCCCGCGTCACCAAAGCAACGCACACAGAGGGAGCAGCCCCTCATGTCACTCAACTCTTGGCCCATGTCCTGGGACACAGTCCGCAGGGAGTGTCGGTACGACCCGTCCATGGCTGTCACTGACGCCTCCATAGCCGGGGGTAAGATCCACGCCTTAATCCAGCAGTGGGAAATTGTTGCAGTATCCATTGCCTCCCACTCCAGCTTGAAATTCTCGGACATGTCCTGTAGATGGGCGGCCGCGCCGTCACGCACACCGCGCACGCGCCGCGGCGCGGCAGCTCGCCTCCGACGAGGTAGCAGGGAAGCAGCAACCGGAAGCTCGACCCACACATTGGGCTCTGCCGGTGCGGGATCCGCGGGGAGCCCTGTGACGACCGGGGGGCTGCAGGTCGCCTCGAGCGTGCCTCTCGGAACGACTGCGGGGGAGGAGCTGTCTAGCAGCCCGACGTGCACTCCCGGAGCTGTGACGGTGGGCGCGCCACCCGGAGTGATTGCTGTTGGCAGTGCAGACGGCCGAGCCGACACGCCCGTCTGCCGCAACCGTTTCACCCGTGTTGACCCCGCCTTGTAGGTTGGAGAGGATCTCCACCGTACCTGCATGCGCACCTGGTGGCGTGCCGGCAGATATCTTGGCGCCCCCCGATTGGCCGACACATCGCAGCGGGAAAGCAAGCGTGTCTTCTCGCCGTGAAGCGTCACACAAAGAGGGGTGGTGTTACTAGCAACGGTCTGAAGTGGAATTCCCCTGCAAAAATGGCACCCCTGACCCTCACCCAAGCCATTTCCAAGCCGAGAGCTCCGCCAAAAGCATCATCCGCACATTCGTTTACCCCCACAGCGGTCAGGGGATCAGAATGCGTCCTTTCAAAGGCCCCCAAGTCGAAGACCTGGGTCGCAGGGGTGCGGGGGGGGCCTCCAGTATCGAGACGGGGAGCAGCGACGGCTCCTGCGCCCACTCCCGTCTAATTGCTGCCGCCACCCGCGTCGCCCCGCAGGACGGCGGTGTTTGCCCCACCGGCCAAGGCGCCATCTACGCTTGGCGGCGTTCCGCCGCCATGGCCCGCTCCGACGGGCAAAGCGGCGCGGGCCTCACCAGCCAAAACATCACCACCGGCCGCAGCCAAGCCACCCTGACCGCGCAATCCCGCCACGGAGGCTGCGCCCAGGCCGCCGCCAGCTGCGGCCACACCGCCTCCCGCCCCAGCAACCGGGGCGCTTCCGAGAGTGCCAACCGCCTCAATGGGCACCCCATCGACCGGGGCCCTGCGGGAAATTCCAACCAATTCCAACCGCCGAAACGGGGCGCCCTCCCGCAGTCGGGCGTCCGCCCCCACCCGGGTCAACGGGAGGCTCGCGTGCGCGACCAGTCGCGACTGGCGCCAACTGCGACCCTTGAAAAGCACCAGTCACAAGCCCCAGAGGACGCGCTTTATAGCGCATCTTGAGGTGGCTATCCCAGCATCGAGAGGCCAGTGCACGGATGTCACGTTCGGGGGGAGCGGGCGTATTGCAACTTGTGGATGCTTCAAATTGCCGTGAGCTCCACAATTGTCGACAATAAGGATGCAGGGCAGCTGTGTTCTGACCCGAAGGCCGTCACAAAGCCGGTGTTGAACCACTTCTCGCACACATCCCCGTACATCCAGGCCGGATCTTGGGAGAAGTAGGGGAGAGAGCAGGGGGCTCGAGGGGGCTTCAAGCAAACAGGAACCGCCGCCCTACCAATCACCGCCACTGGAATTTTGTGAGACCCCGTAGCGTTGACTGCCAGCACGAGGGTCACACGATCTTTTTCCTTCATGGCCGTGCTTCCGTGTGCGCGTCGTCTGCTGCCCGCCAAAACGTAGGCGCGGCTTGGAATACAACGGAAGTAGAGGCCGGTCTCGTCCATATTGTGTATCTTCTCCGGATCGTAGTCCTCGAGCTGCGTCCGAATATCGGCCATCCGCTGCGGAGACGGCTCCACATCAGCCTCCGCCGACGCGCCCATTCCCCATAGGGAGATATTGACGAGGTTGTGCCGCTCCGCCCACTGCCGCACAAAGCCCGCCGACGCCAAAACTCCTGTGACCCCAAGGTTGGCGGAAATCTCCTCTGCCCGCGGCCGCAGCACCTCCATCGTCAGAGGCACTGAATTTGCACCCAGCCCAGCGCAAATGTTGTAGCATCGCCGCAACTCCTGGTCGACGTCTGAGAACGTTGAGCGGCGCGTCCGCCGCGTAGATCCCGGCTCCTCGCGCGACCTCTTCCGCAGGGCCTCACTATTGCGCCAACCATCCTTGATGGCCGACTCCGCGACGGATATAGGGAAAGCGTTTTCAATGTCCGACCGCGTCCGGTAGGCCCCCGACTCATTTATGTCGATAACTTCGGCTTTTCTTCGATCATCAGCGACTGCCGCGACTGTCGCATTGCGCCATGTCTCCTCCGGTTGGCGCGCGGAGGAGAGGGCGCATCCGAGGGTGATACAGCCGCAGATACGACAGTCTTGACCGTGGAGACAGTAACGGCCGACGAAGCCGACGCGGCAATCTCAATCGCGTGTCTTGTCTCTCGACACACCATCGGGTACACCCCATATACTGCCGCTTGGTCTGCCGCTTTGGCGGCTGCCCGCACTGTCCCGACACCGTGGCGGTTCCTTCCCGTGGATCCTGGAGTGGGGGGGACAGGTGATTGGATGGCGGCGGGGGAGGGGGCAGGTTGCACGGAGGCAGCGGGGGCAAGTGGTCGGGGGACAGCAGGGGAAGGTGGTCGGGGGGACGCCATGGCCCTCTGAACAAACACAAAAGAGGAGGTGGTGGGAGGACCGGTGATGGGGACGGTAGGGGACGCGGGAACGGAGACGGTACGCGGCCGCAGGCCCCAATCGCGACGGCGACGGCGACGGCTCCCGCATTAGGGTCCTTTGTAAATCTGTATTGCAAATTTTCGACGAGATTGATTGAGATGGATCCCCCGCCGGCAGGTCGATCGGAGGGGACCGCGATGGAGTTGCGCTCAGTTAAAAGATGGACATTTTATAAGCGAAAGACACATGAGCGCGCAATGACTGTGCCCAAAGAAGGTAGTCAACGCTCCCAGAACGCGTGACCGCAGCACCTGAGATAGGCCTCACCAAGAGAAATTCGGCAAGGGTATTCCCCGAGAATTTTTTTCGGGTGTATACCCGTACTCGTGTGATGTTTCTGTGCAGGCCCCATATCCATACTCGTTGAGTGACCAGTTGCCAGATACTCGCCAAAGCGGATCACGGAGGGCACCAAAGAGTGCTATCTGTACTCTCGATTTTGAAGAATCCGATACTCTTGACGGCCTCCTGAATGGAAATTCCTGCCACAAATCCATGCGTGGCAAACTGCAAAGAGGCAGTGTGCGGGAGAAGTGGCCAACATCGCACAACCTGCATGTCCTCGAAGCGAGTCGCAGCTCACCATCCATCTTCTTGGGCCCTTCGGCGCCCCTCCAGCGAAAGTGCTTCATCTCTTCCTCCGTCAAGCCGTCCATCCTGGCCCACCACGCGGCACTGTGGTGGTCTTCCCCACACCGCTCCCACTTGTCTTGCTTGCCAAGTGAATCACGCTCAAAGTTTTGCACTTTCACCGCGAGTTCCAATCGAACGTCACGTGGGCGTAGTTGAAAGGGCTCACGGCTCTGACTGCTGCCCGGACGGCCCTACCGACGGTGCTCTTTCGGGCAGTGGAGGTGACGGCAGGTCGACACCGTGACACTATTTGTCGTTCGACAGTGATTGACATAACGAAACTCCATAGTTAACTGCACAAACCGGACAATATTCTCAATAACAGGTACACGCATACCCGCGCTGAGAGCGACCTGGGATACCGACAACCAACAAACTTCAAGGGTACATACCCTTGATACTCGCTCTGCCAGGTTTGGGCGACACTCATACTCGGAACACGGAGATCCATCTCACTGTCAGCCAATACTCATTGGCTGGATGCGAGCCAAATAACGTACTCATGTCCAAAACTGATTCCCTTAGTGAGGCCTGACCTGAGACCACCACCATTGCAAGGTAGGCGACGCAGCGGGGTTCTGCATTCCGACACTCCAGGCGAGAAGTAGGGCAGCTGTTCGAATGACATGCAGCCATCACAAAGCATGCTGCAAAACCTTGAGCATATTGAAGCTTGATGATTCTAATGCCAATGATGGCACCCATGAATGACCTCCTGGAAGCCGTTTGATGGGCATGCGAAGGAAATATTCAAGAAAGTTTGAGTTGTACAATTGTTCCGAGGACTCGTGTTCCTGTTGGGATCGGCCAACATTGGCCGTTCTGCAATATGTACTCCGGGGATGGAAAAAATCGCGATTTTTTACATCCCGGATAGATTAATCTGTAGATTAATCTATTTAATCACGATTTTTTCAATTAGTCTGTGGATTTATTGCTGCCTGTGGACTTAGGCTAGGGGCTGTGGCTGACCATCGCCGTCGCCGCCGCGTCTTCGTGTCCGAGGGTGCTCGCTTGCCTCGGTCGGTAGCGGACTTCCCCACTTCTGGCTGCCTGCACGAGTCCCCTCACCCCTTTCCACACACCTTCTTACCCCCCACACGCGCCATTGCCTTGTACGATGCCGCCATCCGGTAGCACGGCGGCCGCGGACGCTGACGGTCCGTCGAGCGCGACGGAGTCAGTGGCGGCGGGTGGGCCGTCTGCTTCTAACCGCACCGCCCGACGACGCGTGGGCCGCAAGGTCAGCGACACTAAGCAGGAGTTTGAGGTGGTTCTGGACGTGGGCGCGCGGTTCCTCCACTGCAGTCTACTGGGGAGAAGCAAGAAGCAGAACGAAACACTGTTGGACAGCCACCTCTTCAACTGCAAGTCGGCCTCGTGGTCTGTGAAGCAGCTGGCGTGGGACACCTGCTTGACGCTGCGCAACACCAAGCCGCGGCCCATCGACCCCGCGGCGGCAAGAGTGAGCCCGATGCTTCCGCCGTTTGGAATTGGGGCGGCCGGAAGCAGAAAGGCGTCCACGCTGCCGGCCCCGGCGTCACAAACCTCCTCCCCACTCGTTCTCAACTACATGGACTGCATTACCTGCGACCAAGCGGACGTGATTGACGCGGCCATCATGAACGTTTTTGTTCTCAATTTCGTGCCCTTCTGGACGGTGGAGAGCGAGTCCTTTATCGCTCTCCTCAAGGTGCTTCGGCCGGCCTACGTCGCGCGCAAGAAAGTACCCTCCCGCAAGAGGATGGCCGGGGTCATGCTCAGCCAGCTGCACGAGTCCACACGCGAGAAAGTGCTCAGCGCGCTGGCTGATTGGTGCAGGCGTAGGAAGGCAGTCCTCATACTAGACGGCTGGGAAAACGTCAAGCACCACCACATTGTCAACATCCTTGCTATGATCGGCGACACGGCTGTCTTCCTCGACTCTATCTACTGCGGCGACGACTGTCAGGACGCCGCGGGGCAGGCGCAGCTGGTGCAGGAGCAGCTTGCAAATTACGGGGGGATGGACACGTTCAACGCGGCGGCCTCCGACAACACGGCATCGTGCATTGAGATGCGGCGCCTGGTGATGTCCGCCAACCCGGGCATGGTCTCCCTTAACGACCAGGCCCACGTAGCCAACTTGCTGGTGGGGGATCTCTGCAAAGTCGGTTGGGTGGCGCGCTGCATGTCGAAGGCCCTCCTGATGACATCCGACGTGCGCCGGCACACCCGGTTGCTGGCAGCGTACAAGGCGGCAAAGGACTCGTTCAACCGGCAGCAGCCACCAGGTGCAGCGGCCGAAAAGCAGACCGCGGTGGAGTACCCGAAACGCGGCTCTACCCGCTTCCTTTTCACTCGTGACCAGCTGGTCGCGTGTGCTCGCAACCGGCCGGCGCTGAGAAATCTAGTCGAGTGCAACAACGGAGCCGAGGTGCCACGGCTGGTAAAGATGCGCAATGAGAACAACAGGCAGCCGCAGGCGGCTTTTTTGCGCGTGGCCGAGTCGGCCGCCGACGCCCTGGACTGGTTGGCCGCCAGCCGCATCCTCGACCCCGTCTGCCGCTACCTCCGGCTGTTTTACAGCCAGAGCGGACGCCTGTCACTGGTTCTCCCCGCGACGACGCAGCTACGGCAGACGATGGGGGGGCTAGGGACCTCGCTGCGCGCCACCGGATCTGCGGGCACAGCATCTGCGGAGGTGTTCTCGCAAGTGACGGCGGCAGTGGACAAGCGAATGTCGGGCCCTGTTGACCGCAGCGTGCGTGTGTTGCTTCTCGACGACATCCACTTCCTGGCGACGGCGCTCGACCCGGCGGTGTTTGACGCACACGCCGATGACGTCACCGACGAGGTGGACCGGGCCTTTGTCGCTGTCCGGACCTTTTTTTGCGTTCTCCCGCGGTGTTTTACCCCCTCCCAGCTTGAGAAGACGCGCGACGAGCAGCGAATGGTCCTCCTGCGACAGCACTTCAACACTTACGCAGGCTTGTCGGGGACGTTTGCGAAAGGGGCATTTGCGGCGCGCATCCCTGGGTCGGCGGTGGACGTGGCGCACGTGCTGGCGTCCAACTGGGATCCTTTGGGGTGGTGAGTCCTGTACGGGAGCTCCGCGCCCGAGCTGCGCGAGATCGGAAAGGCCGTGGCCGGCATGGTACCTTCTTTTTGTCCGGTGGAGCGCTCGTTCTCTGTGCAAAAGTCAATCCACATGTTGGTGCGCAATCGACTGGCGCACGACAAGGTGGCCATGCTCATGTTTGTGCACACCAACCTGAGCTTTTTGAGCGGCAGGGAGGTACTGGGTGACCACCCTGTAATTTTGGAGTCGGTGCTGGATGACATAGACGGGGAGGAGGGGGCGAGGAGCAACGAGGATTGGTCGGGGAGAGCGGTGGAAGGATGCCGGTGGACCGCCCGAAGGCGAGTAAAATAGCTTTTATTCGACATGGACAAGCGCTGTGCAAGTAAAAAAAGAAAAAGGCAAACGCGCAGCTTACCCATTTCAGACCGATCGGCGGAGATGCGGCTGCGACGGCAAGGGCAGCTTCCCAGACCGCCTGTGACGCGTCACCAGGAACGAGAGAGGCGTTCAACGCCCTCCGAGCGGCGGGGGGGGGGGAGTACCCAGGGTGGCGGCGAGGCGGCGCCCGCCGCGGGCTCCCCCTAAATGCGCTACCGCCGCCGCCGGACGTGGACATGGTGGCCGGCGGTCGCAGCGCGTCCGCCGGCGCGCCCCGGAAAGTGCCTAGTACGACACGGTCGCCCGCGGCGGTGAACAGAGCGCCCCCCCCCCGCCGCGTCCGCGTCCTCCGCGCCCGGCTGCAGGTGCCCATTCGCCCCGTACTTGTACAGAAAGGCGGTCATGGGCGCCGCGAGGGGGCCCGCAAACGCCCCAAACGTCGACCGCCCGACCGGCCCGGTCGTGACCTCGTGGATGGGCGGGGACCGCCCCGGGTTGACGCGCGAAAAAATCGACGCGTGCACGTCGCCCACGAGGAAGAGCACGTTGGCGACGCCCGCCGCCTCAAGGTGGGCGAGCACCTCCCCGCGCTCCCGCCAGTACCCCTCCCACCGGTCGGCGGGGGCGGCAAACCACTCGAGGATTTGCACTGAGGAGACGACGACCTTCCACGTGGCGCTGCTCGCCGAGAGGCCGTTGAGGAGCCACGCTTTTTGCGGCGCGCCGAGGAGGCTCGTGTTGGCCTCGCGCAGCGTCGAGGACGCCCGCGGCGGCGGCGGCGCCGCCGCACACAAGGCCGCAATGATCCCATTGGCGGGGTCGCACAGCTCGCCGGCCGTGAGGTTGGCCGGCAGCACCGGCAGAAAGCCGACCGCGGGCGTCGGCGGGTCGCGGTACTGGCGGAGGTCGGTGAGGAACACCTCGACGTGGCGGCCGACGCGGAATTTGCGAAAGAGGCGGCGGTCGGGGTCGGGCAAGCCCGCCACGGGGTCGGCCGCTGCGAGCGCGGCGGCGGGCGGCAGGGCGTTCATTTCAAAGAGCGCTTGGTAGCCGTAGAGGTAGTAGGCTTCCATCAAGTGGGGGGGGACCACGTCAACAACGGGGAGGGGGGTGTCGCCACCGGGCGGGAAGGTTTCCTGGATGGTCCGCGGGTGCCCGCCATTGCCGGCATAGTTGTCGATGACTGCGGCCGTGTGGATGGGAGGGGGAGGGTAGACATGCGCCAAAGGTCAAGATGCGCAGGTTCGGTTAGTGGCTCGCCTAAAAAGCACAAGCAGACGCACCGCGCTCCCCCGAGGCTACTCTCGGCACCCGGCTCTTCCGCCTCTCGCGAGCCCGCCCCCGCCCGTACCGTGGTGGTCGTCAATGGTCGTAAAGATTGGAATCTGGCGCTGCATGTCTGGGAACCCCGCCGACGTGTAGACCGCGTCCCGCTGGTCCGCGTACAACGAGCGGTAGTAGTTGAGCGACGGCGTCGGCGCCCTGCAGCAGCGGTCAACATCCGTGTAGTTGGTGCCCCTCAGCCAAAAGCGGTCGGCGTAGACAGAGTCGCCTGTGGAGCCAAATCCAGCGGGGCAGGCGGGGGTCGGAGGAGTCAACCAAGGACAGTGGGCACAGCACAACAAGAGCAACAAAACGCAGCATCGTAGGCGAGCGGGTCAGTCGTGGCCGCTCAACAGCGGTGCACAGGTGCGCTCTGCGATGGCGATGACTCATCGCCTCTGGGTTTCTCACACCAACACGACCCGCAGGCACTCGCCTCCCTCCTCGACCGCGAGTCTCGCGTACCATTCTGCAGCAGAAACGCATAGTCTGACCCCGGCGCGGTCAAGTTGCCGAGCACCCCCGCGACCGGGTAGGGGTTCTCATTCGCACAGCTGATGTGGAGGAAGGCCACCTCCCCCTCCTCCTCTGGCGGCGGCAGCGTCCGAAAGGTGCCCGCCGGGCTCGTCACCCCACTCTCCGCCACAAACTCGTACGCATAGGCTGTCGCGGGCGTCAAGCCGTCGAGAAACACCTTGGCGGTGTACGCGCCGGGGTGGACGCGCGGGTCGACGCCGACATACGAGCGCGCGACGACGGTCGTGTGGAGGACGGTGCCGGCCGTGCAGCGGCTGCCGCCGCCGCCGCCGCCGCCGCCGCCGCCGACGCCAAGGGCGTCGGGCGCGACCGTGCACACCCGCACCGTCACGTTGGAGGTGAGCGCGAGGAAGGGCGGGGACCGGCACCCGTCTTGGGAGACGGACGCCTGGATGATGGCGGTCGTTGGGGAAACGTCCCCAGACTGCATGGCAAAGGTGCAGGGGAGGGCGCCAGACGCGCCGGTCGGGAGGAGGGCCAAGGCCGCCAGGGCGGCGGCGGCGGCGGTCGCTGCCGCCGCCGCCACCGTGGCCACGGCCACGCGGCGGACGCGTCCCATGGCGGGCGCGCAGGCGGGAGGGGAGCGGACGTGCAGGGGGGCGCCCGGGTGAGAGGGGGTTGGAGAAACTCAGCCGCCGCCGGCCCGAGCGGCACGTGAGCGGGCAGCGGCAGGTGCGGGGTTGGCCGCAACAGCGGGTGGCCGACGCGGCGTCGTCGACATCGGCAGAGCAGAGGCGGCGCGGCCTCTTGAACTGTCGACCGCGTCAAGGGGCACTCTTGTCACCCGGCCTGCGGGCCCGCACGGCAGGCGTTGGATTGAGCTCGAGGGCGGCGGACGTGGGATGCGGTGGCGGCAGCCATAGGGCCGAGGAGCGGGCAACATACGCACGATCTCGACTGATGACCAAGATCAACGGGCCGGGGAGCGATGGCACGACTGGCAGAGGCTGACAGTCAGTGCACTCGTTGATTCTGTGGACGATGAATCGGGACGTGAATCCGGGACGCAGATGCTGAATCCAGGTTTTTGGCGAGGCCTTCGACTTGAAAACATACCTCCTGATTGACTTTTTCCGCGCATGATCCGCAGCATTCGTCTCCATCACCGACTCCGATGCGGTCATCGCCGGCCCCATCGTCGTTTACGCCGCGGCGGCGCCGCCCTTGGACATCCTTCGTTTTCGTTCGTGCCGTTCCGAAGCCGCCTCGCCGTTTTTCTACATTGTCGAGGCGCGTTTCGCCATGGCTTCCTCAGGCGCCAAGAAGAAAGGTGGTGTGGGCATACGGGGCCCCGAACACCTGTCCCTCGGCGGCCTCCGCGCCGACGGCCGGCTGCCGGCCGAGGCGCGAACCATGGCCATCTCCCTCGGCGTGTTGCCGCACGCAGACGGCTCCGCGGCCATCCGCCAGGGTAACACGTGGGTACTTGCGTCCGTGAGTGGGCCCCATGAAGGGCGTGGCGGCGGCGGCGGCGGCGGCGGCGGCGGCGGCGGTGGGGGTGGGGGCGGCGCGGCGACGACCGCCACCGGCGTCCCTCAAGGCGCCCACACCGAAGACACTGGCCTCGTCCGCTGTACCGTCACCACCGCCCGCTTCTCCACCCCCGCCGGCCGCAAAGCGTCGGTCCGCAGCGGCGGGGACATTGCCGACGCGGTCGCGTCGACCTTCACGTCCGTCGTGCTGACGGGCCTCTTTGGGCGTTCCGTCGTGGACGTGCACGTGCAGGTGCTCGTCGACGATGGGTGCGTGCGGTCGGCGGCCATCAACGCAACGGCGGCGGCGCTCGCCGACGCGGGCGTGGCGATGGCCGACCTGGTCGCCGGCTGCAGCGTGGCGTTTGTCGGCGGCGTGGCGCTCGTCGACCCGACGGCCGCCGAGTCGGCGGGCGCCGAGGGCGGGGGGGGGTTAACCGCCGTCCTTGCGGTCGGCAGCGGGGACGTGGTCAGCGCCGAGGTGGACGGCAAGATGGCAAGCGTGGGGGTGCTCGCCGAGGGCCTCGACGCGGCGGGGGGGGGGGCGGAGCAGGCGGCGATCGCCATGCGCGAAGCGGTGCGGCAGTACACGCTTGGGTTGATCGACGCGAGGGGGCACGTGGCGTTTTAGGGGGGTGCGGCGCTAGGAATGGACGCAGCGGTGGGTGGGCGGAGCGGTTGGGGGACGCGAGCGGGCGGGGCGGTGGGCGGTTGGGGACGACGACCGCGACAGCGGCGTGCACAGCCATGATGGGTTGACGAGAAAAGAGGAATGTATGGGTGGCCGTGCTGCGCGGGTGTCGACGGACACAGGGCCAGACCGTTTGCGGACGACAGCAAGACAACAGCAGCAGAACAAAAACCCAAGAGAAAGCCCATCGGCGTACACGCAAGATGGCGGTCGGCACCGACCTCAGTCATGAACACAGGAATAAGAACATTACGCATTTGAAAGAGAGGCAGCTACGAAGAGAGTTGATGGTCACGCCTGCCCCGCAGACGGCGCCCTACATCGAGTAGGCCTGCGCAAACGTGTCCGGGTTAATCTTGTTCTTTTCCACCGCCGCGTGGCCCATGACAAACTCCTCCACCCGGTCGACGTCCTTGCTGCTGCCGACAAACAGGGGCACGCTCATCTCAAACGACCACGCAGACAGCTCGAGGAGCGGGCGCTTGCCGACGCTCGCACGCCCACCCGCTTGGCGCGCGACAAAGGCCAGCGGCGCAGCCTCGGTCAGGTAGCGCGCGAGGTCAGCTTTTTGCGGTCCCGGCAGCATGAGAATGCCACCGCGCGTCAAAACCGAGTGGAAGTTGGCTACCAGGTTTCCGTTGTGACGGAAGACCTTGGTCGATTCTGGGGCCTCCAACTCCGCCACGTACTCGGCAACGCCCTGCACCACGTGCGGCAGCACCGCGGTATCGACCGAGTAAATCGGGCCCTCGTCGGGCGTGTGGATGTGCTGTGTCGACAGCACAAAATGGCCACTGATGGTGTCCAGGGTGAACAAGTGGACACCGTAGCCCATGGAGAAGACCAGGAAAGTCGACGCGCCAAACATGCAGTACCCAGCAGCGACCTGCTCGTAGCCAGGGCGCTGCAAGAGGTCCGCCGAGTCGCCCTCCTTGCCCGGCGCGGACTTCCGGTAGTAGACGGAGAAGGTCGAGCCGAGCGACGCCCCGGGCACGCCCATCAGCGGGTTGAACACGACGATGTAGTTGCCAACGTCCGTGCCCGCCTCCAGGTCCATGACTTCGTTGGTCAGACTGGAGAAGATGAGGCAGCACAGGCCCGACGAGGCGAGCGACGCGTGAATCTGCTGGTTGGAGAAGGCGGCGAGGGCGGAAAACTGGGCATTGGGCGCATCGCACAGCTGCGCGCGCACGCACTTGTAGGCGACACCCAGCTCGGTGATGAGCAGGGAGAGGTCGTTCGAGCCGTGGGGAAACTTCCGCTGCAGTTCCGTACAAAAGCGCTTGATGGTGACCATCGGCCGGATCGCGTCCAGGTCCGGGTCGTCCTGCTCAAACGACGGGGGCGGGATGTGGGCGGTCATGTCGGCCAGAGAAGACGTCTTGCGGAGGGACATAGCCGCCGCGTTGGCACCCCGCTCCGCCGCCGCCGCCGCCGTGGCGTCCACATCGCGCTTGATGAGCGCTTCCGCGTCCTCCACCTTCATGTACGCCGGCACCGCCGACAGGGTGGTGTTGGCGCAATCGTGGTTCTTGTGGCTGACTTGCCCAGTGATGAGCTTGCGCCACGCCTGGTAGCACTCGTCGATAATCTCCAGAGCGTAATGCGCCGGCTGCACTTGCTCCCGGAAGGCGAACACATTGTGGGCCTTGCCGTCGGGCACCTTATACGTGCGGAACCAGGAGAAGGTGGCGTGGAGGAGGCCCGGCAGCACCCGGTACAGGTCGTCAATGTCGTTCATTTCCGCTGCCAGTGGGTCGTTGATGTCGACAACAATGACCTTCCAGTCCATTTCGCCCTCGTCAATCATGCCGAGGACGCCGAGCACCTTGACCTGCTTGACTTCCCCGACCGTCGCGGCAGCCTTGCCAATCTCACACACGTCCAGGGGGTCCCCGTCGCCGAGGGCACCCGTCTCCATGTGCACCTGCGAGGGGTCCTCCCAGGTTTGTGGGAAGCAGCCATAGTTCCTGAGTGGTGTCATGAAAAGGGGGGGGAGGGGCAGGTCAGACATAGCGAAGGAGCAGCAGCCGGCAGAGCAGGGAAACAAAGAACAGTCAGTTCAGAAAACAGCTGGCCAGAGGGGATGGGTCCCCAGCGAGCTCGGTGCTCACCAACGCCCCAGTCGCCAGTCTGCAAGTGACAAAACCAGAGCCAGACAAAGAGCCACCACCAGCAGAGGCCTAAGCGTACCAAATGTAGCCCTTGTACGGGAAGACGTTGTGCACAAAGCGCTTCTTCCCCTTCTTCTCGTCCTGTACGATGGGCGCCAGCGGGGCCTTGGTCTTCAGCTCCAGCTTGGCGTTGGTCCACCGGGGAATCTCGACGACCATGTTGAACACATTCTTCTCCTTATCCGCGTACAGCGGGATGTCGTGGAGCGGGTTGACCGGCCCAAAGCCCTCTTTGTTGTAGTAGATGCGGAAATCCCCCGTGTCTGCATCAGACGGATCCCGCACGTGCGTCAGCGTGTAGATGCCATCGCCCGTGTCGACCGCGCCCAGGTCCCCGCCGCCGCCCATGGTGTTGCGATCGTCGCGCCGCTGCACCTGGCCAGGTGTCGCCCGCGACAAGGCTGCTGGTGGTCCACTGTCGGCCGTGCCGTGCGCCGTCGACGGAGCGGAGGCGTTGGTGGTGGTGGCGGTGGCAGTGGTGGGGCGGCCGAGCAGATGCCCAGACAATTGTTCGGGCAGGAGAGGCCGGCAGCAGAGGATGGCAATGGCAGTGACCTGTGGCGCACAGGATAGATGAAGCAGCGCGTGTGTGGCAGAGATGACGCCTGCTTACAGAACCATCAGCAGTTCATTATTTCTTGACATTTGCTGTCCACATGTAACCTTGAATTCAGTACGGTGAAAGTAACACTTCCGCTGCTACATCAACGAACACTTTGAGAAAAATTCAACTTCACCTCAGCCCTATTCGATCTGCCGGCTTCACCTCAGTCGTTCCTAGAATCTGGCTTCGTCGCACGCGCCTGACAGGTATCCCCTGAAGAACTCTCGCGGATGCAGATACCGTAGATCTACGGCTCTACAGGCTACGAGTAGTGTTTAAAGTGCCGAAGCTGGTGCCGACGTTGCTCCGAGCGTGTGACTGTGGCGGGAAAGACATTCGGGGGTCACTGCTGGCACGGCTGCCGAGCCGAGTACTGGTCGAAGATCGAGGATGACGGCAGGCAACGTTGAACTGGCGCTTCTCGAAACCTCAATGAACTGCGTGTGGGCTGCTTCAGGGTGATAGTATCTTGGCAAATTGGCAGCGGTGGTGCGGTGCATCGGCCGAGTGACTGCGGCTGTCGACGCAGACCTCACCTAGGGGAGGTAACCCCTACATAGATACCATCTGAAACAGCACCATCCTCGAAGGGCCCTTCCTTCCTGATGTATTTCTCTGCACTTCGTGCACCTGGATCAATAACAACAGCAAGCAGAGTCCAATGACCAAAGAACGAATGACACAGGGTGATGAGCTCTCCGAATATGGGTAGATCGTTCTAGAAGTGGATAAGAAATTATGCAAAGCGAACAACTATTGTTGAGCATAGTGTCTGACGAAACTTCAATGGATCACAGGTTGTTCACAGGAATTGATGTCCCCTCAACTACACTGCACACGACGACCGCGCGCTCACAGCGCGATGCGGCATGTCGTACAGGCATTATTCGGTTATATCCACTGCCATTTGTTTACACTGTCAGGAGCGACTTATGCGAGCATCTGCCGACTT
>ENA-ORXR01002886-ORXR01002886.1-marine-metagenome-genome-assembly--contig:-NODE-2886-length-15879-cov-13.659031_pt1 | contig 15879 bp, 21 predicted proteins | sample MGYA00237866_ERZ511479 | MGnify/ENA metagenome assembly ERZ511479 | reverse complement strand
CCATCCCCGTCCTTGTCGGCCGGGACACCACCGCCGGAGCCACCAACACGGCCGCCACGCCCACGGCCACCAGCAGCGTTCGTCGATTTGCGTTACTCTTATATTAGGCGTGTTGGGGACTATGTGCAGAAACATGGCAGGCACACTAGGAGCGAGGAGGGGCGACCCCCACAGGCGACTGCGTGGCTCGATCTCAGCGGAGATCGACCAGATTTTAGATGAGATCGATGACGTGGGGCCCAGCGTGCGCCCTCTCGCAGGTTCGTCCGTGAAGAACCTGGCGAGATTTGGCCCCCAGGCGGGTTCTCGCAATCTCACAACATGGGGCCCTGGGGGGCAGTTCGTCAAATGAGAAACCTCGGGGACGAACCGGCCCAGACGGACTGCAATCGGGCCCCATTCGATTCGGGCCACTGGGGCCTGATTCGTCGTCGGAAGAACCAGGCGATTTTGATCCGATTGAGGCGGGGTGTTCGTCGATTTGTGTTACTCTTATATTAGGCCGCGCCAATTTGAAGACAAAGGACTGGGGGCGCCTGCATCGCGCTCTGAGGTGCGTCTACATCGGGGGGACTATCTAATTTGAGTCGGTTTAAGAGATTGAGACAGGGGACTGTGGCTCAGGCGCCCCTGTAGGGGCTTTGCGCGGAGGTGGGGTTGGCACACGAAAATCGTCTAGGAATGACGCTGTGAACGGGGGGTGCAGATGCATGGCCAATCGAATCGAAAAGAGGCGGCAATCGCAGGTCCTGGATCCAGTGCCGTCCAGAGGGGTGGGGACGACACAACGTAAATCACCTAAGAAACATGCTGTGGGGAGGTTCGGATCAAATGCGGATCTCATCGGGAAGAAGCGGAACTCGCGATTCCCGAATCAGGCGCAAAACTTTGGCCCGCGTTCAATCGGAAAAAATGAAATTCGGAGATGGGGGGCTAGTTGAAATTGCTGGGGCGGGCTACAAAAGGGGGCCGCTCCCCGCTCCAAGGTGCGGTGTCTCCTGCATCTGAAGGTGATTCCAGGGGGGTGCTCTGAATAGCCCGGACCTCGGGTGCGGCCTGAGCCGCACCATGCGATTCCAGGCCCGTGAAGCACTCGGGTGCGGCTTCGATTTGTACTTCTACACTTAGGGCATCTGCGCGAGTGCAATGGACCTCTTGCACAACGTCATGGTGTCCCCAAAGGGGTGGCCATCGAAGAATTGGTCGGGGTTAGAGGTTAGGGGTAGGGTTAGGGGTGCGTGGTAGGGTTCGGGATAGGGTTAGGGTTAGTGTTAGGGTTAGCCCCCCATGTTGGCGCCTGCTGGCATGGACCTTCTCAACGGGTCGAGCGCGCCGGTATGCCACCTGCGCCACCCCCTCGCTTCCTCGCCCGTTGCGCTCGTCGGCGTCGGCGGTGGGGTGTGCGGCGGCAGCATCGGCGGCAAAGCGGGCGGCTCGAACATGGGTGGGTGCGCCCAAGAGGGTTTCCCACGTGCCGGCCGTCCCATTGACATGTCGCCTGCGTACCGTAGTTGGACTGTAGGTCTGTCGAATAGGACTGAAATGGCTTCGAGTAGGTTCCACGATTCGCAAACAACTGGCCAATGATATGCTACATCGCACTTTTAAACGGGTACTAGGTGCCCCAACTATTCTACAATGGCCGGATATAGTCGAAATCTTTCGTTGTTTCATTTTCGCGTTTCTCTCTCGAATCAAATCTCAAACGAGACGCGTGCATGGTCTGGGGGCCCGGCCCGCAGCTGCAGGCGCAGCCTGTTCACCGCTCGCCACTGACCTTCCCCCCCATTTGCCGGTGATTTTACTCCTCGCTAGCCGCTTGCCAACGAAGGACGCAACGATACGGCGGACGGCCACATCGTCGCCATTGCAGTGGTTGCGCACGTTCGTGCATCACGCCCCCCCCCCTTCCCCTTCCCTCCACTGCCATTGTCGCGGACGCCGGGCGGCTACTGATAATTCAACCTATCGGCGTTCTCTTGCCGTGCGGTGCTGGTGGGTCCTCCTCTCCTTCATATTTTTGTTCTTCCTGGTGTCCATCGCACTGCGATGTCAGTCGTTGAGGTCACTGCGGCCGGAGACAAGGCGGCCGGTCCTCCAGTCCGAGGGCACGCGGCAGCTGCCCGAGGTGACGCGGTGCAGCGGCCGGCTGACTTCGTTTTGAAGCGAGAAGCGGCCATCGGCGCCGTCCTCGAATGGCGCCAGGTCGTCGCGGCGCATGCTGCGATGGCGACGGCCTGTACCGCTTCACTAGGAGCTGTCGGGGACGCGCGCGAGGCGCGCAGGGCGGCGAATGACCTGACTGTGCTGCGCGCTATCGCATGCGCCCAAAAGCTAAGTCTCCACGCGGCTTTTTCAGCCACGCAGGGACTCCTTGAGCGACCGCGCGTCAACAACGTCATTCGTCCTTGAGAGGTGGGACGCTCTTTCGGACGGGTTCAGCGTAGGAAGACGGTGTAGGGCCCATTCGTATCTCATGCTTCGTGTTACATTCCCACTGTGACTGGCTCGCTGATAAAAATAGTGAATGACTAAGCACAGCGCACCAAAGAGAGACAAAGAGAACCTACAAAGCTACGTACACCTGGAAGGCAGCTCCCTCGTTCTGTAGGACAGGCCCAAGGTTTCCTAAGTCCTGCGGCGCTGGCAAAGCACCACCCGCGGCGTGACCGCGGCGCCACCACGCCCACACCTGGCGCCTCTTGGAAAAAATATGCCCGCTCAAACGCCGTACGAACGAAAAGAAGGACCCCTCAGAAAACGCAAGCGCCCCAGTGCACACAAAAACCCAGAACAGAAAATGACGCAGGCGTCCCCACGCGTGGGCGTCCGCGTCTGCCAACACAGACCCCGCCACCACCATCTGCGCGTCCGTGCTTGTTGCAGAAACCAGGCAAGAGGTCGAGGAGAGATACGTTTGTGGAACGGCGGGGGGGCTCTCGCCTAGTAGCAGCAGGCACCCCACGTGGGCGAACGCGAAGATGAATGCGAGAAACGTAAGGGCGCGCTCACCCGGCAGGTGCTGCGCAGTTTGTCAAGCCGACAGCACCAACAGCACGACCACCGCCACAGCCGCCGACTGCCACGACGGCTCCGAGACCGTCGTCACAAAAAAGGTAACGACTTCCTGGGCAGCTGCGAGCAGCCATTCCATGTCTGCTCCTGAAGACAACGCAAACAAAAGGACACGAATATGAACAGCAGAGCGCTTGTCAATAACGGAGCAGTAGCGCGTTATCTGCTCTAGCAGTTGAGCACTGTCCTTTCGCTGCTCTCCCTCACGCAGCCACGAGAATGACTGAAAGCGGGCACACCGAATGACGGGCTTACCTTGACGTAAAGCCAGAAAGCAGCACAAGGAGGAGCAGGGGAAGGCGGTGCTCTACAACCAGTGAAAAGGCCTTGGAAGCGGTTAATGCGAAATAGGGGGTGGTATAAAAGGGGAGGGCAGCCGTGCACGGCGAGTGACGCGGCACAAAGCCCGCCAACCTCCGAGTACGAGCAAAGGGCGCCAGGACCAGGACCACTGCAAGTGATTCTCGGCTCTTCACCGGCGGCGACCGCATACGGTGTCACTCCTATCGCCTGCCGCAAACGGCCAGAAGTGAACCCACCGCTGTGATATCTGCGGATCACATCCGAGGGTTGTGCGGCAGCCCCGCCTGTCACCGACCACCGTAAGCGGAGGGTTCTTTGATACCAGGCGGGCTCACAAACGCAAAATGTGGAAGCCAACCAGCCAGCCAGCCAGACTGTTAACCACCGGTCCACATTTCAGAAAGGCCCGCGCCAATTCGATGAGATGACTCCACAGCCATGAAGGTCAGACGTATTCCTAGGAAAGGGTTCTTTATTAAGTTCTTTTGCAAGTTAGCAACAATTCTTGACGCAGGCAACGGCGAATTTTTGATGAAGTGCCGCCCGAGCCCGGCAACTTGGCCGCCCGACCAGTGACGCACCGTTCCTCTTTCTTAACCCATACACCGGTAATCGCCCGTAACTCGCTGGTGCGTGTCGCGCGTAGACAGGTCGCCGTCGGCCGGGCCAAGCGACGCGTGCGATTCCTGAGTGCTCTTGCTGTTTTGGAATTGAAGGAGCACTTGCGCTTTCGGGACATGAAGCATCTGTTACTAGGACTGCAACGAGTTTTCTTGCTGCTACTTTTCTTCTTCTCGTGACTATAGTGTGGGATCATGTTCTACCCCGTGCTTGACTTGTCCCTGTGCCCCGGTTCCTCCCCTTTTGGTGTTTGCTGTGCGTCTGTATATGTTAGGGACCGTCAGGCATTCTGATTGCCGCTGAGCATGGCTTTCTGGCGGGCGGCGGGGAAGGCGGCGATGGGGGGGAGGGCGTGAAGCGTCAGATTTGTTCTTACATTGAATCGCGCTACAGAAAAGACACAGGCAGACGCGCCGTCATTTTACTTCCTGTATTGTCGCTCTCCCCCTCTGTGGGCGGTCTTGCCCCCTATTTCGTCCGTCCGTGAGCAAGGAGCCCGACTATTGTGTCACTTCGGGGGGGGGGCAGGGGCGAGGTGAAGACGAAGACGACAACGCGCCGAGCAGCAGCAGACAGCCAATCAGCGATTGAATTTGTAGTGCAAGGATCTTGCGTTGCAGCCAATCAGCAGATGCAGAACTGTAAACAGGTCTCCTTCAGATGGTCGGCGTGTCCAGCGGCCCGACCAAGGCTGCTCCGGCCCCCACTGCAGTCCCGTCGTTTGCCCTCGTTTCCCCCCGTTTTTCGTCGTTTCTCGTCGTTTCTCGGGCGTTTCGCCTTGGATCCGCGTCGATTTCCGGCTCTTTGCCGCCTCGGTCGTGCAAAGCACGCCCGATTCAGGCCGAATGGCCTCAGCGACGTGTACCGCAACACGAATGCGGTGCACCTCTCGCGACATTCGAATGTTTTCAAATCACTATCGGACCAAATCGTCCGTGCTAGGGGAGCCAGGGCACTCTCCCCTTGATCAATTCTCCGACAATTTGAATCTCAGTCAGAAACTTCCCAGCACAGGGCCTCATATGTAGTTTGATTTGGTCCTGTAAGGTCGTCAGTCCGTACTTCGCACTCTTGTTCTCGTTCTCCTTGTGTTCGTGTTCCTGTTCGGATCGGCCAAAATTGGGCAGACTGCAATAATGCCGCAGATCGCCCGACCTCGATAACCACTGCTGTGCAGCGCAACCCATCGCGCTTTCCGTCCTTTGACGCCAATGATTCGGTCTGGAGATCAATGCGAGCGCTCGTGTTCCCACAATCCTGTGGACCGCTGTGGAGAAGGAAGGCTCCGGAGGGTTGAACACTATTGATCAGCCAATGAGAAGCGATGCGGACATGTCCATGGTGGCCCCCCACGACTATAGTTTGCTCACCCATTCCACCTGCGACACCGGAACCACGACCGGGCTAAGAGCATCTCCACCAATGGCTCCGACCGTCCTAACAGCCAAACTTGGCACCGTTTGCCCAACGGGGGCATTGGTGGAGAAAGCGAGGTCCAAAACTAGTGTGTGTCGGTGGTGTGATGGACCAAAATTGGCACTTCTCACATATTCTGATTCTCTAATGCATCTCGAGTTCCGGACGCGCGACAGCCGCAGTTCTGGAGCTTCAACGGCAGCACAGGTCGAAACAGGCCTGTTTGACGCCGCTCCAAAGCGTTTGGCCAAAGCATCGTTGCGTTCTCGCCAACCGTACGCCAGTGCAATGCGTGACCCGTGGCGGGCACACAATCTCTAGAAGCGCCGCGATCGTAAGAGGCGCTTGTTTGGTCTCGATCGATCGCACTTAAGTGGCATGTAAATACCCCATCCTTGCAGTATTAAAATTAATGAATAGGCGGTCGATCTTGCCCAATTGCACTCCTTTTGACATGGGTGGCGCTTGATCGCACCGTCGTCGCACACACCACCGTCCTTCATCGACGTCGCGCCCATCTTCGTCGCAGAGAATCGAAGTAGCGCGTTGGTGTGCAAGCGCACCCCGGAGCAATGACGAAGAGTACCAGGAGGACTGAGGGCGAGGAGTTGGAGATCACTCGTGCATTTTTTGGGCGGACATCGACGCACCTGGGTACCAACGTGAGGGGAGGAGCGTTTTATGGTGGCATTCACGTTGATTTTTTAAGGGCGCGCACGAGACATCCTGCTACCATGGATGACTCCCAGTATTGGCACGCCCGCAGCGTGGCCGCCGTGCGTGCGCGCTGCTCTGACGTGATTTCGCCGGTGTGCAAGAAAATAAGTGCATGCTACAAGTTCGTGAAGAGCAAGCCACACACAGGAATGACAGAGCTCGTTCTTCAGCATATGGATATTGCGGAGATGAATGGTAATAGGGAACCCGAGTTTCAAGCTGACGTGCCCGGGTCGTGGGGAGAGTGTTCTTATTTGTCATCCTGGTTTATTTTGCGCCACCACCCGCGCTTGCGTGACGTGGACCCACCTGGCGCGGGACGGGCACAGGCGCGGCCATTCGTGGCAGGTGCGGGCGGCGTCCCTGTTGCTGCTGGCGTGGCCGCCAGGGACGCTCTCGGGGCACCCGATGCTGCTGGCGATGACCGGCCGCTGGCGCCGGGTCATGACGGAAGTGGAGGAGAGGAGCTCTCCTTGCCTGCGGGGACTCCTGGAGCTCCCGAAATGGGTTCCAAACGGTCTAAGGATGTAGCGGCAATGCTCGCTTCGTCTGCCTCCGTCGCCAAGCGTATTAACACGCTGACGAAGGCATCTACTTCCAAGTTGCAAATCTTCAAGAACATGGAACGCAACCAGTTTTTCAACTCTTCCTCCATGAGCGAAAGGCCCGGAGGGGCGAGCTTTTCGGGCTCGGACGGCGGCCCGCACGATTTCTGAGATGGTTGCGGAGGACAAGCTGGACAGCGACAGACGGGCGGGCGGTGCAGCAGCACGAGAGAAAGACGAAGGTGAGGCCAGGCGTCTGCAGGAGGTCGCAGACGCCGAGGCGCGGTCGGAGACTCGGCGTATTGCGGCTCGCGCTGCGCGGTTGGCCTCACAGGCTGCAGCGGCAGCGGCCCGCGCGGCAGCGTCTTCCCCTGATGACAGCCCGAGGGAGGTGCGTACAGCGGCGTCGACGAGCTCAAACAAACCAACAACGACGATGGCCGCCTCAGGCACTCGAGCTGCCGAGGACAGCGGGAGGGGCGGGCGTGCGAGGGGGGCGCGCGGTGTTGGCGGCTGCGGCGGCACGCCGCGGCGGTGTCGGGCGTTGCGGCGGCGTCGGCCGCCGCCGCCACGCGTCGCCACCGCCGCTGCCAATGCAGGAGTTGACGGCGGCGGAAAGGCGTGAGTAGGTGTGCGTTTGTCTGAGTGTCTTGTTTTTTTGTTTGTTTGCAGCGCATTCTGAGTCGTTTTTGTACAAATTGTGCGTTTTGTCAACACATGTTGTAACTATGCGTCTGGACTAGCATCCCATACAAGTTGAATGAGGTCCTCTTGATCCGCAGGTGGTCTTCCTTGCTTGTCACTCGTGCATGTGCCGCTGCTATTGCTTCCGGGCCCAGCGGAGGAGCGTGGGCTTGCTCGTGAGCGTCTGGCGCAGAGTAAGCGGCTGCACCGGCCATATCCTCCGCTGATCCTGGCGGGCACCGTCTCGTGCGCCTCACTGCACGGAACAAATAGAAAACAAACGTAGAAGAAAGAGGGGTGAAGAAAGTGGAGAGTCCGCCGCGTTGATATGGGCATGCAGGAGAAACGGTCAGAATGAAGAGAGTGGAGCGAGAAGAAATGGAATCATATCATGCGATTAGACACACAAAAAAGAGCAGGAGGCGGCAAGAATGAGCTGGTACGTACCTGGCTCAGGGGCGTGGGCCTCCTTACGACGATGCTTGAAGATCATGCTGTGCAGGATAGCACAGCAGGTGCCTACATCCACCAACGTCTCGAAGCTGTGGAAGCGCGCCGGCCTGTCGAGTACTTTCCACTCTTGGTAGAGGACACCGTACACCCTCTCCGCATCTTTTCGCCGCCCTTCTTGTTGTCCAGAAAAGTACTCGTCGTTTTCACTGTCCCCCTTGGACATGTTGATCAACACGGGGTGCTCCGGGTAGATGCCGTCGCATAAATAGTATGGCAATGTGCGCTCGACGCCGTTAACTGTATAAGAGATGGGTGGAGGAAAAGAACCAGCAAGAATAGACTGGAAAAGCGGGGAAAAGGCCATAACGTTGAGGTCATTCATTGCTCCCGGAAAGCCAATATAAAAGTGCCAAAGATACATATCTTCGTCCGCCACCGTCTCCATCACGATGGATCGCTTCATAGATTTCCCCTGGTATTGACCATGCAGAGACATCGAACAGTTCTTCCATACCCATCGAGAGCAATCAACGCACCACGTGCACCCCGAGAAACCAGCCTTCTCGTAGTCACTCAATACGCGCTGCAGATCTGAAAGAGTGGGCTTGCGAAGATAAACAGGCTGCTACTTGCCAACCACAAAGCGAGCGAAACGATGCACAGTCTCGCACACAGTTGGTTCGGACAAAGGAACGCACTCATCCACACTGCCATACGCAACACCAGAAGCCAGCACGCGCAAAGCGGCAGTCAGTTTATGCAAGGTCGAAGCCTGAGGCTCGCCTGTTGCGTTCAAACGCTGCTGAAAGTATGGCTCAGACAACAAGTCACGGTATACACGGTCAAAAACAATGTGGGGAAGACGAAAGCGGCGGATAAAGTCTTTCTCAACATACACCGGCGGATCCCCGTCCACTCCGAAGTAGTCCCTCAGCAGTCCCCTCTCCCCCGATACGAGATCGCGCTGCTTGTTGGGTGCCTTCCCCGGAAGCGATCCCCCACGGCGCGTATGAAAGTCACCGATCATATGGTCTAGCATTCCCAGGTGATGCTCGGCAGCGAACACGGTTGCAGCCACGTCGTCGTCATCATCGTTGGCGAAAGCCGCGGCATTGGCACACATGGCCTGGTCATCGTCCGAGTCACACATAACAGCAGTGGGAGAGTGGTCTGCAAAGAGGGACAGGAAAAAAAGTGCGGACGAAGACGGAGTGTGTTCGCCAGATCGCTGTGGCGCAACGGTTTACCGCCAGATCGACGCTGCATCATCCGTTGGCCGACAACTCTCGACTTTCTCGATAAATTGCTGGATCGACCTGGTTATATGCTGGTCATTTCAACCGATTAGGGGCGATCATCACTAGAAGCTCCTCTGGTTTCTTTGTCCATCTTTTTTATCAAAACCGGTTTGATGACGAAGCCGTTCGAAGCGGTCTCGCAATCGGAATCGCGCCACCCCGCCAGAATGGTGCCGTCTCGCGACTTTCCGCCTGCCTGCCCATGCTTGAGAGGTGATGCCGTTAGTTTTGGAGGAGGCTTTGCAGAGCATGGATGGCACCGATACAATGCATGCATTTAATGTTTTGAAGTAGTTCATGGATAAATTCATGAATTAGTCACACTCGGTCGCATGCATTCAACATGCATTTAATTATTTTATTCGAAGGCCTCCGCTTCCGACGGCCGGGCAAGCGCGACCCGACGAGCTGTCTTGCGCACCATTCTCGCTCCTTCGATCGCGCCCAGCGCCCGCCGAGGCGCCCGCACCCGTCCAGGCACCCGCACCCGTCATGGCGCCGGCGCGCACACGCATCGAGGCGTTTGCGCTCGCGCCCGTCGCGGCGCCCGCCAGCGCGCTCGTTGAGGCGCCAGCCCCCGTCGAGACGCCCGCATCTACGTCCGTCACGGCGCCAACGCCTGCGCCAGGCGACGCGGCGGCACTAGCCAAAGTGCGAGGACCGATCGAGGGGCCGCTCGTTGGCGGCATCTTCCTGTGGCTTACTCCCGAAAGGTGCACCTTGAGGGCCAGCGCGCACCAGGGAGCAGCAGAAAAGGTGTCCGTGCGTGGGCGAGGGCGCGGCAAGGGGGAGGGGGGTCCTTCCGTCGGTCGGAGTGCGTCACCCGGGTGGTCTGGGCACAGCAAGTCGCGTCGTCGCCGTGGTGACAACACCGCATTCGCAACAAGAAAAAACGCGCAGCAAAAAATGCATTGCATACGTTGAGTAATTAAAAATGCAATATTTTATTGGTTATTTCATGGATTAATCACATGGCGATGTAAAAAATATCGATTTTTTCCATCCATGTTGCAGAGCCTACGGTAGGGCTACACGTCGCGTAAGCGTGGCTGTTGGCTTTGGCGGTTGGCTGTATTGGTGGAGATGCTCAAAGAACCCCAGTGCCCTGACGCGTGCGTGAGTGGGAGTACGTTAAGACCCCTCGCCGCTAATCGGGATCCCAATATGAGGTTTGCACACCCGATTCAGAAACAACGGTTGGTGGTCCAGAAGTCGGCAAGACCAGGTGGCCCTGGGTCTTCAGGGACTGCCACCAGCCATTGTGGACCAAATATCAGTCTGACCCCAGTTGTTAGAAACTGGTCGCCTGTGAGGTCTTCATCTGATCCTCAGCGGTCATGAAGAATATGACTCTGCTCAGAAGCGTCCTATGATGTCGGCAGGCCTCTCCGTTTTTGCTGGGACGCTCTCGTTATTTCTCTCGAGAAAGCACGTGACAAAATGCCTGTACCAGTTTTGACACAATGATGTTACAGTTGCCTATCAGCTGGAATCGCACATTGCAGTGATAAAAACTTATGTAACGAGCGAGTATTTGACACTTGGATCGCCCTCAGCCAGCCTCTTGCGTCGTGTTTCACGACACCGAGGACGATTCACGGTTTCCTGCTGCTTAAGTCGGATCTCAGGATCCAAGACACCCCTCAGAAAGGAGTTGACAGCAAATTTACTGTATTGAACGGGCGAATTTGAACCGGATCACTGGTGCACCCGCTTTCTTGGTTGGTGCGGTCGCGCCTTTTTGGACAGTGCACGCTCGCCTTCGCGCGGTCGTGCCCCAATAAGGCTTACTCGGCGGAGCGTGGCGGAGCCGGTCCGCGCCGGTGGGTGTCCCGTGGCATATAAAGGCCGTGCACCGTCGGTGGCGGTGCGTTTTTGTTTATCTCTCACCTACTTCTACACATCCGCACGTACCCCTCGCATTGCCAAACTATTGTCATCACACCAACCTACTACCACTTCGCACATCTGCCCGAGCTCGATGGAGGGCACGCCTACTGCTGTTGCTTCTCGTGGCCGCAAGCGTGCGGCGGCCGGTGGGGCGAGTCCGCCCGCGCCCCGCGCCCAGAACTTTACTTTTGGCGAGCGCAAGGCCCTCCTGGCTGCCGCGCGCGACCACTGGTCGGAGTACCGTGGTCGCCGTACGGGAGACAAGACCCGCCGCACAGGGAGGGAGCTCTCGGACGCGTTCTTCAGCCTCGTGCCGTCGGCGGAGAAGGCCGCGGCTGCGGCGCGCGACCCCAAGGCGCTAGACAAGAAGCTCAAGAACATGCGCTCTAGCTACAACACTGCCGCAAAGGAGTGTCGGCGGACGGGGGCCAGCAAGGCTGACAAGGAGGACGCAATTATCAAGTTTGGAGGGGCTGTCCTTTTCGAGATGGCTAAGGTCGTTTTCGAGGACTGCCCCGTGTCTATTGAGCACACAGTCCTCGAGCCGGTGTACTTCCTGCAACGTGCGGATGACGACACCGCCGGGAATGGCGAGGGGGCCGCCGTCGCTGGGGGCGACGTGTCGGACGGCGGCGTGGTGCCGCCGGCGGACAGCACTGGTACGGTCCGCGGCGGCTCACGCGACAAGGATGTCGGCAAGTGCGACGGCGGGGAAGCCAGCGAGAACGACTAATCGGACGGCGACAGCGACGGGAGGCCGCCGTCGGGCGCACGACTGGCCGCATCTGTGACGGCGTCCCCGGGGAAGGACCAGACGGCGGTTGAAATTGAGAATAATGTGCGGAGCAAGAAGGCCAAGACCGTGAAGAAAGACTCGGCCGCCAGTGTCTTGCGTGACTACCTGCAGGTCAAGTTAGCTGGCGCTGCGACGTCCACTGGTAGTGCTTGCGGTGGGAGTGCGGAGGGCCGGATTGAAGAGGCCACTGCGTCCGACGGAGCGATTGTTGGCGACGTGCGTCTGGCGATTGTAAATTTGTTGAATGCGTATGCGGACAAGGCCCGTGGGCAGTAGGGCGTGCCTTGCTTTACCAAACCTGCAGGATGTAGCAGTATCGACTCAAGCTTGTGATCTTGGATTTTTGTCTTGCTGTTCTTGGTTGCCTCATTTTCTGTGTTTTTCTTGTCACAGCTTCGTTTTTGTTTCATTATTTTTGCGAATGGCAATCCATGATAGCGTCCAGGGCACCCCCGTTGCTGACCATGCTACCAATCCGCGTCACCCCCCCCTCCCCCCCCTCCATCCCGCGCCCTGCCCTCTGCTTCAAGGTGCTCCTGTGTAATTCTACACCTCCACCCACGGCAGCCCAAGAGCCTTGACGATCTCCAGCCGCCGTGCCTGCCCCGCCGAGAGCAGGAAGGCGTCTCCCACAGCAGCCATCGCGCTGCTCTCGGGCTGCTCGTCCGTCACCTCCAGGTCGGCGTCGTACTCGCCGCCGCGCTCCTCCAAAAAATTGTGAAGTGCAGTGCAGGCCTCCTGCACGGATGCAGACAGACATGGGTGTGCGTGGATCATCCTCAACACATGCCACCGCCCGTTTAGTCGCCCAAAGACGTTCTCCACCACCACTCGCATTTTTGCGTGATAGTGGTTGAAACGCCGCATTGTAGCCACATTGGGACCATGCAAATCCACCTCCCTGAATGGCGTTATCTGTGCATATAAAAGAAAAAGAAAAGGGGGCGGACATTAGATGCGACAACGAGCGTGCCAAAAAAACAGCAGGTTGACTCCGAACGGCGGCGCTCGACGACGTACAGAGCGAGCAGCAGCTGTCGCGTTAGCTCATGACGGCATTGCATTCGGAACTGGACGAGATACATTTCTGAGCAATCCTCCCCACCGCCCCGCACGGAACGCTCTCATGTCCGTCGTCCTGGCCCCCCTCATTCGTCCGCCCCGCCGGTTCTCACGTCTTGGATAGGATGCGGTTATGCCTCTCGTATGCGTGGAAACCGATACGGAACATACCAAAAAGGGAGTTAAACCAAAGCCGGCATCACCTAAGATGAACTCGCTGGCAGAGAGTGGCCGGAGGGTAGCTTCGTCCAGCAACATTGCCTTGTACCACGAGCGCCCCTTCAATGCAGTTGAGTCCCCACACGAGCCCGGAAACCCGCCCACCAAGTACCGGATGCGGCGTGTGTCCGTGATTGCCAGAAGTAGAAGCGACGGCGTCGCGTTCTTGTTGGTGTAATCTTCCTTGTGCTGGCCAAAGGGGGTGAGCAGTCTCATATTGCAGCCATCCACAGCTCCGCACATAGGAAAACAAGAAATGGAGGCCAGAAAGAAAAGGGTGCCGGACTGTTATTAGCAGCGGGACTGATATTCAGTGACGAGCGGCGAGTGCACAGCCGCCTTTGGTTCTCTCTCCAACCCTATCCGACCCCCGACACCCTACTCTCCTCTCACAGAAGTGGAGTCAACGTGCACAGTACAGTCCCTTCCACCCAGCATGGTTTCCACCAGTTAGCTGGGAGAGGTCGAGCTCAATCTGCCGACGCTCGTCACGACCTGGCCACGTAGGTGCGGGCAGGCCGACGCAGAGAGCCCGCACGACAGGCGCGCAAAACTTGCCGAACGTGGACTCGGTCACATCCACCGCCCGAGCAACGACGCGCTGACGCCCTCCCTGTGCAAGCCAGAAAAGCACGGCAAACACACGCCAGGCAGGAGGGAGAGCCGCCGGGCCACGTTGGCCGCGCGGGAGGTACGGCGTCACCAACTTGACGACCTCATCAAGAAAGACCGGGGTCATGCGCACGTCGCGGAAAAAAGACCCAGTCGCGATGCTCTTCTGGAAAAAGCGCCCAAGTTACGGGAGTGAGGAGCAGCCCTGTTACTCTGACCACATATCTCTACCAGGTCGGCCAACTCAGCTATCTCAAGGAGTTCACTCGCATCACCCACCCCCACTCCTGCTGGCCCAAAGGCAGACGAAAACTTGAGAAGAGAGCTCTCGAGTGCATCCCAGTGGCTCCCCCCACAAGACTCCATGGCCCGCACCAGTCTTACGATCCGAGCCAACCAGTCACCCAGCGACTCCTCAGCCCCACCCTCGCAGAGTTGAGCCGCGGCCTCTTGTATTGCCAGCGCCTTAGAAACCTCCCGGAGGTCCGGCTCAAGGTCCTCTGCGACCCGAAAAGCATCCACGACGTCGCGTGGTGGCGCGTCCATGGTGATGGGGCGCGCAGTTGACCGTGTCAAACGTGGGCAGAGGGCGAGTGGGGGCGCCCAGCGACCGCTCGAACCGGGTCCGGTCAACACCTGCCGTCAGAGGGCGGCGGCAGCGGGTACGCGACAGCGCTAAGGTGGGCTCGAGTGGTGGGCGACAAGGGTGGGCGTCGTCTCGTTGTGAGAACCTGGCGCGCCGTGTGGGTGGAACGCGCGCGCGGTCGCCCTCGCATTCCGTTCCTGCGCGGCCCCATCACTCGAGGCAAGTCGGGGATTTAATGACTCGCTTGAGGGGGTCTAGACTCAGGATCTGGGACACCTCGAAGGGGCGTCTCAGACTTGAGCCCGTCGTTAGACGACATGTGGCTTCCAACCGTTTCCTCATATGAAACTGGACTTGAGTCGACCCGGCTTATCCTCGAATCGTGAATCGCCCTCTGGTGCGTCCTTGCCTGCAATCAATGGCAAAAACACTCAGTTTCGCTGAGCACGTTCGCACGGATACGGAGGCACGAGTGTCACAATGGGGGGTAGCGGCAACTGCTTCGAGTGTCGACAGCGGTGAGCGTAGAGGACGACAGCGGCGCCAGTGGGGGGGGGCGGCGGTGGGGGAGGGGCGGGTGCTGCGGTGATGGCGGGACGAGAGCGATTGTTTAGAGGGGGAGAAGCAGCGGTTTGGGGGGGGGACACCTGTGGCAGTAGACAAGCCAGGCGCGGTGTTCAAGAACGCGGTAAAGCTGCGAATGCAGAGGGGGGAGCCGGGGCGGGTTTTAGGACAGACCATGTAGGGACGTGAGCGAGAAACGGCCGGTGGAGAGAGAGTGTGGTGAGTTGGGTTTTGGTGAAGGAGGGAGGGGTTGGGAGGGAGAAGGTGGGGACGGGGAATGTGGGGACGGGGAACGTGGGGAGGGAGAAGGTGGGGAGGGGAAAGGCGGGCGAGAAAAGAGGATCTGTGTCTTTGGCATTGGTGTATTTCTGGTTATTAGGTACCGCCGATGAAGAAGTACTGTCAGGCAGGTTGCTGAGCTGTACAGAAGTTTTGGCCGCAACGTTTGTCCTGACGACAGGCCTTTCGTTCGGCTGCTCATCTCGACGGACGCCTGCCGATCGCTGCGACTGACGAATTTCGATTCGTCCGGCGGATGCAATCCTAAGAAGTAACGGACGAAAAGGGACGTTCGTTCGCGGACACTCGATGTCCCAACGATGCTGCGGACGCCACCGCCATCGGGAGTTGAAGTGTCCGCTCGGCGGACTTGGCGCACGCATTCGAGACCGGCGGGCGCGGCAGGAAGAAAGGTAGCGCCATCGGTTTATGCATAGGATTGTCTGCCCGTTGGGCTGCGCCGCAAGCGCCAACGCCCACTCGTGTGCCCATCTGCCGCCCCCCGCTGCGCGGCCGCCGCGTTTTGGCCGACCGACGGCCCGCCGCGGCGCGCGCCGCCGCGCCTCGTGGCCCTGCCGCCCGCGCGCTGCAGCGCCCGCGACATAGCCTATCTGGCCCAAATGTCGACCAGCTTCAGAAATGTCGACCACTTTACAGTAATGGCCGTCCCCCAAGGTTGACTGCAAAGAACCGCGATTGACTCTGCGGTGATACTGTTCGCCGCCTCAGATCTGCCGTGTCCTTTCTTCCAACCTTTTC